>Ga0326514_10000264_pt1 | contig 35394 bp, 34 predicted proteins | sample 3_2548_0518_D_FD_203653 | JGI IMG/M metagenome (GOLD analysis project Ga0326514, IMG submission 203653) | Bovine rumen microbial communities from UC Davis, California, United States - 3_2548_0518 | ecosystem: Host-associated > Mammals > Digestive system > Stomach > Rumen | place: USA... | reverse complement strand
GGAATGACGACCTTATTCTGGTCCCTCTGCCCGCCCGGTATATGTTTGGAAGCTTTTACTTCCTTAATCTCTTCCGCCATACGCACCTCTGCCGACTATATACTGCCTGATCTCCATCATCCTGCTAAGAAGATCTGCCTGCTGCAGAGAGAATCCTGCAGCAGGAGAATACGCCACCTGTTTTCGGATTAGATCGTCCGGCGATCTTCCGCCTGATGTGTTCAGGCTCCCGGATAACTGATAACAGACTCTACGTCATAGCCTTCCAGATTCTTCCGTCCATCCAGTCCTGCAAGTTCCATCAGGAACACGGTGCGGTCAACCTTGCCGCCAAGTCTCTCGATCAGCTTGATGGCTGCCGCAACCGTTCCGCCGGTTGCGATCAGGTCATCCACGATGACAACTCTCTGCCCCGGTTTGATCGAATCCTTGTGGATCTCGATCGTTGCCTGGCCATATTCGAGATCATAAGTCTGTTCGATGGTCTCGCATGGAAGCTTACCTTTTTTGCGCACGAGGACAAATGGCTTATGGAGATTATAAGCGATCGGCATTCCGAAAAGGAAACCTCTGGACTCAAGACCGACTACGACATCAAAGTCGTCAGGATCGCCGCATCTTTTCTGCATCTCATCAATCGCGAGATGAAGTCCGTCCGCATCCTGAAGCACGGATGTGATATCGCGGAACATGATTCCCTCTTTCGGGAAATCCGGAATCGTTCTTACATAATCTTCTACTTTTTTCATAGTAACAGTCCCTCCACTGTCCGGTTTTTCCGGTTATAAGCTCGAAAAACAGTATATCATTATGGTTTGACGCTTGCAAGAGAAGCAAAAAAAGGGCATCCGCTCCATGCGGATGCCCTTTTTAACGTGCGCGACAGGATTCGAACCCGCGACCTTCTGATCCGTAGTCAGACGCTCTATCCAGCTGAGCTACGCACACATTTCGTGACAACGAAACATATCCTACTACCGGATCAAGTCGTTGTCAAGCAAAAACTTTCAATTTCAGCCAATAAGTTCAGCCATAGCCTTCACAGCTTCAGCCTCATCTTCTCCCTCAGCGGAGACCAGAAACTCTGAAGCATTCTGGCTTGCAAGAGCCATCACGCCCATGATGCTCTTCGCGTTCACGTGCTTATCATCCACCTCGAACGTGATCACACTCTTGTACCCGCAGGCGGTCTGTACAATCTGCGGAATCACTCCATCAATTCCATCTTCGCGTGTGTTTTTGATATTCTGGCTAACCATCTATCTGACACCTCTCACCAATAATGCTGATTGCCGCCCCGGGCAGCATAGCTTACAAATTGTCTGCCGCTTCCCACTGCGGACAGTACGGTTGTTATGCTAGCATAAGAAATCATACCCGTCAATCATTGAACTCATTAAAACATTGTACCTTTTGAAATACAATTCCGGCAGATTGTCTAAACAGCTTTGCCAGCTGAGATCAGAGCCAGCATCAGAAACACCGATAAAAATCCCAGGCCGTCAAAGAAGGTAAACTTACTCCCGAATGCCAGAAATGTCACGGCTGCGGCTGTCACCGGCTCCGTGAAGCCGTAGAGAATTGCCATGCCGGGTCCGATCATCGACACTCCCGTCATATAGGCAGTGAAGGCAAGTACATTTCCGACCAGGACGACGAATGCGATTCCGAAAAGCCCTGTCGCATTCGGCACATATGAAAAGGTCCACGGTCTGAAAACAAGAAAAAAGGCTCCGCCGCCGATCGCAAAAGCCCATGTCTGCAGAACGGAGACCGGATACTCGTCCAGAAATTCCTGAGGAACCTCGTTGTAGATCGTGACACAGATTGCGCTCCCGATCCCGGTCAGAAGAGCTTTCAGCGGTACTGCGCCGGAAGATAGATGTCCGTGCGCCGTGATCAGAAGTACACCGGCAAGTGCCAGAGCGATTGCAAGGACCTCACGGGCTTTGGGAGAGCGTTTTGATGTAATGCAGCCCCAGAGCAGGATAAAAATCGGTGAAAGATCCTGAAGAATCGTACCGATGCCTGCGTTCGACCACTGGATGGTCTGGAAATAAAGGAACTGGCAGAGACAGACTCCGAATGTGTAGATCAGGATCTGTCTCCTCCCCCAGGCAGTGCTGAAAACTCCGAAGAGCTTCTCCCTGTGGCGGAAAAAGCAGTAGAGAAAGAGAACGAGCCCGGCCAGTTCCAGACGGTATGGGACCAGCCACCGGCTGTCCATCCCCTGATACCGGAACAGATACTGCCCCATGGAGCCAGAAAGCCCCCAGCACATTCCCCCAAAGGCTGCACAGAGAGAGCCTATGATCCTTTTGTTTCCTTTTTTCCCGATCGTTGCAGCTGCTGTACCCATTCTTCTGATTTTCCCAACCTTGCGCCAAAAAGTCTGCTGCAGACAGACCCTTTTTATTCTTAACTCTTATGCTCAGGCATGAAAACGGCCGCGGAATTTCCGCGACCGTCCGTCTGTAGATGATTGTTTCCTGATGATCAAAGAGTGATCTGACCCTTTACATCGTCGTTGACAACGTAATAAGCTGTGTTGTCATCGGTGTTGATGTAGAGATTGATCTTCTTGAGGTCAGCAGCCTTTCTGCCTTCCTCTTTCCAGTTTTCCTTGACCTGATCAAAGAGTCCTGCGACATCGATGTCCTTGCCTGCAAACTGTACTGCAACATACTGATCCGGAGCTGCTGCCTTAGCTGCTGCCTTCTTTACAGTTGCTACCTTCTTCTCAGCCTTCTTTACAGTAGTCTCTGCTGCGCTCTTAACGTCAGCGGCTGCCTTCTTAACAGATGTCTCTACCTTAGCTGCCTCAGCCTTTACAGCTGCTTTCGTCTCTTCAGCCTTCACTGCTGCCTTTGTCTCCGCAGCTTTCACTGCTGCCTTTGTCTCCGCAGCCTTCACTGCTGCCTTCGTCTCCGCAGCCTTCACTGCTGCCTTCGTCTCCTCAGCCTTAACTGCTGCCTTTACGGTAGCGGTCTTCTTCTCTGCTGCCTTAGCTGCTGTGCCAGCAGCCTTAACCTTTGCTGCAGATGCAGCCTTGGAAGCGGATGACTTTTTCTGAACATTGCTCATAATGAAACTCCTCCATAAACGATATGATTCTACTGTTCTTTGTCAAGCGTTCACAATCGGGATGATACAACGAAAATTATTCTTTTTCAAGAGTCAAGAGCCCTGAAGTATGCATAAAATGCCTGTTTATAAGCAATTTCTGGTATAAACGAGTGCATTTTCCGCTTTTCAGGACGTAAATTCAGACTTTTTTTATTTGCTCCGCTCATAGTATGCACATCTCATGCATGCCAAAAAGCAGCTGACTTACAGGGACATATGTCCCCGCCCTGATGTCTGCTGCCTTTTCAGTTCCTGTACGATTCTCCGGTGGCTTTCTTCCGAAAGCTCCGGATCGGATGACAGCAGTTTTCCTACCGCATCGGAAGCTTCTTCCATCACGGCAGAATCCTGGTACATATCCGCAAGCAGGAAAGATAGTTCTCCGCTCTGTCTTACACCGAAGAGTTCTCCCGGGCCTCGAAGCTCCAGGTCCTTCCGTGCGATCTCAAAACCGTCATTCGACTTCTGAAGGATCTTCAGTCTTTTTGTAACCGCTTCGCTTTTTGAGGTATGCATCAGGATGCAGTAGGACTGGTCCTTTCCTCTCCCGACCCTTCCTCTGAGCTGGTGAAGCTGAGCCAGCCCAAAGCGCTCGCAGTTCTCGATCAGCATGACCGTCGCATTCGGAACGTTGACGCCAACCTCAACGACGGTCGTCGATACGAGGACCTTGATCTCCCCTCTGAGGAAGCGATTCATGACTTCATTCTTCTCCTCGTTTTTCATCCTGCCGTGAAGATATTCCACGGTGACCTCCGGAAGGTATCTTCTAAGCTCCTCCCTGAGCGTCTCCGTGTAGTCCATGACATTCTCCGCATCGATCTCCCCGGATTCCTCCACCATAGGACAGATCACGTATGCCTGATGACCGGCTTTCACCTGCGAAGCAATAAAAGCATAGGCGGTCGGCCGGTAGCTTGTATCCACGACCGCATTCTTCACAGGAAGTCTCTCAGATGGACGTTCGTCGATGATCGATATGTCGAGATCGCCGTACATGATCACGGCAAGCGTTCGCGGGATCGGAGTCGCAGACATAACGATCGTATGCGGAGTCTCCTGTCCTTTTCCCGATAAAGCTTCCCTCTGATTGACGCCGAAACGATGCTGTTCATCCGTCACAACGAGGGCAAGGTTCTTAAAATTCACTTCTTCCTGAATCAGGGCATGCGTTCCGATTACAACCTGTGCCTGTCCGCTCCCGATCTTCTCATATGCTTCTCTCTTCTCCTTCGCTTTCAGCGATCCGGTCAGAAGTACTGTTCCAATTTTCAGTCCTGTCTGCCGCTGAAGCTTTAAGAAGCCCTCATAATGCTGTCTTGCAAGCACCTCTGTCGGCGCCATGATGGCTCCCTGATAGCCATTTGACGCAGTCTGGACCAGAGCCAGAAAGGCGATGATTGTCTTTCCGCAGCCAACATCTCCCTGGATCAGTCTTGCCATAACCTGCTTCTTCGAAAGGTCTTCTGAGATCTCTCCCCAGACTCTCTTCTGCGCTCCCGTCAGGTCGTACGGCAGGGTCTGAAGGACTTGTTCCGTTTCTTCCGACTTCGCCAGGACATAGCTGTGCTCCTGGCTGATTCTCTTCTCCCTCATCTGTCTCAGCATCAGGATGAAATAGAAGAATTCCTCAAAAACCAGCCTGTGTCTTGCCTTCTCCAGAGCTTCCCTGCTTTCCGGAAAATGGATCGTGCGGATGGTCTCTTTCATTCCCGGAAGCTGGAAACGCTGACGGATTTCCGGAGGCAGGGGATCCTGGTCAAAGACCAGGGGATCTTCCCCGGACAGGACCTTGTCGAGAGATTTTCTCAGAGAATTTTCCGTGAGCCCGCTTGTCAGCGGATAGACCGGCTGCAGGCTTTTCTGCAGATTTGCGTAGTCGAAAAGATCAAAAACTTTCGGCTGCAGAAGATAGAATTTCTTTCCTTTCGCCTTGATCTGACCGCGGAAGATATAGGTCGTCCCCGGATGCACCTGGCTGCGCATAAAGGGCATGTTGAACCAGGTCACTTCCAGATAGATCCCACATGTCCGGATCTTCCCCGTCACGATCCGGAAAGATTTGAGAAAACGGACGCTCAGCGCCGTCTCGAGATGTCCCTGAACTGCCACCAGTCTCCCTTCGTCATCCGGAGAGAGCTCCGCTGCATTGACCGGATCTTCCATCGTATCGTAGGTCCGGGGATAATAGCGGATCAGGTCCCCGACTGTCCTGATTCCTGCCTTCTCATACACTGCCGCGCTTTTCGGACCGATTCCTTTGATCTTTGTGACTGGTGCTGTCTGCTGCATAAAACTCCTTCAAAAAAGACACAGGCTCCCGCCTGTGTCTTTCGATAATCTTTCCGGTAATCAAGCATAACCAAACTGCAGGATCACTCAACGGAGATAATGTAATAGTAGATTGGCTGTCCGCCCGCGTTCACTTCCACATCGCATCCGGGGAACTTCGATGACAGCTTGTCAGCAAGCTTCTGAGCTTTCTCCTCATCCATCTCTTTTCCGTAGTAGACAGAGATCAGTTCGGACTCATCATCCACCATCCTGGAAAGAGCCTCCACAGCTGTGTCGTCGATCTCCCGGCCGACTGCGATAATGCCGTGATCACCGACACCCATGATATCGCCGTTATGGATCACATTCTCACCGATCCTGGTATCACGTACTGCGTAGGTCAGCTCGACCGTCTTTACGGCCATGATCTCTTCTCTCATGGCTGCTTCGTTCTCTGCAGGCGTCTTCTCCGGCATATAGTCGACCATGGCCGTGATTCCCTGAGGGATCGTCTTTGTCGGAATGACGACGATATGCTTGTCGTGGATCAGGTTCTGTGCCTGCTGCGCAGCCAGGATGATGTTCTTGTTGTTAGGCAGAATAAAGACCGTATCTGCGTTCACCTTTGCGACAGCTTTCATGACATCGTCTGTGGACGGGTTCATGGTCTGTCCGCCCTCGATCAGGCAGTCAACACCCAGATCGCGGAAGATGCTTCCGAGTCCGTCTCCGATGGAGACTGCGACAAATCCGACTTCCTTATGAGGCATCTGGGCAGCGCTTCCGCTTCCTGCGGAGATACCCGCATCCTCTCCGGCAGCATCTGTTTCTGCAGCGGCTTCTTCCGTCTCCGTATCCTCTTCCGGATTTTTGATTGCCTCCTCCAGCTCCTTCTCATCGAAGAGATGGAGCGGATAGACCGGACGGTCGATATTATTGATAACATGGATCCGGGACATAGTACCGATCCCGACTGCCCTGGTAAGCGCTGCACCCGGATCATCCGTGTTCAGATATACTTTCAGTCCCTGCTCGCATCTCTCGGCAGCAACGTCTGCGCCAATCGACTCCAGGAAGCCCACAAATTCAAGACGCTCCGCCTTGGAGATATGAGTCTGGCAGTTCAGAATATACTCGACTCTGTAGTTATACTTCTTTGCAGGCTCTTCTTTTTCTTCTTTTTCTTCTTCCTCTTCTTCGATTCCAAGGTAGCCATTCAGGCATCCCTTCAGGATCTGCAGAAGCCCCTCTCCGCCGGAATCGACTACTCCGGCTTCCTTGAGGACCGGAAGCATCTCCGGAGTCTTGTTCAGGACCTCCTCCATATGATCGATGACCTGGCTGAAAAGCTGGCCGATCTCAATATCCGGGTCAGCTGCAACCAGTTCATTCGCCTTCTCCGATCCGCCTCTCGCAACCGTGAGGATCGTGCCTTCCTTTGGCTTCATGACTGCCTTGTATGCCGTCTCGACAGCTTTCTGGAAAGCTGCTGCCGTATTCTGCGGAGTAATCTCTGATTCATTCCTCCATACCTTGCTGCATCCTCGAAAAAGCTGTGAAAGGATAACTCCGGAGTTACCTCTCGCTCCACGAAGCGAACCGGATGAGATTGCCTTGCTGACCGTCTCAAGAGAGACGTTCTCCAGATTCTTTACTTCATCCGCTGCAGACTTGATCGTAAGTGACATATTCGTACCCGTATCGCCATCCGGCACCGGGAATACGTTCAGCTCATTGACCCATTCTTTTTTAGATTCAAGATTTCTGGCTCCGGCAAGAAACATCTTTGCCATGAGCTCCGCATCTACTGAATTCGTACCCAAAGTGAATATCCTCCTGAAGAGCAGACCTGCCCTCTTTCCTTATCAGTCAATAACCTTTACGCCCTCAACATAGATGTTGATGCGTTCGACTTCCATGCCCGTGAATGATTCAAGCTTATACTTAACATTGCTGATAAGGTTGTCCGTGATCGCCTGGATGCTTACTCCATAGGAAATGATCACGTGGAAGTCCAGTGTGATCTTCTGATCATTCACATGAACACTGATTCCGTGCCCCAGACTGTCGCGGCCCAGAAGTTTCACAAGACCATCCTTCATGTTCACGCTTGCCATGCCGACAATTCCGAAGCACTCAACTGCGACAGATCCGGCGTAAGTTGCGATGACATTCGTGTCAATGACGATCGATCCAAGTTTGTTTTCCATTCGAACACTCATAGGAAACCTCCCGACATTATAGTCATTTTCATTTTAGCAGAACAGCCCTTAAATGAAAACTACTAATTTCTTACATTTCCTCTTGCACTTTGGATTTTATTCTGATAGAATGTGAAAGTCGCGATTCAGTACGTCTGTTAAGTCTGCGATAATGATAAAGAAGGATTCCCGCTGCACTGGTCTGGTGCCACTTATACATGCGGGTGCAATCTTATAAGGAGGTGCTCAGAATGGCTAAGTGTGAGATCTGCGGTAAAGGTGCTCATTTCGGGAACAACGTATCCCATTCCCACAGAAGATCCAATCATATGTGGAAGTCGAACATCAAGCACGTCACCGCTAAGATCAACGGTGCGAACAAGAAGATTTATGTCTGCGCTCAGTGCCTGAAGTCCGGCAAAGTTGAGAGAGGCTGATCGGCTGTTTTTGTATGTTAAAAAGATCTGCGGTTTTCCGCAGATCTTTTTTGTTCAATAACCATGGACTTTGGCTATTCAGAGATGACTGCTGAAGTCAGCCCGGTATATGGCTGTCTGCAGCAGTTATCCCTTCTCTCCCTCATCGGGGGAATCCGAAACATGTACCACGCTGGTACCTGGCACTTGTGTGTAAAAAGAACAGGGGCATGGACAGATGATTTCCATCTACAGATAATCAGGTGTCCATACCCCGTCTATATCAGTGCTCTGCCTCAGAACTTCTTATCGTCCTTCGCCGCATCCTCCATAGCCTTCCGCTCTTCTGGCGTCTCGGAAGCCTTCTTCCCCGGGACAAAGCGATTGATCAGATCGGGAGCCATATCGATCAGCTTGGAGATCGAATCCTGGTTCTTGATGTTCACAAGCCGGGTACTTCCATCCTTGATCACCAGAAGCGCGCTAGGAGACATCTTTCCTCCCATCCCGCCTCCGCCGTTCGTTCTCTGGGCTTCGTTGCGGGCAGAAGCCATGACCCCGAAGCTTACATCGATCAGCGGAAGGATCGTCGTATCGCCGACCTTAACTGGCTCTCCCACGACCGTCTTGCTGGTCACAAACTCTTCCATCCCCTTAAACAGTGCTCCGACTGTCGTGTCAAAATGTTCCGCCATCTGTCTATCCTCCGCATTTTTAGTGTTTCTTTTTCCTCTTTCCTTTTCCGCTCTTTTTCCCGGGAATATGGTGGAGCAGCTTTCGGAATTCCTTATCCAGAAGCAGTCTGATGATCAGGGCTGCCGCGTGATTCAGTCTGATAAAACCCTTCAGCCTTGTGTCGGTCTTAAAGACCTCCCCGTAAAAATCTGCCTGAAGATCATATTTCCCGGCAGCCTCAGGAAGGATCAGATAGAGAAGTCCGATCAACTCTCCTGTGGTATCCGGCTGACCGGTTCCGATCAGAAGATAGCCATCAAACTTCCGGAATCTGCAGGTTTTCAGAAATCTTACAAGATGTCCGATTGCCCTTTTGTAGAAGGCAAATGCATCTGCCGTCAGGAACGGACCGATCTTCTCAGAAAATCTTCCCAGGGCATCCCGGATCTTCCGGCTTCTGCTTTCTTGTTGTCCTTTCCCTTCTGCTTTCGCCTTTCCATTCCTGCGTTTCAGCCCGCCATGTTCCGAGATGTCCTCATGGTCAGTCTCTCTGCCGGAGTTTTCCGGTTTGCGGGCTTCGTCCGCTGCAGCAGATTCCGATCCTGCAGTTTCAGCAGCTGCTGCCGGTCCCGTTTCCTCCGGTAATGGATTCTCAGTACCGGCAGCCTCCCCTCCGGCTGGCAGAGAAGAACCGCCTGTGACATTTCCGGAAGGGGAAGGAACTTCCTCACTTCCCCCGGGGATGCAGAATGTTTTCAGGACCTTTTTCCCGATCCGGATCCGGACAACAGCTCTCTTGTCCTGATAGTGAAAATCTCCTCCTATCAGATGGAAAAGCCATCCGAACCTGCCGTCCGCCTGAAAGGGGCTCTCTTCTTTTATCAGATGTGCTTCATAGCACACCGGAACAAACAGGACCAGAAGGACCAGAAGAAGGGCCGCCCCAAGGATGACCAGGAGGACGATACCGATGATCTTCAGAATGATAAGTAAGATATGCAGCATCTTTCACCCCCTGTCTTTCTCAAGGAGGAAGCTTCGGACGTCTGTATCCTTCCCTGCATCCAGGCAGTCCTGAACGATCTTCTGAGCAAGGTAACTGGCCTCGCTTCTGCCAAGTGCCAGTCCTGCAATCATATGGATCCCATCCCGGACATATGGATTCACAAGCTGTCCTGCCGGCATAAGTTCGAGCAGAGCATTCTCTCTTACCGGAAGGGCGACCAGCCAGACTCCCGGGGGATAATTCTCTCCGTCGATCTTCTCTTTTACTTCTTCTGCTTTCCTGCGTATGAGGCTTCCGGTGTACAGTCTCTTATACCAGACCATTCCCACTTTCGTCTCCGATGATGATGCCCTTTCCGGCAAGCGCCGGGCTTTCGGGGCCGAGGACTTTCAGCTCCTCGTCCGTGAGCGGCTTGAAGCGGTCCTCTCTCTTCAGTTCCTGATACATGTGATAGGCACTCTCAAGAATTGCCTTCTCGTTGGTAAACTTGAGAAGGTGATATGCCTCATGGTACTTGTAATAGCCGGAATCCACCAGATACTCTTCCCGCTGAGGCTTTGAGTAGTAACTGTCCGACATCATCAGGTACCAGTGCACGGTCTTGCGGATCGTATCCTTTGTTACATTAAAAGTGTACTGGCTCTTCCCTACGTATGCCACGATCTTTGGCTGTGTTCCTGTTTCCTCGTGTACTTCACGAAGCGCGGTCTGAGGATAGGTCTCGCCCTCTTCGACGGTTCCCTTTGGAAGGACCCATCCTTCATAGCGATTCCGGTAGCTCTTGTAGAGTACAAGAATCTTTCCTCTGAAGATCACAACTCCGCCGCAGCTTGTTGCTTCTGTCATTGCAACTCCCTTCTGCCTGTGCTGAGCTTTTCCCAACATCTAATGAGGCGTGTGCCAAAAGTACCTTTTGTCACACGCTATGATGCGATATTAAGGCTGTTTAGAAAAGTATAGCGCATCCCGGACGATTTATCCACCGTAAAAGAAACAGCGCCCCATATGGAGCGCCGCTCATCGTCTATCCGTAATAATATGCATCAAAGATCTTCTTCGCGATCGGGACCGCGACTGCCGACCCGGTTCCTGCGTCTTCCGCAATGACCGCGACTGCAATGTCCGGATCATCGACGTTGGAGAACCCGCAGAACCAGGAATGTGTTCCGATCGAATCTCCCACATCATGTTCCGCGGAACCTGTCTTTCCGGCCACCGTATATCCGGCTCCTGACAGCCCTGAAGCGGTGCCTGATGTGACGACACCCTGCATGAACTGGCTGAGGATCTGAGCCTCGTCCGCCGACATCAGCTTCTTGTAGATGGACGGATTATTTTTGGTAACCTTATCCCCGTCGTATGTCTCGACATGGTCAACCAGGTATGGCCGCATCATAATTCCGCCGTTGGCGATCGTCGAAGTGATCATCGCCATATGGAGCGGGGATGCCAGCGTGTCTCCCTGGCCGATCGCAGTCGTCATCTTCTCCCCGGCAGAGGAATCCTTCGTCTGCTTAAAGACGCTCCCGGAAGTCTGAAGTTCCGTCGGAAGGGAACGGTTGAAGAGAAAGTCTTCTGCTACATTCCTGAGAGAATCGGGCTTCAGATTCAGTCCGATCTCTGCAAATGCCGTGTTGCACGAATTTTCAAAAGCTGTCTCAAGACTCTCCGTACCGTGCTGCTCTCCCTGATAGCAGGTGATCGTGACATCCCCCTGGGAAAGGCTGCCGGTGCAGTTCCAGCTGAAGCTGTCATAGTCGTTCGGGTGCTCCCGTAGGTATGCCAGGGTCGTCAGCATCTTGAACGTAGAACCCGGCGGATAAAGTCCCTGACTTGCCCGGTTCAGCAGCACACCGCTCGACTCATCCGCTACCAGATTCTGCCACTGGCTGGAGATCGAGTTCGGATCAAAATCCGGTTTGGAGACCATGGCAAGGATCTTGCCTGAGTCCGGTTCCATAACGACAACAGCCCCCCGGTAGCTTCCCAGCGCATAGTAGGCCGTCTGCTGCAAGGTCGGATTCAGTGTCACAACAACCGTGTCCCCCTGTATCTTCTCTCCATCGTCCGATTTCCGGATCTGGGTAAGGAGGCTGGTATGGGAAGTCATCAGGTCATAATTCTCCTCAGCCTCAAGGCCTGCTCTTCCATTCGATGCATAGCCGATCACATGGGAGAAGATATTGGCGTACGGATAGGACCGGGTTTCATTTCCGCTGTCATCGATACTGGTCGATGCGAGAATCGTGCCATCGGTGGTGATGATATTTCCGCGGATGACATTCTCACTTGCTCCTGACTTTCTGGTGTTGTTGATGTTGCTGTTCAGGCTGTCCCTCCGGAAGATCTCAAGATAAGACACCCAGACTGCGAGCAGAAGGAGCAGAACGATGAAGATCCAGGTAACGATCACGAGTTCCGTATTCCTCTTACTGCCTTCTTCCTGCGGCTTGTCCTGGTTCAGGTTCACCCTGCGGATACGGACCGGATGGACGAAGTGTCTCGTCTTCCCCATATCTTCCCTGTTTTGATTGCTGGAATCTTTCTTCCTCATATTCTTCCTTTACCTCATCGCTTCGAAGCATATAAAGTCCCTGAACGATGGCGATCATGAAAGTTGTGGCGAGCAGGCTGCTTCCTCCGTAGCTGACCAGCGGAAGCGTCACGCCGGTCATAGGGATCAGCTTGGTCCCGCCTCCGATCGTAAGAAATACCTGGGTCGCGTAGGTCGTGCCGAATCCGACGGCTGCCAGCCGGTAGAATCTGCTCTCAAGTTTCATGGCGATATTGACAAACATGATGAACACCGCCAGCATGACAAGGATCAGGCAGATTCCGAAGATACCGCCCATCTCCTCGAGAATTGCGCTGAACATGAAGTCTTCTTCCACATATGGGATCGCGCCGGGGCTTCCCTGGTCGAGACCGGTTCCGAACCACCCTCCCGCTGCGATCGAGAAAAGGGACTGCGCAAGCTGGTAGCCGGTGTTCGCATAGTCTGAAAAAGGATCTTTCCAGATCTGTACACGGACTCTCACATGGGAGAACAGGAAATAAGCAGCGACCGCTGCCGCCGCTCCTGCCAGAATACCGATGGAAACCAGAAACGGATTTCTGGTCGCGATAAAAAGCATGACAAGATAAGTGACAAAAAAGATCAGGGCAGATCCCAGATCGGTCGATACAACCAGGATCCCCACATGCACAGCTGCAAGGACGGTCGCGATGATCACCCGCTTCAGACTATGTTCCCCTGCCAGAAGTCCTGCTACCGCAAAGACAAAGATGATCTTTACAAACTCAGAAGGCTGGAACGTGAAACCGGCGACCGTGAGCGTCAGCTTTGCGCCGTTCACGGACCTTGAAGCCACCATGACAAGCCCCAGCAGCCCGATTCCTACAAAGACATAAGCCCATGTCATCCTCGTGAGCACATGCATCTTTCTGATGATCAGCGGGATGAGAAGCGACACTATCATCCCGAGGCAGGCAATCTTAAACTGCTTGACCGACTCATCGTAGGAAAGTCTGGTGATCATGACAAATCCGATCATCATGAGCATGCACATATTATTGAGCAGGCTCTTTGAAATCTTCGGATAAAGATTCCGGAAAAGAAGAAGCACAAACAGAAAGAAAATCAGCTGTGCGCCGTAGAAGACCAGCAGTTCCGTATTCAGCGACTGCAGGAACATCGTCATATAGGCAAGAAAGTGGATCGCCAGCATCAGCTTGTTCTGCCTGAGGAAGAGTTTATCCCTTCCTCCCCTGTTTCTTGTCCGGAATGCCGCGTATGCAGAATAGGTATAGACCACCATCAGGATCAGGATCAGATAATGTGCTGCCCTGATGACGGCTGTGGTCAGTACATTCAGGTTCACTTACTCCACTCCTTTCCGGATATGTCCTCTCGTGATCTGTCCGGGCAGCTGTCCTTTCAGGATCGCTTCTGTCTCCTCTCTGCTCTCCGTCGTGAAGCTGTAGCGGACAGACGCCGGTTTCAGCATGGAAACCTCTTTCTCTGCAGTCAGAAGTTCCGTCGGAACACTATTGTAGATGATGTTCTGGCAGAAAGCACACTCTGACCTCACCGGAAATCCGATTCCCTTCCTGTCCACGAGTGTCATGACAGAAGGTTGGTGTGTACATCCCGATGTATTCTTTCTGAGGCACTGGGCGGTCACCATAAGAGGGGTCCTCCCGTAGACCACCAGCTCCGAGGAAGAAAGATCTCTCCCGGAAAGCTCCCTTGCAGTAAGTTCATAAGGAATCGTATCCCATGTGGCGCCTAGCCTTCTTACTTCCTCTGCAGCTTCCCTGTTCCAGGTATAGACGCCCGCGTCCGCGATAATCTCGCCTTCCACGTTCCACTCTCTCAGCATTCCCATCTCATCTGCGCTTCTGACCAGGATACCATCAAAAGCTTTCATCTTCCCTTCAGGGAGGAAATGTTCCAGGGTTTTCCCCGTCTCTTCCCGATAGATATAGGGAAGCGCCAGGTACGCTTTCTTTCCTGCCTGATGAATGCGGGATATTAGTGCTTCCGGCTTTTCGGATGCCGGATAGACAAACATCGATGCGTCGACATAGACGCCACCCGCAAGGTCAGAGGCCAGCACCGCCTGTAGCTGTTCTTCACTCAGGACGGAAGCCGTAACCTTCGGATGGACACTTTTGAAACCGGTCCTCTTTTCTGCAGCTTCTTCCAAAGCCGCCTCAGGGTCCTGCCCCTTTCCGCGCCCTTCCGCAGCTGCTTCTGCTCCATGTTCCCCGGCAGGAGCATTCCTTCTGAATTCTGAGAGCAGCTTCTCTTCAAGCTGCTCCAGAGCCTCTCTTCTCACCCGGTTTATCTCGCTGACCGGACAGAAGCAGGCTCCTTCCAGCCGTACATCGATCCTGCGGAAGGCAAACAGGGTATCCCCTGTCTTGCCTGCCTGCTTTCTCACTGTCTCCTCAGAGAGCGGAACTTTCTGTGCCTTCTCAACCACTGCCCCGGATGCAGTGACCGTTGCCTCTCCACTTGTAACCTTGATTTTCAGCGGCTCGCCCGGCTTCAGGAAAACAGCTGCTTCCGCCTCAAGTGCCGGCTGTTTTTCAACATAAGACTCAGACAGCGTATCCAGAAGATGCCGGGCCCGAAGCCTCATGATGACTTCCCCTTTTGATCCTCCGGAAGCTCCCTGTGCCGTGAAGTTCTTCCCGGCACTGACTTCCTCCTTCATCAGATATTCCCTGCCGCCGATCCGGAGAGAGTCTCCCGGATAAAGGTGTTCCAAAGCGGTGAGGACCGTCCTGTTTCCTGACTCCTTTCTCTTTGCAGCCGGACTTCCCGAATGATCCGGCTTTTCAAAAGTCATCATGGAAGGCCCGGATTTTGTCTGATAATATCCTGTGGAAAAACCGCCCCTCGAAAAAAGATCGGTCAGGGCAGTCATATCTTCCGGGTCGACCTTATAGCCCTTTCGTCCTTCTGATCGATAAAGGTCGATGTATTTTCGATAGATTGCAGTCACGCCTGCTGCATATTCCGGCCGCTTCATCCTGCCCTCGATCTTGAGGGAGGCGATTCCTGCATCGATGAGGTCCGGAAGAATCGTCAGGGTGCAGATATCCTTAAGACTCAGGAGATAATTTCCTTTCCTTCTGCCGGACATCAGCCTGCCGCCTTCCCCCTCGTAGAGCGAATACGGCAGCCTGCAAGGCTGGGCACATCTTCCTCTGTTGCCGGATCTCCCTCCGATCAAGCTGCTCATCAGGCACTGGCCGGAATAGCAGTAACATAACGCACCGTGCACAAATGTCTCAAGTTCCACATCCACCTTCTCATGAATTCTGCGAATCTCTTCGAGAGAAAGCTCACGCGAGAGAACGACCCTGGCGGCACCCATTTCCTGAAGCAGACGGGCTCCGGGCACGCCTGCGATTGTCATCTGCGTCGATGCGTGAAGCGGGAGATCCGGAAAGTTCTTTTTCAGAAAATGAAATACGCCGGGGTCCTGGACCAGGATGGCATCCACACCGCACCTGTAGATGGGCAGGATAAAGTTGTAAAGCTGGCCTTCCAGTTCCCGTTCCTTGAGGAGAGTATTGACCGTCAGGTAGAGCTTGACTCCGTGAAGGTGGCAGAAGTCGATCGCGGACAGGATCCCGTCATTGTCCGGATTGTCTGAAAACGCCCTCGCTCCGAACAGCCTGCCGCCTGCATAGACCGCATCTGCGCCGGCGGAAACTGCCGCCCTGATCCCGGAGCTGCTTCCGCCGGGAGCTAATAGTTCAACCTTGCTCAATCTCATTCCTCCGCACCGGATCTCATCTCCGGTTTCTCATACTTTCAAGGCCATCTTTCCGGCTTTCCGGTCAGTGTCTTCTGTGCCCTTTTTTGCTGTAATTCTTTGCCGCAAGAAAATTCTCACGGGCATTCCGCATCATGGCTTCCCTGCCTGAAGCATCAGGAATAAATGTTTTCTGGGACTTCTCCTCCGGACTTTCTTTTTCATCATCCTTCCCGGAAGACTCTTCCTTCTCCGGCTGCTCCATGACCTTATCCGGGCGGAAGACATCACCCGGCTCGGCCGGCTCCTCTGCACTCTCCGTATTCTCCGGCTCCTCTGCCATCTCTTCCTTTTGCTGCGCTGCTTTTTGCGGATTCCTGTCCGGTGCGAAGATCAGCTGACCGTCTTCTTCCTCCGCCGTGTCCTGCACTGCAGACGCCATGCTGACATCCTGCCCGGACTGAGCCGGAAGCTCCATGATTTTCTTCTGGTACTCTTCTATCTCCTGACGGAGAGTAGAGACCGTGCGCTTTGCCTCCTCCTGCTTTACCTGCAGAGAGACAAGCTCATGTTTGACCGTGTAGAGTTCCTTATCTTTCTCCCCGAGTTCTTTTTCCAGCTGGTCCGCTGACTTCTTTGCCTTGAAATAATCGTCTGCGGCGTTCAGCTGAAGCATCAAAGCTTTCTGGGATGTCGGCAGATGGCTGAAGCCATCAAGTGTCCGCATCTCCGTGATCTTGTTATTCAGATAGGCCGCTACCTGCTGGATATATTCAGGTGATTCATAACCGGCCAGCTTGTAGATCGAGCCATCAATGACAACTTCTGTCACATTCTTCTTATCCATGATGATATATGCTCCTTCGTCTCTGTCACTGCTTCAGTCCGAGGTGGCTGTAAGAGAGGTCTGTAACCTGACGTCCTTTGGGTGTCCTGACAAGGAATCCATTCTGGATCAGGTATGGTTCATAGACATCTTCGATGGTGCCGCTGTCTTCTCCGATCGCCGCGGCCAGGTTATCGAGCCCGACAGGGCCTCCGCCGAACTTGTCGATCATCGTCGTCAGGATCCTGCGGTCCAGATTGTCGAGTCCGCTCTTGTCTACTTCAAGGAAGTCGAGAGCTGCTTTCGCAACCTCCTCCGTGATCTCCCCGTCATATCGAATCTGAGCGATATCACGTGTCCTCTTGAGCAGGCGGTTCGCCAGTCTCGGGGTCCCCCTGGACCTTCTTGCGATCTCCCTGGCTCCTTTCTCATCGATCTTAACCTTTAAGACATCCGCCGACCTGAGTACGATCGTCTGCAGTTCAGCGGTTGTGTAGTATTCCAGATGATGAACGACTCCGAAACGGTCCCTGAGAGGCGCGCTCAGAAGTCCTGCCCTGGTCGTCGCCCCGATCAAGGTAAAATGTGGCAGCGGGAGGTGTATTGCCCGCGCACCTGCCCCCTTGCCGATCATGATGTCCATCGTAAAGTCTTCCATCGCGGAGTAAAGATACTCTTCCACCTGACGGTTGAGCCGGTGGATCTCATCGATGAAAAGAATATCTCCTTCCCCCAGGTTCTTGAGGATCGAGGCGATATCGCCGGGACGTTCGATGGCCGGTCCGGACGTAACCCGGAGTTTGGTGCCCATCTCATTTGCGATAACGCCTGCAAGAGTCGTCTTTCCGAGTCCCGGAGGTCCATAGAAAAGGACGTGGTCCAGAGCCTCATGTCTCGCCTTTGCCGCCTCGATATAGATCTTCAGCGATTGCTTGGCTTTCTCCTGTCCTATATATTCACCCAGCGTCTGAGGGCGGAGCTTCGGTTCGATCCGAATGTCCTCCTCAGTTGCGTCACTAGTCGTAATCCTTCTTGCCATATCATCCTGTCTCTTTCCGGTATGAGATTCTTCTGCCGCTCAGCTGCTTTCGCGCCGGGCTTAAAGTCCGATCACCTTGAGGGCTTCTCCGAGGATATCTTCGGTTGACATATTTTCAGTGACCTTGACATGCTTTACAGCCCTGAGCGCCTCGGAATTGGAATAGCCGAGGGCGACCAGCGCCTGGACGGCTTCGCTGACATCTCCGTCTGAAACAGGTCCGGTCATCTCGGCCTGGGCAATATCCTCTCCTCCCAGCGCATCCTCCAGTTCCATCTTGTCCTTAAGTTCAAGGATCAGCTTTTTCGCTGTCTTCGGTCCGATTCCCGGAGCCTTGGCAATCGCTTTGGAATCATCGGAAAAGACCGCAAACCGAAGCTCGTTGGAAGACAGAGCGCTCAGAATGCCAAGTGCTGCCTTGGGTCCTACACCGGACACCATCAGAAGCTGGCGGAAGACTTCTCTGTCATCTTTCGAAAGGAAACCGTACAGCCAGATAGCATCCTCCCGTACCGAGAGATAGGTATAGAGCTTCACAACTTCCCCTGCAGGCGGAAGTTCCTGCTCATCTCTTCCTGTGATAAAGACCCGGTAGCCTACCCCGTTCACATCGAGGATGGCTGTTCCTTCTCCTGCTCCTGCAAGCTCCCCCCGCAGAAATGAAATCATGCTTTCTTTTCCTCCTCCGGGAGAAGTTTCCTCACTTTACTGAAGTGGTGCGTCCTCTCCCATTCTTCTCTTCTGATCGTACACTCATAGCCGTCGCCGTTCCAGACATGCCAGTCGTAGTAGCCCTTCTCCGGAACTCCGAACCTTGTCAGGACACTCATGACGGTGCCTCCATGTACGGAAAATGCAGCTGAGCCGATATCCATCTTCACGATCCGGTCCAGGCAGCCCAGAAAAGCTTCTGTACTTCTCTTCCGGAAGTCCTTCGGATCTTCCCCGTTCGGAAAGGCTCCGTTGCCATCCGAGTCGACCCAGTGCTGAAAGTCCGGCACCCCGTCAAGTTCTGCATAACTCTTGCCGTCGAAATCACCGAAATCGCATTCCCTCAGGTCATTCACAACCTGGAACCTGCCTTCCTCAAGAAGTCCCGGCCAGACGATCTCCGCTGTCTGCCGGCATCTCTTCATCGGGCTCAGGAAGAGATATTCCATCCTGGGATAGATTCCCCCACGTGCATATTTCTGAAGTTCGGCTTTACCGGTCTCTGCCAGATCTTCATCTGTCCTGCAGCCGATATAGCCCCGCCTGATATTGCCCGGTGTCTTGCCATGCCGGACCAGGCATACTTTGATCTCATCTCTCATACTTTCCCCACATATCGTTCTCTGATCTCCTGAAGTCCGCTGCCTTGCTCCAAAAGCCGCATATTACTTTAGCCTCATACCGATTCCGCAGACGACCCGGTCTACCCGGTCAGCCCTTCTGCAAAGGTCCGTGCAGACTCTGCCGACTGCTTCCCGGTATCTTCGTTCTTCTTTCTCCAGAGGTACGATTCCATATCCGATCTCATCCGTGATCAGGACGAGCTCCGGGTTTTCTTCATACAGCTTTTTCGCAAACCCGTCCAGTTCCGCCTCACTCTTATCAAGCAGGAAGCGCCGCACATATCGATGAAAGTCGAATATTGCCTGTGCTCCGAAGATACTCTCTTCGTCAATTGTCGATCCGTCCCGGAAATGTTTCAGCGGCACTTTCGTGACGGCGGAGGCGTATTCCATTTTCCCCTGATAGGCTCCCCCTATGATGATGAACAACTTCTACCTCCGATTCTTCCTGTCCCCAGACAAACATCTCCGGACCTGACTCTGTTTTTGTACCTCACATACTGCCCAAAGTCCTGTTTGAGAAAGACCGCTATCGTATCAGTGCAAGAGCTGCCGCCATCGCCAGCTCCGCCAGGCACAGAAAGCAGCCTGCCAGGTCCCCGGTGATGCCTCCGAATGTCTTCTTCGTCAGTAGATAGTAAAGATAGAAGACGAGCCAGCCGGCCATGAGAGCAATCAGCCCCTGAGATGGGCGGATGACGATCAGCAGGACACCGGCTGCTGCCAGTACGGCGATCAGGATCCTTGATCCTTTCTCGTTCATCGCTTTATCCGAAAAGGTTCTCAGCAGCCCTGTGTTTTTAGCCTTGGGGAACCGCATCAGTGCGATCCCCGACATCGCCCGCGAGATCGCATAGACCAGCATCAGCTGCGGCATGTCCGTTGTTTTCATCTCCGACATGATTCCGAAAAATGCCAGAAAGTAGGCACAGCACCAGATGACGGCGAAGGCGCCGGAATGGGAATCCTTCATGATCTCCAGCCGCTCTTCCCTGCTTTTCCAGGAGCTCAGAGCGTCTGCCGTATCCAGAAGACCGTCAAGATGAATTCCGCCTGTCACCAGCAGGGGTAGAAGAGTCAGAACAGCTGCCCTCAGGGTCGCCCCGAATCCGCAGGAAAGCGAAACCAGCATCCAGATCCAGGAAAGTCCGCCTGTGACAAGCCCGATCAGTGGGAAAAAGCAGATCGTATACTTCATGTTCTCATCATTCCAGTCCACCCTCGGCATGGGAATGCGCGAATAGGTGGAGAAAGCAATGATCAGGCTTTCCCATATTGTCTCCCGCTTCATATCTCGTATCCTTCCGTCATGAGCTGCTCATCAGGACCTCAGGGGTACCGGGATGCCATATACAACCTCCCAGCAAGCATCTGCTTTTTCTGCGATTTTCCGGTTCAGGCATCCTGCCACCTGAAGAAACCGCTCCGTTCCTTCCTCGTATATTCTGCCATCTGAGAAGATTTCATTCATGACAATGATAAGGTTTCCGGAATGCTGCCTGATAAACAGCAGTCCCTCCAGGACTCTGCCTATGACTTCTTCCGGCTGCCAGGCTTCTCCCTTCTCTTTCCCGAACATCTCATTCGAGATAAGGTTTGAAAGATCTTCCAGAAGGACCGTGGCGCCGAAAAGCTTCTCAGGATCGATCTCCGCAAGCGTGTCCTGTTTCTCGATCGTGAGAAATCCTTTCCCTTCCCGGAGTGCCCGGTGCCGCCTGATCCGCTCCCTGCCTTCTTTTCCGAAAGGAAGCATGGTAGCCAGATAGACCAGTCTGCCGGCTTTTTCAGAGCAACCTTCCGATACGCCATCCTGCCTGAAAGCAGATCCGGCAAGTTTCACCGCCATCTCCTCAGCAAACTCGCTCTTCCCGCTCCCGGAACCACCTGTGACCACAATCAGCATAAACTACTCCTTTATATCCTGCTAATTATAACAATCAAGAGTGAGACTTACAAGTTACCGGCGGCAGCCAGGCAAATTGTCTGAATTTTGCCTGAATTGTCAGGTGCCAGGCACCAGACAATTCCAGTCAATTCAGGCACAATTTGCAAAGTAGTCTGACAATTCTTGAAAGAAAGCCCGGAGGCCCGGAACTGAGATCCATTTCCGCGGAATCTCAGAGCCGGAGCCCCCGGGCTTCTATCGTTTCGTCCCCCAATATCTGTTTCGTCCAGAAATCCGTCTTCCGTAAGCCTCACAGTACCTTTGACAGGAAGTCTCTCAGCCTCGGGTTCTGCGGATCGTTGAAGAATTCGTCCGGGGTATTCTCCTCAGCAACGATTCCCTGGTCGATGAAGAGCACACGCGATCCGACTTCGCGGGCGAAGCCCATCTCGTGAGTCACGACAACCATGGTCATGCCATCCTCAGCAAGTTCCCTCATAATCGTCAGGACCTCTCCGACCATCTCCGGATCAAGAGCGGAGGTCGGCTCATCGAAGAGCATCAGGTCCGGGCTCATTGCCAAAGCGCGTGCGATCGCGATCCGCTGCTGCTGACCACCCGAAAGCTCTCCCGGATATGCGTCTGCCTTGTCGGGAAGGCCAATTCTCTTCAGGAGCTCTTCCGCCCTCTCATCCGCCTCATCCTGGGTCATCTTCCTGAGCCTGACCGGCGCCAGGGTAATGTTCTGGCGGACGGTCTTCATCGGAAAGAGGTTAAACTGCTGGAAGACCATCCCCATCTTCTGGCGCACGGAATCGATATCGACCTTCGGTGCATTGATCTTCTTTCCCTCGAAGATCACATCGCCGGAAGTCGGTTCCTCAAGCAGGTTCAGGCATCTGAGAAATGTAGATTTGCCGGAACCGGACGGCCCAAGGATTACCACTTTCTCTCCCTTTTCAATATGCTGGCTGATCCCGCTCAGGACCTCGTGATCACCAAAAGATTTTTTCAGATTTCTTGTCTCGATCAGACTCATGCTGCTTCTCACTTTCTCTGTCCTTTTGCCAGATATTTCTCAACTGCTCCAAGAGCTTTGCTCAGTCCAAGGGTCATAGCCAGATAGAACAGGGCTGCGATGACATACGGCGGAATGACGTCCCAGGTCCTGGAACCGACATAGCCCGCCATCTTGGTAAGATCATTGACAGCGATGATCGAGATCACAGAAGTCTCCTTGATCAGGGAAATAAATTCATTTCCGAGTGCAGGGAGGATATTCCGGATTGCCTGCGGAAGGATGATCGATGTCATAGTCGTCCTGTAGGAAAGTCCCAGAGAACGCCCCGCCTCCATCTGCCCGATCGGGATAGACTCGATACCTGCGCGGATGATCTCGGCAACATAAGCGCCTGAATTGATGCCGCAGCAGACCGCACCGACTACGACCGGATTCGTATTCGGTGAAGTAAAGACCAGATTATATATGATCAGGATCTGGACGATCATAGGCGTCCCGCGGATCACAGTCACATACAGCCTGGCAAACTGATCCAGAAAGTGTACCAGCGGGCTTTTTGAATGCCTTGCCGAAACCCTTGTTACCGCGATCAGAATACCGATCAGAATACCGATCATGACTGCGAACAAAGAGATCAGAAGGGTCATGCGAAGTCCGGAAAGGTAAGCGAGATACCGCTTTTCCGGAATCCATGCATTATAAAATGCTTCTCCGATACTTGATAGCCATCTCATAGAGTTTATTCCTCATACCTATGCTAAGCGGACAGGTCAGCCGGCTTCCTAAGGTCTGAAATGCCGGCAGACTGTTCCGACTGCAATCCAATGATACATACAAAAGGAGTCTCCACGCATCTCTGTGCGGGAGGCTCCGTCACATTTTCCGAAAGCATTCAGCCCGTCTTTCCGGCTGTCGGCTGTTCTCTTTCTCTCCATTCAATCCATCGCACTTTCAGCAAAGGACCACCTTCCTGAAGCAGCTTCCGGTTTCCCTGTCCGGCAATATTTACTCCGCCTCAGTTTCAGCTTCGGTCTCAGACTCAGCAGAATGGGCAGCGAAGATCTCATCCATCTCTCCGTCAGCCTTGAGTTCTTCGATCACTGCATTGACTGCTGCGGTCATCTGGTCGTTGCCCTTCTGGATTGCGATTGCATAGGAATCCTCAAACAGCGGATCACCTTCCACAACTGCGAGCTTTCCGTCGGAGCCGGCTACCAGCTCTTCTGCCGGGGCAGCATCCATGACGATGCAGTCGATCTTGGAGTTCGCAAGATCTGCTGCCGCCTGGGCAAACTTGGTGTAACGCTGTACCGTCTTCGGAGCTGCATTGTCCGGATTGGATACCCAGAGGTCAGCGATGTTACCCTGCTGGACACCGACCGTCAGATCTTTCAGGGCATCTGCGCCGGACTCGGTAACAGCCGGATTCTCAGCATTGACGACGATGACATCAGAGGAATCGACATACTTGTCAGAGAAATCCATGACCTTCTCACGGTCCTCAGATACCGAAACGCCTGCCGCTACAATATCAACCTTGCCCTGCTGTACTGCTGCGAGAGCTCCGTCAAAATCCATATTCTGGACAACCAGCTTTACCCCAAGTTCATCTGCGATTGCCTGGCAGATATCGATGTCAACACCCTCGACCTTGTCGCCTACCAGATACTCATACGGTGCAAAGCCGGCTTCTGTACCGACCGTAAGCTGTCCGTCGACTACCGTCTTGACAGAAGCAAAGTCAACATCCGCTGCTTCGGCATAAGCTTCCGTCTCTCCTGCGAAAGCACTCATTCCCATCGATATCGTCATAGCTGCTGCAAACACAACTGCAAGAACCTTTTTCTTCATGATCAAATCCTCCTCATTATTCATCAGCATGTATAATTATCAATCTGTTTTTTGAAAACCTGCGGCTTTTTTGCATCGCCGTAACTTTATATTCGGTATTATATGCATGCAGTATGAATATTGCAAGCGAAAATTTCATGATTTTAAGACTTTTTCGAATTTTATGCATATCGCAATGTATTTCATGAATATTTCAATTTTTATGCATGAATGGAAAGACTTTTCGGTTTCCAAAGATGCAAAAATGCCAGGCGCCGTATGGTGCCTGGCATCGATATCTCTTCTGGTTGTCAGTTCTTAAAGGAATGGATCGGTGCCGGGATTCTCCCCTTGCGGTTTACAAGCCTCTCGCATCCGAACCTGCTGACCGGCATGATCGGAGCGTAGCCCAAAAGCCCGCCAAACTCGACGGTATCGCCTACTCCCTTTCCGATCACCGGAATCAGTCTCACCGCAGTCGTTTTCTGGTTGACCATGCCGATCGCCATCTCGTCCGCGATAATACCGCTGATCGTCGTCGCTTTGGTATCGCCCGGAATCGCGATCATATCGAGACCTACAGAGCAGACGCAGGTCATCGCTTCCAGTTTCTCAAGATGAAGAGCTCCTGCATTCACTGCATCGATCATCCCCTGGTCTTCGGAGACCGGGATGAAAGCGCCGGAAAGCCCGCCGACATACGAAGACGCCATGACGCCGCCTTTCTTGACCTGGTCATTCAGAAGCGCCAGGGCTGCAGTCGTTCCCGGAGCCCCGGCATAATCGACCCCGATCTCCTGTAGGATATCCGCGACCGAATCACCGATTGCCGGAGTCGGAGCCAGGGACAGGTCAACGATCCCGAAAGGCACACCCAGCCTCTGGGATGCTTCCCTCGCGACCAGCTGGCCAACTCTCGTAACCTTGAAAGCGGTCTTCTTGATCGTCTCACAGAGAACCTCAAAGCTCTCTCCCCTCACTGCCTGAAGGGCCGTCTTCACAACACCCGGTCCGGAGACACCGACATTGATGACCGTATCGCCCTCCGTCACTCCGTGAAATGCTCCTGCCATGAACGGATTGTCATCCGGTGCATTGCAGAACACTACCAGTTTGGCACAGCCAAGAGAATTCTGCTCCTTCGTCAGCTCCGCTGTCTCCAGAATAATATTGCCAAGGAGCCGGATCGCATCCATATCAATTCCGGTCTTGGTTGACCCGACATTCACTGAGGAACAGACGAACTCCGTCTCCGCCAGTGCCTTCGGAATCGCCCGGATCAGATTCTCCTCTGCAAAAGTCATGCCCTTGGACACGATAGCAGAGAAGCCACCCAGGAAATTGACGCCGACAGCCTTAGCCGCCTGGTCCAGAGTCTTCGCAATCTTCACAAAGTCATCCGGGCACTTGCACGCGCTTGCACCGATCAGGCCGACCGGGGTAACCGATATTCTCTTATGGACGATCGGGATCCCGTATTCCTTGGAGATCTCCTCTCCGGTCTTCACCAGATCCGCCGCCTTTGTCGTGATCTTCCTGTAGATATTGCTGCACAGTCTGTCAAGATCCGAGTCGATGCAGTCAAGAAGGCTTATGCCCATCGTGATCGTGCGCACATCCAGATTCTCACGCGTGATCATGTCCACCGTTTCTTTGGCTTCCAGGATATTAATCATGCCACTGTCCTTTCGCATTCCTGTCTGGCTTTGGCTGTCTGTCCTCTTTGAAAGGAAATGAATCAAAGCGGATCGGTCGTCAAAGCTTTGTCTTACAATCCGGTACTGGATCAATACCCTCAGATCCGGTGCATTGCGTTAAAAATATCTTCGTTCATCACACGGATGGACAATCCCATCGCTTCGCCCATTTCTCCAAGTTCATCAGCAATCTGGCTGGCCGGTGCATCGGACTTTGCAGGATCCGTGACCATCATCATATTGAAATAACCGCCGACGATTGTCTGTGAGATATCCAGAATATTGATGCCATGTTCTGCAAGATAAGTGCAGACTTTCGCAATGATACCGACTGTATCCTTGCCGACTACTGTGATGATAACTTTCTGCATAACGACTCCTCTCCCGGCCGAATCCGGCTGTTTGCTGCTGTCTTTTTGAGGCAGAGAACTGCTGCCTTCCGGCATCATCCATATATCCCGGGTACCCCTGGCAGCTCATACTGTTACCATATCCATAGGATGATCTCTGTCTGCGACCAGGATCGGAAGATCCTTTGACCTGACCTCACATTCCTCCGCCGCATCGATCTCGCAAGTAACGGTCGCATAAGCGAGTGCTTCGTAATTATTATTCTTGCTCAGGTGTCCAAGGTAGACTGTGTTCATCCTCGGAGAGAGAATCTCCGTGAGAAGATGCCCGCAGGCTTCGTTGGAAAGATGTCCTTTCTCAGACATGATCCTTCGCTTGAGAGGGTACGGATAAGGTCCGACCTCCAGCATGTTCACATCATGGTTGGACTCCACCAGGGCAACATCCAGGTCTTTCAGATGCTGCACGGTATATTCATTGTAGCAGCCCATATCGGTCGCCACCGCTGCAGCTTTTCCCTTGTACTCGATCCGGTAGCCCACCGGATCTGCAGCATCATGGGAGATGTGAAAAGCGGTCGCCTGAAGATCTCCCAGCCAAAAAGGTTCATCCGGCCTGATCTCCCGGAAGAGTTCCGGGTCCACGGTCCCGATTGGATTATATCTCCGGATCTGCCGCAGAGTCGCTGCCGTCCCGTAGATCGGGATATGCGCTTTTCTGGAAAGAACACCCAGCCCCTGGATATGGTCTGAGTGTTCATGTGTGATCAGTATACCGGTCAGATCATTCAGGCATCTCCCGATTCCCTTCAGGCCTTCCGTGATTCTCCTGCAGCTGACTCCTGCGTCAACCAGGACAGAATTCTCATCCGATCCGATATAGATGCAGTTTCCGCTGCTTCCGCTGGCTATTGAGCAGAAATCCATAGATTTCCGAACTTCCTTCCTTTCATGCCTCTTTCAATCTGTTCGAAGGTATTCTGTACGATATCACTGCTGTTGTCAATTACAAATTGCGTATGCTCCCGGAAAGACAGATCGCTTCTCTGCGCTGCAAACATCCGGTCGATCCGCTCGTCCGAATATCCCCGGCTCGCCTTCAGCCTCTCTCTCCGCTTTTCGTCTGAAGTATAGATATACCAGATCTCATCGCAGAATTCATCATAATGATCGTCCAGCAGGATTGCCGACTCGATGACCGCAAGAGAAAGCCTCACGGATTCTTTTTCCTGTCCGCCGGGATCTCCTGCTTTCCGGGATTTTGTGAAAGCAGACCGGTCCGTTCCAAAAGCCTGGTCCAGCTCCTCCAGCCGTTGTCTTACTTCCGCTTTGACTGCCGGAAGGACGATCTTCTCAAGTGCAGCTTTCTTTTCCGGCTCCCGGAAGATCCGCTTCGCGACATAAGGTCTGTCGATCTCCCCGTCTTGTCCGATAATTTCCTTCCCGAACAGCCTGATCATAGGTTCATAGCAGGCGCCGCCTTTTTTCTGAAGGTCTTTTCCCACCTGGTCGCATTCGATGATCAGCGCACCGTATCTCTCTTTCAGATAAGAAAGAACCGTGCTCTTTCCTGCTCCGACGCCGCCTGTTATCCCAAGCACACCGATGTGTCTGAACTTTCCTTCCCGCATCGTATTCCCTCAATGAGCTTCGTACCAGCTGTCTCCGCTCTTCATATCGATCTCAAGCCTTACTTTCAGCTTTGCTGCGCCTTCCATCTCCCCGGAGAGGATCTTTTCCACCTTTTCCTTCTCATCCGCTGCAGTTTCCACCAGAAGTTCATCGTGGATCTGGAGGACTAATCTGGATTTCAGGCCTTCCCTTCTCAGTCTCCGGTCGACTCCGACCATGGCGATCTTGATGATATCCGCGGCAGTTCCCTGGATCGGTGCATTCATCGCAACCCTCTCCCCGAACTTTCTCCGCATGAAATTCTTTTCTTTCAGCTCCGGAACCGGCCTCCGTCTTCCAAATAAAGTGACAGAGTATCCCAGAGCCTTTGCCGAAGAGACACATCCATCGAGATAGGCCTTGATTCCTGGGTAGGTTGCAAAGTACTGGTTAATATAATCCTGAGCTTCCGAAGCCGTGATGGAAAGGTCCCTGGAAAGGCCGAACGAACTGATTCCATAGACGATGCCAAAGTTTACCGCTTTTGCATTTCTGCGGATCTGCGGCGTGACCTCCGGAAGCGGTACATGGAAGACCTTGGAAGCCGTGATCGCGTGAATGTCCTCTGCGGAATTATAAGCGTCGATCAGGTTCTGGTCACCCGAGGCGGATGCAAGTACTCTCAGCTCGATCTGCGAATAGTCCGCATCGATAAAGATCGATCCGTCTTTCGGGACAAAAACCTTGCGGAGCTGGGCTCCCAGATCCGTCCTGACCGGAATATTCTGGAGATTGGGATCCGTAGAGGAAATCCTGCCAGTGGCCGTGACCGTCTGATTGAACTTTCCATGGATCCTGCCATCCGGCCTTATATACTGGGCCAGGCCGTCTGCATAGGTAGATTTCAGCTTCGTCAGCTGCCGGTATTCAAGGACACTGTTCACGATCGGATACGGACCGGCCAGTTTCTCCAGCACTTCTGCCGATGTTGAATAACCCGTCTTCGTCTTCTTTCCTCCCGGGATCTTCATGTCCTCAAAGAGAACACCGGCAAGCTGCTTTGGGGAATTGATATTGAACTTCTGTCCTGCCATGTCCCAGATCTGATGTTCGAGTTCATCGATTCTGCCTGTCAGATGTTCTCCGAAGATCCTAAGTTCATCTGCCCGGACTTCCACTCCCTCCTGCTGCATATGATAGAGTGTGAAGACCAGAGGCATCTCGATCTGATAGAAGAGCCGGTCCATGCCTTCGCTGTGAAGTTTCATGTCGATCGGATCTGCTGCCAAAAGAGCCGTCTCGGAATTTTCGCAGGCAAACTTAAGGAGGGCTTTCTCTGCACTCTCCCGGTCCGCCGGACCTCCTTTTTTTGTTCCTTTCTTCCCGGATTCTCCGCTCATAAGAAGCGACAGATCATCCTCCGCAAGCCCTACGGCTTCCCGAAGACTCTGTTTTCCGAGCAGCTCCTCCCTGGTATCCACCAGACAGTTCAGGAAAGAAGCAGAGATGCCATCATAGACATATTCTCCCAGAAGCGGGTTCAGAAGGTAAGCGCCGACCGCGCAGTCAAAATACTTCCCCTGAGTCTCCTCGGGAAATGCACTTCCGTCATCCAGATACTCCAGCTGCTCTTTCAGGTTGACCGCACAGATCTGTGCGTTGCCTGATACAAGTCTCTGCAGCTGCTTCCTTTTGGCCGGCATCAGGAGCACGGAACCTTCCTGATCCGTTACCGCCGCTCCGAAAAGCCTTCCGTCTTCCGCAAGGACATAGAGTCCGAGAGTTTTGTCAGTTCTATGTTTATCGATATATTCATCGATCTCTTCCGGATCCCGGATCCTTCTGTATCTGTCGTCCGGTCCGGCTGCGCCTGCATGCCCTCCCGGCTCAGCCTCCACAGCTGCCGTTCCGTCATTTCCAGCCATCTGACCGCTGTCAGACAGGCCTGATATATCAGATCGACCATCATCGAATTGGTTGCTGTCAAACGGATTGTCCTCCGCCGATGCCGCGTCCACAGCCCCTTTGGCCTCCGGCCTGGTACCTGCAGCATCCGCGTCAATGCCTCCCATATGCTCCGCAAACCGCTTCACCATCTGCCGGAGTTCCAGCTTCTTGAGCAGATCGACAGCTTCCCTCGTGTAAAGCTTGCTGTTGTTTTCCCCCAGCTTTGCCTCGCTCAGGGAGATCCCGAACGGAGCATGCCTGTCGATCAGTGCCAGATCGTAGGAAAGCTTCGCCGTCTCCCAGTTCTCCTTCAGCGATTTTGACGCTTTCGGTGGCTTCAGTTCATCCACATGAGCGTAAGCGTTCCCGATCGTGTGATACTGGGCGATGATCCTGGTTGCCGTCTTCTCCCCGACTCCCGGAATACCCGGAATATTGTCGGATGCATCTCCCATCAGAGCCTTCACATGCACAAACCCCTCCGGCGTCACCAGGTACTTTTCCTTTACATCAGCGGCAAAATAATCTTCTACCTCCCGCCCGTTTTTCTTCGTCTTGGGAATGCGGACCATCGTCGTGTCCGAGGCAAGCTGCAGCAGGTCCCGGTCTCCGGAAATGATTCTCACATCAAGACCCTCTTCTTCCATAGAGAGGGAGACGGTACCTATGAGGTCATCCGCCTCGAAGCCTTCCAGCGACATGAGCGGAACTTTCATGGCTTTCAGGATCTCTTTCATAAGAGGGACCTGCTCCCTCAGCTCATCCGGCATCGGATGGCGGGTACCCTTGTATTCTTTGAACATCTTGTGGCGGAAAGTCGGCCCATGAAGGTCGAAAGCGACGGCCAGATAGTCAGGCTTTTCCTCGTCAAGCACCCGGAACATGATATTGAGGAAACCCAGGATCGCATTCGTGTGAACTCCCTCACTGCTGGAAAGCAGAGGCAGCCCATAGAACGCCCGGTTCAGAATGCTGTGTCCATCGATCAGAACGATTTTTTCTCTTTTTTCCTGGCTCATCCTTCCTTGTCCTCCGCCCATTCTTCTTCCTCACTCAGAAGTTCGGTCTCTGTCACTGCTTCCGTCTCCACCTGGCCGGCTTTTTCTACCCGGCTTCTGATCTTCTCAAGGTCTCCCCGGACAAGACCGGAAACTGCTGCCAGAAAGACCAGTTCCGCGCCGGCGATCACGGCGATCCGGAAGTTTCTGTATACAGCTCTCCACTTGAGATACTCCCTGGACTTCTCTATCTTCCGGTTCAGCTTCTTTGTGAAATTATAGTCGCCGTCATCGGCTTCTTCTCCCAGTGTCTGATAGATGGAGAAATAGATCTCCAGCTCATCATGGCACTCCGTGCAGCCCTCCACATGATCGAGAAACGCTGCAAGTTCCCGGTCGGAAAGCTGTCCTTTCAGATAAGGTCTGATCAGCTTCTGCGCCTTGATACAATCCATAAGATTACCTCAGACTAACTGCCTTCTGCATGTCAATTAAGTATACCGCACCCGCTCCTTATTTGACAAATATCTCCCCTTGCTGTATCTTGTCGGCAACGTTACCAATTATCCCGCGTCATGTACGATCTCTGGATATAGGAGGTAATTAAACATGGATAACAAGACGATCATCCAGTATTTCGAATGGTATCTCCCTTCTGACGGAACCCTCTGGCAGAAGGTCTCTCAGCAGACCGCTGAGCTGAAAAAGACCGGAATCACCTCCGTCTGGCTCCCGCCTGCCTATAAAGGTGCCGGCGGCGGAAAGTCGGTCGGCTATGATGTATATGATATGTACGATCTGGGCGAGTTTGACCAGAAAGGCAGCGTAAGGACCAAATACGGAACCAGGGAGGAATATCTCAGTGCCGTTAAAGCTCTGCATGATGCCGGTCTTGAAGTCTACGCCGACATCGTCTTCAATCAGATGATGGGAGCCGACGAGACCGAAAAGATCACGGCGATCGACACGCAGGCTGACGACAGGGAGCAGGTCATATCGGCTCCCCATGAGATTGAAGCGTGGACGAGGTTTACATTTCCGGGACGGGGCGGCAAATATTCGGACCACACCTGGAATAAGGAAAACTTCTCCGGAACCGACTTCGACCAGGCAACCGGTGACAAGAGTATCTACCTTTTCGAAGGAAAGAAGTGGAACCAGGAGACGGATTCCGAAAACGTAAACTTCGACTACCTGATGGGTGTCGATCTGGATACCGATTATCCTGACACCTATGAGGCGCTCCTTGACTGGGGAAGATGGTACTTTGACACGGTCCATCCCGACGGTCTCCGGCTCGATGCAGTCAAACATATGAGCTTCGAGTTCTACCGTAAGTGGCTGCTTACCATGCGCCGGGAAAGGGGCAATGATTTCTTCGCTGTCGGCGAATACTGGAGCGGGGACCTGCAGAAACTCCTCCACTATCTCAATGTGGTTGTGGATGGGATGCCGGAGAAAGTTGTGTCCCGGCAGGCCTCAGTGGAGGATGCCGTCAAAGCTGCAGAGGCTCAGGCTGCGGCAGAAACCGATGCGGAAGTTTCAGGTGGTCAGGCAGCGGCAGACGCCGGTCCTGAGGCAGAAGGCAGGCAGGCGGCTTCAGGTACCAGTTCTGAGGCAGAAGGCGGGCAGGCGGCTTCAGGCATCCGTTCTGAGGCGGAAGGCGGGCAGGCGGCTATCGATATCAGTTCTAAGTCTGAAGACAATCAGGCCCCGGAGACTGGAAATGAAACTGCAGAAGATCTGGAGATTCAGGAAGGCACCCCGCTGACCCTCTTCGACGTCCCGCTTCACTACAACTTCCTTCGTGCCGCCCAGGATGGACATGGGTTCGATATGGGAGGCCTGTTCAACAATACTCTGGTAAAGGCAAGACCGGAGTGTGCCTGCACCTTTGTCGATAATCACGATACGGAACCCGGCCAGGCACTGCAGAGCTTCATTCCGGAATGGTTCAAGCCGATCGCCTATTCCATGATCCTGCTTCGGAAAGACGGAGTTCCATGTGTCTTCTACGGAGATTACTATGGAATCGAGCACGCCAACGAATCGTCGATTCTCGATCTGAAGAAGCTGATCGCCATCCGCTCCCGCTATGCATACGGAGATCAGACCGACTACTTTGACCACCACTCCGTTGTCGGCTTCACCCGGTCCGGAGACAGCGAACATAAAAACTCCGGGCTTGCGGTACTCGCTACCGCTGCCGATGAAGGGACAAAATACATGATGGTGGGAGAAACATTTGCAGGTGCGAAGATGTATGATGCTCTGGGAAGGCATGATGAACCGGTAATTCTTGACGAGAAAGGCGGCGGAACTTTCCATGTCCATGGCGGGTACGTCAGCGTCTGGCTGACAGAAGACGCCTATAAGGACATCCGGATCAATTTCTGATCATCATCTTTCCTTATGAATATACGATGCTCCTGCTTTTTCTGGCAGGAGCATTTTTCTGTCATGCAAAACTTTTTCGTATGAAAACCTTGCGGCAGAAACCGCATCATAAAACTTGTGCAAAGCAGCACAAAAAGTGACTACCTTTTCAGAACCTATCGTGCTATGATGAAATGACCTTAGACCGGAAGTGCACCGTTGCCGGCTTCGGAATTTTACCTGTGGGAGGCTTACAGCATGGAAGCAAACTATAATGAGATCTTTGGACTGCTTACCAGCGGCGTCCCCGACAATATCCAGAAACTGGTCGATGAGACCCATCCTGCCGACGTCCTGCAGGCTGTTCAGGACATTGGAGAAGAGAACTACAAATATCTGCTCGTCCTTCCGGATGATTATCTGGCTGACGTCATCGATGAAGCGGATGATGACGATAAATATGAGATTCTGAAAGTGATCGATCCGGGCCGGATCGGTTCCGTCCTGAACCGTATGTCCGTGGATGAGATCGCCGACCTGATTCAGGAACTGGAAGACGATAACAAGGACGCTGTCGTTAAGTCGCTGCTCCGCGGCCGTACAAAGACAGATGTCACCAAACTTCTGAAATACGATGAGGATACCGCCGGCGGTATCATGACCACCCAGTTCATCGCGATCTATGCTTCGAACACGGTCATGAGGGCGCTTAATTATCTGAAGACAGAAGTCAATGCGGAAACTTCCTACTACATGTACGTAGTCGACAAGAAGACTTATAAGCTTATGGGCGTTGTCTCCCTGCGTGATCTGGTCATGGCTCCATTTGATACCCTGATCTCTGAGATCATGAACGACAACGTGATCTCCGTCAAGACAGACGAGGACCAGGAAGACGTTGCACAGGTCTTCACCAAATACGGATTCGGGGCTCTTCCGGTCATAGACGAGACAGGCCGCATGGTCGGTATTGTTACGGTCGATGATGTCATCGATGTCATCAATGAAGAGGCTACCGAGGATATCCACCACATGGGCGGAATCAACAAGGAGGAGAAGATCGATGGTCCGGTAAAGGATGCGGTCAAGTCCCGCCTTCCCTGGCTGATCGTCAATCTGGCGACCGCTTTGCTGGCTTCTTCTGTCATCGCTCATTTCGACGGGACGATTTCCCAGATCGTCGCCCTCTCGGCTGTTATGACCATCATATCCGGCATGGGAGGCAACGCAGGAACTCAGTCTCTTACCATCGTAGTCCGCGCGCTCTCCCTGGGAGAGATCGACAAAGAGAATGGGCTGAAGATCTTGTTCAAGGAGATTGCCACAGGTCTGATCAACGGGCTTGTAATCGGAGCCCTGGTTGCCGTGATCGCTCTGTTTTACGACATGAACCCCTGGTTCGGTCTGATCACCGGCCTTGCCATGATCATGAACATGCTCGCTGCCGCCCTTGCAGGCTACCTGATTCCGATCGTCCTCGAAAAGCTTCATATCGACCCTGCCATAGCATCTTCCGTCTTCGTCACAACTGTTACCGATTGTCTGGGTTTCTTCTTCCTTCTCGGACTCGCAACGGTCACGATGCATCATCTTGTGTGATGACTGCAATCACTTATCAGGCAAAAAAAAGCCGCATCTTAGGTATCCCAGTACACTGGATATCAAAGATGCGGCTCCTGTTATTATCTGGCCCTGCTCCGGTTCCTTCGAAGACCTTCCAGATTCATCAACCTGTTCGTATCATTCAGATAAAAAAACAGCGGCCAACGGGAATCGGACCCGCCTCCTCAGCTTGGGAAGCTGATGTTCTACCAATGAACTATGGCCGCAGAGCAAAAAATCATTCAGTTCGTAAAATTGATAATATCACAAACTGAGGCTTCTGTAAATAACAAATTTCTTCCGGAATGACAGAAGAAACTTCAGAATTACAGAAGCCACAGTATTTTCACTCAGGTATTCTGGTTTTCTTTCTCTGCTTTCACGATCTGACGGATCTTCTTATCCTGTTCTTTGTAAATCTCACGTTCCCTGTCCGCTTCCTTCAGCTCTTCAGAGCAAAGATCTTTCACGATCTCGGAAGCCATGAAAAGACCCGCGACTGAAGGTCCGAAAGCGATCGAGCCCGGAATATCCCTGCGATCTGTGCACTTATGGACCGTTCCCGGCGGGCAGATACAGTGGTTGCGGCAGCTGATACTCATATCCTCAAGAGGCCGCACCGGCTTTTCCGTGGAATAGACCACTTTCAGTTTCCTGACCCCTCTCTTCTTCAGCTCATGCCTCATAACCTTCGCAAGCGGGCACATCTCCGTCTTATAGATATCCGCTATCCGGAAGGAGGTCGGATCAAGATGGTTCCCTGCTCCCATACAGCTGATCACCGAAATACCGGCTTCTTTCGCTTTCATAATGATCTCCAGCTTCGCTGTAACCGTATCCACGCAGTCCGCTACATAGTCAAATTCACGGAAATCGATCTCATCCGCATTCTCCGGCAGGAAAAAGCT
>Ga0326514_10000263_pt1 | contig 35404 bp, 54 predicted proteins | sample 3_2548_0518_D_FD_203653 | JGI IMG/M metagenome (GOLD analysis project Ga0326514, IMG submission 203653) | Bovine rumen microbial communities from UC Davis, California, United States - 3_2548_0518 | ecosystem: Host-associated > Mammals > Digestive system > Stomach > Rumen | place: USA... | reverse complement strand
GCCGGGGCTTTGTCCAACTCTAAACAAGTTTTGAGATTAAGGGGTCAATTGATGCAGATCGTCGAGAAATTGCTGACGGAGATCCAGCCATATGGCAGGAATCCGAGGAAAAACGAAAAAGCCATCGACAAAGTCGCTGCGAGTATTCGCGAGTTCGGGTTCAAGGTCCCGATCGTGATTGACAAGGACGGTACCATCGTGGCCGGCCATACGCGCTACAAGGCGGCGCAGCAGCTCGGCATGGACCGGGTGCCCTGCATCATTGCGGATGACCTCACTCCGGATCAGGTGAAGGCGTTCCGGCTCGCGGACAATAAGGTCGGCGAGTTTTCCGGGTGGGACTTTGATCTCCTTGCAACTGAGCTGCAGGATCTGGCCAGCTTCGACATGGAGCAGTTCGGATTTGACACGGCGGTAGCGGAGAGCATAGACGACGTCCAGGAGGATGACTTCGAGGAGGACGAGGAGACAACAGACCATGGTGTGCAGTTTGGGCAGGTGTGGATCCTCGGCAACCACAGAGTCATGTGCGGCGATAGCACCAGCAAAACCGATGCGGACCGATTAATGGGGGGGGGAGCTAGCTGACTTCGTTTTTACTGATCCGCCGTATGGCGTGGCGATTGGAGACAAGAACAAGTTCCTGGCAGCGCATGGCTTCGGTGGTGGGATCACGAAGAACATAGAAGGCGATACGCTCGACACGGACGACCTCTACAGCATGCTCCTGAAGGCAATGACAAACCTGCGCGAGCATTGCAAAGAGAGCTGCAGCTATTATGTCAGCAGCCCGCAGGGCGGAGACATCGGCCTGATGATGATGATGATGATGAGGGACGCGGGGCTCGAGGTCCGGCACAATCTCATCTGGGTGAAGAACACGGCCACGTTCTCGATGGGGCGGCTGGATTACGACTACCGGCACGAGCCGATCTTCTACACCTGGACGAAGAAGCATAACTTCTATGGCGGGTATGGTAACACGGTCATAGACGACTCGACGCCAGTCGACAAATTGTCGAAGAGCGAACTCAAGGAACTGGTGCGGGCCTTAAAGCAGGAACACGAGGACAGCGTCATTTACTGCGACAAGCCGCTCAAATGTGACCTGCATCCGACTATGAAGCCGGTCAAGCTGATCGCGCATTTTATGATCAACAGCAGCCGGGAGAACGACGTGGTCTTGGACTTCTTCGGAGGATCAGGCTCCACGCTGATGGCGGCAGAGCAGCTGCGCCGGCGGGCGTTCCTGATGGAGATCGACCCGCACTACGTGGATGTGATCATCAGCAGGTGGGAAAAGTTCACGGGAAAAAGGGCAGTGCTCCTAAATGGATAAAAAACAGTGGAAAAGCAAAATCAAGAGCGCAGCGAAGAAGGCCGGCACGTATCAGCCGTTCTTCGATGCGGTGATCGATACGCTGGCGGGGATCCTCGAGAAGCGCGACACAGCCCAGGAAGTCTTCGACCGTTCCGGCGGTAACGTGGTGATCGCGCACACGAACAAGGGCGGCGCAACGAACCTCGAGCTGAACCCGGCGCTCCGGCTGATCAACGATCTCAACTGGGACGCGCTCGCCTACTGGCGGGACCTGGGGCTTACACCTGCGGGCCTGAAACGGATAAACGAAGCAGCGATGCAGAAGAAGGAAAAAGGATCAGCGCTGGAGGAGGCGCTTAAGTCTATCGGTGGAGCATGAAACATAAGGAATGGGCGGAGGTCCTGCAATACGCAGAAGGGATCCGCGACGGTACGATCATAGCGAATACAGAACGACGGCAGGCGGCGGAACGGTTCTTCCGGGATCTGGAGAACCCGGCTTACGAGCTCCGGCATGACGCTCCCGAGTTCTGCATCCGGATCATCGAACGGACCCTATGCCACCAGCAGGGCGAAGCCATCGACGGAACACCGATGCGCGGGCAGCCGTTCCTCCTGCAGCCGTGGCATAAATTTATTATTTACAATCTGGTCGGCTTTTACCTGGCCGGCACGCAGATAGTCCGGTTCCACGAAGCGCTGATCTTCATCCCCCGGAAGAATTCAAAGACGACCTTCGCGGCAGCGCTCGCATGGGCGCTGTCCCTGTGGTACCGGAAGTCCGGATCGAAGTGCTACGTCAGCTCCGCGGCGCTCATGCAGTCCCTGGAGACTTTCAACTTCCTCGATTACAACATAGAGCGGATGGGCGAGAAGCAGGTCCGCGGTAAGCACGGCGGCCTGGTCAAGGTCATAGACAACAACAACGAGCACTCCATGGAGGCGTCCTTCGAAGACGGCTCCTTTTTTATACGCGCACTCGCCGCGAACCCGGATGCACAGGACTCCCTGAATGCGAACATTTGCATCTGCGATGAGATACACGCCTTCAAGGAACCGAAGCAGTACAACCTGTTTAAGGAGTGCCAGAAGGCATACACAAACAAGCTCCTGATCGGGATCTCAACGGCCGGCGATGACGCGCAGGGCTTCCTTGGGCAGCGACTGAAATACTGCCGACAGATCCTGGACGGCACGGTCGAGGACGAGCAGTACTTCGTCTTCATCTGCTGTGCGAACCCGGGAGAGGATGGCGAGATCGACTACACGAACCCGAGGGTCCACGAGATGGCGAACCCGTCCTACGGTGTGACCATCCGGCCGGCGGAGATCCTGAACGACTCTCTGCAGGCCCAGAACGATCCGCAGCAGCGGAAGGATTTTCTGGCGAAGTCGCTGAACGTCTTCACGAACGCGATGAGAGCATGGTTCGACATGGACGAGTTCCGGCGGTCCGATCAGCAATACAACTGGACGCTGCAGGAGCTGGCGAAGCTCCCGATCAGCTGGTACGGCGGCGCGGACCTGTCCCGGTTCTACGATCTTACGGCCGCGGCGCTGTACGGTCAGTACAATGGCACGGACATCGTGATCACGCACGGGTTCTTCCCGGTCACGCAGGCGGCCCGGAAGGCGGACGAGGATCAGATCCCGCTCTTCGGGTGGGCCGATGACGGATGGCTGACCATGTGCAACAGCCCGACGGTCAATGTGGCCGACGTCGTCGCATGGTTCAAATCCATGAGGACGCTCGGCTTCAAGATCAAGATGGTCGGACACGACCGGAAGTTCGCCGGGGAGGAATACTTCCCGGCCATGCAGGCTGCGCACTTCGTGGTCCGCGATATTCCTCAGTACTACTACCTGAAGTCGCAAGGCTTCCGGCACATAGAAAAGGCCGCGAAGGATGGCAGGCTATACTACCTGCACTCCGAAGCATATGAATACTGCATCTCTAATGTCCATGCCATCGAGAAGACGGACGACGCCGTCCAGTATGACAAGATCCAGCAGGAGAAGCGCATCGACCTGTTCGACGCTTCGGTCTTCGCCTGTGTGGCGATGATGAACCAGATGGAACGACAGAAGAAGGCTGCAGCATGGTGGAATGAATGAGCAGAAAAAGAAGGAACAGAAACACAACGCAGAAGCGCATGAGTCAGTCGGCGCAGGTATGGCTGACTGACGCGAAGGCCTTCCACGACCTGGTGTGCTCCGGATACACAAGTCTGGACCAGAACCCGGAGATCATGACGGCCTGCAGGAAGATCGCCTCCCTGATCGGTGCCACGACCATCTACCTGATGAGCAATACCGCAGACGGCGACGTCCGGATCACGAACGAACTCTCCAGGGCGATCGACATCGCGCCGATGCCGAACATGACGCGCAATACCTGGATGGAGGCAATCGTGATGAACCTGCTCCTGTATGGTGGAGGGAACTCGATCGTGGTCCCTCATACGTGGGGCGGGCTGATCCAGTCCCTGGAGCCGATCAGCGCGAGCCGCGTCAGCTTCGTCCCGAAAGGATACCGCGATTATAAGGTTTCGATCGACGGGCTGGAACGGGATCCCGCGAGCGTCCTGCACTTCGTCTACAATCCGGATCCGGTCTACCTGTGGAAGGGCCGCGGCGTGGAGGTCTCCCTCCGCGACATTGCGAACAACCTGAAGCAGGCAGCGCACACCGAGAAGGCCTTCATGAGCTCCGAGTACAAGCCCAGCATCATCGTGAAAGTTGATGGTTTGACGGAGGAGTTCTCCTCACCGGAAGGGCGCAACAAGCTCCTGGAGAGCTATGTGGAGCCTGCTGCGACGGGCAAGCCCTGGCTGATCCCTGCGGAGCAGTTCGAGGTCGAGCAGGTCCGGCCGCTCACTCTGGCGGACCTTGCAATCAACGACACGGTACAGCTGGACAAGCGTGCAGTCGCGGCGATCCTCGGCGTGCCGGCGTTCCTTCTGGGCGTCGGCGAGTACAAGCGCGACGAATACAATGCCTTCATCCAGGGCACGATCATGACGATCGCGAAGGGTATCGCAGCTGAGATGACCAAGAAGCTGATCATCAACCCGTCCTGGTATCTCCAGTTTAACGTCTGGAGTTTGATCGACTACGACCTGAAGAGCGTCAGCGACGTCCTGCTGGCCGGATCTGACCGCGGCTTCGTGAACGGCGACGAGTGGCGCGACCGGATGCACATGAACCCGGCCGGGCTGAAGGAGTACAAGATCCTGGAGAACTATATCCCTTATGACATGAGCGGGAACCAGTCGAAGCTGAACGGAGGCAACTGATGAGCAGCCCGCTGTTATGTCCATACGCTTACAGGAAGGACGGCAAGCGCGGAAAGATATGGTGCCGCGGCAGCGACTTCCTTTGCGCACATCAGTTCTGGTGCGATATGTCGGTGGAATTTAAACATCATCCGGAGGCAGCGACCTGCCCCGGGAGGGAGGAATTCGATGGAAAGAAACGAAAGACAGATGCGGTGTAGATCCGCAGAGTTTACTACGAGGGAAGACGGCGACGCGCTCACGATCGAGGGCTACTTCGCTGTTTTTGATAGCAACTACGAAATTGCACCGGGTATGAGCGAATCAATCGCACCTGGTGCTTTTTCTAGGTCGATTTCGGGAGACATCCGTGCCCTGATCAACCATGACACGACTCTCGTACTCGGCAGGAGCAAAGCGGGGACGCTTGAGCTGCGCGAGGATGCGCACGGCCTGTGGGGAAAGATCTCTATCAATCCGAACGATGGGGATGCAATGAACCTGTATGAACGTGTGAAGCGCGGCGATGTTGACCAGTGCTCCATCGGGTTCGAGATCCGTTCTGAGGAGACCGACATCCGCGAGGACGGAAGCGTGCACTGGACGATCAAGGAAGTGGATCCGCTCTACGAGGTCAGCTGCTGCACTTTCCCTGCATATGAAGAGACGAACATTGCAGCCAGGGCGGCACAGCGTGACGACATCCACAAGCGCGAGCTGCAGGCATGGCGCGAACGAATGAAGGAGAAGATCAATGGCATTAAAGGCTCTGATGATTAAAAAGAGGCTGAACGATGCGCAGAAGGCACTGGAGGCCATCCGGGCCAAGGACGCGGAGTTCGAGCAGCGGGAGGCCGATCTGACGGCGAGCATCGAGGAAGCGGAGACTGACGAGGAACGCGAAGCGGTCGAGGCAGAGATCGAGCAGTTCGATGCGGACAAGGAAGCCCACGAGAACGAGAAGAAGCAGCTCGAGGATCAGATCTCCGGGCTGGAAACGGAACTGCAGGAAGAGGAAGCGGCGCAGAACACGGATCCTGTACCGGTCCCCAATGAAGAAAGAAAGGCAGAAAAGAAAATGAGCAAGAGAGATAAGTTTTTCGGTATGACCATCCAGGAACGCGACGCTTTCATCGCGCGCGAAGATGTCCAGTCCTTCCTGAAGGAGGTCAGGACCGCGATCAAGGAGAAGAGAGCACTGCAGAACGCAGGCCTCCTGATTCCTTCCGTCATGCTTGGTCTGCTTCGTGAGAACGTGATTGAGTATTCCAAGCTGTACAAGCACGTATTTGTGCGCCAGATCCCCGGCACCGGCCGCATGGTCGTCCAGGGCGCTATTCCGGAGGCCGTATGGACCGAGATGTGCGCGAACCTGAACGAGCTGGATCTGTCCTTCACGGACGTCGAAGTTGATGGCTACAAGGTCGGCGGCTACTTCCGCGTATGCAACGCTACGCTGGAAGACTCCGACATCGATCTGGCGGCTGACCTGATCGAGACCCTCGGCCAGGCAATCGGCCTCGCACTCGACAAGGCCATCCTGTTTGGTACCGGCACCAAGATGCCCACTGGTATCCTGACCGCTCTGAAGGCAGTCAGCGGCACGCCGAACATCGTCAGCCATGCCGCCTCTGTTGTTGAGAAGGCCCTCTTCAAGGCACTGGTCAAGGATTCCGGCCTCGCCAAGGGCAAGTACAGCCGCGGCACCAAGGTCTGGGTCATGAATGAGACGACCTACACCAACCTGATCGCCGAGGCCCTCGGCTTCGACGCTTCTGGCGCCATCGTCTCCGGAATCAACGGCACGATGCCCGTCATCGGCGGCGTGATCGAAGTCCTGAACTTCATCCCGGACAACATCATCATCGGCGGTTATTTCGACCTGTACCTGCTCGCAGAACGCGCCGGCACAGTGATCAACACCTCCGAGCACGCCTTCTGGGTGGAAGACCAGACCGGCTTCAAGGGCACTGCCCGCTATGACGGCAAGGTCCTCGATGCCAGCGCCTTCATCGCGGTCGGCATCAACGGCGCAGCTCCGGCGGATGCAGCGGTGACCTTTGCAGCTGACACTGCGAACGCTTGACGAGTGACGGAGGAGACGGATCATGCTGCTTGAAATGCTCAAAGTTGACCTCGGCATCACCACAACTGCATACGATGAACGGCTCGGGCAGTACCTCTCCTCCGCGCAGGCACAGATCGAGCGGGAGGGGATCACGCTCACGGATTCCGTGGACGATATGCAGATCATAGTGATGTACGCGGCCTGGATGTGGCGCAGGCGTGACGGCATGGAAGGCATGCCGCGCATGCTGCGCTATGCCTTAAATAACAAGCTCTTCTCCCAGAAGATGCAGGAGGAGGATGGATGACATGGACGCAGTGCTCACACTGATCTCGCAGACGATGGAAAAAGACGAATACGGGGTGACGGTGCCAAAGCTGTCATCCCGTGACGTTTTCTGCCAGGTCCATAACGTAACGCGGGCAGAATTCTTCGACGGCGGCCGGAACGGCCTGAACCCGGAGTACATGTTCGCCGTCTTCGCCGGTGACTATGAAGGCGAGACGATATGCGAGTACAACGGCAAGGCCTACGGGATCTATCGCGTATACCATGCCGACGGGGACTATCTGGAGCTGTACGCCGAAAGGAAGGGCGGCACCAATGGCAAAACGAGTTGACCTTGAAGCGGAGATCGGGAAGATCCTGACGGAATACGGCGCTGACGTGGCCAACGACGTCAAAGAAGTCACGAAGAAGGTCACCAAGGCCGGCGTCAAGGCGGTCAAGTCCAATGCCAAGGGCGACTTCGGCGGTACCGGCGCTTATGCGAAGGGATGGACCAGCCAGGTCGAGACGGACCACTACTCGGCGCAGGGGATCATCTACAACAAGGACCTGCCCGGGCTGCCTCATCTTCTGGAGCACGGCCACGCCAAACGAGGCGGCGGCAGGGTACAGGGCAAGATCCACATCCAGCCGGTGGAGCAGGAACTGATCAAATCGTTTGAGGAGGCAATCAGAAAAGCCATATGACCTATAAAGACCTGGACACCATCATCGGCACGATCGGTCTCCCTTACGCCTATTACCAGTTCAAGGAAGACACCGGACAGCAGCCACCGTTTATCTGTTGGATGTTGGACGGCATCGACGATCTGTACGCCGATAACATCAACTATCAGCGGATCGCCCAGCTGACGATCGAGCTGTACACAGACGAAAAAGACTTCGCGCAGGAGATCGAGATCGAGAACTTCCTGACCGGACTTGGATGGAGCTACGGGAAGGAAGAGGAGTATCTCGACACCGAGCGCATGCACATGACGATCTACACGATGGAGGTAGTTATCAATGTCGAATAAAGTGAAATACGGCCTCAAAAACGTTTATTACGCAAAGGCCACCATTGACGCGGCGACCAATACCGCGACTTATGCCACACCGGTCGCGTGGCCGGGTGCTGTGAACCTGTCCATGGAGGCACAGGGCGAGTCCACCAACTTCCGCGCAGACAACGTCGACTACTGGGTTGGCCAGTCTAACAACGGCTACGAGGGCGACTTCGAGTCTGCTCTGATCCCGGACAGCTTCAAAAAGGACATCCTCGGCTATATCGAGGACGGCAACGGTGTCCTGGTCGAGGATGCCGGCGCTCCGACGCGGCCCTTCGCGCTCCTGTTCCAGTTTGAAGGCGACGCCCACGCGGTCAGGCACGTTCTCTACAACGTGACCTCCGGCAGGCCTTCCGTGGCTTCCGAGACGACCGGCGACACGATCGAGCCCGTTACCGAGACGGCGTCCATGACGGCTGTCGCGATCCACAACGCAACGCTGGACAAGGACATCGTCAAGGCCTCGGTCACACCGGATCAGGCAGCGCAGTACAACGGCTGGTTTGAGAACGTATACCAGCCGACCGCACCTTCCGGAACCTGAGAACAAATAACGATCGGAGGATAAATTTATGTATGGAGTGATCAAAGTTGGTGAGAGGGACCTGCCACTGCTGGCAAATGCTGCAACGCCGATCCGGTACAAACAGGTGTTCCACAGGAGCCTGATGCCGTTCTTCCTGGGACAGGAGAGCGACGGCGACAGTGCCGAGATGGTCGGTGAGCTTGCCTACGTCATGGCAAGGGCAGCCGAAGGCGCCGACATGAACAAACTCAGCTTCGACGATTACGTCAACTGGCTCGAGGGGTTCGACGCTCTGGCGTTTTCCACACCAGACACGGCGGGGAAGGTCATGGACATCTACGCCGGGAACCAGGCGACAGACGCTGAGGTAAAAAAAAATCACGACCAACCGACCGCAGGATGACGGTCGGTCTTTATTTGTTGCGCTGCTTCCAGATCGGCCTGCACATGGCTGACCTGGAGCAGCTCAATTATGGAGACGTGCTCGACATGATGATCGAGCATGGGAACGATGGATGCGAGTATGAACAGCTCGCAACGCAGGAAGACTTTGACAGGTTTTAGGAATGGCGGATCGGATCAAGGGAATCACAATTGAAATTAACGGCGATTCTACAGGGCTGCAGAGCGCGCTGAAAGAGGTTAACAGCAGCCTCCGGACCGCGCAGAACGGTCTGAAGGACGTCAATAAACTGCTGAAGATGGATCCCGGTAATGTGGACCTGCTGCGGCAGAAGCAGACCTACCTGAACGACGCGATCAGTTCCACGGAAGAGAAGCTGAAGACCGAACGGCAGGCTCTGGAGCAGATGAAGAACGCCGATGGGTTCGACAAGAATTCCGAGCAGGCCAAGGCACTGGAACGGCAGATCATCGCAGATGAGCAGGCCCTGGCAAGTCTGAAAGAAGAATCCAAGAAGTTCGGATCTGTTGCATCACAGCAGTTCAAGCTGGTCGGTGACAAGGTCAAGGAAGTCGGCGGCAAGATCACAGATGTCGGCAAGGGAATGACCACACATGTCTCGGCTCCGATCGCGGCAGTCGGTGCGGCATCCATCGCGGCTTTCAAGGAAGTCGATGCCGGCATGGATATCGTCATCCAGAAGACAGGTGCGTCCGGTGAAGCGTTGCAGGGGATGCAGAAGACTGTCGAGAATTTGGCAACCAGCATTCCGACAGACTTCGCGACAGCCGGTAATGCTGTCGGTGAAGTAAATACAAGATTTGGCGTGACTGGTGAGAAGCTGGAAGAGCTTTCCGGTCAGTTCATCAAGTTCGCGCAGCTGAACGAGACAGATGTCACCAGCGCAGTCGATCAGACACAGAAAGCTTTGGAGGCATTCGGTACTAGTTCCAAATATACAGGCCGACTGTTGGACATACTGACATATACAGGACAGCAGACAGGTGTGTCCATGGAGACTCTTCTGAGCGGATTGACCCAGAACGCGACCGCGTTCCAGGAAATGGGTCTCTCCATGCAGGGAGCCGTCAAATTCATGGGTCAAATGGAGATGTCCGGTGCGGACACATCCACGGTCATGAGCGGTCTGCAAAAGGCGCTAAAGAACGCCACAGAAGACGGTATCCCGCTGAATGAAGCTCTGGCACAGCTTCAGGACACCATCCTGAACGGTACGGAGTCCACTGACGGTCTCACTGCAGCGTATGATCTCTTCGGCAAGAGTGGTGCTCAGGTTTTCGCAGCAGTGCAGGAAGGATCACTCGACTTCGCAAATCTGTCGAATGAAATGCGGGATGCCGGTGGTGCGCTGGAGAACACCTTCAACGCTACGCTGGACCCTATCGATCAGGTTACCACCGCAATGAACCAGGCAAAGCTTGCCGGTGCGGATCTTGGCGCAGCTATCCAGACGGCAGCAGCTCCGGTCCTCCAGCAGCTTGCTGATGTATTGAAAGACATCACGGAGAAGTTCCGCAGTCTGACACCGGAACAGCAGCAGATGATCGTCAAAATCGGCGCCATCGTTGCAGCAGTCGGTCCGGCTATTGCAGTGATCGGCGGCCTGATCAGCGGACTTGGATCCATAATATCCGTGATCGGTACGGTGGTCGGTGTCCTGGGCGGACCTCTGACGCTTGCCATCGGTGCGATCATCGCGATCGGTGTCCTGCTGGTAAAGAACTGGGACAAAATCAAGGAGACCGCGGGAAAGCTGAAGGACTGGATCGGTGAGAAGTGGACTGCCATTAAGGAGAAGACCTCAGAGGCATGGGACGGCATTAAGACAACCATCGGGAACGCGATGGAGACCGTGAAGACGCAGACCCAGGAACGGCTGAACCTGATGAAGCAGGCCTTCGAGCAGAACGGTGGCGGTATCAAGGGCGTCGCGGCTGCAACGTGGGCCGGCATTAAAGACAATTACACCAAGGGCTTCAATGCCCTGGATAAGCTGACCGGCGGCAAGCTGACGCAGATGAAGGACCTCTGGTTCAAGTGCTTTGAAATGGTCAAGGATACAGTCCACAATGCCATCGAGAAAATTAAGGGCTTTTTCAACTTCGACTGGAAGCTCCCTCATCTGAAGCTCCCGCACTTCTCGGTCTCCGGATCGGCGAACCCGCTCGACTGGTTCTCGCAGGGCGTCCCGCATATCAGCGTTGACTGGTACCGGAAAGCATACGACAACCCGGTGCTTTTTACACAGCCGACGGTCCTGCAGACGCCTTCCGGATATAAGGGCTTCGGTGATGGAGCCGGCGGCGAGGTCGTCCTCGGCATGGATAAGCTCCGGCAGCTGGTCGGAAGCGGTGAGACGAACATCCAGGTCAATGTGTACGGAGCGCAGGGGCAGGATATCAATCAGCTGGCAGACGAGGTCACACGGAAGATCGTGGCCGCGCAGCAGCAGCAAACGGCGGTATGGGCATGATCAATTACTTCACTTATGACGGAGTCTCTTCGCGGGACTTCGGTGTATTCATATCCGGTGACAGCGTATTCGACGCGGCGCCCAGGAGCATCCAGACGGTCGTGGTCCCCGGCAGGAACGGCACGCTGACGCTGGACAACGGCCGCTTCGAGAACGTGGACCTGGTCTATCCTGCGTTCATCTATGACCAGTTCCAGGCGAATGTGGAAGACCTCCGGAACTTCCTGCTCTCCGCAGCAGGGTACAGACGGCTCGAGGATACATACAACCCGGACACCTACATGATGGCCCGGTACGTCTCCGGCCTGTCTGTAGAGACCACGCAGCTCCGGAAGCAGGGCCGGTTTGACCTGACCTTCGACCGGATGCCGCAGCGCTATCTGAAGAGCGGCGAGGATCCTGTGGAGTTTACGGCGTCCGGTGAAATCACGAACCCGACCGGGTTCAAGGCCAGACCGCTAATCCGCGTCTACGGGACCGGAACGCTTGGAATCGGCTCGGAGACAATCACGATCACAACGAATCCGGGCTATATCGACATAGACTGCGAGATGATGGACGCCTACTTCGGCGCCACCAACTGCAACAGCTACATCACGCTATCCAGTGGCGAATTCCCGACTCTTGCACCTGGCTATAACGGCATCGAACCGGGCAGCGGTATCACAAGAGTGATCATCACTCCGAGGTGGTGGATTTTATGATCCCAATTCTTTACGGACAAACCGAAACAGCATTTACTACGAATGGCATCGGCAGACTGGCTGATGCCATTTCTTGCGTCGTAACGGAGGAGCGCAACGGCATCTTTGAACTGTCCATGCAGTATCCGGTCAACGGGATCCATTACGGCGACATCGCGGAGGAGCGGATCATCTTCGCGCAGCCGAGGCCAGGGGCGTCCGGGCAGGCGTTTCGGATCTACAAGGTCAGCAGACCGATCAACGGCATCATCACAGTCGATGCACGACACATCAGCTACCAGCTGAACAAGACCGTGATCATGCCGTTCTCGGCAGGATCCTGCGTGGCAGCTCTTGCGGCGATCAATGACAACCTCGCCGGCACTTCGCCGTTCACCTACTGGACAGATAAGCAGGTCACAGCCAACTTCGAGCTGAAGATCCCCACATCGGTCCGGGCCATGCTCGGTGGCCAGACCGGGAGCATCCTGGATGTCTTTGGCACCGGCGAATACGAGTGGGACATGTACACGGTCCGGCTGCATCTGCATCGCGGTCACGATAACGGCGTCACGATCCGGTACGGCAAGAACCTCACGGACCTGAAGAACGAGACCAGCTCCGCGAGCGTATACACTGCGATCGTTCCCTATTATGCGAGCGAGGGCACCGTCGTTACGCTGCCGGAGCGCGTCATGTACGGCGACCACGTGCATGACTACTCGCAGGTCATGATCATACCGGTGGACCTGTCGAGCCGGTTCCAGAACGCAGCGCCGACTGTCGAGCAGCTCCGGTCTGCAGGACAGGCCTATCTGAGCCAGTCCGAGAACTGGAAGCTGTCCCAGAACATCACGGTCAGCTTTGTCTCGCTTGCCGATACGGAAGAGTACAAGAACGTGGCGACGCTCCAGCGGGTGAACCTGTGCGACACCATCACGGTCGTGCATCCGGTGCTGGGCGTTGAGACGCAGGCGAAAGTCATCAAGGTCGAATATGACACGCTGGCCGAGCGCTACAACAAGATGGAGCTGGGGGACACAAAGACGAACCTCTCGCAGGCCATCATTGAGGCTTCCGGGATCTATGACGAGGTGCCAACCACATCGGAGCTCCGTTCTTCATTAGCTCACGCGACGCAGCTGATCACCGGCGGCCTTGGCGGTTATGTGTACCTGAAGCCGAACGCGAACGGTGAGCCGGAAGAGATCCTGATCATGGACAACCCGGATATCAATCAGGCTGTCAATGTGATCCGGATGAACAGGAACGGCATTGCGTTCTCGGATTCCGGATACAATCCTGATCTGTTCGTCACAGCCTGGACGATTGAAGGCGGCTTTGATGCCAGATTCATCACTTCCGGCGTTGTGGATGCGAACCTGATCACAGCCGGCATCATCCGGGACAAGACAGGATCCAACTACTGGAACCTTGACACGGGTGAGATGCGGATCAGTGCGGAGTCCTTCATAGATACCAGCGACTTTGTGACGCAGGCCCAGTTTACGGCAGCAGCTGACCGGATCGCGACTGAGGTCGTGGAACAGGTCGGCAGCGGTATCTTCTTCAACTGCACACCGATCGACAACGCGAACGGGACAACAACGATCCAGGCACACGTTTACCTGAACCGGAACGATGCCACGGAGTCCTTCGCACCGCAGTTCTTCCGATGGTACAAGAAGACAGAGGATGGGAAAGAGTATCTCGGCTATGGCTATGAGATCACCGTCACAAACAGCGAATATGGCTACGGCGGTGAAGTCGAATGCGTATTCGTGCTGCTGGAAGACAGGTATCCGGTCAACTCACAGGGCCGGTGGGTGTTCACAATGTTCGGCAGCTTCTACGCGCTGACGGTATCGCAGGGCACGATGATGTTTTATGAAGGCTATCCGGTGATTATTTCAGATTCGCAGGAATCAGGGAGTGTCTACCCTGTGTTTGGATATGATTACGATTAAGGAGGAAACATGGCTGCAGGAGATGTTAATGTTAATGCGCTCACACCAATAACGAGCGAGCCGACCACAACGGACAGTTTAGTGGCTGTCAACCGGAACACAAACGAGGGCCAGATCATTGATTACAATCTGCTGGCTGATAAGATTCTTTCAAAACTGACCAGCAAGACATACAGCGGCCTGTCTACGACCAGTAAGCTTCTTGTGGGTGCTATTAACGAGCTGGACAGTGATGTTACTTCGTTAAATAGCAGTCTTGAATCGTATGGATCGTGGACGCCAGTTTTTAAAGCGGGATCGACAACGCTATCGTATACAAATTACGACGCTACTGGTTCTCGTTATTTTCGTATGGGCAGGCTGGTGTGTTTGCATACAAGTGTTACGTTTGGGACATTGAGCGCTTCCGGATCAGTATATCTTGATGGTGGATCATTCCCGTTTGCCCCAGTGAATGCGGTGGCAAGAACACGGTTTTTACTTGGCTCATGGGATACAATTACTAATGACGGAAACGTAAATTCGCCCATGCTGCTTTCGACAACAAACATAAATATGTGGCTAAAGAATAACGGGAGCGGCGTTGCACCATCTGCGTTATCAGGTAAATCAATAGTGGTCAAAGTAATCTATGTTTGCACAGATTAAAACAAAACTCTCTTGCTCTTTAATTAAGTAACTGTCACCTCTTACGGTATCATTACCGCAGGAGGTGATTCTTATGATAGAGAGCATTATCAGTGAGGCATTGCATCGGATGCGGTCATTGTCTCCGGAGCAGGGCAAGGAGCTGGAAACGGTCCTGTATATCGTGCTGAACAAGTACGAACTGCAGCCGAAATCGACCGAAGTCCGGGTGATCAACCAGACATGGCAAGACGACCTGCAGCGGTTCCTAGAACGGAAGAGGATCAGCGGGAAGTCAGAGCGGACATTGTCACAGTACAAATACCACCTGACGAGGATCTTGTCCTTCATCAACAAACCGATCCGTGAGGTGACCGAAGGCGATCTGAACAACTATCTGGATGTTTACCGGAAAGTGCGGAAGGTTGGCAATGTGTATCTGGAAGGGATCCGGCTATGTATGTCCAGCTTCTTCACTTGGCAGCATGATAAAGGCTTCATTCCGAAGAACCCGGCACGCGGCATTGATCCGATCAAGTGCGAAAAAACGATCAAGAAGCCGTTCTCGGATGAGGAGCTGGAGAAGATCCGGCGCCAGTGTGAACAGATCCGGGACATGGCCATGGTCGAGTTCCTGTACGCGACCGGGGTCAGGATCTCGGAGATGTGCAGCCTGAACCGGGACGATGTAAGGATCACGGACAAGGAGCTGATTGTATACGGGAAGGGAGCGAAGGAGCGGACAGTATACCTGACTCCAATATCCTGTATGTATCTGTCCGCATATCTGTACCAGAGGACGGACGGCAACCCGGCGCTGTTCGTGGGACTGAAGAAGCCGTATTCCAGACTGACGACTGCCGGAGCTGAGAGCAGACTGAGGGAGATCGGCAGCAGGGCCGGCGTCGAGAAGGTACATCCGCACCGGTTCCGGAGGACAATGGCAACGAACCTGCTGCGGAAAGGAATGCCGCTGGAGGAAGTGAGCCAGGTGCTCGGACATGAGAAGCTGGAGACCACATTGATCTATGCGATCCTGGATAAGGACCGGGTCAAGGCTGATCATCACCGGTACATGTGCGCATAATAGGAGGGCAGAGGTAACAATTTGAAAACTGGACAGGCATGACGGGCAGGGTGAGACAGACCTGCTTTTTTTGTGTGCAGAAAGGAATCAAACAAAATATAAGCAGGTTTTTACTTAATTAAAGAGCAAGGTCAGAGAGCTGTGCCTGTGAACTTTCTCCATGCAGACCAAGTGCCATTCTGCAGACATCGGAAATACAGCGCAAGGTTTCTTGCCAATACGAACTGCTTCGCCGCTGTTTCTGGGCCAACAACAATAAGACCAATCCATGTTTGCCCGTCTGGGTTATTTGTTAATGGACCACCAAGTGCATAGAATCCGGACTCTGTATAACTGTCCATGTCGACATTATTTATGTATGCCGACGGATTAAATCGACCGCTGCTGCTATTTAGTGATTATACGCCCAGCTCTGTAGTGAACCTAAAGTACATCCAGATAGTAGTACCGAGACCCATAATTAACAGAACAAGGCCGATTATCAGAATAATCTGTACCAGCATTCTGAAAAAATGAATATCAGAAGCAATGTCTTCCAAGACGGCAATCATCCGCTGGTGATAGAGTTCGGTTTCGGTGGGTTCTAATTCATAACTGCGGTTATAATCTCTGTTCATTATTTTGACCTCCTTAGAGTCAGATCGTAACGGAATCATATTAACAGAAAAAAAAACAGGTGAATTAAGTGAAATTTACTCAGGAAATTTCGATATTCAATCCGAAGGCCATCGAATATGCGGTGACCGCACTAAGCACACGGATTACACAAACGGCTGATGAGATCCGGCTGGAGGCGGCACAGACGCTATCCAACTATAGCACCACCATCCAGATGAACTCCGCAATATCGCAGAAGGCTGACCAGATCACCACAGAGGTCAGCCAGACCTACGCCACGCAGAGCAGCCAGACGGCGGCGGTAAACAGCTTGTCCTCGCGGATCACGCAGAATGCGAGCAGCATAACGAGCGAGGTCGAGGCAAGGAAGAACGGTGACAATTCCCTGTCCTCGCGGATCTCCCAGACGGCGCACACAATCACGCTAGGTGTCAGCGGACGAGCCGGGAAAAAATCCGGGGCGAGCATCTCGGTGACTCTGAAGGATGCCAACGGCAATGCCATCAGTTCCGGGAGCGGCAATGTCCTTATCGATGGCAATGTCATCTTTTCATCACAGTTGACAGACGGCACGACCACCATTAGCGGCTCGAACATCAAGACCGGGACGATCAATGCGAACCTTGTCAGCGTCACGAACATCAATGCATCCAACATCACATCCGGGACACTTACCGGGCGAGAGATCAGCGGCGGCAAGATTATGCAAGTCGTTAGCGGCGCACAACAAGGCGGCATACCCGGCAACGATTCGGATGGGCAGCAGGCCAAGATTGAAAACGGAATTGTAACGTGCGGCGAGTTGGCTGTCAAAGGCAGCGTGACCACGGTCAGCATCGTCCCGGAAGGTGGAGATGGCCGAGGCAGCTATGGCCTGTACTGCACCGGACACTTCTCGACAGAAGGTGCGCTATGGACAAACGGCTCCATCGGTGAAGCTGATCTGATCTGCCGTGGCAATGCTTTTGCTCAAAACTTCATACAGTCATCTGACCGGGCACTGAAGACAGACATCGAGCCATTGGCCAGGGAATCAGCCTGCGGTGTTGTATATGGCCTGAAGCCGATGACTTTCCGGCTGAAAGAACAGACCGCAGTGAAAAGGCACGGATTCATCGCCCAGGATGTGCAGGACCTTGTGCATGACGACTGGGGCATTGTTACAGAGTCGGACGTGAAACTGATCGACGGCAAGAAGACTCTGGCACTGAATTACACCGAGCTGATCGCGGACCTTGTGGCGGTCATCCAGTCCCAAAACGAAAGAATCACAAAGTTGGAAAGGAGATCGTAATGCAGAAGCCAGCAACCATCGCGTATCGCGAATTTCGGGCGCGAATTGTAGAAGCAATCAACGGCTCTGGCCTTCCTGCTTTTTGCATTGTTCCGATACTGGAGCAGGCACTGGCGGAAGTTAAGGAGATAGAGGAACAGCAATACGAAAAAGACAAAGCCGCATATGAGGAGGAAGAACACAATGGGCAAGTTACTGAGGCTTAAGGATGGCACAGAATACACTGCAACGGTTGCCAGCACTGTGACCGACATCCAGATCCAGGTCGACAACTATAAGGCCGTGGACACGATCCGGGCAAAGATGGCCGTGAAGAATTTGACAGAGATCGAGTTCGACGGCAGGAAATACACGGAGCTGACGCTTGTGGACGAGCAGGCATACCGCTCCGGCGAGAGGATCCTCGCGGAGTTCCGGATGAACCTCGGGCTGGAGGACAGGATTGAGGCCGAAAGACAGGCCGCCGTGGACGAGTATACGATGCAGCTGATCGAGGAGGGAGTTCTGTGATGAGGACATTGGTCGAATCTTTAAGAAGGTTATACAAGGCGGGAAGACTGACGCTGGATCAGATCCGGGCACGGCTGGAAAAGGGCACGATCACGCAGGAAGAGTTTGATTATATCGTGGGAGAATGATGGACGGAACACTGATCACCGCGATCATCGGCTCAAACGGGCTCTTCGCTTTGCTGACCTACCTGATCCAGAGGTGTGACAGTAAGAAGGAGGGCATCAAGCGGATCGCGGACAAAATTGACAATCTGGAGCAGAAGGTGGACGAAAACTCGGCCGTTCTTGCCCGGACGCACATCCTCCGGTTCTCCGACGAGCTGCAGAACGGCGTCGAGCACTCGCAGGAATACTTCCGACAGCAGATGGACGACTGCGACACCTACGACGAGTACTGCACCTCGCATCCTGGCTTCAAGAACAGTTACACCACACTTGCGGAGGCCCACATAAAAGAAACGTACAAGCACTTGCTTGAGAAGGGAGAATTCAAGCATGAGTAACAGAGCATACGACACATTGAAAACCATAGCCCTGGTATGGACACCGATCAGCGTGTTTATCGTGGCTGTCCTGTCAGACCTTGCGGTCCCGCATCTAGATGTCGTGACGGCCATCCTCGCAGCCCTCGACACACTGCTTGGCTCCCTGGTCGAAGTGGCCAGGAGGCAGTACACCAAAACCTATGGAGAGGTGCAGGGATGACGGATAAGGAGTTTATCAACCAGATCGCGCCGATCGTCCAGAAGTACGCCAAGGCCTACGGGTACAAAGTCATATCTGCGGTCATCGCGCAGGCCTGCATCGAGTCCGGCTTCGGAAGATCAACGCTCTCGGCAAAATATCACAACTACTTCGGACTGAAATGCGGATCCGGATGGCTCGGGCCTTCTGTGAACATGAGCACCAGAGAAGAGTACACGCCCGGAACGCTGACCAGCATCCGGGACTTCTTCCGGGTTTATCCGTCGATGGAAGACGGCGTGAAGGGGTACTACGATTTTATCCAGTACCCACGATATGCAAATCTCCGGGCAGCCACCACGGCGCAGCAGTACCTTGAGTACATCAAGGCTGACGGCTATGCCACCGCATACACCTATGTCACTTCGTGCATGAGGGTCGTGTACCAGTATGACCTCACCAGATACGACAGGGAGCCGGCGGTCCGGGAGGTCTCCTATGCCGGCATCGTAAATGCTGTGAGCGGTCTCCGGGTCCGCAGCGGTCCGGGGACCAGCTACAACAACACTGTGGTCAACGGTCACGAATTCATCCTCCCGAAGGGGATCTGCGTGGCCTTCGAAGCAGAAGCAGACGGGTGGGCCAAGCTGTCCGGGTTTGACGGCTGGTGCTCACTTTCCTATATAAAGCGGTAGCTGCTGCCGCTGATACCTCCTTTCTGAATAAGCCTCGGCATGGCTGCAACCGTGCCGAGGCGCTTTTTTATTTTCGAAAAAGTATGACACGAGATATGCCACGGATTACGAAAACACGAAAATGCCAAGTATTTATGCGGCATGCGGGACTTGAGGCAAGGGGTTCGATCCCCGTCCGTTCCAGGAAATTGAAGAACCGCGAATTTACGGTAAAAGCTGAAAAAAGCCCGTAAATACGCGGTTTTCTTTTTGCCATCTTTGGCACTCACTATGCCATATCTGACATTAAAAGGGCATTTTTGGCAGTAAAAGTATGCCACGAAGTATGACACGAAAAGGGCACTATAAAAGATCCTGGAAGGCAGCGGTCGCCTGCTGGGCATACTGCTGCTTCTGTTCTTCCAGCGCGTGGATATAACGCCTCATCGTCTGCGCTGACTCCCAGCCGCCTCGCTGCATGACATATACCGCCGGGATATTGAGCGCCAGAAGGAAAGAGGCCGCATAGTGCCGGAGATCATGGAACCGGAACGACGGGAAGCCATGCCGCTTCAGGTGCCTTACAAAATTCCCGCTGATTGTATCCGGGTTGCAGTGCGTCACATATCCCTGCTGCCGAATCTTTTCGATCACGACGGGAGGATAGAGGATGTCGCGGGTCCCGGCCGGGGTCTTCGGATATTTCACGACCCATTTCCTGGAATAGTTCCGGACCATATCCTTCCGGACATGTACAATGTTCCGTTCGAAGTCTATGTCGTCCATCGTCAGTGCTCCGATCTCGCTCCTGCGCATCGGGCCGAGAGCAGCCAAAAGGACCGGGATCTCCAGATGATTCCCTTCCAGGGAGACCAGCAGCTGCTTGATCAGTTCGTTCTCCGGAATGTTCAGCTGCGGCTTCTGCTTCTGCGGGAGGTGGACCCCGTCGATGTGGATCCCGTTCATCCGCAGGACCGTCTTGATCCGGCTGTAGTACTCGTCCACGGTCTTCGCGCTGATGAATTTGTCCGGATTATTATCGCTGCGCTTGGTCGCGAGCATGGACGCCAGCCACTGCATGCGCTCCGCATTGATCGACGCGACCGGCAGCTTAAAGAAGTCCGGATAAGCCTTTTTCATATAATCGATCCGATGCTTATAATCAGCCCATGTGGAAGGTGAGAGAGTACCTGAGCGGCCTTCCAGGAACCTATCGCATGCATCTCCCAGGCTTATGTCAGGACCATCGACAGGATGAACCGCCTGCCATGCCTGGGCATCCTTCTTGGCCTGCCTGAGCGTTGAGGCAGTAAAGGATTTGTACTTCTTCTTGCCATCCGGGCCGGTGCCGAGGTAGAGCCGGTAGCGGTATTTGCCGGAAGGCAGCCGTGATTCTTTTTTAGCCATTATTGCCTCCTAAATCACAAAAATCCTTACTTTTCCATAAGAGATCCAGTCACCGTTCTCATTTTCAAAACTGCCGGACTCAGCCAGGTATCCCTCATAAACAGGATCCGGAAAGGCCGCCAGCGCTTCGGCTACATCCGCGGGGACATTTCCGAAGTCGAGTCCGGTGGCCGGATCAACGAGCAGGAAGGCCGGATCGCCTCTGTAGGCGTACGGCTTGATCTCTATCGGATCGCCCTCAGCCATGCCATCCAGAACGTCCTGCCGCATCTCGTCTCTGTCGAGGCTGCACTTAAAGGTCACGCCGGCGATCTTACAGGTCACGCGCTTGCGCGGCTTCGCGGAAGGGATGCCCTCCGGGGCCACAGGAGCCGCCGGCTGTGCTGCGGGAGCCGGTGTCGGACGAGGAGATGGTGCCGCAGGTGAAGGACTAACAGCAGACCGCCGGACAGGCTGATCGTGAGTCTTGATCGAGTAAATGATCCCGACAACGCCCAGTGCCATGAAGAGCAGGCCGGTCAGTGTGGCCAGGCACAGGATAAGCCCAAGCACCACCAGAACAATAGACAGCACGAGCAGGATCTTTCTTTTCATTCTTCCGGTCCTTTCCAGTCATCGCTCACAGGGATGGCTTCATCTGTCAGAATGGCGTCATACTTACGGTTCAAATCGTCCAGATGGGCCTGCGCCGCGTTCAGCTGCTTGTACAGGTCCATGATCAGCTGATTCGTTTTGTTTATCTCAATCAGAACGGACCGTTTCCGTTCCAGCTTCTGGGTCTCTTCGTTTACGCGTTCCACCTCGCCCGTCATGATGTACTCCATCGGCACGTGAAAGCGCTTTGCTAGTTCATAGACGCGCTCGGAAGATAACGACTTCGACTTTGTGAGGGCGCTGTTCCCATATCCCATTTCCTTTTCCAGTGCCGAGACGGTGATCCCTTCCCTAGCACAGAGTTCTTTGATGATATCCAATGTGGTCATTTTGTCTCCTTCGTAACATTGCGAGAATTTTCGCATTTTGGCGTTGACAAATACGACCTCATTCGCTACTATTCTCTTTAGAGATGCGACCGCATTCGCATCCGGAAGAGATATTCGCAACAAGTGAGGCTATATCTAACTGCGTTTAGGCTATTATGTTAGATTATTTTCTCATTTTTGTCGAGTATTGAGATTACTGAAGATAGGAGGTGAAAATTGTGATTTTTGACAATGTCGAGCGCTTATGCAGGGAAAAAGGAATCACTATTGCGGCACTCGAAAAGCAGGCCGGGCTCGCGAACGGGACGGTCCGAAAGTGGGACTCGTTAAGGCAGAGCCCGCTTTATGACAACCTGAAGCGCGTGGCAGACACGCTCGGGGTCACGATCGACGAGCTGATGCGCGGAGGGGACTGATCATGCCGGACATCAGCAGAGAGATCCGGGCGGAGCTGCTCCGCAGCGGGATCTCAGAGGCCAGAGCGTGGCGAGCGCTTGGGTTATCGCAGCGATCCTGGGCGAGGAGGCTGGCAGATCCGGGCAGCTTCAAGGCATCGGAGATCAAGCAGCTCCGGAAGCTGATCCCGGAGGAGATCTGTGACAGGATCACGAAGTAAGAGAGGAGAAGAAAATGCTGAAACTGAATGAGGCAATCGAGCGAGCGTTCTGGCGCTGCAATTCCATTGGCGAAGACTGCGAGATCTGGGGCGTCATTCTTCAGTACAAAGCGATCCGGGAGCTTCCGGAGAGTGAACAGGACAAGGTCTACGACAGCATTGCGGAGCGGATGGGACTCTGCAGGTAGAAAGGAAGGAAACAGTGGCAATTATTGGAATCATTTTATTTATGCTTGGGGCCTGCGCCATGGACAGCGAGAGTTTAGTGCTCCCTGCGGCGCTGGTAGCGACCGGCATTATGCTGATCTGGCTCGGAAGGAGGAGCGCGTGGATTACAAAAGAAAGGTGATCATCAAACGGCCGGACGAGGAGTTCGGGCACGTGACCAACATCTCGATCAGCTTGGAGAACCTGCAGAAGACAGTCGACGGTCCGATCGAAATGGTAACACTTATTGACAGTCCCAAGACTGTTATGATCTGCAACGAGGAAGGCAAGCTCCGCAGGCTCGACCGGAACTTCCGGATGGGCCGGTACTTCCCGGACATCATCGTCGGCACCGTTATCATCTGCGGAGTCGAAAACGAAGACCTGGCGGATATCCCGATCAGCTTTGACGCCTGGAAGCGGCTGCTGAAATCATGGGACAACTGAGAAAGGAGGAAAGCATGGAAGAAGTAAGGATCCCGGAAGAAGTCCATCAGACATGTGCGCAGATCGCGGACCTCGCGCAGGGCCTCGGCACGGTGCTCGAGACTGTCATGGACGGGATGGACGAGAGGCAGGTCTGCACGCTGACGCTGCAGAAGATCATGGAACTGGCTGACAGATTTGTTTAGAGGAGGAAAAGACGCAATGGCTAATTTGCAGGACACGGTGGTCATAAGAAGGGAGCGGTACCAGAGGCTCATGGAAGACGCGCAGGCACTTGCACAGATCGTCTTCCTGGCAGACACCAGGGTGAGCGGCGACGACTTCAACGACTCCGCGAAAGAGATCATCGAGGAATGGAGGAACAGCCGCTATGGGACCAAAAAGGAATGAGACCGCAGCTGCGGCAACAGCAAAACGGCCTCAAGAAAAAGTAATTCAAGGTAAGTATACCACAGGAGGAAAAACATGAAGATCACAGTCGAATTTGAGAGCATGGGAGAATTCCAGAAGCATATGATCCGGGCTACCGAGATGGAGCTCACTTGCAACGGCATAATGGTCAGGCCTACCACACAGCAGCAGGAAGAGACTCCGGCAGAGCCGACGGACGTCCCGTTCGTGCCCACAGCGGTCACCGAACCGGAACCGGCAGAGAAGCCCGAACCGGCTCCCGCCATCACGGAAGACTTCCGCGTCGAGGTCCGGAAGGTCCTGGCCACGCTGAACAAGATGCAGACAGGGAACCCGGCGAAGGCCCTGATCGCGGAGACAGGCTACAAGCGCCTGACAGATGTCCCTCTGGATCTGCTGCCGGGGCTGATGGATAAAGCAAAGGGGGCCATGAACAATGCCTAAAGCACACGCCAAGCTGTCGCCCAGCGCGGCAGAGCGGTGGATCAACTGCCCTGGCTCGATCCGGCTCTCGGAGGAGTGCCCGCCGGCAGGATCCAGCGACTTCGCGGATGAAGGGACCGCAGCACACCGGCTCGCGGAGCTGAAGGTCCTGGCTGACATGGACGCAGGCGCGACCATCCAGGACTTCGAGGAGGCCCGCGCATCGCAGTACTTCTGCGGCGAGATGGAAGAGGCGACCGAGTACTACGCCGACCGCGTCCAGGAGATCTACGGTGCAGCACTGCAGGAAGATCTTTCCGCGGAGCTGATGGTCGAGCAGCACTTCTCCCTGGACGAATGGATCCCGGGCGGCTTCGGGACATCCGACGCGGTGATCATCGGCGGGAATACGATCGAGGTCATCGACTTTAAATACGGCAAGGGCATCCGCGTGGATGCTCCCGGGAACCCACAGCTGCGGCTGTACGGCCTCGGAGCCGCCACGCTGTTCGGCGAGATCTACGACTTCGAGAAGGTCCGGATGACGATCATCCAGCCGCGCCTCGACCACATCAGCACGGAGGAGCTGCGCCTGGCGGATCTGATCAGCTGGGCGGAGGAGGTGGTCAAACCGGCCGCCACGCTTGCGGAGAAGAAAAACGCGCCGACGGCCAGCGGAGACTGGTGCCGGTGGTGCCCTGCCAAAGCAGTCTGCAGGACAAGGGCCAAAAAGCAGCTGGAGCTTGCCCAGTACGACTTCCAGGAGCCGGACCTTCTGACGAACGAGGAGATCGCAGAGATCCTCCGGCAGGCAGAGGAGCTGCAGAAGTGGGCGGCAGACGTGCAGACCTATGCCTTTGAGCAAGCACTCGCCGGCGAGCACTTCGACGGCTGGAAGCTGGTCGAGGGCAGAAGCACAAGGAAGTACGCGGACGATCTGAAGGTCGCGGAAGCCCTGCAGGCCGCCGGCTATCCGGAAGCGGCGCTCTATGAGCGGAAGCTCTACGGGATCACGGCGATGGAGAAGATCGTCGGAAAGAAGAAGCTGACGGAGGTCCTCGGGGACCTGATCGTCAAACCGGCCGGCAAACCGGTACTGGTACCAGCCACAGATAAAAGAGAAGAGATAAACACGATCGAAGCGGCAAAGGTCGACTTCGCAGAATAGGAGGACAAAATGGCGACAAAGGTAATCACGAATAAGGTCAGATTTTCATATGTAAACATCTTCAGGAGCAGGAGCTTCCGGGAAGGGCAGGATGCAAAGTACAGCATCTGCCTGCTGATCCCGAAGAGCGACAAGGCCGGCCTTGCCAAGCTGACAAAGGCGATGGACGAGGCGGTCCAGGAAGGCGTCGCCACCAAGTGGGGCGGCAAGCAGCCCAAGAACCTGCACCTGCCTCTGCGCGACGGTGATGACGAGAGAGCGGACGAGGCTCCCGAGTATGAGGGCATGATGTTCCTGAACGCAAACAGCCAGACGAAGCCCGGCATCGTTGACAAGGATCTGAACGAGATCCTGGACCCGGACGAGGTATACAGCGGATGCTGGGGCCGGGCCTCCATCAACTTCTTCCCTTATGACAGCAACGGGAACCGCGGCGTCGGTGTCGGCCTGAACAACATCCAGAAGCTCGCGGACGGCGAGAGGCTCGGAGGCGCGAGGGCATCCGCAGAGGATGACTTCGGCGACGGTTTCGAAGATGAGGACGAGGACTTCTAAATGAAGACATGCAGCATCGATATTGAGACATACAGCTCCGTCGACCTTGGGGCATGCGGGCTGCACAAATATGTCGAGAGTCCGGACTTTGAGATCCTGCTGATCGGTTACAGCGTCAACGGCGGGCCTGTGAAGGTCCTCGACCTGACCGAGCCCTTCGAAGAGATCGAGGAGATCGCGGAGCTGCTGCAGGATCCTGCCGTGCTGAAGACAGCGTTCAACGCGGCGTTTGAACGGAACTGCCTGGCCAAATGGCTGGGCGTTCCGATGCCGCCAGAACAGTGGTCAGACACCATGATCATGGCGCTGGAGTGCGGCCTGCCGGGATCCCTGGCAGCCGCCGGCATGGCGCTCGGCCTGCCAGAGGACCAGCTGAAGGATCCGATCGGCAAGAGCCTGATCCAGTACTTCTCGAAGCCATGCAAGCCTACGAAGGCAAACGGCGGAAGGACGAGGAACCTGCCCGACCATGACCGCGAAAAGTGGAAACTGTACATCGAATACAACCGCCAGGACGTGGTCACCGAGATGGCGATCCGGGACAAGCTCCTGCCGCTTGCAGAGAGCGAACAGAAGCTGTGGGAATTTGACCAGCGCATGAATGACAGCGGCGTCCGGATCGATGTCCCGATGGTCGAGAAGATCGTCGAATATGACACACAGCGCCGCGAGGAGCTGCAGAAGGAAGCCCGGGAGATCACCGGGCTTTCTAACCCTAACAGCCTCTCACAGCTAAAAGACTGGCTGCAGGCGAACGGGATCCCGATGACGCAAGTCACGAAGGAAACCATCTCCGCAGCACTTACACTGAGGTATCTGCCGGACGTCATCCGGCGCGTGCTGGAGATCCGGCAGGCGCTCGGAAAGACATCCACAGCCAAATACAGCACGATGCTCGGGGCCGTCTGCAGCGACAGCCGGCTCCGGGGCATCCTGCAGTTCTATGGAGCGAACCGGTCTGGAAGATGGGCCGGCCGTCTGGTGCAGATCCAGAACCTGGCTAGGAACAGCCTGCCGGATCTGGACCTTGCCAGGCAGCTGACGGCGCAGGGAGACTTCGACAGCCTTGACACGCTTTTCGGAGAGACGTCCTTCGTCTTCTCGGAGCTGGTCCGGACGGCCTTTATACCATCCGAGGGGTGTCGCTTCGTGGTGTCGGACTTTTCAGCCATCGAGGCCCGCGTGATCGCCTGGCTCGCCGGCGAGGAATGGGTCCTGGATGCGTTCCGGGCCGGGAAAGACATCTACTGCGAGACGGCCAGCATGATGTACCACGTGCCGGTCGTGAAGCATGGTGTAAACGGAGAACTCCGGCAGAAGGGAAAGATCGCAACGCTTGCCTGCATCGCAGAAGGCCAGCCGGTTTTGACCGATCAGGGCCTCGTACCGATCGAGCAGGTGACGACGGACATGAAAATATGGGACGGCGTCGAGTGGGTAAACCATGACGGCGTGATCTACAAAGGAGAAAAGGAGGTTATAAGGTATGGCGGACTGGAGGCGACACCGGACCACATCGTATGGGCCGAGATCGACGGGGCATACCGGACAGTACAGTTCGCAGACGCCGCCGCCGGCGGAGCACATCTCGTGCAATCAGGAGCAGGTCGGGAAGCAGTACGGCTGGCTGAAGATAATATCGCCGGAGAGGCGCTACAAGAAGGGGTGGAGCGAGTGCTTCGTCCTAACGGAGTGCACAGGATGCGGAAGGAAGTCGTGGACGCGGCTCGCGAATATGACGCAGGGGAAGACGAAAGGCTGCCAGAGCTGCAGCCAGCGCAGGGCAGTGCCGCGGTGGCTGGACAGACGGCTCACAGCGGCAAAACAGAGATGCGAGAACCCGGACGCTCCGGAGTACAAGAATTACGGCGCGCGCGGGATCCGCTTCGAGTTTCCGAGTGTGACGGACGCCTGTCTGTACATGATCGAGAACTGCGGGCTCCCGGACAGGGAACTGAAGCTGGAGATCGACCGGATCGACAACGACGGAAATTATGCTCCAGGAAATCTGCGCTGGGCGACGCGGAGCGAACAGCTGCTCAACCAAAGGCGAGCAAAAAGGTATACGACATCCTGAACGCAGGCCCGCGCCATCGGTTCACAGTATCCGGCGTGCTGGTGCATAACTGCGGTTACCAGGGCGGCGTCGGCGCGATGAAGGCAATGGACTCCTCCGGATCGATCCCGGAAGAAGAGATGCAGAGTATCGTGGACCATTGGCGGGAGGCGAACCCGATGATCGTCAAGCTGTGGCGGGACTACGAGGCTGCGGCGAAGACGGCTATCAAAGAACGCAGGACGGTCCGCAGGGGCATCCGGTTACCGGCGGACAACCTGCAGGAGCGGGAGCACGTGGCAGGCGGCCCAGTGCGGCCGTACAGCGTCAGAAGCGGCATCAGCGTGGAGTTTTACTACAAGAACGGAAACCTCCTGGTGCGGCTTCCCAACGGGCGCCGGCTCTGCTATTGGCACGCGAGGGTCGAGGAACTGCCGAATGGCCGGGAGCAGATCACCTACATGGGCGTCAACCAGACGACCAAGCAGTGGGGAAAGACCGAGACATACGGTGGCAAGATCGTTGAAAACATCGTGCAGGCCACAGCAAGGGACTGCCTCGCCGAGTCGATGCTCCTGGTCGATGCCATGGGCTACAAGATCCGGATGCATATCCATGACGAGATGATCGTGGATGTACCGGCGGAGGAGGCTGAGAAGGCGCTGGCAGATATCGGGAGCGCGATGGGCGCACCGATCAGCTGGGCACCGGGACTGCCGCTCCGGGGAGACGGGTACATCTGCGACTATTACAGGAAGGATTAAAAGATGGTCGATACAAAAGTTATTAAGAAGTTAAGGGACCGCATGGCAAAGCTGGCGGCGGATGCCTATCACGGGGATCCGGAAGTCTACTGCCCGGTATGCCATAAAGGAAGAGGACGCGAAGGACGTGGAGTATGTAAAGACAAAACGCAGCACGGAGCTCCTGGTCCACACGAAGTGCGCCCCTAAATGGGGAGAGACATGATGGAGAAACCGAAAGTCATCAATATGGAGGACAACCTCCTGCGCGTGCAGTATGACGGGGAGCTCCTGATCAGCACCGGAAAGAGCCGCTTCGAGACCGCATGGAAGAACAGGCGGATCTCATGGTCGGCCCTGCTGAAGAAGCTGTCGGAGAGCTTCCAGACGCATGAGACGCACGCAGAATACATGAAGATGCCGAAGGACCGGCAGGACCAGATCAAGGACATCGGCGGCTTTGTCGGCGGCCATCTGAAGGGCGGCAGGCGCGTCAGCGGTAACGTGGCGGCGCGTCAGATCGTCACGCTGGATGCAGACTTCGCACCGGCGGACCTTGCCGGCGAGATCCGGGACAGCTTCTGCCTCGAGTGCGCGTGGGCTATCTACTCGACCCACAAGCACACACCGGACAAGCCGCGGCTTCGTCTGATCATCCCGGTCGACCGGGAGGTCAGTGCGGACGAGTACGAGGCGATCGCGCGCAAGGTCGCGGAAAAGGTCGGCATCGACTACTTCGACGATTCCAGCTACCAGTCGACCAGGCTGATGTACTGGCCGAGTCACAGCGCGGACGTGGAGCCGTTCTTCGACAGCAATGATGCGCCGTTCCTGAAGGCAGACGACATCCTGCAGGAGTACCGGGACTGGACGGACGTGGCAGAGTGGCCCGAGTCATCCAGGATGAGCGGAATCCGGAAGAAGATGGCCGACAAGCAGGGAGACCCGACCGAGAAGAAGGGCATCGTTGGGCTTTTCTGCAGGACGTACACGGTCCAGCAGGCAATGGAAAAATACCTCCCGGGGGTATACGTGCCAACCACCAGGGAGGACCGGTACACCTACGCGGCCGGCTCGACTGCCGCCGGTGTGGTGATCTACGAGGACGGCAGGTTCTTTTACTCAAACCATGGCACGGATCCGCTCGGCGGGCAGCTCCTCAACGCTTTTGACCTGGTGCGGCTCTATAAGTTCCGGGAGCTGGATGAGGGGAGCGAAAAGAGAGGCGCGAACGCGCCCAGCTGGAAGGCCATGCGTGACCTTATCCGAGAAGACGAACAATGCCTGCGCCAGATGTACCAGGAGCGGGACGCGGAAGCGAAGGACGACTTCTCGGCACCGATTGAGGACGGTGACTGGCGGCTCCGGCTGCAGATGACAGCCTCGATGGGCATCGCACCGACCGTCGCGAACGCCACGCTGATCATCGAGAACGACGAGAAGCTGCAGGGCATCCGGTTCAACGAGATGAGCGGCCTGATCGATGCGGTGGGCACGCCCTGGAGCCGGCCGAGGGGCGCGTGGAGGGACGCGGACGACGCGCAGCTACTGATGTACATCGTCCGGGCGCACGGTGTAGAGCTGCCGCTGATGCGGCTCCGGACAGCCCTGCAGGCGGTCGCGGACAGCCGGCGCTATCACCCGGTGCGGGAGTACCTGGACTCGCTGCCGGAATGGGACGGGAAGGAGCGACTCGATACGCTCCTGGTCCGGTACCTTGGCGCGGACGATAACACGTACACGCGGGAGGTGATCCGGAAGGCGCTCACGGCTGCGGTCGCGAGGATATACGAGCCGGGCATTAAATTCGACTATATGGTTGTTCTGGTAGGACCGCAGGGCGCCGGCAAGAGCACGTTCTTCGAGCGGATTGCGCGAAGGCCGGAATGGTTCTCCGATTCGCTGAAGATGGACATGATGAACAAGATCAAGGACAGCGGCGAGCAGCTGCAGGGCGCCTGGGTCGTCGAGATCGGCGAGATGACCGGCATGAAGAAGGCCGACATCGAGGCAGTAAAGAGCTTTGTCTCAAGGACCAGCGACGACTACAGGGCCGCCTTCGGGCACTACAAAGAACAGCGGCCCAGGCAGTGCATCGTGGTCGGATCCACGAACGCGGAGGAAGGATTCCTCCGGGACGTTACTGGGAACCGGCGGTTCTGGCCGGTGAAGATCCGGAAGGGCGACCGGGTGAAAGCCCGGGACCTGACGACTGCAGAGGTCGACCAGATATGGGCAGAGGCAAAGATCAACTACGAGCTCGGTGAGGAGCTGATCCTGTCTGCGGATGCGGAGGCGCTGGCGGCAGAAGCGCAGCGTGACGCGATGGAGCAGGATGACCGCCAGGGCCTGGTGGAAGAATACCTCGAGAGGCTTCTGCCGGAAGGCTGGGCGGAGATGAACATCGACCAGCGGATGCTCTTCCTGGATAGCGATGAGGAAGGTGTGGTCCCGAGGACGGAGGTCTCGAACATGGAGATCTGGGTCGAGGCATTGCATGGATCCGGCAGCCGGCTGGAGGCAAAAGACTCCTACGCGATCGCGAAGATTATGGCGAAGATACCCGGATGGTCAAAAACGAATAGCAGAAAACGGATAGGGGACTACGGTCTCCAGAGAGTATACAAAAGGGCCTAAGTGTGACAAGTGACAAGTGTGACAAGATTTCTATAGATTTTCTTTATAGAAAAACATACGCATATATACCCGCGTGTTTTTCTAGCACACGCGTATAGAAAAATCGTGTCATCTTGTCACACTTGTCACAGACAGGCCTCAAACCCGCATAAATACGGGATTTTTGGAGTGACAAGTCTATGGAAAGAGAAAAAGATGTTGAGGCATGGCTTCGGCATGCGATTCAGGCGGCCGGAGGACAGTGTTGGAAGTTTACAAGCCCAGGCAGGGCTGGGGTGCCGGACCGGATCATCCTGATGCCGCGCGGCAGGGTCGTATTTGTCGAACTGAAGACAGAGACCGGCGAGCTCTCGAGGATCCAGCAGCATGAGCTCGACCAGCTGCGGAGCCTTGGGCAGGAGGCCTGCGTGGTATATGGGCAGGAGGCGGCAGAGGACTTTTACTACGACCTCCGGAAGGGTGTGCGGCTGCAGGATGTCTACGAGGGAAACGACGGATGAGGTTTGTAGCACACGACTACCAGAAAAGGGCGATCAGGAGGATCCTCGACCAGACCAGCGTCGGGCTGTTTCTGGACATGGGACTCGGGAAGACGGTGATCACCATGACCGCGATCGATGAGCTGATCTATGACCGGTTCGAGGTTCACAAGGTCCTGGTCATTGCACCGAAGCGGGTCGCGGAGGATACGTGGACGAGGGAAGCGGCAAAATGGGATCACCTGCGGGAGCTGCGAATCAGCCCGGTCCTTGGATCTGTTAAGGACAGGACAGACGCGCTTGACCGGGACGCGGACCTCTACGTGATCGGCCGGGACAACGTGGTCTGGCTGGTGGAGCTCCTGCAGAAGCGGAAAAAGGGCTGGCCTTTTGACATGATCGTGATCGACGAGCTCTCCAGCTTCAAGAACCCGCAGGCCAAACGCTTTCGGGCGCTGCGGAAGGCAGTCCCTTGTGCACGGCGCGTCGTCGGCCTGACCGGAACGCCAAGCCCGAACGGTCTGATGGACCTGTGGGCGGAGGTCTACCTTCTGGACCAGGGCGAGCGGCTAGGCCGGACCATCGGATGGTACAGGGACGAATACTTCCGGCCGGGCATGCGGAACGGCTACATGGTCTATAAATGGGAGCCGAGGAAGGGAGCGCAGGAGAGGATCCAGGAGAAGATCAGCGACATCTGCGTGAGCATGAGTGCGGCGGATTACCTGCAGCTGCCCGAGAGAATCGACAATGTGATCCCGGTCCGGATGAGCAGTCTGGAGCGCAAGAAGTACGACGAGATGGAAGAAGACCAGCTGCTGCAGCTGGGAGAGGACGAGACGGTGGTGGCGCTGAACGCTGCCTCCGTGATGAGCAAGCTCCTGCAGATCGCGAACGGATCCGTCTACATGGAATCCGGCGCACCGGTCAGGATCCACGAGAGGAAGGCCGAGGCGCTGGAGGAGATCGTCGACACGACCGGTGAGCCGGTCCTGGTCTTCTACAGCTTCCGGCATGACCTGGACACGATCCGGAAGAGGATCCCGGACGCGAGGACGCTGGAAGGCCCGGAAGACATCGCGGCCTGGAACCGCGGGGAGATCCGGGTCCTGCTGGCGCATCCCGCGTCGGTCGGATACGGCCTGAACCTGCAGGAGGGCGGGCACGTGATCGTCTGGTACGGGCTCACCTGGTCACTCGAGTTATACCAGCAGGCGAACGCAAGATTGCACCGGCAGGGACAGGAAAAGCCCGTGATCGTGCACCACCTGATCACGGAGGGAACCGTCGACGAGCAGGTCATGAGGGCGCTGCAGGCAAAGGACACGAGCCAGGCGGCACTCCTGGCCGCGCTGAAGGAAAGGAGGGGAACATGAGCGATCTGATTGACAGGCAGCAGGCGATTGATGCGCTGACAGAAGAAGTAGAACCGTTTGCAATTATGGAACCGGGAACGGCGAACATAGAAAAATTGGTGCAAATCGATGGAAGAGTGGGCAAATGCAGACATGAGAGGAGAAGAGGATGAGTGGACAGAAGATGATTGATGAAGGTCTTATGAACCTGATTATCAAGAAGGTACATGACGAGAACGTAGAAGTAACTATTGAGATCAACAAAGACGGGTTTCGCATGGATGTCACGCCGTGGAAACCATTCGAGTACAAGTGTCCGTACCATTTCGGAGATGACGAAAAGTGAAGGACTTCGTGATCATGATCATATTTTTAATACTCGCCGGACTGATTTTTTACTACGGTATTGAAGCTTTTGTATGGGAAGGTGTCACCGCATGGATGCCTCTGCCGGAAGCCTATAAAGGAGGAGAAGAGAATGGGAACTAATTACTATGCAGTCAAGAACAGACCTACCACAGCAGAGCCAATCCACATTGGCAAAAGCAGCATTGGCTGGCTGTTCCTGTTTCATACGCAGAACGATAAGTGGAACGATCCACCTGTAGTATGGAACACCTTCGATCAGGTGAAGGAATGGTTGTACGAGAATACTGTCAAGAATAACACCTATGTCATCATCAATGAGTATGACGAGGTTATTGAATACGATGAATTCATTGAGTTAGTCGAATCAAAACAAAGTGACGAGCATTGCCTGAGCAACGAGGACAACTTTACGTATTCAAAGAACGTGAATGGGTATCGGTTTTCGGACGAGGAGTTCTGTTAGAGGAGAAAGAGTGAAAGACTTCATGTTTATCTTGCTAATGTTCATACTCGCCACGCTGCTCCTGATCGGCGGCATCGATGCCTTTGTCGCCTTCAACCTGTGGCTGGGTGAGCTGATGGGGTGGACGTATAAATGAATGAGGGAAGAGTTTCAAGAGATATGCTGCGGAAGCTCCGGAAGCTGTCCGCAGTAGAGATGTTCAACTATCTGAAGGAGATATACGCGGAGGGCTTCCGGGACGGCCTGCGGGAAGGCGAGAGCGAGTTCGATGATGCGATCATCATGACCGTGGACGATGCCAAGGACCGGCTGACAGAGGAAGGCTTCATGCGGCTGATAGGAGGTGAGACGGTATGAACGACCAGACGGCTAAAGCGGATGCCGGGAAGCTCCAGCTCTCCCTGGTGCCTACACAGATCATCAAAGATATTGCAGAGGTCCGGATGTACGGCAACGCCAAATACCCGGAGGGCGGGCCGGAGAACTGGAGGCAGGTGGAGGCTATCCGGTACAGGGACGCATTGCTGAGGCATCTGCTGGAGTATATCAAGAATCCGGACTCGATCGATGAGGAGAGCGGCCTGCTGCACCTCCAGCACGCTGCCTGCAACCTGGCTTTCCTCTGTGAGCTTGATCATGAAAGACGAGGTGCATCATGAGTCAGCACAGGGTCCTGTCGACCGGAAACAAATACTTCATCCCGAAGGAAGAATTCCTCACGGTCCTGCATTACTGCAAGCGGTATCCCTTATGGGTGGCAGAGCTGAACACGGCGCCGGATACATCGCGGGCCATCGTCTACGATAAGGAGCGCGTGCAGACTTCGGGAGACTTCAATCCCACGGAGGAGCTGGCGATCAGACGCGCAGAGATCGCGAGCAAGAAGAAGGAGCTGGAGGATGTAATCCGGTCTGTTGACAGCGACCTGTATGACTGGCTGATCCTTGGCGTTTGTTACGGGATGACGTACTACCAGCTGCAGGTCATGGGGATCCCGTGCGGGAAGGATATGTACTACGACCGTAGGAGGAAGCTGTACTACGAGATGTCGAAAAGGATATAAAGAACCGTAATCACGGGACAACGATCTTAAATATAATATAAGCTGGACATAGATGAGAGGAAGAAGCGGGTGCGGTCTGCATCCGCTTTTTCTTATCCTCCGGTCAAGGCAGCGCTACCTCTCAGGCGCTGCCTACTTTATGCCATGACAGACTTCTACCATAGCAGGGCTTGGGCGCATATGCAGCCGAGGATCCTGCGGCGAGATAAATATCTGTGCCAGAGATGCAAGCGGTACGGACGGATGCGGCAGGCGACAGTCGTGCATCATATAAAGCATCTGGATGAGTACCCGGAACTGGCACTGGATCCCAGTAACCTGGTGAGCCTTTGCGCTGACTGCCACAACAAGGAGCATCCCGAGAAGGCAGGCAAAGCAAACAGAGGAAGAACCCGCGCGGAGTACTATGGATGACCTCCCCCGGGTGCTGAATTCTGTACGGCTCGCTGGGATAC
>Ga0326514_10000262_pt1 | contig 35407 bp, 48 predicted proteins | sample 3_2548_0518_D_FD_203653 | JGI IMG/M metagenome (GOLD analysis project Ga0326514, IMG submission 203653) | Bovine rumen microbial communities from UC Davis, California, United States - 3_2548_0518 | ecosystem: Host-associated > Mammals > Digestive system > Stomach > Rumen | place: USA... | reverse complement strand
TATAATCCTCGCAGAAAGCCATTTTTTAAGATTTTCGAAAATTTTTTTTGGATTTTGGAGGCGGTTAGAAGATGGAGCGAGAAGAAGAACTTCTTTCGCTACTCAATGGATTGGATTCTTCTTTTCAGACAACGTTTCAGGAACTTGTCAAAGAGATTTGTTTCTTGGAAGGTCAGTTGAAGGAGTTGAAACAGTATCCTTTTATCGTTGTGCATCCGGATAATCCAGCGAAACAAAAGACAACACCAGCAGCCAAACAATACAAAGAATTTTTACAGCAGTATAACAACTGTATCAAGACGATACTCAGAACTTTAGAACGAAATGAAGTAGAAGAAGAATCGCCACTTGCTTTGTATCTGAAGGCAATGAGGGAATCAATGAATCATGAGTGAGTGTTATCTGGTGCAGTACCGTGAAGCTATCCGGACCGGTGAAATCGTCGCAGGAATTGAGCTGACAACGGAGCTTGACAATCTGATTGCCGACTTGAATAATCCTCGTTATATTTATGATACCACAGAAGCCCACAGACGAATTCACTTCATGGAGAATTGCATTCGTTTGACAAAATCACCATTCTATGGAAAACCAATGAAGCTGATGCTTTGGCAAAAAGCTTTCATCGAAGTGATTTATAGTTTCAAGATGACTGATAAAAAGTATGTTGATAGTTTCGGGGACGAAAAGTATGTTGACAGATTTCAGAAAATCGTGTTGCTCATCGCCAGAAAGAACACCAAGTCAGAAACCTGTTCCGCTTTGGGACTGACTGAAAGCATATTAGGAAATCAAGGTGCTGACATTGTGTGCAGTTCCAACGATGACAATCAGGCTAACATCTTGTATGATGCCATTGACACGATGCGGAAAATGATTGACCCGAAAGAACATGATACTCACAAAAATCAGAGATTCATTAAAATTCTGGCGACCAATTCCAAAATTTTCAAGTTATCTGACCGAACCAGAAACAAGGAAGGCAGAAATATTGATTTTGCTGTTGTGGATGAGGTTCATGAAATGAAGGACAATGTGATTCTGAAATCTATTGAACAGAGTCAAAGCTTGAAAGATAATCCAAAACTTATCATCATCACGACAGAAGGCTTTGTGAATGAGGGTGCTTTAGATGAGATTTTGAGAGACTGCCGGAGAATCATCAACGGAGAAGAAGACGGCATTTCCGCAGAAAGAACCTTGCCTTGGCTTTACACTCAGGATAGCGAACAAGAAGTATGGCAAGATGAGCAGAGTTGGGTAAAGTCCAATCCGTCTCTTGGTATCGTCAAAAAGTGGGACTATCTCAGAACACAGATTGACACAGCAAAAAAAAGCAGGGCAGACCGGATTTTCGTTTTGTCAAAGGATTTCAATTTTAAGCAGAATGGTGTTCAATCATGGCTCAATACAGATGATTATCAATATCCTGCTGTGTTTGATATAGAAAGTTTCCGTGGGTCAGTGTGCTTAGGTGGTGCTGACCTCTCGGAAACTACTGATATGACATCTGCTAAAATTTTGATGCTCCGAAAGGACGACAGAACAAAGTATATCTTTCAGCATTATTGGATTCCGGAGTGGAAACTAGAAAGTGCAGCCGACAAACAAGCTGGTGCTGACTATCCTGCATGGGCGAAGGCTGGACTTCTGACAATCTGTGAAGGCAATGAGATTGACCTGACACAAGTTGCGGACTGGTTTTATAGACTGTATAAGGACTATGGTATCAGGCTTTTTATGTATGGCTATGATGTGAAATTTTCGAAGCAGTTTACAAATCGGATGAACGATTACGGTTTTGAAGGTGAACTCATCCTGCAAAACAAGCCAACACTCTCCAATGCAGTCAAACTCTGTGAAGCAGATTTTCGGTCAAGGCTCATCAACTACAATCAAAATCCTATTGATGCATGGAATTTCGGAAATGCATCCTTGGAAGTAGACAATTTAGGCAACTGTCAAGTAGTCAAGATTGCCGGACAACCTTGTAAACGTGTTGATGGAGCTGTTACTTTGACAATCTGTTATGAGATGCTTAGACGGTATCGAAACAAAATTATAGAAGCATTGAGGTGATAACAATAGGATTTCTTAATATTTTCAAAAAGAAACCAGTCCCGAAAAGTGCAACTTATGCAAAGATGTTGAGTGGTCAAGCTCCCATTTTTACACAGTTTGGTCAGAACATCTACGCATCAGATGTGGTGCAACAAGCGATAGCTTGCATTGTGCAGGAAATATCCAAACTCAGACCGATGCACGTTAGACAGACCAACAGCATTGACCTGACTGTTGTTTCTGGAAATGTACAGAATGTGCTAAACGCTCCTAATCCCATTATGACAACATCTGACTTTCTGGAGAAAATCACATGGAATCTGTTTTTCAACTATAATGCGTTTGTCTTACCTGTTCGGGAAAATGGGAACTTGACAGCCTTATATCCGTTACAGCCTTCCAACGTGGAATTCTTAGAAGATGTAACAGGCACATTATATATCCGTTTTACATTCAGAAACGGGTACAGACCTGACCCCATCAAGGCGGAAAACATCATTCACATCCGGAAGAACTATTCAGTGAATGACTATATGGGTGGAAATGAGTTCGGTCAGCCTGACAACGATGCACTGTTGAAGACATTGGGGCTGAACCATACGCTTTTACAGGGATTGTCAAATGCTTTGAAAACAAGCTTTTCTGTTTCTGCTGTTGTGAAGTATAACACTATGATGGATAACGGCACAACAGAAAAAGCTATCAAAGACCTTGAAGAACACCTGAAAAACTCTGAAAATGGATTGTTACCGCTGGACTTGAAAGCGGAATACATTCCCATTGTGAGAGATGTCAAATTCATTGATGATGATACCCTGAAATTCATAGATGAAAAGATACTCCGTTATTTTGGTGTTCCCTTATGCATTCTGAAAGGGGACTATACAAAAGAACAGTATGAAGCCTTCTATCAGAAAACGCTTGAACCCATTGTCTTGAAACTGTCTCAGGCATTCACAAAAGGCATTTTCACGCAAAGAGAAATTTCGGGCTATTCAAATAAGATTGTATTTTTTGAGAAAGAACTCATTTTCATGACGACAAGTCAAAAATTGGAGTTTGCAAGATATTTAGGCGATAGGGGAGACATTTACGAAAATGAACTCCGTGCAATGTTCGGGCTGAATCCTCTTCCGGAGCTGGAGGGGGTTAGAAAGCAATCACTGAACTACATTGATTCAGAGATAGCAAATCAGTACCAGTTACAAGGTAAAAAGGAAGGAGACAAGGACAATGCTTGAATTTGTCAGAAGAAGTTACCCTATTGAGGTCAGAGCTGAACCAGATGAAACAGGGCATATCATCACAGGCAGACCCATTATCTTTGAAAGCAAGACCGATTTAGGCAAGTTTTACGAAGTCATTGACAGAAATGCACTGCATGAAGCTGATTTATCAGATGTCAGCTTGTTGGTCAATCATAACTTGGATATGATACCGCTTGCAAGGTCAACAAGTTCCAATCAAAATAGCACTTTGCAATTGCAACTTGATACTAATGGGCTTACTATTCGTGCAAATCTGGACATTGAAAACAATTCCAGTGCAAGGGCTTTATATTCTGCTGTTCAGCGTGGCGATATTTCCGGAATGTCATTCGCCTTCTGGTTATCTGATGTTGAATGGTACGACCTTGATTCTACCAAACCGACCCGAAGAATCACGAAAATTGAGCGAGTGCTGGAAGTTTCGGCTGTCACCTATCCGGCATATGAACAGACTGAAATACAGGCTCAAAGAAATCAGATTCTGCTTGATGAAGCGAGAAGAAGTCGCCCATCGGAAGAACTCACGCTTGAAAAGATGAAATTTAATGTACTTTTTGGAGGTCAATCATGAAAGTTTATTTACAGAATCTTATCAACCAGAAGGAAACACGCTTGAATGAAATCCGCTCCATTGTTGCAAAATCCTCGGATGTTGAGGAAGTACGCAGACTTTCAGCGGAAATGGAAAGTGTTCAGAAAGAAATGAATGAAGCGAAAGAACAGCTTTCAAAACTTGAACAAAATGAAAGTCGTTCCAGTGCGCCCTTGAATCCGCTTGCTACCTATGGCGAACGTAAAGCTGAAGAACCAAAGGACACAAGCATTGAGTATCGTGTTGCTTTTGCAAACTACGTTGCTAAAAGAACCCCTATTCCAGCGGAACTTAGAGCGACTACCACAACTTCTGACGTAGAAGCGATGATTCCGGAGAACTTAGTGAATCGCATCATTGAGCAGGTAGAAGCTATCGGAATGATTTTGCCTCTTGTTACCAAGACAAATTTTGCAGTCGGTCAGAGAATCCCTGTGGACGGCATCAAGCCAACTGCAACATGGGTTGACGAGGGAGCTGGTTCAACGGCAATCAAGAAAACAGCACCTACTTCCATTACTTTCAGTGCCTTCAAATTACGTTGTGAAGTTCGATATACACAGGAAGTTTCTGTTCAGACTTTGCCAGCATTCGAAGCCCTATTTGTAAAGCAGGTATCCGAAGCAATGACAAAGGCAATTGAAAGCAAAATTCTTTCTGATAGTGACGGCACTTCTGCTCCGACAGGTATCTTTTATAATCCTAACGAATCAACTAATCCGGATGCAAGTGTAAAAATCACAGACAGCACAGATTTGACCTATGCAACACTGCTTTTGATGGAAGCGAGACTTCCTCAGCAGTATGATAGCAATAATGTGAAGTGGCTTATGTCTAAAACAACCTTCATTCAGTTCCTTTCTATGTTGGATGATAATGGTCAGCCTGTTGCACGAGTGACACAGGGCTTGACTGGAAAGCTTGAGCGTGTTCTTCTTGGGCGAGAAGTTGTCTTGACGGGTGATTACCTGCCTTCCCTTGCTCAAAGTGTTACCAAAGACACAACAATTGGCTGTTTGTTTGACCTGTCTGAGTACACCCTGAATACCAGCTATGACCTTGGTGTACAGTCAACAGTAGACTGGGACACAGAAGACCACAAAACAAAGGCGGTTATGAGCGTTGACGGCAAGGTTATTCAGAGGGGCAGTCTTGTAAAGTTGATACAGAAAAAAGCATCATGATAAGGAGCGATAAACAATGGCAGATGCGACATTGATTGAAAAAGTCAAGATAGCAATGGGAATCTCAGGTGATGAAGTCAACGATACTTTATCGCTATATATTGATGAGATACTTGACTATATGACTAATGCCGGAGTTTCCGAAGAAATGGCGGTTGCATCTGTCGGAGTTGTTGCAAGGGGCGTATCTGACTTATGGGATAATGACGGCGGTAACGTGAAATTCTCTCCATTTTTCCATGAGAGAGTTTCACAGCTTGCCCTAAAGTCAACTTATAAGGAGGAATCGACATGATGTACCTGCCTAAAGCAAGAAAACAGCTCCGTACTCCTGTGACACTCCTGAAGACAGGAGAAATCAAGAAATATAACGGGGTTGCCTATCGTGAGAATACTATTCATGCAGATTTGGTATGGGCAAATTGGAAGTCTTACGGCGGAACTGAAACGGTTGTTAATGGGTTGACTGTCATTGAAGAAACGGCACAAGTTACCATGCGATACCGCCCAGACATCAAAAAAGGCTGTCAAATGCAGTTACCAGATGGACGAACTTATGAAGTCATGGGAGAGCCTGAAAATCCGGATATGGCTAACCGATACTTGATTTTTAAGGTCAAACGTATCAAAGGGAGTGCTTAGAATGGCAAACAAAGTAAAGTTGGATTTTAATGGTTTTGAGAAAATGCTGACAAAATTGCGTTGTGTGGACGGAAATGTGACACAAGCCACTGAGACAGCCTTGAAAAAATCTCATGCTCATGTCACAGCAAAACTTGAAAAAGCCATTGCCCCACATAGAAAGACAGGAGATACAGAAAAATCTCTTGATAAGAATCCAACTGTGGAGTGGTACGGATATGAAGCAAGCGAAAATGTTGGTTTTCACATTTCAGAAGGCGGTCTTCCGTCTATATTCCTGATGTATGGGACAACAGTTTTCGGTCAACCGCACATTGACCCTGATAAAGAACTTCACGATGCTATTTATGGTACGAAAATCAAAAAGGAAGTACACAAAATTCAGCGTGAAGTCATGGAAAAAGCGATAGAAAGGGCAATGAAGAAATGAAAGATGTTTTGATTTCCCTTTTAGAATCACTGAGTTATCCGGTATTCTTGCAGGGGAGCATTGATAACATTGATAGCTATCCGGATGACTTTTTCACGTTCTGGAACTATGAGAATCCGGAATCAGCATATTATGATAATCAGTCTAACCGTTGTGTTTATGGATTTTATGTCTACTTTTACTCTGTAAACCCCATCAGAGTGGAGCAGGTTACAGAACAGGCACGGCAGTTACTAAAAAGAAACGGCTGGAAAACAAATGGAAAGCCTATTGATATTCCTGTTGACAGCCCAACGCATACAGGAGCTTTTTTCGAAGCTCGCTATACCAATTACTATCAAAAGGAGAGTGTAACAAATGGCTGACACACAAGTACACAGTAATGTTGTAGAATTCAGAGGGTGCGAAAATCTTGTTTATGCCGAAGTCACCGACGACAGAAGCTCAAGTTACGAAACAGGAATTGTCAAGTCACTTGCACCAGTGGCACAAATTCAAAAGAATGTGGAAACTTCTACCGCTAAAAAATGGTATGATAACAAAGCAATGATTACCATTCGCTCGGAAGGTTCAGATGAAGTAACACTTGTTGTTCCTGCTCTGGATTTGGCAACTCTTGCAAACTTGACAGGAAAAAAAGTTGACGGTACTACAGGAGCGTTTCTTGATACCCCGTCCAAGCCCAAATTGTTTGCAATTGGCTATAAGATTCTCCTGACAGACGGCACATATCGCTACGTCTGGAGACTCAAAGGCAGTTTCAGTATCCCCGACGAAGAAGCAAATCAGGATGATGACGGTACAGACAGCAATAACCAATCTTTGACATTTTCTGGAGACTTTACTGTTCACAAGTTTGAGCATGGTGGAGAAGCTGCCAAGGCGGTTGTCATTGATGAGCGTGATGATAAGTGCGACCTGTCCACATTTTTCTCGAAAGTCCAGACACCTGATACCATCAGCGAACTGGTAAAACAGGGCTAATACAATCAAAGAGGGGCATTTCGTCCCTCTTTTTCAAATGAGGTGATAACATGGAATTGAAATTACACATTTACAAAGGTAAGGAAATTGTCAAGACCTACAAAACGGAGACTGTTGACTTGATGTATGGCACAGTAGAGGACATTCTCAACGTGTTGGAGCTGGATAAAATCAAGACAGGTGACAATCTGGAGATTGCTGCTTGTATCATGAAGGCATCTGGACAGTTAAAGCCATTCCTGAAAGACTTGTTTGATGGTGTAACAGATGGCGAAATTCGAAACACCAGAATCAAGAATCTGATTGATATTTTCAGAAACTTGTATCAGTATGCAGTCTCAGAAATGAATCTTATCAGTGAAAAAAACTAAATCCAGAGGGGCAGTCCTCTGATACGGATTTGTACGACCTCCTCTTTGAGATAAATATCAATCTTTGCGACCGTTTTCCATCTTTAGACCCTTTTCGGGTACGTTCTCAACGTTTTCATGATGTGATGCTCATATTTTTGCGATTGACAGAGCAAATACAACGTGAAAAGTACGGAAAACAGGCGAAGAAGACCAAAAGCGGAAAAATTCTCCGTCTGGCTCAAAATGATGACTGGTACTAATGGGGTGTAAGAATGGCAAATAACACGGATAACTACACAAGCAAATTTCGGGTTGACATCAGCGACCTAAAGAAGGGTATCGCAGAAGCTAATAACATCATCAAGAAAGCAAATGCAGAATTTAGGAATGCAACTGCTGGAACAGATGATTGGAGCAAGTCTGCTGATGGACTGTCTGCAAAAATCCAACAGCAACAGTCCATTGTTGAGGCAGAAAAGAAAAAGCTTGCACTCCTGAAAGAAGAACTTGCACGATTGGAACAAAATCAGGAGCAGGGGAAAAGCATCATTGCAGAACTGACAGTCAAGCACCAACAAGCCGTTGAAATGTATGGCAAAGAGAGCGAAGAAGCCAAAAAGTACGCTAAACAGCTCACAGATGCAGAATCTGCACAAGAACGGAATGCAACTGCTGCTGAACAGCTCAGATTGAGGATTATCAATCAGGATACGGCTGTCAAAAATGCAGAATCACGGGTCAGCCGTTATGAATCTGCTTTATCAGACCTGCAAAGTCAGACAGGCTCATTGAATGAAATTGTCAAGAAACAACAATCAGAGCTTGACAGTCTCAAACAAAAGTATGTTGATGTTTCTACGGCACAGGGCAAGGACAGCAATGAAGCAAAAGCCTTAGCTCAACAGATTGAAAGCCTTTCCAGCGAACTCAAAGACAACAAAAGTAAACTGGAGGATGCTAGAAAGTCTGCTGATGAGCTGGATAAAAGCATTGATAATCTTGATGAACAGTCAGGTACATTGACTGATACCGTCAAGAAACAACAATCAGAACTTGACGAACTGAAACAAAAGTATATCAATGTTGCATCCTCTCAGGGAAAAGACAGCGAAGAAGCCAAAGAACTAGCTGGGCAAATCCAAAGTTTATCTGGAGAACTCCGTGAAAATCGTGATAAGCTTTCCGATGCGGAACAAGCAGCCGATATTCTTGATGATAGTCTTGAAGATGTTGGAGACAGTGCCAACGAAACAACAACCGGCGGTCTGAATGCCTTTGCTGTCGCTTTGGGGAATTTGGCAAGCAATGTGATTTCTGGGTTAATTGATAAACTGAAAGAACTCATCAAACAGACAGGTCAAGTTGGTATGTCATTTGACAGCTCCATTTCAAAAGTTGCTAGTACATTTGGCTATACAACAGAACAATTGGCAGACAGCACATCTGAAATGTCACAAAATATGAATGATGTCAAGGACTTTATGAAAGAAATTGGAGCAAACACTTCACTTTCTATGTCGCAAGCGGCGGATGTAGCAAACTATGCCGCTATGGCTGGATGGGATGCACAAAAAATCCTCGGCAATTTCAAGGAAGCGGCTGATTTTTCAGAAGTAGAAGGCGGTCTGAAAGGTATCATTGACTTAACAATTGCATCTGGTGAAGATGCTGGAACTGTTGCCGATATTGTAACAGATGGTTTGACAGCTATGGGTTATGGAGCTGAAGATGCCAGCCACTTTGCAGATGTTCTGGCGAAAACATCAGCGAGTGCCAATACAAACGTTACCATTATGGGCGAATCCTTGAAATATGCTGGAACAACAGCTGGACTTTTCGGCAATGACTTGGAAGATGTAAACGGCAAAACAGTAGAAGTCAATCGAAAAATTGAGAACCTTGCTCTTGGTCTTGGATTGATGGCAAACAGTGGTATCAAGGGCAGTCAGGCAGGCAATAACTTGAAAACTGCCCTCTCTCGATTGGCAGGAGCTACAGGCGAACAGGCAATTGCAATGAAAAATCTGGGACTTGCTAATATTGAAATGAAAAAAGTTTTTGACCCAGAAGAAATCGAAAAAGCTGAAAAAGCACTAAATAGCGTGAGTGAAGCCTTGCAAAAATCTCAAACGACTGTTAGCAACAAAATGCTTGATGTGGAAAACAAGCAGATTGCCTATAATAATGCAGTTGCCAAATATGGAGAAAGTTCTTCACAGGCACAGCAGGCATTGAACAATCTGGAAAAGGCTCAAAATACCCTTTCTGATGCGCAAAGGAAACACGCTGATTTACAAGCAGATTTAGCAAATGCCCAAGAAAACTATACAAACGCACAGGAAGGAACATATCAAGCTGTTGTAACAGGGGAAAGCGTGATAGCCAATGCAGATGGTAGCTTGAAATCTCTCAAGGAAGTTTATGACGGGCTAAGACAAGCAATGCGAAAAACTGGTGAAGTTATTCAGAAAAACAACATTGACCTTGTCGACAGTGAAGGAAATGCCCGTGATTTGGATGATATTTTAAATGACTTCAGTCAAACCGAAGAAGGGCTTGCAGAAGTCGAACAGCTCAAAAACGCATCTATCCTATTCGGAAAACAGAATATGGCTGGTATGCTTGCTATCATCAACGCAAGCGAAAAGGACTATAACGAGCTCGCAGATGCAATTTATAACTCCGAAGGTGCTGCTGCTGATATGGCGGAAACCATGCAGGACAACCTCGGCGGTGATTTGACAACTATCAAATCAAAAATCGAAGCTGTAGAGTATGCTCTATACGAGAAATTTCAACCCACATTGAGAAAAATTGCAGAACTTGGAAAACAGTTGCTTGATAAGGCTCTGGAAAAAGTTGATGAACTCAAACCAGCATTTGATAAGCTAGCCGAAAATGTTGGAAAATCCATGCAGTTTATCATTGAACACGGAAATGAAATCATTTCTGTGTTGGCTGGTATTGTAGCTGGAATTGTCGCTTTCAAAGCAGTAACAATCATTCAATCAGCAGTTACAGCATTTCAGGCACTTGCAACCGTGATTGAACTAGTAGGCATAAAAAAAGCAGCTCTCAATCTCATTATGTCGATGAATCCTGTCGGGCTAATTGTTGCTGGAATCGCCGGACTGGTAACAGCATTTATAGTTCTCTGGCAGAGGTCTGAGAAGTTCCGTAACTTCTGGATAGGCTTGTGGAACTCTATTCAGGAAACGTATTTCAAGTTCTTTGATGCTTTCGTAGCAGGGTGGAACGGCTTAAAATCGTTCTTATCTGATGTTTGGGAGTCCATTCAGGAGACTGTTTACAGCTCTCTTGATAGTATCATCAACACTTGGAGTGGACTAAAAGGGTTCTTCGTTGGTCTTGGGGAGTCCATTCAGGAAACAGTACAAAACGGCATTGAAACGGTAGTCAATTTCTTTAGTAGATTATGGGAAGACATTCAGGGCATTTTCAAAGGTGTTGCAGAATGGGTGAATCAAAACATATTTACTCCCATTGTGAACTTCTTCCAGCCTGTGATTACCTTCTTTACAGAAGCATTTGCAATCATTGGTGAACTTGCTGAAGGAGCTGTCAAGTTTATACAAGCAGTATGGGGAATTATTTCTGAATGGTTCAATATTGCAGTTATCGAACCTCTGAAATCAGCTTTTATTACTTTTTGGGACAACTTAAAACAAAAAGCATCTGACGCATGGGAAGGTATCAAAAACATCTGGACAATAGTTCAAGTCTGGTTTACAACAACGGTCATTGAACCTCTGAAATCAGCCTTTATTACTTTTTGGGACAACTTAAAACAAAAAGCATCTGACACATGGGAAGGTATCAAAAACATCTGGACGATAGTTCAAGTCTGGTTTACAACAACGGTCATTGAACCTCTGAAATCAGCCTTTATTACTTTTTGGGACAACTTAAAACAAAAAGCATCTGACACATGGGAAGGTATCAAAAACATCTGGACGATAGTTCAAGTCTGGTTTACAACAACAGTCATTGACCCTGTGAAAAATGCATTTTCCAACGCATGGGATAGCCTGAAAAGGGGTGCATCTGATGCATGGGAAGGCATCAAGTCCGTATTTTCTCATGTTGCTGACTGGTTTGAGAACACCTTCTCCAGAGCATGGCAGAAAGTCAAAGATGTATTTTCCGCAGGTGGCAAGGTGTTTGATGGCATCAAAGACGGTATTTTCAACGCCTTCAAAGCCGTTGTGAACACGCTCATCAGAGGTATCAACACCATCATAGCGATTCCTTTCAATGCTATCAATAACGCATTGGACACCATTGCAAACATTCAGATTCTTGATTTTAAGCCATTTGAAGGGCTGATTTCACGTTTTACAGTACCAGAAATTCCACAATTGGCAAAGGGCGGTATTGTCAATCGTCCAACTTTGGCGGAAATCGGTGAAGCTGGAACAGAAGCTGTCATCCCATTGGAGCGAAATAAAGCAGGACTGAAAATGCTTGCCAGAATGTTGGCAGAAGAAATACAGTTGCAAACAGTAGCTATCGCTCCATCTGGAGGAACAGTCAACAACTACACGTTCAATCAGACTAACAACAGTCCGAAAGCCCTTTCTCGTTGGGAACTCCACCGCCAAGCTGAAAATATGCTTCGTATGACAAAGAAGGTGTAGAATGTTCACATTAAAAATTGAAAATATGTATGGTCAGACCTTCGAACTCACACACAACACATCAAACTACAAAGTTGTTGGGGTCAGCGGTCTGACCTACCCAACATCCAATATCAACACCAGTGAGGGAATTACGGACGGAGCGTATTACAATTCACAACGCTTGCAAATGCGAAACATTGTGATTGATATTATGCTTGATGGCGATATTGAAGCCAATCGACAGCAACTTTATAAGATTTTTCCTATCAAGTCAAAATGTACAGTCTACTTCCGAAACGAGAATCGGAATGTGAAAATTGATGGATGGATTGAAATTGTCGGCGGAGATTTGTTCAGCCAACAAGAACAAATGCAAATATCAATCATTTGTACTCATCCCTATTTTGAGGGGCTGGAAACTATTCAAACGGAGCTGACAAGGGTCATGAAACTGTTTGAATTTCCGTTCTCGATACAAACTCCGATTCCAATTTCTGAAATCCGGACATTGCCATTTTGCACGATTATCAATGGTGGTGACATGAAATGTGGCTGTATTCTGGAAATTTCCATTCTTGGAGATGTCAAAGGACTAAGAATTTATAACACGACCACACAAGAGATGTTTGGAATCGATTATGATTTTCAGGCAGGTGACATCATCATGATTGACACGACAACAGGAAACAAAAAATGCATCGTTAAGAGAAATAATGTCGAAATCAACCTACTTTTCTATCGTGCTGTTGGGTCAAAATGGTTTCAGTTGGTATCTGGTGCGAATGATTTTACCTTTAGAGTATCAGAAGGACAAGAGTTCGTCAAAATCCTGTTCACAGTAGTTGAACGTTTTGGAGGTGTTTGATACCGTGAACATTTATGTGTGGAAATACACCAAAGCACAGGGCTTTCAAACCGTCACTCTGATTGACTATGCGATTTCTGTTATCTGGATTAGGCGGTATCAGGAAACAGGCGAATTTGAGCTGTATCTTCCTGCAACAGCAGAACTATTCAGTTTGTTTCTGGATGATTTGACCTTCTTGACAAAAGAAGATGAAATTGAAACAGCTATGAAAGTGGAATCTGTACAGTTGACAACTGACCCCGAAGAAGGGGACAGGCTCATTGTTTCCGGAAGGTCTGCGGAATGCATTCTCAGCCAAAGGATTGTTACCAATCGGAATATCTACGATGAAATTCGTGCTGACTCCGTGATATTCCGATTGATTTACAACAATGCAATCCCTCACGCACAACTGATAGAATCAAGGGGAATCCCTGAAATGGCAAACGGTACAATTATAGATGGCTTTGAAGAAACTGTTTCGGGCTCATTTTATATGGAAAATTTGCTTGACAGTGTCTGGAGTATCTGCAAGACTGGGCATATCGGATTCAGAACCATTTTTACAGGTTCAGGGTTTATCAATCAGCCCTATGCAGGAGCTGACCGGACACAAAAAGTCATTTTTTCTTCTGAGTTCGAAAATTTAGGCAACACAGAATACTTATATGATATGACCAATTACTTTAATTCTGTTACAGAGACAGCAAAAAAAGAAAACTGGATTTGTGAAGCAACTGTCACGGACAACAGCGAAGGAATGCTTTTAATAGAGCATCACGTTGAATCTGAAAATCTTGATACAAGCGAAATGACAGCTGACGACTTGAGAACGGAGCTGAATCGAAGAGCCAAAAATAATTTGTATCAATCCAAAGTCAAGCAAGAATTTTCGGGAGAAATTGTCAACACTGAAATGTACCGATACGGCATTGATTACAATCTTGGCGACAAAGTGAACATTGTTAATGGGTACGGAATCGAGGGAACGGCAATTGTAACCGAAATCACAGAAACAGAGGATGCATCTGGTTACAGGCTCATCCCCACATTTTCAGATTGGAAGGTGATAACATGAGCGTAACATTCGGATTTTTTGATAGCGTTGATGGTGATAGGAAATATTCAGCAGATGATTTCACCAGATTTCTCGGCAACTTAATTTCAGATGGTGTGATTGCAAGTCCTTCCAACGGCTTGCAAGTACAGGCAAGCGAAGGAATGATTGTCAAGGTCACAGCAGGATGGGCTTACATCCAGAATCATTATGTTCACAATGATACAGACCTATATTTGACGTTGGATGCATCGGACATTGTTCGAAATCGGTGTGACAGAATCGTTGTCAGGTTGATTCGTGCTGAAAGAAGAATCGAAATCGCAGTCAAGAAAGGGGAATCCTTAGAAGTTGGCAATCCCTATCTTCCTGCTTTACAGCGTGATGCTGATATATGGGAGCTGTCTCTTGCCTATGTCTTCGTTTATGCAAATTCGACAGAAATCACTCAAGGTCTGATTGCAGATGAGCGACCTGATACCTCTGTCTGTGGCTGGGTCACAGGTCTGATACAACAGATTGACACAACAAACCTCTTTGCACAGTATGATAACGCTTTCTGGACTTGGTTCAACGGCATCAAAAGGGACTATGACAGTACCTATGTCTGCAATGGAGTTGATGACAATGTACAGCTTCCCTTGTTCATCCAGCAAGTTCAACAGAGGCGACCGAACATCAATACAATTGCAATTATGGGGACATTTGGTATTGATGATACCACGGAAGACACAGGTAGTTACAGCACCATTGTCAGCTTGTGGATTGACAATAGCGAAAATAAGCCTATCACTTTGGATTTTTCCAGATGCGACGAAATCCAGTTCACAAAATCAAATGACTTTGCTTTGCTCCAGAACTGTACCATCAAAAAACTGAAGCTTGCCGTCAATTGCGAACTGGATAGGGGAGAATCCGGCTATTTGAACACCTGCATCCAGACCGAAAAGGTGACTCTTGAAAACTGTTCCATCAGCGGAACACTCACAGGAGAAATCAGGCTGTTTTATCAGGTTGTCAGAATGCTTGATGAAACAGACTGCTGTAAAAACTGCAATGTTGATATAGCATTTTCGGATAATCAGATTGTTGGCATCTTCACTTCAGGCAAAAACCACATTGAAAATACCAATGTCAAAGTCACTGGAAAATCGGCAACTGGAATTTATGCTATTTCTAGCTATCTTTCAAACTGCACTGTTTCCGCACTTGCCAACGAAAACGGAGAAGGTATCAGCATTTCTAGCGACTGCTTCGCTAGTAACTGCGACATCACAGGCTACACCAAAAACACCGCTGACTATCATGGTTGTGGCATCTACAGCAGTGGGACAGTAAAAGTCTATCTAAATGGCATCCGGAGCGTAGCAAGTTCACCTACCTTATATTCTTGTACCAATTCCATGCGATTGGCTGACGGAAGCACAGGATTCTATACAGGCATTTTCAGCCCGTCAATTTATGCTCCTGATACAGTCGCTACCAATCAGCCCACCAGAATCTTGACACAGGCTCAGTATGATGCAATAACTCCAATCACTGGTGTGATTTACGCGGTTGAGGGGTGATAAAATGCTGTTAAATCAAACGGACGATATCAAAAACGGAGACAAAGACATTAGGTTTGTCTACTACAACACGGGCATTATCTGGGAAAGGTCAGCAGGCGAAACCGGAGAAATGACAGATACTCCTCCAGTGACATTTACTGGTCGTGCAGGAAAACTTGTTGACTATAAGATATGGGGTAATGAAGGCGGAGTGGGTGTACTGGATGGTACAGACTATGTTATTCCGATTACTGTGACAAAAGCACAAAGCCAGAATCAAGTTAATATCAATATTGGTGACACTCCACTGAATTCAGATGAATATGTAAGTTATCAGGAACAGAAAATTTATCGTTATGCTAACGAGCCATTTGATTTGGTAATTGATGATACTCATGTCTTTTATGGTGTGACTATCGCCGTTTCTGTCTCTGACGGAACACTCACAGCAACAGGAACTTGCAAGTATGACACATGCATGACCATCTGCAACGGTATCACTTATCTTGGGGCAAACATCAATACTGTATCCATTCAGACTGCACACGCATTTGCAGTGGAAAATGGAAAGACTTACAAATTTTCCTGCCCCAATTCAGCTGGAGGTGGAGCTAGTGGCAAAGTACAGCTTTTGGTAGGGAAAAGCACAGCGAGCATCAGGAATTCTTCAAACAGGGCTATCCTTGTACAGGATGGTGAAAGCTTTACTCCATCAAATAGCGAAACGTACTGTATGCCTGTTTTCTATGAACTACTAGACCAAGTTTATAGTGGAAGCATAATGCCTAGTTTATCTAGTGTTGACTCAGTATCAGCTCAGCTTCCTGCGATTTCGGTTTTCAGCGGAACAAGTACACTTTCGGTCGACACAACTGTTCAGCCTGAAAAAATGTATATTAAGTACCAGAAACAAGGATGATGATAAAATGCAATATATCATTATGTTACTGCTTGTCATAGGCTTGGCAAGGTTTTCCGTACATCAAAAATTCTGGGGTTGCGCCACCTTATCAGAGAGGTTTCTCGAATTTGTACCTCGGGGCGGATAACGTTCCGAAATTGTATCTTGGGAGGAGGCTTGTCAATCGGATGTATCGTGGGAAAGTGCTTGTATTCGAAAAGGGGTGATTTTATGGAGTTGGATGAGTTTGTAAAATGGCTGTCGGCTGAATTTTTCGCCTTGGCTGGATTTTTTTGGGGCGGTCTGGACGGGCTTCTGACTGCACTTCTGGTCTTCATGGTGCTGGATTACGTTTCGGGGGTCATCATCGCTTACAAAGAAAAACGGCTTTCCTCGGAGGTGGGTTTCTGGGGACTTGTCAAAAAATGTATGATTCTGGCTCTGGTGACAGTCGGGCATTTCCTCGATTTGCACGTCATGGGGGGCGGTTCGTCTATGTTCCGTTCCGGTGTGGTGGGGTTCTTCCTCGCCAATGAGGGGCTTTCCATTTTGGAAAATGCTGGAAAACTGGGCGTTCCCTTGCCTGACTTTCTCAAAAAAGCATTGGAGCAGTTAAAAAATAACAGTGATAAGGAGTGATAATCATGGGACACGAAATTAAAATCAGAGATTCCAAAACGGACGGCGACAAACTCAAACAATTTGTTGAAATCTGGGCGGATTCTGCAAGCGATATTCCTACTGCAAAAACTGACTGGGTTGCTGGGTCAATCGCATTTGCTATTGATACAGGGGTTTTCTACGTGCTCAATTCGTCCGGTGTCTGGGTCAATCAGGATGAAAGCTCGGCGACAAATGCCGTTTCGCCTACGTCTTTGAGCCTGAGTAAAGGACAGCTGGAAACTATTGGTATCTCTGCCGAAACAAAAGAAATTCAACAAAATGTCCCCGAAAACAAGGAAACATCAGAAAATGTTTGACGTTTTTATGCAAAAATACTCCTGTTTTCCAGCTGGAATATCAAAACATTTTGAATGGAGGATATTTATGAACCTTTTTGATATGTTAAAAGCAGACAAGGGCATTCCAGTCTCTGACCCTATGGCAAGGCTCTGGGGGTATCAGTACCAGCAAAAACACGGTGTTTCTGAAATTTCCGGTGTTCCGCCTTTGCATTTCACAAGCCGTGGGGAGCATCTGCTTGACTACCGGATTTATGGGAATACCGTGCAGAACGGAACTCCTGCTCCTGAAACTCCGGCTGAGGTTCAGGGAGTGGGGGAACAGACGGAAAATTTATTTGATAAAGATGTGGCGGTAGTATATAATGCTTATATAACACGTGGTGGAAAATGGTATTACGCTAATGATTCCAGAAGTATTAGGATTCGAGTTAAGCCAAACACGCAATACACACTTTCCACCGAGGGAATATACACGATTTTTCGAATTCTCGAAATGCAATCAGATGTTGTTCCAACCGAACAAGACGGTTTTCCCCAAATGTCAAGCATTCTTATCGTGTTCGGCGAAAATCAATCACACTACACTTTTAGAACGAGTGAAAATGCAAAATATATTGTTTTTCAGTCAAATTTATCCGTTGTAAATAATTGGCTAAACGAACTGATGCTTGTTGAGGGTAACTCTATCAGAAGTGATTATATTCCTTACGGCTACAAAATTGCGGTAACGGTTTCGGACGGCATGAACGCAGTCACAACTCCTGTTTATATTGGTTCAGAACCGCTTTATTTAAATGAGTATGTATCATATGGGGAACAGCAAATTTATAAAAATATCAATGGCGTTCTAACTCCAATCGAACCGCCCGTTCCAATTCCGGCAATTACTACAGCTAGGGGGGAAAATATTCTCACAACTGAAACAACTGTCCAGCCGTCTAATATTTGGATAAAAGGAAAAATTAAAGCTATCAATTGAAAGGGTGATTTGCATGTCTGACAAATGGTTTTGGAAGGGAATTGATGTTTCAAAACATAATGGTGACATTGACTGGAAAAAGGTCAAGAATTCCGGTGGTGTTGATTTTGCGATTCTTCGTGCCGGATTTGGGAAACTGGCAATTCAGAGGGATGCACAATTCAAAAGAAATTATGCAGGATGCAAGGAAAACGGAATTCCTGTCGGTGCTTACTGGTATTCCTATGCGCATTCTGTTGCGGAAATTCAGCAGGAAGCAAGGGTATTTCTGGATGTTATCAGTGGAAGGCAGTTTGAGTTTCCTGTTTATCTCGATTTTGAGGAAGAATCCCAATTTAAGCTCGGGAAAAATATGTGCTGTGCTATGGCAAAGGCATTTCTCGAAATTCTCGAAAATGCCGGATATTTTGCAGGGCTGTATTGCTCCACGTATTATCTGAATCAGTATTTTGACGATTCTGTCAAGGACAGATATTCTATCTGGCTGGCTCATGTCAATGTGCAGAAGCCTACCTATGCTAAGCCTTATGACATGTGGCAATACAGCTGGAAGGGCAGAATTGACGGCATTTCTGGAGATGTGGACTGCAATTACTGCTACAAAGATTTTCCGGCTATCATCAAGGGTGCTGGGCTGAATGGGTTTCCAAAGCCGGAATCTGCTGTGGTGGAGTCTCCAGTGAATGCTCCTGAAAACAAAAGGGTAATTGAAGTCATTATCAAGCTGGATGGAGAAATCGTAAAATCTGATACAGTCGAAATTGATTGTTGAAATGTTGTTGAAAAGTTGAAAAAAATCCGGAGGGAGTCAGATTTCTTCTGGATTTTTTATTTTTTCAAAACAACTATATCTTGTTATAGTTGTTTTTATGTGCATTTGCACAAATTATCTTCTTTTTTTTGTGCAAATATACAAAATCCACGCAATGCGTGCATTTTTATCAAAAAACTATTGACATTCCACGCAATGCGTGGTATAATAAGAATGTAAACAAAACCAAAGCCCAAAACTAAAAGGAGGAATCGTTATGATGAACAAAAGTATGATTATGACAAGAGCATGGGCAATCGCTAAGGATGCTTCAAAAAAATCCGGTTATAGTGCCAAGGAATACTTTGCTATCTCCCTCCGTATGGCATGGGCAGAAATCAAGGAGGAATCCAGCATGGAAAGAAAATTTGATGAGTTAATCAAGAAGTATAACATCAGAATCGTTGGTGAAAACCTCGGTGCTGACAAAGCAATTGCAAAACATCCGGAAGATGTTAGAATGCTGAAAGAAAACAAGCAAGCAATCATCAATCATATAAAATCCAAGGCAGAAGCAAAAAAGCAGGAATACCTTGCATATAAAGCAAGCGTTGAAGCAATCGAAGGACTGGAAGAAATTGAAACAGCTATGTATAGCTGGTCTGAATGGAACAGAAGATTTAGGAAAAGCTTTGACGGAGAATATGCAGCTGGCGGAATGGGAATTGAATCCCCTACTTATACAGAAGCAGTTATCAACTCCCTGAAAGCAAAATACCCGAGAGCAACAGCATTTTTAAAGGCAGAGAGTTGGAGCAATGCAAGCCACTACTACAAATCCAGACTTGGAGAAGATGCAAAGCACAGAATCGCAGCTGGTGAGGATTACAAAAAAGTTATATCAGAAATTGAAACAAAATGGGAAGAATACAGAGCAGAAAACATTGACTGATTTAAGATGCTGACCTATCGGCAATACGGGGAGAAAACGAGGAAACTTATGAAAAAATTTAAGGTAACAACACCAAAAGAAAAAGCTATTTCCATTATCATGGAATACCTGCTTGATAATCCAGAACTTCATGAAGGAAATTCTGTTTTCTGCCATTATACCGATGACAATGGAATGATTACATTGCATGACTCCGCAAATGGAGCAGGGGAAACCATCACAACTGCAACAGATGAACTTGATGCGGCTATCAACTGTGAGTACAAAAAGCTGATGAGCATGGCAGAAGATGAGGACATTCTTTTCGGACAGCCTGAATTCAATACTGACGTTTTTGTGGATGCCATTAACTCAGTATTTCATAAGTTCTGGAGTGTAGATTCTGCATGGCTCAAATCAGTTGCTGACTATTTCTATGACAAGATTTTAAGTACATATACCGCAAGCGAAATTGTGACGTTACTCAGAAGTGAACTCCATATGTCAAGAGCTGATTTTTCGAAAACTTTTGAAATCTCTGTCAGAACAATAGAAGACTGGGAAGCCAGAAAACGTACACCACCAACTTATGTATTAAATCTCCTGAGGATTGCAGTTGAGAAGCATTCGGAAAGTAATTGATAAAACAACTATATCTTGTTACAGTTGTTTCCGTAGTTTGTGTGAGATGTTACCACAAAATACTTGCTTGCTGAGAAAGTTTTTACTCAAAAAAATCTAAGGCGAAACAATACCAGCAAGCATGGCAATGCAAGGCTACAAATATCAAAATTTGTTCCCTTGCATTGCTAATTTTTTTCAGGGATTTTCCGGCTATCATCAAGAGTGCTGGGCTGAATGGGTTTCCGAAAGATGTTGAAACTGTGGAAAATGATGTTGAAAATCCGGCAGTGAAGGGGTCGGTCACAGTTGAAATCGAAGGGAGAACCTTCAGGGGAACGCTGTATGAAGAAAGCTGACTCCATGCTGTTGTCGGGGATGCTCCGGTGGAAGCTCCGGCGGATGAACCAGCTCCCAAAAAGGAGCTTGAAGTCGTCATCAAGCTGGATGGGGAAATTTTGCATTCCGAAACGTTTGAAGTGAATAGTGAGTAAAGAAAAATCCGGAAGGAATCAACTCCTTCCGGATTTCTTATTTATTCAGATTCTTCTTCGTTCGCCATTGCAAGATAGGCTTTGTATATGTCTTCTGCAAACTCTTCCAAGCGGTAAAAATCGTAGGTCGCAAAATCGCTGACTTCTTCCCATGCCTGTTCTTCCGTGTAAAGGTGAGGTTCTTCATCGGTGGAGGACGTTTCGGGGTCATACTCTCTGTATACATCAAAGACAGACTTCTTTATCTCTTCAAGCGTAACTTCGCCGTCGCAGTCGTGGTAGTAGGAGTATGCTTCCATCCGCACATAGTCGATGTACTCGTCTCTGCTCATGATAAAGCAGTAGTGCATAAAGTCAACAAAGTACTTGTGGACATCGTTTGTGTGGTCGCAGTAGTCATCCACCTGCTTCTTCAGCATCTTGATGATGTAGGCAGGGGGGGTTCTTACTCCATCTTCCCATGACTGGATAGTACGCTCCGGAATCCCGAAGGTTTCATGAAAAGCTCTACGGCTCATGCCTGTTTTCTCACGAATTGATTTGATATTTTCCATAGTTTACTCCTTTTCTCCCCGTCATGCCGATAGGTCAGCGGTTTCTTAAAAGTTGTCATACACGTTCTGGCGGATTTGCTCTGCATTATATCTAACAGCTCTACGGAAACTTTCGTTTTGAGCTTTGCGTTCTGCTTCCTGCTCTGGTGTCATGAAGTCAATCGAAAAACTTTCGATGGTTTTGATTTCGGCTAAAATCCTTGCGACCTTTTCAGCAGATTCGCCAAATTCGATATGATGTACGTCACAAATGTTACCATACATATCACGCTCTGTTCTTCTTTCAACCACTGTCCCACCAGTGATTTTTCCGTTATGGGTCAAAGTCTTTACATACTCCAAGATAGCTTCGTAATCACCAGCATTAGCAGACAGGAAAGCGAGTGTTTCAACTCTTGCCTTTTCCGCAGCTCTTCTTTTGGCTTCCTTTTCCTTAACTTCTGCCCATGCCATTTTCAGTGCACCGGAAAAGTACTCTTTTGCGCTACCAACTCTACCGAATTCAAAGTATGCATGCCAAGCGATGTTCCATGCTCTAGTCATAATGCGTTTTTTGTTAAACATATTGATTCCTCCTAAGTTTTGTGGTTTTTGTTTCTTACTGTATTTATTATAACACATTGTGTTAGATTTGCCAATAGATTTTCAAAAATGTTTTAACACATTGTGTTAAATCGTGAGAATGCACAAAATAAGGTGCAGAAATTTGTAACATTTAGATATTTTCATATTGCGATTCGCAAAAAGTGACTATGTAAGTGCAGTATCTTGTGTAAAAATATATTACTGTATTGCTACTGTATTTATATAATAAATGGCTAAATTAAGCAGTTTCAAATGCCAATTCACTCCCCTGCTAAGGGAGTAGGTCGGGAAACCGGTGCGAGGGTTCAAATCCCTCTTTCCGCGCTGAATTTAACAAAATGCCGAAATCGTGGGATTTCGGCATTTTTTATTTTTTCTGTCAAAAAAATGAAATTTAACAAAATTCGAAAAAATTCAAGGCTATTTCTGTATCTGTTACTGTAGTCTGTTGACCTCTCTCAGTCTGTCTTCTACTGATAGGTGCGTATAGTCAAGGGTCGTCTCATAGTCTTCATGCCCTGCCAGCTCTTGGAGCATTGCAGGCGAAACTTTGAGAGCAGTCAGACGTGTGACATAAGTATGTCGGCAGCAGTAGGGGTCAAGCTCAGAGCGAAGTTCCAAACGCTCACGGCATTCTTTCCAGTCATCATAAAAATCGTTTTTTTTGTATGTCAAGAGAGTATCTGCATCCGACAGCTCCATCAAGTGGCGAATCACAAGAACGATTTTATCCGGAATGATAATTTTTCGATTCTTTCCTTTTGTAGTTTTGATACCGCCTGTCAAATACTGCTCGCTTAGATGGATGTTATCTTTCTTGATATGCAACAGCTCCCCCGGTCTCATACCAGTGTACAGCATGATGAGCATACAAGCAGATACCGTCGTTCCATTCTGATGATAGTCGTCCCACAGAATCAAAATTTCGTCTTCCGTGAAAGTCGTCCGCTCCGTTGTCTCCAAAGAGGGCAGACGGATGTACTGTGCCCTGTTTTTGTCGGTGTAGTCGTCACGGATGGCAATTTTATACAAGTGAGACAGCAACACTTTCATGTCCCGTTTGGTGTAGTAGCTTGTTCCGCATTTGTCGATAACCGCCTGTAACTCCGGCACAGTCAAACTGTCAATGTCCTTGAAACTGATTTCGTCTTCAATTTTTTTCCATGCGATTAGATAGGCAGTCCTTTTTGACTTGCTCAGCTCTGACAGTTCCCCATCACGGTACAAAAACCACAACTGCTGTACTGTGATAGTCTTGGGACGTTCCCTTTCTTCACGGAGCTTTTCAATGTACGCAACCGCATCACGTTTCGTTTTGAATCCGCTCTTTGTCTTGTACTTTCTGCGAGGCTTGCCGTCTTTATCCAGATAGTAGCCAACAGTCACTTCAGCCGTCCATGATGGCAGGTTACTTCTTTTATACACAGACCCCTGACCGTTTCCACGTTTTTTGACAGCGTGAGCGGTTGGGGTTTGTTTTTTTCCGCAGAACATACAGAATGCGGAGTTGTCCGGAATCTCCTTTTTACATTTGATACATTTCAAGTTTGAAACTCCTTTCTTTTGGGCGTTTAGATGACAACACCTATCAAAAAGACGATAAACGAAATGATGAATTCTGAGGCGGTTAGCAATGCTCGCCATTTTGTGGAAATCGTGACTTTTGAACTGACAATTTTATCAAAAACGGGGCTTATGATGAATGCTGACAAAACAACTGTCAACCCCTTGAGAAAGCCACTTTTGTCGCTCATTTTTATGCTCCTTTCATTATGGTTTGCAATGCCCACAAGGGCTATACCCCATATTGACAGCATCTTCACGACTTCCAGAAAAATCTTGTCTGTTTTCAGATGCAATCTTATCTACATCCCTGCAATCAGGAGAATGGAACTTTTTGGTTTTTGTATTGAAAACATAGGTGATGTTATTGGGGTCAACATAAATTGTGGGTTCTGGCTCTGGTTCAGTCGGTGGCTGTGTGGGTGGTTCTATTGGTGGCTCAGTAGGGGGTTCTGTTGGTCTAAGTTCTGGGAGCTGTTCATAAATAAACTCTTGCACTGTAATTTCAGCTCCTGCACCTGCGACAGCGGAATAAATTAAAACAAAAGTTGCATCCTGAGCATCTATCACAGAATCGCAGTTCAAATCTGCGTTTTTCTCTTTTTCGCTGTCAAATTCTCCCTGTCCAGCTCCACGAAGAGCGGATTCAATCAAAATCTCGGAGGCATCTCCTGCATCAACTGTTCCATTTCCGTTGACATCCCCTAGCTCAATGCCTTCTGCATTGACCGAAATCGTCGAAACAAGTGTGCTTACCAAAGCAACAAACAACAAAGAACGTTTCAAAATTTCTTTCATTTTCAAGCTCCTTTCTTTACTTTCTCCATAGCACAATTCATCACATAAAGTTTATCAGGGAAAGACAGCTCTTGAAAGACTTTCAGAAATTCATCTGTCACGCTGTCCGTCGGCGGTTGTGGCGGTGGAGCTGTTGCAATGCTTAAATTGTTGTTGCCAGTGATACCGCCCTGTATGTCGCCTGTTTGAATGTTGTTTCCCTGTTGGGGGCTTTCTTCTCTCCCAAGAAGATAATCTACCGATACATGGAAATAGTCAGCTATAATTGCAATCTTATCCACAGAGGGAATTGACCCACTTTTGATGTTGTTGTAAGTGTGTCTGTTTAACCCACATTCATCAAACATTTTGGTTCTTGTAATGCCAGCCTGACGACACAACATTTCAATTTTGTCAATAAGCAAAGAAGTATCAAATTCATTTTTCATAAAAATCCCCCTCTCAATTATGGTTATTTTAAACAATAAAAAAAGGTTAAAATTGCACATATATTACAAATTTATCGTAAATGAGCATTTTTATCTTGACACGGTTAAATTTGCACGTTATAATATAATTAGACAATCAAAAAAAGCTTTCAAAAGTCTTTTTTAGATTTATTATACCATATTCAAGAGAAAAAAGCAACCCCGAAAGGAGAAATTTTTTCATGTCATTATATCCGAACTTAGAAAAAGCGATGATTGACAAAGAAACCAGCCGGAAACAAATTGCTGAATTTTTAGAAATTGCCTATAGCGATTTTAATAAGCGTATGCGTGGCGAAACAGAGTTTACATGGAAGGAAGTTCAGACACTCAGCGACTTCTTTGATGTTGACCCTAAGGAGCTGTTCCGGAAGAGAGAGGAGGGAAAGGGAACATGAGAGTAGAAACAATAGACGGCAGAGTTTATCAGTACATTTGCGACCATTATACAGCAATCGGCAAAAGAATGCATGAGTTTGTTTCTGACGTGAATATCAGGTCATGCATCATTGACAAGGAAGATACCTATGTCAATCGCCTTTTGCAGGATACAGAGCAAATGGAAAAGTATGAGAAAGCCATGATTTCAGAAGGCAGAACCATGCAGGCAGAAATCGACGAACTCATTGATTTAGCCATTGATGCGGAATCCCACGAGTGTTACATCCTGTTAGTAGAGTATAAGCGCAAGCACAACCTGTATCAGGATAACCCCTTTGAACTGTAGAAAGGAGCTGAAAAGCATGACCTTGGAAGAATTAGCACAAAGCAAGCGAGAATATTTCGTGCCCCGTGAAATCGCTCCCATTCTGGGATGTGCGCCCATCTACATCACGTTGAGAGTCAAAGAGGACAAAGAGCTTGGAATCAACAGTTTCCCCTTTCCTACAATGCGCATTGGCAGAGTAACTAAAATTCCAAAACGCCCCTTCCTGAAAGCGATGGGATACGAAGAACCGGAAGGAGAATGACTTATGACTGAAAACGAAGTGAACCGCAAATTGATAAAAAAATATTGTGGGTCAATCGCTGAATGCGATGATAACGGCTTTGACATGGATATGATGGTTTTGCTTGAGTTGATTGAAGCGTATCAGCGTGACTGCCGAAAAATCCGCAAGCTGGAAGAGTATATGAAAATGAAGGAGAATCATTTACATGACAATTAACATCACTTACAAGCACGGTCATTTAGCCGCCTGTGTCCCCAATGCAAACTTGATTAACATCACAACACAGCCTTTGGCGGACGGAACGTGCAAGCGTTTTCTGACAGTATCAACCGCCGAAAGAATCGAAAGTTTTCCCGTTGAGGAAATCGCCAGCTTTTCGGTGATGGATTCTGACCCCACATGGATACAAGATGATAAAGCCATGATATGCCCTGTTTGTGGATTCCGAACCCTGAACACCAACATCTATGACGGCGGAAGCATCGATTTTAAGTATTGCCCCCATTGTGGGAGACCTATCTCCCATATGATAGCGGACACCGAACCAGAAGAGGAGGAAACCCCATGATTTACAATCTGACATATGAGTATCTGGATAAGAGAGGAGAACGACATATTGCGATTCATCCGATTTCTGCCAGAAGCAAAGAAAAAGCCTTGCAGGAGCTGAAAGACTTCTGCACGGAGCTGAATCGGGCTATCATCAATGTGAAAATTGATTCTGTACAGGAAGGAGAATGAACTACTGATGAACTACTTCAAAGAAGTATATGACATTTTTGATGGCGATACCTATTTTCAGGTGTTCGACGAGAACGGCAGTTATATCACTTCCGGAACATTCAACGGAATGTCAGAAGAAACGTATCTGAAATTGAGAGACCGAACCATTGATATTTGTGGCGTTGGGGACGAATCACTTCTGATACATCTGGAAGCGGAATAAACAAGCTTTATCCATTATTAACCTTCAATATGGCTCTTTCGTCGGGGAGCTCGTGCCTTAACGTAACATCCCCCGACCCAATGCCCTTTCTGGCACAAAGGGTAAATTTTTGATATGACTAGAAATCAATCAGATGCCGTCAGAAAATGTGCCACGGTTCGGGGGCTGAAATGGGACAGCTCCCGACCGAAATCAAAGAGCTTGACAAGCTGTCAAATTCTGACAGTTTATCAAACCCTTTGGCAAGGTTTATCACCTATATACACTTCAATTCCATGTAGCCACGCATGGTTGCCGTGTGCGTAAGTCCGGCAACAGCAGGCAAGAGGGGGCTTTTTCCGTAATCCTTGCCCCCCCTGCCTGACTCATTCTGAAAGAAAGGAGCTGAAAGTAATGAAATTAAGGAAACTATTAAAAAAATCAAACCTGATGAAGTTGTATATGTAGATGACGGAGGAGACACGGTTAATTTTATGTTCGCAAAAGATGCTAGAAAAGAACAATCCTATTATGATTTGTATGTAGACCAGTTTTTTTGGTGTGAGGAATGGCAATGCATTTACATACTTACTCATTTTGATGAAACTATATAAAAATCAAGGGAAAGGAGCTGAAACCATGGGAAAGAAATTTATCTGCATTCGTAACAATGCCGCTTTCGCCGAAGAAGACGACAAAAGGACATATCTTCCTGAAGATGATACCATATCCGCTGTGGAAATTGTTCCGGTTGACTGCCTTCTGAAAATTTACAAGCATTGTCCAAGTACTTTTGACAATGTGCTGATTTATGAATGGATTGACCCAATTCTTCACACAAGGCGCACATTCCGTGAAAACTGCATCAACCCGATGCGACTGGAATCAAGATTGAAATATCTTGAAAAGGTGCTATCACATGGGTAACAAATTCCCTATTGACCACCAATTTACGGAGCTGTCGAAGAATGACGACATCTATGCACCAGCGAACCCCTACGGATACCGATACAACATTTCTCATCCGAAAATCAATCCATTGTACTGGAAGTACAAGGAAAGAAAGAAAATTCCACCCACAGCCCCACTCTCGGACAGTGAACGGATGGAATTTGAATATTACATTGACAAGCTCATCAGAAAGCAAGTATGAAGGAGGAAAGAACCATGATGGAAGTTACGATTTACAAGCACCACCTGACGGGCAATTTCACACAAACAGACAACAGAATCATCGAGGATACTAGATTAAGCTGTGAGGCTTACAAACTTCTGACATGGGTTCTGCACTGTCCTCCAGACAAGGAACACGACTTTGACGAATGGCAGGCGGTTCTTCATGTGGGTTTCGGCAAGCTGAAAAAAGTCCTTGCGGAACTGATAGAGCTTGGCTATCTCAAAAAAACCCAACAGGGGCGAAATGAGTGGGGACAATTCACCAAAACGGAATATCAATTTTTTGATTCCTCATCACAAGAGGATTTTACCGTTGCACAGAATCCGTCCACCGGCTCAGAAAAAAACACCTATTATAACAACACTGGTTGTAATGAAATGTCTGTCTTGTCTGTGCCTGAAACAGAATCCGTTGAAAATCCTGTTGAAACTGTTGAAAGCTTAAATGACTGCATCACAAGCAGTATCGATGAAGCGACCGCAGAAAGACAGGAGCTGAAAGAGAAAGTTTCGCAAATTCCGGATATGTCCGCATTTATCACGGAGCTGACAGATACAGTCAAAACCGCCCTGCAACGTCTCAAACACCCCAAGTCAAAGAAAAAATTCATCAAGGCAACTGTCATCAATCAAATTGCGGAATACCACCTCAAACCCCAAACAGCTCCTAAGCCAAAAAAGCAAGCTTATGGAGCATTCCAGAACGTTTACCTGACAGAGGAACAGCATCAAAGGCTTATCAATGAGTACGGCGGTTTTTCCGTCAATGAAGTCATCGAGAAAGTTTCAGAGTGGTGCAAAAATCGCAACATTTCCGGCTATGATGGACTTGTGAGAACGTTTCTTTCAAATGCCAAATCGAATGTAAACTCTGTCACAGCCGGATATTTTGCCGGAATGGACAGCCCCATTTTACAGCGTGTTGCCAATTTCGGACTAATCTAAATCAAAGAAAGGAAGATACCATGGGAAAATTGAAGCTAGGCGACACCATCGCCTATGATAAAGCAATGATTGACTATCAGTTAATCCCTCAGGATTTCAGCCGTTTTGTCGGGAAACTGGTTTTGATGGATGATGAAGCAGTCGGAGCGGAAACACCGTCATGGCTGGAAGTCGTACAACTGGTCACATACCACTATAACGGAGATGTTACCATCATGACTGATGAGGGCAGTCAGACCATTCCCAAACACAAGCTTGTCAAGCATTCCGGAAACTATATTGCACTTTATGCGGTGAAAGAAGTTTCGGAGGAAGTGAAGGAATCGGCGGTCATTGTTTCGGCGGAATATACCAAGGCGGTGACTTTGACACGCTCAATTAAGGCAAAAGCCGAAGCTGCTAATGACCTTTTGTATGAAGCTTGTCAAGAATTGAAAGTCGTGCATGATGAACGGCTTTACAAAGAATTAGGCTATTCGAATTTTGGCGATTATTGTGAAGCAGAAACAGGATTTTCAAGGCAGTATGTACTTGATAATATCAAGATTGCAAATCTTGGTGAGGATTTTGTAAACTCGAGTTTACACTTGGGGAAAAAGAAACTCATTATGTTAGGCGGATTAAGTGCATCCGACAGACAAGCCTTGATGGAAACTCATGACGTGGAAAATATGACTGTCAAGGAGCTGAAAGAAGCGAAAGCCGAAATCAAGAAGCTGAAAGCTGAAAAGATGGAAATGGTGGAGCAGCACACAAGCGAACAGGACGAATTTCTCCAGAAAATTGACAAGTTACAGGGACATGCGAACAGGCTGGAAGAAGAAAGGCTTACCAAACATCAAGAGTGGCTGAACGCTATGGATGAAATCACGGAATTGACTGTCAAGAAGACCAAGCTGGAAGAACGTGTGCAGGAGCTTGAAAACAGACCTCCGGAAACCGTGACACAAACTCTTTATACCGACAATCCCCAAAAAGATGCTGAAATCCAGTCCCTCAGTCAGACTTTGCAACAGGCAAAGGCAGAAAATGAACAGCTCCAGAGGGCTTTACAGCAGGCACAAGAAGCGCAACCGCAAGAGGGCAAAAATGGTGAGTTGGATGCGCATTTCAAAATTTTTCGTGATGCGTTGAGTCATATCGTGGCAATTCTCGGAAATCCCAAAACACCGGACTTTTTGCGGAAACAATATCTGTCAAGTCTGACAACAACTTTTGAAGATTATACAGGTATTTTTGCAGATGATGGCAAAGAAGAAGCTCCCAAACCCAAAAAGGAAAAGGAGCAAAAACACAAGTACGGCGAATATGGTTATGTGAAACTGACCGAAACTGAATACAATCGGCTTGTTTCTGAATATGGCGAAAAAATTATCAGGGAGTACATCACCAAAGTTGACAATTATTGCAAATCCAACAACAACAAGCAAAAGTATTCTGATTATAACTTGGTTCTCCGTGACTGGCTCAGGAGAGACAATGTTTCAAAAATTGCAAAGGAAGGTGGAGAAAATGGAAACAATCCTTGGTATCTCAAAACAATTTGAATGGATGCCTCCTGAAATCACAATGCAGGTCAATGAAGAAATCGCCCGTTACAGCCCTCAGGCATTCCGGCTGAAACAAATCAGATGGGAAAATGAACGTGAAGGCGATTTGCAAGGGCTTGACTGCCAGAAATGCCGGAATAAGGGGTATATCGCTTATCTCAATGACAGAGGTGAAGAAATCCACAAAGAATGCGATTGTATGACACAAAGACGAACCCTGAAAAAAATGGAGCGTTCCGGATTGGGGAAACTCTTGCAGAAGTACACATTCGAAAATTACAACGTTTTTAACCCATGGCAACAGCGTATGAAAGAAATGGCGCAGGAATTTGCGGAAAGTCCGTATGGATGGCTTTATATCGGCGGTCAGACTGGTTCAGGGAAAACACATCTTTGTACGGCTGTTTGCAGTCGCCTGATGCAAAAAGGCTATGAAGTCCGCTATCTGCTTTGGAGAGACTTGTTCCATCAGCTTGAATCCAACCGTTTCAATGGGGATGCGCTGGATGCAATTATGAACGAGATTCGGATGGTGGATGTTGTTTATATCGACGACTTTCTGAAAAGTCACGGCAGTCAGGAACGACTTGCAGGTGCGCTTGATTTTGCGTTTGAAATCGTGAATGACAGATACAACGCTGAAAAAACTACTATCATTTCCAGCGAATGGCTTATCGGAGAGTTACAGTCAATCGCCAATGCAACCACGGGAAGAATCGTCGAAATGACAGGCGAACACCTGATTCAGGTTGCACGTGACCCATCAAAAAATTATAGATTGCAAAATTTTATTTAAGGAGCTGAACACATGAATCAAGAAGAACTGCAAGTCCTCGTGGATGAACTGAAAGCTGACGGTCTGACCGGAGCGAAATTTCTCAGGAAGCTGAAAGAACGTGCGAATGTTGAAACCTTTGAAAAGCTCAAAGAGCTGATGGAACAGCTCCCAAGCTACACCAAGGCGCAAAGAGATGGTCTGAATCAGATTATCAGAGCGGAAGCAAAGAAAGAATCCAAAAAGCCGAAAAATCCTAACTGGGGACAAAAAGGGAATGTCATCTATGAAGGTGGAAAACCGAAAGACTATGCACCAAATGATTACATGGCGCAGGTGAAAATTATTCGTGACCGCCTTACCGAAATTGATAGTCAAATTGCAACGGTGGAGGTACTGAAGCAAGAAAAGAGAAACCTGCTTGCTACTCTCAGCCAAATACTTGAAGATTTCGGAAGCACATCAAAATAAAAAGACAGCTTCGGAGGATGGCGCAAACCGAAACTGTCTTGAAAAATATAAATAGTGACAGGAATAGTATACCACAAAAAGCCTTTCTTGTCAAGCGTCAGAAAGGAAAAAATCATGACTGAAAATGAAACACTGGCAATTTTTTTGACAAGTCCGTTTCTTTTTTGGATGCTGAAAGAAATCTATAAGCGGATTTTCCCTGTCTCGGAACGGGCAGAAGAAACGGAAGAAGACCCCGAAACGCTCCAGCATGACTCCATCAATCGGAAGTCTGATGAACTTTCGAAAATCGTGGAGCGTGAAAGATATATCCGGAAATGCCTTGACGAATTTGACGAATGCGAACCGGAAAAACGCTTGACTAGTGTCAGCATTAAACAAAGTTCTGACAAGCCTTACACTCTTTTGCTGGATGGTTCGGAACGCTCCGCACAGAAATACCGTGAGCTTCTGGAAACGGAGCTGGACGAAATCCGGATTCAAAAGAAGGCAATTATTCAGGAACTTCAAAGCCTTACAAACTAAATGTGAAACACTCCCCTGCTTTGACCGCTTTCGCAAAAAGTCCGATTTTTAGCCAAATTGTTGGAAGAGGTGAGGCGAATTTTTCAGCAGGGGAGGGGACAGAAAGAAGGTGATAGCATGAAACTGAAAGATTTTTTACTTTTGTCATCTGAATCCATAAAAATTGTACTTGGCTATGATAGCGGAGAAGCAATGATTTGCAGAGCCGATGAAGTTCCTTGGTGGTTGGTAGATAGGGACATAAAGGGATTTAGTGAAATCGACATAGATGATGCCGACATCCGGATTCAACTGTGAAAGAAGGTGATAGCATGAAGAAAATCAGTCCAGTGGATGCGAAACGCTTAGGGGAGCTACTAAAAGAAATGGGGAAGATTTTCAACAAATATGAAATTTCCTCACTTGTTACATTCGAAATTGATGAAACCAAGCATATCTTTAGCTTTTCCGGTAACATTCCTGATACTTCTTATCTGTTTGCCATCATGGTAAAAGACTTATGCAGACAGTGGAAAGTCAGAAAAAAATATTTTATCGACATCATCAAAAAAGCGGTATAAAAATAGAATCCGGCAGGCTTTAGAGCTTGCCGGGTTCTTCTTGTTTCCTTTATACCCTTACTTTACTTTATGTATTGTGGTGATGTTCTCAAAATCTCCATGAAGGGCTGATAAATTCTCCAACCGCACAGGTAGAAAATATTTCTTCTGCAATGTTGCAGAAAATCAGGAAATATGCTATAATGAAAATTGATAGAACCTCGTTGTAAAAATGAAGAAAGGAGCTGTCAAAATGCCATTACCAGAAGGAATGCGAACCATCGGCGGAAGAATCCGCACATACCGGAAAATGCACAACATGAAGCAAGAAACGCTTGCAAGAATTTTGAACATCAGCGTTCCAACGCTCAGCCGATGGGAAAACGACGAACTTAGTCCAGATGTAAAAAGTATCATCGCAATTTCCAAAAAATTCGACATCGACTTGTTGTTTTTACTAACCGGAGAAAAGCACCCTTGAAAGCAATTTCAAGGGTGCAAATTTTCATATTTTTTATATTATTTTCATATTTTTGGGTTTTGGTTGACAAACAGAACACTATTATATATACTAAAAGCAGGAGTATGTTCTTCATGCATTGTTCCCTTCTGAACTCAGCCGATAGTCTTTTGCTGTTGGCTGATGAGGCAGAGTAGAGCAAAGGGAGCTCGTTAGGCTCATAACCTAAAGGTTGGCGGTTCAAGTCCGTCCTCTGCAACCACACTTTCAATGGATGTGCCATTGTACTTACTTCCTTTTCGATGTTTTACCCGAAGCAACCGCCTTTTCTTGTCCTCCTTGAAATGGCGGTTGTTTTGGAATAAGGAGCTGAACAGCATGACTAAGCGTGAATGTGCCATTGTGATGGCTTATACAGGCATTGCCACTCTTCAAGGTGATGACCTAAAATATTTTTATGATTATCTGGAAGAAATTCTCGGTAAGACGACCTATACCCATGAACTGCCGTATTCACTGAGTGACATTGAAGAAAAGTCAAAGCCTGACTTTATTTGCATTTGTGCAAAAGCAGTTACAGAAAAGAACATTGTAGATTATACCTGTAAGGAGCTTTGTGATGAAATCATTCACCGTGTCCAGTTGTATGATACAGCTATCACAGGCGATTTGGTTGACCAATTGGTAGCTCTAAGAAACATAGAGCTACTGCAAAAACGATAAACGGGGCTAATCTAAAAAGGCGGTGAAATTTTGAGTAAACAAGACCTGATTCCCATTACACAACGAAGTGAACAGGAACAAAAGGAAATGAGAAGTAAAGGCGGTAAAAATTCTGGTATTTCCAGAAGGCGAAAAAAGAACATGAAACAAGCCGCTGAAATTCTTTTACAGTCCTCTTGCATCACGGAAAATGACCGCCACATCTTAAAAAAAGCTGGTATTGCTATTGAAGACATTGACCCTGACGAACTCACAAATATGCTAGTCGTAACAGCGGCATTGGTTGTTCAGGCGAAGGCAGGAAATGTGAAAGCCTTCCGTGCTTTGATGGATGTAGCAGGTGGAGACCACTACAAAAATGAATCCCTCAAGCTGAAGAAAGAACAAATGAAGTTGCTGAAAGAAAAGGCGGAAGCAGATGATTGGTAATGAGAAAAGACAGGCATTCTACAAATCAAGAAAGTGGGAATCTTTCACAAAGATGCTCAGAGCAGAGAGAACCAATCCAGCAGGATTTGTTCTTTGCGAACATTGTGGTGAACCCATTCTGAAGAACTATGATTGTATCGCTCATCATGTCATAGAGCTGACAGAAGAGAATGTGGATGATGTAGGAATTGCGCTAAATCCGGATAACATCAAGCTTGTTCATTTCAGATGTCACAATGAAATTCACAAGCGTTTTGGTTATGGTGGTGGCTATGTCAGACCAGAGCAAAAAGTATTTCTTGTGTATGGTTCACCGTGTTCCGGTAAGACAACATGGGTTGACAGTGTGGCAGAACCAACAGACTTGATACTTGACATTGACAGATTGTGGGGAGCAGTCAGAGCAAGTGTATGTGAGATGTACGAGAAACCTGACAATTTGAAAGCAGTTATCTTTTCCATGCGTGACAATTTGCTTGACATGATACGAGTCAGGAGAGGACGTTGGCAGAATGCATATGTGATTGGTGGCTATCCTTTGCAGGGAGAGCGTGAGCGACTAGCTGACACTCTGACTGCCAGAATGATTTTCATTGATACGCCCAAAGAGATTTGTCTGGAGCGAGCGAAACTGAAAGGTAGCCAGTGGTCTGACTATGTGACGACTTGGTTCGAAAGATACTCCCCCCCTCTTGCTTGAAATGGTTCCATAGGGGGAC
>Ga0326514_10000261_pt1 | contig 35421 bp, 54 predicted proteins | sample 3_2548_0518_D_FD_203653 | JGI IMG/M metagenome (GOLD analysis project Ga0326514, IMG submission 203653) | Bovine rumen microbial communities from UC Davis, California, United States - 3_2548_0518 | ecosystem: Host-associated > Mammals > Digestive system > Stomach > Rumen | place: USA... | reverse complement strand
CACAGCGTCCGGAGCTTGTACAGCCGGAAATACCGCATGAAAGCTACCTTGCGACCTACATAACAGCCCTTGACCTTGCGCTGCAGGGTGTGATCTCTCCCTCGACCCTCGGTATTGATACCAAAAAGCTTGACAATGCCGAAGCACAAAGGGAAAAGGAAAAGACGACCCTCTACACCCGGAACCGGATCGTCACAGATCTGCAGAAGGTGCTGCCGAAGCTCATAACAGCAGTGCTGCAGCTTAAAGAAATGCAGCAGTCCGGACAGCTGGCACAGATCAGCCCGGAGGACATTGAAGTACCCTTCGGCGAATATGCAAATCCGAGCTTTGAATCTCAGGTTGAAACAGTCGGAAAGGGTCATTCCTCAGGTATTATGTCTTACGAGGCATCTGTTGACGAGCTTTACGGCGATACCAAGACAGAGCAGTGGAAGGCGCAGGAGGTATCGAGGCTAAAGGCTCAGGCGGGGGTCGAGTCTATGTCCGATCCTGTTTTTACGGAGTGATGATCTATGGCTTACGACCTTTCGGAGGCCTTTGAGGCTATCGAGGATGAGCTGATAAGCTCTATGGTGAGGAATCTCAGGCGGCATCAGGCGGAGGAAACAGAGCAGGGTTTTCAGTGGGAGCAGTGGCAGGCACTGCAGCTGCGCGCACTGGACGATTACCGCAAACGCAATCAGAAGAAATTTCCTCAGCGTTTTAAAAAGCTGAATGCTCAGATAGAAGAAGCCCTGCGCAAGTCTTATGCCGACGGCAGGACAGAGCAGGAGAGGAAAATACTGCAGGCTATACAAAACGGGTTCAAAGCAGCTGTACAGCCCTACAGTTCCGGGGCGGAGCTTGAGGGAACATTCTTCGAGGTAAACGACCGTAAGCTGGGCGCTCTGATCGAGGCCACCACCCACGATATGGAGCGTGCCGAATACGCCGTCCTGCGCCGGGCTGACGACCAGTACAGGCAGGTAATATACAACGCTCAGGTCTATGCCAACACCGGCGCCGGGACGTACAAAAAAGCCGTTGACATGGCTACCCGGGACTTTCTTCGTGCCGGTCTTGCCTGCGTAGAGTACAAAAACGGCAGCCGTCACACCTTAGAGGATTACGCCGACATGGCTATTAAAACCGCCGGCAAGCGTGCCTATCTGCAGGGCGAGGGTGCCATGCGTGACGAATGGGACATCCCTACAGTCATTATGAATAAACGCAGCTGTCCCTGTCCTCTGTGTGCTCCCTTCGTCGGCAAGGTCTTTATCGACGATGTGTGGAGCGGCGGCAACAAGGACGGCGTATCTCCTGTCACCGGGCTTAAATATCCGCTGCTGTCAGATGCGATTTCTCAGGGGCTTTACCATCCACGCTGCAAGGATGTGCACACTACGTATTTCGAGGGCGTCAGCACTCCGCCAGAGGGCAGCCGGTACACAGCAGAGCAGCTTGATGAGCTTGCCGAGCGCTACGACGCAGAGCAGCGCCAGGGCTACTGTGAACGGCAGGAGAAGCGCTACAGCCGGATGAGTAAGTACAGCCTTGATGAAGAAAATCAGCGCACATACGCCGCCAGAGCGCAGGAGTGGGGAGAGAAGGCAGGGAAGTATGAACAGGCTGCGAAAACGATACATAGTATTTCAGCTGAGAATATTACAGAAAATCAAAAAAATGGTGTTGAAATCAGCGATAACAGTGGTATAATAAACTATAGATACTCTTCCGATGTCAGAGCTGAAGTTCAGAAAGCAGTTGATACAGAATATGAAACAATGACTGCAATATTCGGAAAAATCAGTACAATAAGTAGTGTTGAACCTTTAACGTGGGGACTAAAAAGCACATACGGAGAGTTTAATGATAATTCGGGTGTGCTTGCAATTCGTTTTGCCGATAAGAAGGATTGTTTGAAGAAGCTTGCTCAAAAAGCAGCAGAAATGAAAAAAGACGGAAAATGGTCTACTTCTCACCCGATGCACGTTATCAGACATGAAATAGGTCATGCAATTTAGCTTGAACATATGAGAAATGACAAAGGCTGGAACGAAAAGTTGAAGAAGATAAAACTGATTATGGATGGTGCGGATGATAAAGCGGTTTCTTTGTATGCTAAAGATGATATTGATGAATTTATTTCAGAATGTATCGCTGAAAGTATGACAAAAAAGGCAAGAAAAACATCAAAGAATGTTGTTAATGTTATTTTGGGAGTTGACTGACTGTGACAAGTGAATTTGAAAAATTTATGAATTATTCCTATCTTGATGAAACGGGACATAGGAGAATTAATAAAGACGCACCCGAAGAAATCAAGACAGAGGCTCGGAAAGCGGATCAAAACTATTTTGAACGTACCGGCAGGCATAAAATGCTGGTTGACTATTAATGTAAGGAGTCAATCATGGATAATTTTAGATTAATATACCGTATACTGAAAATTCTTGAAAAAGCGATGGAGCTTGAGGAATTTGATGAAAACCTGATTTCAGCAGAAAGTCTTGATGTTCCTTTTCCTTTATGGTGCAGGATTATGGAAATGATGGTTGATAACGGATATGTGACAGGTGTCGAAGTGTGGAACGCTTTTGACTGTAACTATCCAAAAGCAGCGCTCGTCAGGCCAGAAATTACTTTAAAGGGTCTGGAATACTTGAATGAAAACACTTTTATGAAGAAAATAGCAAATATCGGTAAGGGTATAAAAGAAAGTGTACCGGGATTATAATAACCGCTCTCACACGAGGGCGGTTTTCTTATGCCCGAAAGAAGGTGACACAATGAACAAACAGGAAGCCAAAGCCGACAGCGGCAAGCCTCAGCTCACACTTGTGCCGAGAAAAATGCTGCCAATGATAGCAAAGGTCAGGGAGTACGGAACGAAAAAATACGGAGACCCTGAAAACTGGCGGCAGGTCGAGATAAAGAGATACAGGGACGCGGCTTTCAGACATTTCCTTGCTTATCTCGATGATCCGACAGGCAGGGACGAGGAAAGCGGACTTCCGCACCTTGCGCATCTTGCATGCAATATAGCTTTTCTGTGTGAGCTGGAGGATTTACCCTCATAGAATAAAGCACAGCGCCCGCCTGAGCTTGCAAACCCGCGCGGGAATGAAATTATATTACTAACGCAGAAAATGCGTTACAGCGCCTTTTGAGCGCTATTTTTTGTCTGAAAGAAGGTGACACTATGACCGACCTTATCGAAACAATGCGCGACAGTCAGGAGGCTATCGCAGGACAGCAGGAATAGCGTTTTGCAGTCGAATGCAAAGTTGCGTGTGCGTCCTTCGGGGCGCTTGCAGGAGACTGTGAGATAGATACAAAACAGAAAGGAGTACCATAATGGACGAAGAAGAGAAGAAGACTGCGGAGGAGCAGGCAGAGGAAACAAAGCCCGAGGAGCAGCCTGCCGAGCCACAGGAACCGGAGGAGACACCTGCTGAGGAAGAAGCTCAGGAGGAAACACCTGCCGAAGCTGAAGAGGATACGCCTACCGAGCCTGAGCCGGAAGCACCGGTGGAGGAACCAACGCCTCCGGAGCAGAGCACAGAACAGCAGCTCAGGGAGGAAAACTTCCGACTGAAAACACAGCTTGAAGCAATGAAGCTCGGTTTTCTGCCGGATGTGATCGAGGACGCGGTTGTCCTTGCCGAAAATGTTTCAAGGCGTGACGGTGTAGAGATCACGGAAGCGCTTGCAGCTGTTGCGAAAAAGTACCCTGCCTGGAAGGCCGGCGGCACCAAGGGCGGCATCAGGATCGGAGCGGATCGCTCCGCAGCCAAGAAGGAAAACAAACAGGCTCCGGCGGCAAAGCGCTGGAACAGAACAAATCACTAAGGAGGATTTAAACAATGGGAAATCTTAACTATGCAGAAAGATGGGAGCCGGAGCTTCTTGAGACCAGGATTCAGGAGACACTTTGCAGCCCATTCATCACAACAAACGTTCGCTTCCTGGACGGAAAGACATTCCACTTTACACAGATGAGCACAAGCGGCTACAAGAGCCACAGCAGAAACGGCGGCTGGAACAGCGGCAGCTACAGCCAGACCGATGTACCCTTCACGCTGTCGCACGACAGAGACGTGGAATTCCTTGTGGACAAGGCTGACGTTGACGAGACAAACTCCACCGCCAGCATTCAGAATATTTCCAAGGTATTCGAGCAGACGCAGGCTTCTCCCGAGACGGATGCACTGTTCTTCTCCCGTGTGGCGCAGAAGGCAAAGGCAACGGGTACATATTTCAGCAGCACTGATGCAAGCTCATACACAAAGGCAAACGTTTTCAGCCGTCTCAAGAGCTTCCTGTCCGTCGGCAAGCTCCGCCGCTACAAGGCTGACGGCACAATGATCATGTACGTCACATCGACAATCATGGATCTGCTTGAGCAGAGCACGGAATTCACCCGTAAGATTGAAATGACACAGATCGCAGAGGGCGGACTCGGTATCCGTACCAGAGTGACGGACATCGACGGCGTGACGATAATGGAGGTTATTGACGATGAGCGCTACTATGACAGCTTCAACTTCGATCCCGAAAACGGCGGCTTTGAGCCCAGCGTCAACACCTACAAAAAGACCGCTGACACTGCTCTCGTGACAGGTAAGACCTACTACACTCTGTCCGGCGCGACATACACGGCAGTTGCCTCTCCCGATGTCAGCGATATCGGCGACTACTATGAGCTTGTAACAGCAGCTGCTCATAAGCTCAATGTTGTTATTGCCACACCCGAAACCACGAAGGTAGTGCCGAAGATCAGCTCAATCTATTACTTCGCGCCGGGCTCGCACACCAAGGGCGACGGTTATCTCTATCAGAACAGAGCGCTTTCGGATGTGTTCACCTTCCCGAACGGTAAGGACGGCAACGTTGACAGTATTTATGTTGATATTGATACTGTGGAGTACAGTGCGTGAGGTGAAACGCCATGTATGAGCCGTATCTGAGTGTGGAGGAATATATAGCATCCGGCGGCAGCATACCTCAGGAGGATGCAGGGAATGCTCTCAGAGCCGCCAGCCGCCAGATTGACAGCCTGACCCGTAACCGCATTGTGGCTGTGGGCTTTGCGGCTCTGACGCCTTTCCAGCAGGAGATCATAAAGGAAGTCTGCGCAGATATGGCGCAGTTCGCTTATGAAAACGCAGACATACTCTCCTCGGCTCTGGATTCGTACAGCATAAACGGAGTGTCGATGCAGTTCGGCGAGGGGATGAATGTCGCCTGTATCGGCGGCGTGGTTCTGCAGCGCAGCACGTATGATCTGCTGCTGCAGACCGGGCTTTGCTATTCGGGGGTGAGGCAATGGGCTATCCGAGTTTAGTTCGCATCTGCAAAACACCGATCAGCGTTACACTTTTCAGTGAGGATATCACCGAGGACGGAGATGTGCAAATCGGAGCAGAACTCGACACCCTGTGCAATTTTCAGAGCGGCGGCAAGACCTATGACACAAAGGAAAAGCACGAGGTGCGCCTTGCCGGCCGTGCCTATTTTCCCGGAGATATTGCCCCGGAACTTGCGGAACTCTCCTCGGGCGAGGCTGTGATCTTCGGCGTGACCCGCCGCATCATCAGCGGCGAAAAGGCAAGAAACCCCGACGGTACAGTAAATTACACAAGACTTGATCTTGTATAGGAGGCGGCGAAATGATAAGCGTAAAGTCGAAGATAATCATCAACAAAATGGCTCTCAGACAGCTTGACGCGGCGGCTGCTTTGGCTCTTGCCCAGACAGCAGAAGCGCTGCACACAGATGTTGTGCAGGCGCAGGTGATTCCGAGGGATACGGGCAATCTGCAGGGTGAAGCATTTTTTGTCGATAAAAAGGATGCTCCCCGAGGTCTTGTCAGGCTTGTGCATTCTGCGCCATATGCCAGACGTGTGTATTTCAACCCTGATGGCCTGCGCTTTCACCGTCAGGCGTGGGAATCTGTTGAAACGGTAACGGGCAAGAACGGCAAGCTGCGTAAAAAGACAGTCAAGCACGACGGCAACCCCAATGCCCGTGACCACTGGTTTGAGCCGTGGCTCCCGGGCGGCGAAAAGGGGGATTTCTGTGCTGAAAAATTCAAGGTGCTTTATCGCCGTGCTGCCCGGAAAACGGGGGTAATGAAATGAAAACAGAAGATATCCGCTCCCTTGTCGCCGCCCTCGGCGTCGGGGAGCATTTCTATATCGGCAGACTCGACAAGGCAAAACCGAAGAGCATCGGCGTCTTTCGCCGCAGCGCTGGCGAGCCGATTATCGCCATAGGCACTCAGAGCGGCTATGAGCTGACAAGAGTTTCCCTGCTGATACATTACAGCCGCAGTTTCACCGAGACTGAGACGGCTGCACAGACGCTGTATGACGCACTGAAAAGCATACGAAATCAGAGCGCCGGCAGCGCATTTGTGTTTTTTATCATGATGAAGACCTCGTCTCCCGTCGATATCGGCTCTGACGATGGAATATGGGAGCAGGTCATTGATTTTGACATTTACGAAAGGAAGGTAAATTAATATGCCTGATAATACACCATTCACCGGTTTTTACCCGGTATACGAAAATCAGTTCAAGGTAGCAGCTCCCGGAGGTGCTACTAAATCAACAATCGCCGAAATGGAGTCCTTCGGCGTTGCATTTAACAACGGTATCCAGGAATGGTCTCCTTTTGAGGCTGAAGGCTGGCTCAAGCGTATGGTAACAGCGAAAAACGTTGTTATCACCGTAAAGGGCAAGCGCAGTGTCGGCGATACAGGTAATGACCTTATTGCAGGCAAGGCCTTTGCGAACGGCACAAGCGCACAGGTCGATTTTGACTGGACATTTCCCGACGGAACTGTCGTATCCTTTGCAAATGCTGTTGTCAATGTCACAGCCTGTGGCAGCGGCGACAGCACCAATGTCGGACCGCTTGAATTTGAGATTCTGAGCAACGGCAAGCCCACAGTCACACTGCCGTCATAAGGAGGAAATAAAAATGAAAGCTCTTGTGAAAATGAAGACTATGAACATAACCGAAAAGCTGAACTATGCTAAGAAGCCCAGTCTTATTATCGGAGAAACGGTGATAGAGGTCAACAACAAGGCGTCAACGATCCTCAAGGCAATGGATCTGTTTGAAGATCTTTCCCCGTCCGATATGCCGCAGGTTGCTTCCCTGCTTTTCGGCGAGGAGGGCAGCAAAAAGCTTGATGATCTTGATCTCAGCTTTGACGACTATCTGACAGTCATAACCTCTGCTGTTGAACTGGTGACAGGCAAAGAAGAGGGGGAAGACCCGACCCGTACTACGACCTGAGGGACGATTTTGACTTGATCGTTGCCTCGTTTGCGACGCAGTATGGCATACGGGTCTTATCAGAGGAATTCAAGTCAATGAGCTGGGATGAATTCTCAGCGCTGCTGCGTGGACTTGACGGCGAAACACCTCTCGGGCACATCGTCCGCATACGCTCCGAGGAGGACAGCAATGTCCTGAAATCCTTCACGCCAGAGCAGCGCAGGATACGCAGCGAATGGCGCTCAAAGCGCGTCAAAAAGATAAAAACTGAGGATATGAGCGCCGTGCTGGAGGGCTTACGGCAGGCGTTCATTTCTCTTGCAGGAGGGCAGGTGAGAAAATGAGTGATACAACAGTCGGAAAAATTGCCGTTGATATTGTCGGTAATGCAAACCCGCTGAAAAAAACTGTTGAAGGGCTTGGAAATGCTCTTAAAGTGCCGCTTGCAAAAGTAGGGGCTCAGATGGCGGCAGCCTTTTCCGTCGCTGCTCTTGCAAAGTTCGCAAAGGAAAGCATTGAGGCGGCAGCTCAGGTCAATGCTGCCAACTCTCAGATGGCTCAGACCTTCGGTGATCTCGAGAACAGAGCACACGGTGTATTTGAAAAAGTAGCCAGAGACAGCGGCATTCTGAAAACACGTCTGCAGGGTGTAGGTACTTCAATTTACGCCTTTGCAAAGACATCCGGAATGGACAGCGCTTCGGCTATGGCTATGATGCAGGATGCAATTATCGCTACAGCGGACAGTGCAGCATACTATGACCGATCACTGGAAGATACGGCTGAAAGTCTGAAATCCTTTCTGAAGGGTAATTACGCTAACGATGCCGCACTCGGTATTTCCTGCACCGAAACGACAAGGAATACAGCCGCCAATAAGCTATATGGAAAGTCCTTCAAGGAATTATCAGAAGCGCAAAAGCAGCTAACATTGCTGCAGATGGTCAAGGATGCCAACAAGCTCAGCGGTGCTATGGGACAGGCAGCAAGAGAGGCTGACGGTTGGGAAAATGTTATAGGAAATCTGAAGGAATCTGTCCGTCAGCTTATGGCAGAAGTCGGAAAACCAATGCTGCAGGCTGCAACTATCGTTGTTAAGCGTCTTACCGAAGCAATTATACGGCTTACAGCCTATGCCAGGGAAGCATCGTCTGCTCTGTCAAAACTGTTTGGGTTTGCGCAGGACAACTCTGCTACGGGTGGAATTTCTGCTCTTGCGTCGGAATCGGAAAACAGCGCCGAGAGTCTTTCCGATGCTGTAAAGGCCGCCGAAAAGCTAAAAAAGACAGTTGCAGGCTTTGATCAGCTGAATATACTGTCGTCAGAAAACGACAGTTCCGGCAGCGCAGAGGACAGTTCTGATGCCGGGGCGGCTCTGACAATGCCGGATGTTACCCCTGCAGAAAAACAGACCGATAACCTGAAGAAAAAACTTGAAACGGTATTCGGAACTATCAAGAAAATTGCAAAGTTTATCGGGATTACAAAGCTGCTGGATAATATCCGCCGGGAAGTCAAGAAAATAGATTTTTCTGCTATTACGGATAATTTCCGCACAGCTGCGGTGTCATTGCTTCCCATTGGCGAGCAGTCTTTGAAATCGGTGCTGACTATTTTCCGGTCGTATATGGGCTACATCGGAGCTTTGATCGGCGGCACGGCACGCACCGTGTCCGGCGTGCTGCAGACCGTCTCCGGAGGTGTTGCGCAGTGGCTGTCAACGGATAATCAGAAAATAGCCGGGTTTATAGCCGATATAAGCGGTAATGTCTCTGGTGGAATCAATAATATTACATCGTTCATTCAGGGATTTACAGACACCTTGAATGGATCTTTCGACCGTATGCGTGACAGGGTGCAAAACTCTATTGCAGATTTACTTAGTGGAGCCACAACCCTTGTGGGATCAGTCGGAACAATCCTCTCTGCAGGATTTTTAACGGCTACATCTGAACTTAACAGCTGGATAGATGAAAACGGTGAAGCGCTCGGTAATTATTACGATAACATTCAGACGGTTTTCTCTGATGCTATGAGCTTTGTCGGGGAGGTTTTCTCTGACGTAGGCGATACCATGCTCGGCTGGTGGAATACCGGCGGCGGTAAAGAAATGTGGGAAAGCTTCTGCGGCATTGTAGGCGATCTCGGTGCACTGTTTCTTAAGGTGTTCAATCAAAATATCATGCCTGTTTGGAATACCTTTGTGGGTATGCTCAGAAATGCATGGCAGCAGCACATACAGCCTATATTATCCAAGGCAATGACCACTGTATCAAAGCTGTGGAATGAAATTCTGTCTCCGTTCTGGGATAATTTTCTGAAACCGTTCCTCAGCTGGTTTGCGGATAAGTTCTCAGCAAGGATACAGCGTCAGCTGAAAATCGTGCAGGACGTTTTTGCAACTGTTACGGGAGCGCTCGGAGGATATATCAATGCCTGGCTCGACAAGCTGAATGCTGTGATCGATTTTGTGTCGGCAGTCTTTGCCGGAGACTGGAAAAAGGCATGGCAGGCAGTGCAGGACTATTTCAAGGCGGAATGGGACGGCATTTACAGCATAGCAAAAGGTGCTATTAACCTGATTATTGATGCACTGAATATGCTGTGGACTAATATTTATGACGTAGCAGCAAGCATTGTGGACACCCTCGGCGGCGTTTCGGGTGCAGTCAGTAAAGTGTTTGGTCAGGATCTGAGCTTTTCTCTACCTGCAAGCATACCGACAATTCCGCATCTTGCAGCCGGCGGCCTTGTTTCAGCTCCGACACTTGCTCTTGTGGGCGACAACAAGGGAGCTGCAACGGACCCGGAGGTTGTAGCACCTCTTTCCAAGCTGCAGGGACTTTTAGGTCAGACAAGTGATCCGCAGATCATTGCAATGCTGAATCGGATCATTACACTGCTCGAGAACGAGGAAAGCGTCTATCAGAATAATTTTTATCTGGACAGCGAGCGCATTGAAAGCAAGCTTGTCAAGGTACGGCGCAGGAAGTCCAGACGCTACGGAGGTGTTACTGCATGAACGCAACAGAGCTTTTTAAGGTCAACGGGGAGGTGCTTCCATCTCCGGTAAGCGCTGTGTGGAGTATTGCCGATCTATCGTCGGACGAAAGCGGCCGCAGCTCCCGTACAGGAGCAATGAGCAAAGATATCATTGCCCAGAAGCGCACTCTGACCTTTACATGGGGAATATTGAGTTTTGAGGAGGCCGCCAGAACTGCGCAGCTCTGTAAGAATAAGGGTGCCGCAGTCTGGCTTGGTTATCCTGACGTAATGCAGGGCGTCCCTGTCACAAGGCGATTCTATACGGGAGACATGACAGGCGGTTCTCTTGTCGTAACAAACGGGGAACTGTTTGTAAATGGACTAACCTGCTCATTTATCGAAATGTGAGGAAAATAATGATAAACACATCAACACTCTACAAAACACTTGCCGCTGAATCCGGCAGACTGTTTTTTGCACAGATTATCTGCACGCTTTCTGATACCACCGAGCTTACCCTGACCGACGATGACATAATGCAGGACAGTCTGCAGATACAGTCGGCGGTATCCGGTGAGGAGGCGCTTGAGGTCGGCTGCGCAATCATTCCGGAACTGGATTTCGAGATAGATAACAGCTCCGGGCAGTATGACAATATGAGCTTTGAGGATGCAGAGCTGAGGCTTCGCATCGGGCTTGTTGCCGGGCAGTCCTATACAGGTGAGCTTACTATTGAATGGATTGACAAGGGGCTGTTCACGGTGGAGGAGGTCACAGTCAACGAAAACACCCTGTCCGTGATCGCATACGGTTTAATGGCAAAATTCGATGTGCCGTTTTCAGATGTCAACAGCCGCCCATCAACTCTTGGACAGCTGTACGCCGCAGTGTGCACTCATTGCGGCATACCTTACGACACACTTAATTTCACAAACGCAAACATGTCAATAAGTTATGATAATGTTCCCGATGATGCCTCTTGCCGGGATATCATATCCTATGTTGCACAGCTTGCGTGTAGCTTTGCCTATGTGGACAGCAGCGGCACGCTGCAGCTTGGATGGTTTACCGATACGAATTATACTGTCCGGGAGCGGCAGAGAATAAACGGATCCGTAACGGTTACAGGCGTGCGCCTTGCCGATGCTAACGACAGCGAAACTGTTTATATGATCGGAACTGCGGACTACAGCTTATTTATCGATGATAATCCTTTCCCGAAAAATAATTACGCTCTACGGTCAAATGTATGGTATGTGCGTTTGCTCGGAACACAGGGCTACGATCCGCTGACGGTAACGCCGTTTGAAGCTGATGTTATTTCTGATCCATCACTCGAGCCCGGTGATATTGTCACAATATCCGATCTTGCCGGAAACACCTACCGCACACCAATCACATCAATAAACTATCGTCTTGACGGAAAGATGCATATAGTCAGCGCCGCTCAGACGGTCAGGGAAAACCGCCGAAGCCGGAACAGTCTGTCTGCGAAAATACTGTCCGCTGCAAGGACGCAGACAAGGCAGCAGCTATCGGAATATGACATCCGTGCCAAACGATTTTCTGAGCTCACGGCCAATGCCATGGGCTTTTATCAGACGGAAGAAACACAGGCAGACGGCTCCACTATCACCTATCAGCACGACAAACCGCTGCTTGCAGACAGTACGGTGATATGGAAAAAATCTGTGACAAGCTTTGCTGTCAGTACCGACGGCGGACAGACGTGGAGCGGAATGGATGCATCCGGTAATGCAGTGCTGAAGGTCCTTGCTGCAGACGGTATCAATGCCAACTGGATCAAAGCCGGAATTCTGCAGGGAATCAAGATCATTGCCGAGCAGGGCAGCATAGCAGGCTGGGAAATGGATGACGGAATACTGGTATCCTCGGACGGGTCGATGAAAATCGATAGTATCAATAACATTATCAGGACTTTCGACACAAATGGTGAAGAGGTCTTGCGAATCAGCCGAAACGGTATTGATATCAGCTCCGGCGGCAATCACATCGGGAGAATAGGTATTGCAATGTCATCATCTGATGGGATTGGACTTTCGTTCGCACTGGATGATAATGGCGGTTTTATGACGTGGATGTTTAAAAATGCGTTTGACGCTTATAGCCCGGTACTGAGGTACTCACGTACAAACGGACTTGAGCTTGGCAATGATGTTCTGGGAACATCGCTGCCTGTAAGGATTTACGGGAGAAGAGTTGTACCGGTAACGTATACCGATACGGCCGGAAATACATTGAACCTATGGGGGTGGAGCAGTGGAAGCTGAGTACAAGCTTTTTGCATATGAAAACAACCATTTATCCCTTTTTGCCGTTCAGGGTGAGGAAAACGGCAGAACATTCGTTTTTGACATTGTTGAAAAATCAGGCGTTGTAAGACCAACAAGCAACGCTCCGGCTACAGATCTGATGCTCGACCTCACCGGCTATGAAGCGACCTTTTACGGTGTTTACAAGGACGGCTCTGCGGTGTCCTGCTCCGGCACACTTGCCTCTGACCCGACGACGGGCGTGGTGAGCTTTACGCTGACAGAGGCGTTTACGGTATATGCGGAGAGCCTTGACTGCGCTATTGTTCTGACTCAGACAGGGCAGGAACTGAAGATCGTCGGTATCACCCTGAATGTCGAGCCATTTACGGAGGACGGCAGCGCCCCGCAGCGCCCACAGCCGATATCCTTTTATCTCGGCACGACCCGGACAGAAACGCTGACACTCAAAGGGTCAAACGGTCTGCCGTATGATATCACATCGGGGCAGTCTCTGGTGTTGACCGTGAAAAGCGGCGCGGAAGCGGTCATCACCAAGACCGTAACGGCAAACAACGGTACTGCCGGAGAATATGACTTTGTGTTTGCGGCATCGGATACGTCGGAGCTTTCGGCGGGGACATATACATACAGCATTATGCTGGTCTCATCTTCGGAGAATATCCCCGTCGTGATACCGTCGCCGTTCACTTTGCTTGCGATTTAGGGGGTGTGATCTATGAGTATTTACGGCAAAATAACGTCTGATGATATTATCAGGGGACAGATCAGCGGAATAACGTCTGATGATATTATCAGGGGACAGATCAGCGGATCTGATCATGTCAGTATTCCGGAAATCGGTATATTAAATCACGGCACTTCTAATTTCATCAACGGCTACGGCTGGTATTGTACAAGGCATCCGGGCAATGCGCACTTTGTGGTTAAAGACCCGACACAGATCTATACGATGAACAGCGATGGGGATATGTATACATGCGGCTACGCCAGTGGTCACATCCGACAAGCTTTCGTTGTCCCTTTTGTCGATCAGAGCAAAACAAAGTTTAAAATGATAGTATCTGTCCAAAAGTGCGGGACTTATAACGTTTTTGTTTTCTGTGTAGGCGAAGATATTGATGTTACAGAATTTGAAAAAGGTTATTACGCAGAAAGCTTTAACGGAATTCAAAATAGATCGCCACAGAATAGGGTGACCGATTATTTTCACGACAAGGATATCAGCGTGACAAGGGAAGAAGTTGAGGTGACCCTGAATCCCATCACGACAGGGAAGGCTGTCATATTCATCGGGCAATGTGATAATAACGCCACGATACACGAAATGTGGTTTGAGTGAGGAGTTGAAGGAAATGAACAATATCAAACCTGTCGCTGCCGTGCTTAAATAGTCCCAACTGTAAACACTTTGTGAACATTTCAGAAAATTTGACCCTTTGAAGTCAACTTTCCTTTGTTTTCAGGGGACTTGTGAAGGGGTGTTTCTCTTCAAAAAAGTAATAATAAGAAGGAGATAAAAAATGAGTAAAATTATCAAGCTTGGTATGATCTTTGACACCGAGACTGCGCCTGGTTTTGGCAGCATAATGGTCACAAGGGACAACGACCTGACCGCTCTGGCGGAGGATATCCCGAAGCTCAACAGCACTCTGACACGCGCTGTGTGTGAGCCGCTGCTGGAGGCGGGGACCTTTACCATAGTCAGCGGCGACGTATGCTTCATCACAGACTGGAAGACTGCCCAAAGCGCAAAAGTCTATATGTACGAGGGTAGCTCTGACGCGTGGTACGAGGTAGTCGAAAATGAATAAAAGAACAAAACGCCTGTTGGCAATGATGTCGTCAAAGCCGAAGTTAAGAAAGATCAGTGGTCTCCCTCCGTTGACATATACAGCAAAGGAAGAAGGTACGCTGAAAAATTACCGCATCTATGGGCAGACAGTTGATGGTGAATCGGTGGGTGACAGGACTGGGAATTTGTTTGATGAAACACTATATAACAAAAACGTAGGGAATAACACGCTAATATATATACCAATATATGTCGGAAATGTAAATTATGTAACTTGTTCTACAACTTGTCCAAAAACAATTGATAGCAACTTTGACAGCCTTAATTCGCGATATATATTTATTTTATCAGGGAGCGTTAATACCGGCGCGCAAAATGGTGCAAATGGAGTGTCTAACGGAGCACCTCGTACAATACGACCATCAAACGGGTATGTAACTATAGCTTATAGAAAAATCGAAGGTTATGACGTGCGTCCTTGGGAGTATCAAACAATGCTCAACTCCGGCTCTGAACCGCTCCCCTACGAACCATACGGCTACAGAGTGCCTGTCACAGTTACGAACGGGACAGACACGCAGACAATCAACCTCTACTTGCCTGATCAGATACGGATACGCAAAGTCGGCGACGAGGCGGAGTATATCGACTTCATGGAGCAGAAACAGCACTTTGCAGACGGCACTTCTGTCGACGTAACCCTCCCGGCGCTGCCGACTTTGCCCGGAACAAATGTTCTGTCAGTTGAGACAGAGGTGCAGCCGTCATCGGTTGAAATTGAAGGCAGGATAAAGCCTGTCCCGACGGGAGGGGGTGAGTAAATGGAGCACAAAGGCTTACAGGCAGTCCTGACCGCCGCTGTTACGGCTTTTACGGTGTACTTCAATGCCCTTGCCGTGCCGCTCATCGTTCTGCTGATTATGATGATCATTGACTACATCAGCGGAATGTCCGCAGCGTGGCGCGAGGGAACGCTGAACAGCAAAAAGGGCGTTGACGGCATTATCAAGAAGGTCGGATATATGGCGCTCGTTGCGGTGGCCATGGGGGTGGATTACCTGATCTTCTCGGGCTTTACGGCGGTAAATGTCAGCATTGGCTTTAATATGCTGTTTGGAATCCTTGTTGCAGTCTGGTTGATTATAAATGAGATGATCAGCGTATTGGAAAACCTGTCAAGGATCGGCGTGCCGATACCGCAGTTTTTGACAAAGGTGGTAAAACGGCTGAAGATCTCAGCCGAAGGGAAAGCGGATAAAATTACAGAAAGTGAGGAAAAAGAAAATGACAGATAAAGAAAGATTCCTCTCACAGGCGAGGACGTACATCGGTAAGAACGGAAGATATGTGTGTATCGAAAAACTGAATATTGGCTTCATATGCGACTGGTGCGCTTTTTCGGTGTCTGCTGTAATGAACGATTGCGGTTTTATCGGTAAGTACATAAAGGCAATCGAGGGCGGCGCAGGAACGATCCCGAGATACAGCGACGGTAAGTTCGGGCAGTGGTTCAAAAAGGGTATAAAAACACCGCAGGCAGGCGACCTGTTTTTCCTGCGCTATGCTGATTATCCGACACAGGATAAGTATTTCTGCGACCACGTCGGTATTGTTGAAAGTATCAGTGGAAACGCGATAACGACCCTTGAGGGCAATGTGGATGGTATTTCCGGCAACTGGGCGGCCACCTCGACCTTTAAGCGGAAGACCCGGTATCTGAGCGACAGCACAGTTTATGCCTTCTATCGTCCGAACTGGCAGGGCGAAAATAAGACAACTACAAGCAGCGGAAATAAAACCACTACAACATCAAATACACAGACTGCACCGGATATATTGTATCAGGTACACGCATCCGGCCGCTGGCTGCCCTATGTAAAGAACCTGACCGACTATGCTGGTCTTTCCGGAAAACCGATCTACGGCATGCAGTGCAAGGTCACAAAGGGACATATCAGATATCGAGTGCATCTGATCGGCGGTGGCTGGCTGCCCTGGGTGACAGATACGGAAGACTTTGCAGGAGCTTCAAAGCTCAACCGTCAGATCGACTGCGTACAGATGGAGCTTGTAGGGCTTTCCGGATACACCGTGAAGTACAGGGTCAAGTGTGCTGCCAGAGGAGCATATCTCCCGTATGTCACAGGCTGGAACGACAAAAACAGCGACGGTTATGCCGGAATTTACGGCGTGTCTATCGACAGGCTGCAGGCAATAATTGTTAAGAAGTAAAGCAAAGGCCTCCGAGGATATCCCCCGGAGGCTTTATTTGTTATTACCTCTATCTTATCAAGCCGAGCTCTTCGGTGCCGATAAGATAGAGGTAAACTTTATACTTTTGGAAGCTTAGGGTATACGGTAATAGAAAAGTCTTCTTCGTGTCCGTGACCACGTACTTCCTTACTGTAGAGTATTCTGTCAATTATTTCGGAAAGCATGTCGTTTTTTGTTTTGGGGTCTGTTAGCTCATTATATACTTCAACGACTTTTTTAACCTTTGGAATGAAATCGGATATAATGCGGTTGCTTTCTTCGGCTTGATTGATGCTGTTTTGCAACTCGTCGGTCTTCTGCTTTAATTGCTGCAGTTTTTCTTTTAATACATTACTGCGGCTCCTGAAGGTTGTTGCATCATATATTCCGGTTTCAAACGCTTCATAGGCTTTGTTAAGCTGAGAATACACAGTTGCTTCGCTCTTTTTCAGTGTGTCCAGTTCACCGGACAGATCTACGGGTTCTGAAAAAATGACATAAGAGCCTTTACCTTGAAGGATCTGACCTTCCGACCACTTGCTTATAATGTCGATTATATGTGTCTCTATCAGGTGGATGTATGATGCGTGATTATTACAGGTAGGCTCCGGACATATAAGCAGATCAGGGCATTTGATATTTGGTCGGCGCTGCATTTTTCTTCCGCATTTTTCACAAATTACAAGACCGGCAAGAGGATTGTTTGCTTTTTTATCTCCCCGGACAGGTCTGCTTTTGTTTTTCTTCATTCGCTTTGTAGCAAGTTCAAAAGTACCATCCGGTATAATAGCCTCATGTAGTCCTTCATAAATGATGAAATCAGTGCTTCTCGGACGTTCAATCTGTATCTTCCCATTCGTCATTTTCTTTTTTGTCGGACGCCAGTTCCAACGAATTTTGCCGGCATATACAGGATTGATCAGCATATCCCTTATTGTTTGTGATGTCCACACAGAGCCTGTGGGGGCCTTGAGTTTCCGAGCGTTAAGTTCCCGGGCAATCAGTGAAACACCAAGCTGCTTTTTACTGCCATCAGGAAGTATTATTCCGTCAGTGTACCACCGAAAAATGCATTTCACGATTTCGGCTTGTTCGGGAACAGGCCGAAGAGTAAAGCCCTTGTCGTTTTGGATTTTTACCCGTTCGTAGCCGTATGGAGCTTTGTTGCTGACATATTTTCCCTCTTTGACGGAGGCAACACGTCCACGCTGTAGGCGTCGGTTGATGGTCTTGTATTCACGCCTCGACATAAAAAGCCCGAATTCAAAGTATTCCTCGTCGAATTCGTTTTTCGGATCATATGTTTTTGTCGGCGTAATTATCTTTGTATCAGCGTAAAGGAAGGTCTGAGAAATAATTCCCTGATCGATACTGTTTCCTCTTGCCAGACGGTCAATATCCATTACGATTACGCCGTCCCACAGCCCTTCGCTAACCTCGCTAAGCAGCAGCTGCATTTGTGGCCGTGCGGCAATAGTCTCACCGCTGACGATCTCACGAAATATTTTTGTCACTGTAAGCCCGGCACCTGATGCAAAATCCGTGAGAGCTTTTTCGTGCCGTGCCAGTGTTTCTCCCTCTCCACGCATTTCTGCTTCTGAATCTGCACGGGATTTTCTGAGATATATACAGTATGACATAATATCACTCCTCTCTTGATTTCCGGAGCGAATACTGCTATAATAGAACTGCTCAGGTTCGAATAGCAATATTCGGAGGATTTTTTCCCCCCCGTCGGTACGCCAATACCGGCGGGGATTTTTTTAAAATAATGCTATAATACGTATTGACAAAACACGTATTATAATATATAATATATACATAAGGCGGTGAGGAAATGACGTTCAGAGAAATTGAGAGAATCATCCTTGCGGACGGTTGGATATTAGAAGGAATAAGAGGTTCGCATTATTCTTACAAACATCCTGATAAAAAAGGAAAAGTTACCATACCGAATCACAAGGGCGATATTCCGAAAGGGACGGTCAATTCAATCCTGAAACAGGCGGGGCTGAAATAAGCCCTGCTGCACTACCAAAACTTTATTAAAGATAGGTGATTGTTATGTTATATGCATATCCTGCTTGCTTTTACAAGGAAACTGAGGGAAATTACAGCGTGATATTTCCCGATCTGGATCATCTCTCAACCTGCGGAGATACTCTTGAAGAAGCTTTAAAAATGGCGGTCGATTGTCTTGCAGGTTATTTGTTCTCATTAAAGCAAAATAATGAAATCGCCCCGATTCCTTCGGCTCCCGACAAAATAAACCCTGACAAAGAGTACGAAGACTATGCAGAGGTTTTTGTTAATCTTGTTACAGTTGATGTGGATGAATATGCCAGAACACATTTTGAAAAATCCGTCAAGAAAACATTGACGATTCCTTCGTGGCTGAATGACCTTGCTGTTCAGAACAAAGTTAACTTCTCCCAGCTACTGCAAAAAGCCCTTAAAGCCGAGTTGAATCTCGGCAACGTATAATATCCTCACTTTCCCCGCCCTGTGCGGGGGTTTTTTATACCTTGCTGTAAAACCCTACAGCCTTACCGAGTATCTTTATCTCCTCCAGCTCCACCCCGGTGTAGATAAAATCCTCATATTCCGGGTTAGCCGGTTTCAGAACGAGCATATTCTTTTCCGGGTATTTATATACCTTTTTCAGTGTTGCCTCATTTCCGATAAGGACAGCGGCTATCTCGCCGTTCTCAACATCCTCCTGCTGATGTATATACACTATGTCCCCGTTCCTGATCCGGGCGCCGATCATACTGTCTCCCTTGCATCTGAGGGCAAATTCAGCATCAACAGCCTTATCCAATTTAATATAATCTTCAATGTTTTCCTCTGCAAGTATCGGTTCGCCACAAGCGATCGTACCGAGCAGGGGTATTTCTTTGGTTTCGGGAAGGGGGATGATGTTGGGGATAGAAAAAATATTGTCTGTTTCCCACCCCATAAGATAAGCGGGGGTAGTTGATAATGCTTTTGCGAGTGGTTCTAAAATACTTGTTGGAAGATCTTCAATTTCACTACTTTCATATCTGTAAACAGTAGCGCGGTTTTTTCCTATCTTTTCGGCTATATCGTCAACCGAAAGTCCTAACTCCACCCGCCTTTGTTTTATTCTCTGACCTATATTCAAAATAATCACCTCCGATAAAATTTTACTATAATGCTATATTAACACTTAAATTGCAATTTTGCAACATAAAAACGAAAAAATAAAAAAGTTTTTTGCAAAAATGCGAAAAAAACTATTGACAGCTTATCTGAAATGTGATAATATTAATTTATCGCAGATATGCGACAGGAGGGAGGTGCAACAGTTGGTGAACGTGCCGATGCTTAGAGGCAAGGTAATTGAAAAAGGTCTGACACTTGAAAAAGTAGCCGATAAGATTGGAATTGATAAAAGCACAATGTCCAGAAAACTTGGCAACTTAGGCGAAGACTTTACAATTAAACAGGCAGATGATCTTGTTAATCTTCTCGGTTTAACATCGTCGGAAGCAACAGCAATTTTTTTTAGTCAGTTTGTCGCATAAATGCAACAAGACGTTAAGGCGAATGAGGAGGTGAGAAAATGACAGGTTATAGCTCAAATCAGGTCATAGCAGCATACGCACAAAGTCTGAACTTTTCAGCCACGATGTGACGGTGTGAGGAGTAACAGTAGAAATGATAAGAGTAGGGGTGAGAGGTTGAACAAAAGACTGGAAAAACAACGAAAAAAGCTGAGCACCAAAAGAGAAAAGCAACGCAGCTTGATAATAGGTCTGAGTGTAGGGATATCGGCACTTTCGATAATCTTGTCTGTTATTTCAGTATTGATACTATTAATGAAATAATGGAAACAAAAAGCGCTAAAACAGAAATAAGCAATGGAACATAGAATTTTATGGTTTGTTTTTTTCTGTATCGCAAATAGTTTTCTGCTTTCAGGCTAAGACAGTATTCGTTATGGTTATCAGGATTTAAGTCCAATAGTGAATAATAAAACAAAAACTTATATTTTTTATTTTGATGTTTTTTTACCTTTGAAATTGGAATTGATCCTCTGTTACGAATCATCTTATGTTGACGGCGAAGTATAAAAGAAAAATCTGATCATAAATTGTAGAAAAGGAGCTGATCTTATGGCAATCGTTATGACAATCAACAACGGACCCGGAAAGGGTGTATCTCGTATTGACGACAGCTGTGTGGTAAAAACACAGGAAGAAGTGGACAGAATACTCGAAAATTGCTGGCGGATATACATGGAATCCGAGATCAGAAAGCAGCTGCAAAGAGAACAACAGAAAGGATAAATCAATATGAACATAAGAGTAAAATTCTGGAATAAGATCGCCGAAACAGCCCTGCACGGCATTCAGCGTGCCGGCGGCTATGACGTCTGCGACCGCTGTATCGTGACACTGCGCTCACAGCTTCGCCGGGAGAGCCGCACCGCAGGCAGAAAAACAGCACGCTACATGCGCCGTGCCGGGAGGACGATATGAACATAAAAAGATCTACCGACCCCGACCACCCGTTTTTTGACCGGATAGACGGACTGCTGACATCGGCGCAGCTTATCCAGCAAAAGACATTGAAACAGATATCTGAGGAAGCCGGAATAAACTATGGTACGCTGACGCATTACAAAGACAGATATTACCTTCCGAGCACAAACAATCTGCTAAGGCTTGCAGATTATTTCGGTGTCAGCACAGACTACCTTCTGGGGCGAGAAGGGTATGAATTGGAGGATGACAAATGAGTGATATAAAAGAAAAATCCGCTGTCGCAGCGGCCACTGCGGCAACGGAAACAGGAAATATCCATATTCAGATTATAACCGATGAGGAAGAAAAAATCAAGCACCCGATGAAAGTTTTAATCGCCTGCGAGGAAAGCCAGAGGGTGTGCGCCGCTTTCCGAGAGCTGGGGCACGAAGCCTACAGCTGTGACATTCAGGAGCCAAGCGGCGGCCACCCGGAGTGGCATATTTTAGGGGATGTGCTGCGTGTGCTGAACCCGGCGCCCCTGCCGCTTTCGGACGGGAGCGGAATCTGTTTTGTGACGATGGACGGCAGATTCCACAAGGTTGATCGATGGGATCTGATAATTGCTCATCCGCCTTGTACATATTTGACACCTGCAGGGAGCTGTCGGTTGTTCGACAAGGATCATAATGTAATCAACAAAGACCGTGAACAAAAGCTGTGGGATGCTGTCAGTTTTTTTAGGATGTTTCTTGATTCCGACTGTGACAAAATTGCTGTTGAGAATCCAGCGCCCATGAAATATTGCAAACTTCCTAAATACAGTCAGATCATAGAGCCGTATTATTTCGGCGACTCGTGGAAGAAAAGAACGTGCCTGTGGCTGAAAAACCTACCGCCGCTCAAACCGACAGAAATGGTAAAACCTATATCGTGCTGGGTAGAAACGAACGGTCGCACGTGCCGAACAAAGCTTAGAGGGGCAAAAGGCGCCCGGTCAGCAAAAGAACGCAGCAAAACCTTTCCCGGCATTGCAAAGGCAATGGCGCAGCAGTGGGGAGGCAATCTGAATGAGTAATAGAATCAAGGTCGTCATTCAGCACTCCGGAGATATTTCGGAGATTGCCGAAACAGAAGGAACACTCGAAGCGCTGAACCGAATTGTCGGCGGAATGTCAACAGCGGTCGCTATACCGGATAACAGCCTGACGCTTATCATGAACATGAACAGCAACCGGCGCGGCACACCGAACCTGAAAACACTCTGGGGCAGAATATTCGGCACGGTTGTCATTGTCAAAGACACAAAGGGTGAGTTTATCAGCCTGACCCCTGAGCAGGTACAGAGCGCCAGAGGCTGGCTGCTGAGACATACATATGAGGAGGATATAAAATGACAGTCTACGATCTTAACGATATCAAGCAAAGCGCGCTTGACTATATAGCAAAGCTCGCGCTTGAGAGCGGCGACCCAAATGAAATAGGTCTGGCTGCTACATATATCACGGATTTTATTACCTATCTTAAGGACAGCGTAAAGGAGGGCACTGAAAAATGAAGCTATATGAATATGCGGATATCTTTTCGCAGCTGTTTGACAGTCTGGATGCGATCGCGGATTTCACTCCAGAGCAGGACGAGGACGGCAGGTACATAGACGATGACGGCAATATCATCCCCGATATTGACGCGTATAAAGCCGATATGCTGACAGCCTGGTTTGACACGCTGGATGGCATCGAGGAGGAATTTGAGTGTAAAGCTGAAAACATCGCCTGTTTTATTTTGCAGCTTGACGGTGAGCTGGAGATGCTGAAAAAACGGAAGGCAGCCTTTGAGCGCAGGAGAAGAGCAAAGGAAAACGAGATAAGCCGGCTCAGAGGCTACCTTATGGACTGTATGAAGAAAATCGGACGCAACGAGGTTAAAACGCCGGAGCTCAGGATCAGTATAAGAAATAATGCACAGTCAGCGCAGATACCGGATGAAAAGGCTTTTATTGATATGTGTATCAGCAAGGGTCTGAATCAGTATCTCCGGTATAAGCAGCCGGAGATAAATAAAACGGCAGTGAAAAAAGCCTTGCAGTCTGATGTACAGATAGAAGGCGCGGCTCTTGTTCGCAGCCAGAGCCTGAGTATAAGGTGAGGGGGGGAAGAAAATGGATAAGATGTCTATATATTCAGCAGTGCGCAAATGCCCGGATAATGCCCTGAGAAAAATCGCAGCCGGACGTCTCAAAGGAAAGTCTGATATCAATCCTATGTGGAGGATAAAGGCGCTTACTGAACAGTTCGGACCTGCAGGTATAGGCTGGTACTACGAAATAACAAAACAGTGGCTTGAGCAGGGTGCTGACGGGGAGGTTTCTGCTTTTTGCAATATTAACCTTTACATAAAATCAGGCGAAGATTGGAGCAGGCCGATTCAGGGAACCGGAGGAAGCTCCTTTGTGGCAAAGGAAAGAAACGGTCTTTATACATCGGATGAGTGCTTCAAAATGGCGCTGACAGACGCTATCAGCGTAGCCTGTAAAGCTCTGGGTTTTGCGGCGGATGTTTACTGGGACAGCGATAAGACCAAATACAGCACTCCGGATGCAGCCGGCAGCAGTCAGACAAAGGAATATAAATGTGCAGGATGCGGAAAGCCTTTTGAAAGCTTTACAGCGCAGTCGAACGGAAAAACATATACGGCAGCCCAGGCATTCCATATGTCGGAAAAGAAATACGGCGGCAAAGCTCTGTGTAAAAAATGCGGAGCTGAGGAAATGGCAAAGAGAGAAAAAGAGGAGGAATTACTTTGAATAACGTGTCCCTTATCGGCAGACTTACCGCAGATCCCGAGCTCAGAAATACACAGTCCGGGATATCCTTTGTCCGCTTCTGCATTGCTGTTGACAGGTCTTACTCGAAACAGGGCGAGGAAAAGCAGACGGATTTTATAAATGTTGTTGCATGGCGACAGAGTGCAGAGTTTATCTGCAAATATTTTTCAAAGGGTCAGCGGATAGCTCTCACGGGCAGGATCCAGACCGGAAGCTATACGGATAAAGACGGCAATAAGCGCAGCACATTTGATATCATTGCCGAAAACGTGGAATTCTGCGAAGCTAAGAAGAGCAGCAGCAAGCCCGATATATACAGCGACGGTGAATATGAGGATGTGCCCTCGGACGAGGATCTTCCCTTCTGATTTTTTTTTTTCGCAGTATTTAACCCCCGGAGGTTAAAAAACTGCTTTTTCTCCGTGTTTATGAGGGGGTAGTCTGATGTTTGAGGAAATAAAGGAAATGGTAAGTATGCGCGACGCCGCTGATCGGTACGGTATCAGCGTCAGCCGCGGTGGTTTTGCCTGTTGCCCATTTCACGAGGAAAAAACACCAAGTTTAAAAATATATGACAAATCCTTTTACTGCTTTGGCTGCGGCGCCGGAGGCGATGTGATAAGCTTTGTTGCCAAGCTTTTTTCGCTTGGCAACAGCCAGGCGGCGCTCAGGATAAATGAGGATTTCGGGCTTTGCTTGAGCACGAAAAGAGCGCCTGCGGCAAGTCTTGAATATCAAAGGCGCAGGCGGCAGCAGGAAAGAGAAAAGCAAAAATTCAGGGAAGAGTATCTGTCGAAGTGTAGGAGGTTTCGCAGTTTGAATAAGGAGCTGAAAACTGCAAAGGATTTTAGGCGTGCTGAGATCATGGCAGAGATCGAATATCTTGACTACTACTTTGAAAATACATGCTGGAGGTGACAAATATAGAAGTTGAAAACAAACTGACGGAAATACCCGAATTCACAGCCGATGATTTTTTGAAATCCCTTGCGCCTTTTGAATTTGTGTATTCCTTTCATAACAACAAATTTATCGAAACCAGGGCAATACAGCTGGTTTCCCAGGTGGCGCAGTCCTGCAAAATACGCAATTTCAAGAGTATGTATGACGATTATCTCAGGAGCATCCGGCAGCTGCATGAGGATATGGTGCATTATACGGAATTTGAAAACCAGCCCTTTCAGCTGCTTTGCGGCGACTGGCAGGCGGATAATACCGGGATTTACGGCGCTACAAGCTACGGGATGGAGCTTGCCTGTCCGCATCCGATAATGCCGGTGCAAAGGCTTGTCAATATTGATACAGGCGAAGAAAAAATAAAGCTCGCCTTTCAGAAGGGCCGGCGCTGGCGTGAGATCATCGCCGAAAAAAGCGTGATATCGTCAGCAAATAAAATCGTTGCCCTGTCCAATCAGGGTGTGGGGGTTACAAGCGAAAACGCAAAGCTGCTTGTGAGGTTTCTGTCCGATGTTGAAAACATGAATTATGATATCATCCCCGAAGCCTACAGCTTTTCAAGACTTGGGTATTTCAAAGGGGAAGGCTTTGTACCATATGTAGACAAGCTTGTATTTGACGGTGACCTGAATTTCAGGACTATATATCAGTCCGTTTCACAGAAGGGCAAAAAAGCCGTATGGAAGGACGAAATTATAAAGGTGCGCAAGTATAGCGTACCGGCAAAAATCGTCATAGCGGCGAGTATAGCGAGTGTGCTTGTGCCCGTATGCAATGCGCAGGTGTTTTTTACTCATCTGTGGTCAAGTACATCGGGTACGGGCAAGACGGTGGCTCTGATGTGCGCGGCATCTGTCTGGGGCGACCCGGAGCTTGGAAAATACATACAGACCTTCAATTCAACTCAGGTGGGTCAGGAAAGATATGCGGCATTTCTGAATCACTTACCGCTGATGATAGACGAGCTGCAGCTCGGCAATCGTGACAGGTTCAGTGTATATCAACTGTCTGAGGGAGTCGGGCGAACCAGAGGAAACAAAACCGGCGGCATCGACCGCACAGCTACTTGGGCAAACTCGGTGATAGCAACAGGCGAGACACCCATCATCCGGCAGTCAGACGGCGCAGGAGCTTTTAACAGAACGATAGATATAGAATGTTCCAGTTCTGAAAAAGTTATCGAGAACGGCCAGCAGACCACGCAGGTCATTAAAAATAACTACGGCTTTGCCGGCAAGGAGTTTGTCAGCCTGCTGTACAGCAGCGAGGATATGCAGGAGCTTGTCAGGGCTGAATTTGCAGCGCTTTATAAGCAGCTTTGTAAAAATGACACGACAGAAAAGCAGGCAATGGCGGCGGCTCTGATCCTGACTGCCGATAAATTTTTCTGTCAGTGGATACTGGGAAGTGATGATTACCTGTCAGCCGATGATATTTCAAAGCATCTGGCAACAAAGCGGGAGGTATCCGTAGGCGAGCGCGGATACAATTACATATGCGACTGGATCGCCACGAATCAGAGACGCTTTGAAACACGTCAGGGCGCGCCTGAAAACGGCGAGATATACGGCAAATTCGGAGACGACGGTTATGTGTATATCATCCGCTCCGTCTTTGTAAAGGCAGTTGAAAGCGAAGGATATAATCCCAGATCCCTGCTTTCCTATTTCAAGGAGAACGGACTTATAGCCGCAAGGGGAAAGCATCTGACAAAAGGAAAACGAATAAACAGAAATCTTGTAGAATGTGTTGCTGTTAAACAGAGGTCGGATATATACGATGATGAGGATGTATCTGACTATGACGATGAAGATCTGATCTGATGTGTCACTCACGTGGACATCTGAGGAACTGAAAAAACACACGGAAGCGGCATGAATACTGTGGTGTGGCATTGTGGCACTGTTTTTGACACATATACACCATATATATAAGAGTATATATATGTCCGGAAAATATATATATATCTGCACTTTATAAAGCCTTTTTAAAAACTGGTGCCACAGTGCCACACGTACCCGAAAGGGGCATGATTACCGGACTTTTTCAGTGGCACTGTATATGCCACAGGGTTACACAAGTGCCACAATAGAAAGGAGCTTATAAAAATGACAAAGGAGAAGGGAGTGGTGAAGGATTGCAGCTGAGAGATTACCAGAAGGAATGTATTGATATCATAAACTCCCTGAAGCCCGGTGCTTATCTTTCTCAGATGGCTACGGGTCTGGGAAAGACAGTTACCTTTGCAAATATCAGGCGCAGGGGAAGAGTGCTTATCCTGTCCCACCGTGAAGAGCTTGTAACACAGCCAAAAAAATACTATGACTGTTCCTTCGGCATAGAGCAGGGGAAGCATCACAGCAAGGAGGAGGAGGTAGTATCTGCTTCTGTCCAGAGCATTGTCAGAAGGCTTGATGCTTTCAGCCCGGATGATTTCGATATCATCATCTGTGACGAAGCGCACCATGCAGCGGCAAAAACGTATAAAAAAATACTGAGCTATTTCCATCCCCGTCTGCTTCTGGGTTTTACCGCCACCCCTAACCGTGCTGACGGTGCGAGGCTGAGTGATGTATTCAGTAAAATTATTTTCAAGCGTGATCTGAGATGGGGAATAAAAAACGGTTACCTCTCTGATATATTCTGCCGCCGGGTGGATATCGGCTATGATCTCAGCGGTGTACATACAAAAATGGGTGATTATGCACCCGGAGAGCTTGACGAGGCTATGAAGGATACTTCCGATGCCATTGCACAGGCTTACCGTGAATACGCAAAGGGTGCGACACTGATCTTTGCTGTATCGGTAAATCACGCACAGGAGATCGCCAAACGTATTCCGGGAGCTGTTGCGGTTACCGGACAGACCGAAAACCGCGCGCAGATAATCCGGGACTTTACCGACAGAAAAATCCCCTGTCTTGTCAACTGTATGGTATTCACCGAAGGGACAGACATTCCTCTGGTCGAGACGGTCATCATTGCAAGACCCACAAAGTCAGACAGTCTTTATGCTCAGATGGTAGGCAGAGGCCTGCGGCTTCATCCGGATAAGGAAAAGCTGAATCTGATTGATTGTGTAGGAATAACCGGTACAGGAAGTCTGTGCACAGCGCCGTCCTTGCTGGGGATAGATATATCATCTGTTCCCGAAAAAGAGCGGAAGAAAGTACAGGGAGAACTGTTTGAGCTTCCTGACAAGATAGTCAGAGCTTCGGACACTCCTGCATCCTGGATCAGGAACACTGAAATAGTTGATCTGTGGGCAAAGGAGCAGTCGTATGATCTGCACGGCATTAATTTCTTTAAAATGCCGGACGGCAGCTTGACGGTGAGCGTGGGTACAGAAACCCTTGTGATCCCTTGTCAGGACGAGCTGGGAAATGTCGACGGCAGACCTATGCAGGAGGTTATTGACGAGCTTTACGAAAGGCTTGTCAGCGACTATCAGAGTAGCCGGTCGCTGTGGGATATCAACTCTGTCAGGCAATGGGGAAAGGATCCTGCGACTGAAAGACAGAAAAGTACAATACTGAAAAGCTTTACCGATCTGGATTGCTCCGGGCTGAACAAGATGCAGGCAAGCCAGATACTCAGCAGAATATTTAACGATAAGAGGGTCAGAAAATATGAATGAAGCGCAGCATCAGAGCACCGTGTTTAAATGGGCAAAGCAGCCGGAAGTAAGAAGCAGAATGCCGGAGTTAAAATATCTTTATCATATCCCCAACGGCGGCAAGCGAGACCCGATAGAAGCGAGGCATTTAAAAGACCAGGGAGTAAAGCCGGGAGTTCCCGATCTGCATTTACCTGTTGCGAGAAAAGGCTATAACAGTCTTTACATCGAAATGAAAACTGAAACCGGAAGAACTTCAGACGCACAGGAGTGGTGGCTTAGTGAGCTTATGCGGCAGGGCAATTTTACTGCTGTGTGCCGGGGATGGAAGGAGGCAGTGAAGTGTCTGACGTGGTATCTGACTTAGAAAAACTGGAGCGCAGGGCGAGGAGCGGCAGCGATATGCCAAATGGTCTGACTCAGCCGCAGCAGTTATTCTATTTGTCCATGCTGCAGCTTTACGCACTATACCATAATCACACCTACACCAAGGAGCAGGCCAGAAACGCAAAGCAGGAGATACTGTCAGCATACAGAAAAAATGAGTTTGACGAGAAGCTTTTGAAGTATCATGCAGACATCCAGAACCGCTGCAGCCACATCCTGACCGAAGCGGAAAAAAGCGGCTGTCCGATCTGCAAAAAGCTGGTCAGGGTTTTTGATGGGAGGGAAGCAGAATGACATTGTCCGAATTAGCAAACAAAATCTTCCGTTACCCCGATGCCGCAGTACCAGCTATCGTCTATGTTTTTGATCACGAAGATTATTTAGAGAGCTGGCTCAGGGGAGAGCAGGATGTTTATATCACGTTCGTAATACAGAGCGATTTCAAATCCGAGGTCTGGCTTAAAGACAAATGGAACAATGCTGAGGTTGATCAGATATACTGTATCGACAAAGACAAAATGGCGGTAGTGATCTCAAAGGAGGGCTGACGATGCGTGAAAAACTAAAACCTTGTAGAATATGTGGTGGCAAGCCTGCAATAGAGCATTGGTCGAGCGGCGATTTAATCTTTGCTGTACGATGCGATAATCCGGATAGACCTGATGCGTGCGATGAGGCTTTTTATTATTCCAGAAGCAAAAATTTAAAAGAAGCAGTAAGAAAATGGAATGAATTTCAGGGAGGTATAAACAATGCGTGAGATACTTTTCAGAGGAAAACGAGTTGACAATGGTACATGGGCTTATGGCGATTTACTCCACTGTGATGACGAGATGGAAATTGACAGCGAATCACTTGGAGAAAACGGTGGCTATATAATTCCCGAAACAGTCGGGCAGTATACAGGACTTAAAGACAGGAACGGCACAAGAATTTTTGAGGGGGATATCCTCGAAGGAGACCTTGAAGATAACCTTGATCCCGGTGCAAAGTGGAGAAGCGTTGTTGTATGGGGAAAATTCGGATGGAATTGCAAAGGAGGTCATGTGAGCCTGCCAATAGATGAATTTGACATCAAAGAAGGTGAAGTGATCGGAAATATTCATGACAATCCGGAGCTGATGGAGGTTGAACGATAATGAATGCGATCTGGTATGATGACTGGGACGTGCACAGCGACAAACTATACAAGCGACCCTGCTGCCCTGAGTGCAGGGAGCCTATAGGGAAACTCCCGAGCGGCGAATATAGGTGCTACTCCTGCGGCGAGATCGTCACGGTCAAAGACAAGGAGATGAAGGACTGGTTCAAAGCCAGAGAAGAAACAAAGACAGAGTTTGATGATTGCCATGTACTCACCCACCCGGACGGCTGGTCAAGAGGCTGCGGCGGTAAAAACTGCGTAGAGATACATTACAGAAGAAACAATGCAACACTTGAATGGCAGGCAGTCGGCGGCGAATGTAAAAAGTGCGGTCTGCGGTGGTTTGTTTGATGGGGGGAAAGGAATGAAAAGCAGCAACCAGCTCCCGATCATCATAGGGCATAAATACCGGAAAGGCATTTTCTGCATCCGTAGTAACATGGGCGGCTACGATATGTACATCGTAACGCTCAGAAGCGACTACCAGACCGGAGAAAAATTTGATATGTCGGAGATTGAGCAAATACATACCGTGCTCCACTTCTGCGACAGGTCAGCAGTAGAACAAACGATCGGAGCTTTAGAATGGATTTTGAAAAGAGGTATTGAAGATGACCGTAAAAGAAGCAATTGACGAATTAAAGTACAGCAGAGATATGTGCTATTTTGACCCCAGCACCGGGGAAACAGGCAAACCGTACAGCGAGGAATGCAAGAGGATGGCGCAGGCACTCGACATAGCGATTGAAGCTTTGAAGAATGAATCCGGCGAACAAGACAAGAAATACCACCATTACCCTAAAACGGACAAAAGGCTGAAAGAAATCCTGCCTCTTATAAGATCAGCAGGTTATTCAAATCGCGATGAACTTGGATATAGCATCACTTTGTGCCCGGAATGCGAGGAATGGACATGGGCGAAATTTAATGCTTCAAGCTGTATTTTAGATGTTCTCGGGGATTTGAGGGTTGAGAGTATCGATGCCGAAGAAGGAAACTTCAAACTATGGATCATCACAGATGATTACAACTGGATCAGTAATTCTAAAGGAGATACCGGAGAATGGATACCAGTAAGAAATTATTGGTTTAAGTGTTCTGAATGTGACGCTCACAGAGAAATGAAATGCGGCTTTTTTGAAAATTTCTGCCCCTGTTGCGGATCGAAAATGAGACAAGGTTCAATAGAAATATTAAGGAGCGGAGCAGAATGACACTTGACGATGCAATAAAGCTTTTGAAAGAGAATTACAAAATAGCTCAAAAGCACGAATTCATAGCAAAGCCTCTCTCCTGGGCATTATACCACGCCTGGGATGAGATCGACAAAAAAAGAGAAACGGAGGAAACTGAGCAATGAACCGAGAAAAGAACATAGCCAGATTTGAGGCTGAAAAGAGGTGGAAACAAATGCTTGAATTCATAATAGGCGCCGCCGTCGGCGCGGTATTCGGCGGGGCTTTCGGGGTGTGTATGTTTGCGCTTGTAAGCGCGGGAGGTGACGACGATGCAAACTCTTGAACTCTGCCGCTGTTGCGGCAGGAAAGCAAGCTACTACACGAAGCAGGACATCATCCGCGACCAAGACGGCGAGCGCGAGGGCTGGATCACGACCTGCTACTGCATTTACTGCGGGAACAAGGTCAGGGCTTACAGGGACGACCCGCAGGAGGCTGAGCGCAAGGCGGCCGACTGGTGGAACAGAGGGATTTATGATCTACAATAGGAGGAGATATAGTGACGGCGAGGGAGTATCTCGGACAGGTCAGGGCGCTTGACGATCTGATAAATGCAAAGCAGAGGGAGCTGTACAGGCTCAGACTGTCTGCAACATCGTTATCAAGCCCGACATTCGGCGAAAAGGTACAGACAGGCGGAGAAAACCGTTCAATGCTGATAATCGACAAGATAATAGCTATGCAGGAGGAGATCAGTGCGGAGATCAACAAGCTTGTTGACCTGAAAGCGGAGATCAGGGAGAGGATATCAAGAGTATATAACCCTCAGTTCATCGCCCTGCTGACAGACAAATACATAAACGGGCTGACGCTTGAGCAGATAGCGGAGAAAATGGACAAGTCTTATGAAACCGTAAGAGGATGGCACGGAGAAGCGTTACAGATTTTTCGGAAAGAGAATAATATGTCATAATGCACAAATCACGATATATTTTTTTGACACTCAATTACCTGTTAATACCCCTTGTAAAGTCGTAAAATGATATCATGATATATGGACGGGGCAGCAGGAACCGGTCCTGTCTTGCCGGCTCCTGCGCCGTCTACTATGTCATATTCATAACTTTTCTTTCTCTGTCTGCCGGATTACCAGACCGGCAGCCAAACGGCAGAGTGGAGCAGCAGCAGCTCGCGTGGCTCATAACCACGAGGTCGGCGGTGCAAATCCGTCCTCTGCAATTTACAATTGCCTGGTATAGTATTTCTCCTTGCAAGAGCCGTCCGTTATGGGCGGCTTTTGTGCTGTAAAAATGAAATGAGGTGAGCCTGGTGGCACTTACAAAAAGACAGAGAAGATTTGCCAATGAATACCTTATCGATCTGAATGCCACTCAGGCAGCAATCAGATCGGGGTATTCAGCTAAAACAGCAAGGCAAATCGGGGAACAAAACTTGTCAAAACTTGACATTAAAAATTATATAGAGGAGCAGCTTGAGCGTCTGCACAATGAACGTACTGCTGACGCTCAGGAAGTTATTGAATATCTGACCTCTGTTCTCAGAGGTGAGAGCGAAGGCGAGGAGCTGGTTAATGTATTCGATGGTGATGGTATTTCCCACGCTGAACGCGTGAAGAAAAAGCCTTCTGAAAAAGACAAGCTCAGAGCTGCGGAGCTTCTCGGAAAGCGCTTCGGTATCTTTACCGACAAGATTGACTGCAGTGTAAAGGTGTCTGATAAGCTGGCTGATGTTTTCGCTCAGATCGGGGGTGAGGGGCTTGAAGAGTAGATTTCCACTGTCGCAGAAATATATAGATTTTATCAATACTACTGCTGTGACGGCTGAATTTCTTGAAGGTACTACAGCTTCCGGAAAAACAACGGTCGGAGCTGGAATTAAATTTATGCGGATGGTCTCAGCTTCTGTCAAAAAGCTGCATATCATAGCAAGTAAAACAACCGGTACTGCCGAAAAGAATATTATTCAGCAGGATAACGGGATCTTGGATCTGCACACTGGCGCTATTTATTATGGCAACGGTGACAAGGATAATAAGCTGCCGCATATCAAATTCGAAGGGAAGATAATTTATGTTCTCGGATATGATAACAAGGACAAATGGCAGAATGTTCTCGGCTCTCAGTTCGGCTGTGTGTATATCGACGAGATCAATACAGCCGACATTGATTTTGTGCGTGAAATCTCGACCAGGAATGATTATCTTCTTGCTACTCTGAATCCGGATGATCCGAGGCTGCCTGTTTATAAAGAATTTGTCAACCGCAGTCGTCCATTCAGCAAGTATGCCGCAGATATTCCGGCTGAGATAACGGAAGAACTAAAGGAACCTCCTGTCAAGGGGTGGCGCTATTGGTTTTTTACATTTAACGATAATCTGAGTCTGACACAAGAAGACATTGAGCGCAAAATGTCAGCAGCTCCGAAGGGGACAAAGCTCTACAAGAACAAGATCCTCGGCCTGCGTGGTAGAGCAACAGGTCTGGTATTCAGCAATTTCGAGCCTGCGCGTCATGTTATAACAGAGACGCAGCTCTGGCAGCAGATAGAACAGGATACAAAGCGCGGCAGCACTGCTGAGCATTTTGTTCAGCTTTCCGCCGGGCTAGATACAGCCTATTCCCAGAAGTCGCCTGATACGATAGCTATGTCATTTATCGGAATAACAGACAGGGGACGGCTCGTAGTGCTGGATGAGCAGGTATATAACAATGCGGAGCTCTCAACGCCCATTGCACCGTCTGACACTGTGCTGCGCTTTATTGATTTTCTGGAGAAAAACCGGGAACGCTTCGGTTTTGCGCGGAATGTCTTTATTGACAATGCAGATCAGGCAACGAAAACCGAGCTTGAAAAATACAAGCGTGAACGTGGATGCGTTTATATTTTTAATAATGCCTGGAAGAAAATGAAGATAATAGACAGGATCAATCTGCAGCTCGGGTGGCTTGCGCAGGACAAAATGCTGGTTCTCGATAACTGCAAAGTTTATATAAACGAGCTGGGAGTATATTCCTGGCGTGAGGATAAGGACAACGAGCCGGAGGACGGGCACGACCACATGATCAACAGTGTGCAGTATGCTTTCCTCCCGTTTGTATCGCAGATCGGGGTGAATAAAAAATAATGTGGATAGTAGACAGGGTGAGAAACATGGTGAGAAGTTTTCTGCAGATTGAGGAGGCTCATTCGGCAAGCATAACGATACAGGAGAGATTTGACTACAGCACCAACGCTGCAAAAAATCGTATCTGGTACCGGGGAGATGCTTATGAACTGGCGCAGCTCTACAAGCAGATCGATGGCGTGAAGGACAGCTTCTGGGCGGCTGTTCCGACAAAGGGAATGGACATCCGGAAAATACATGTAGGTGTGCCTGCCCTGACTGTCGATGTGCTGTCCTCCATAGTTGTGTCTGATATGTACGATATCAAGCTTCCGGATAGCTTCACTGAAAAATGGAATCAGATTACAAAGCAGAATGATATCAGAGACATTATCAAGAAGGCTGTTTCGGAGGTGCTGATAGTCGGAGACGGAGCATTTAAACTGAACTATGATCCCGGAATTTCTCCGGAACCTATAATTGAGTTTATTGCCGGTGATGATGTTGAATACGAAACAAAATGCGGCAAGATAACTGAGGTCATTTTTAAGAGCCAGTATTTCGATGGTATAAAAAGCTATGTCCTGCGTGAACATTATGGCAGCGGCTATGTGCAATATGAGCTGACGCATAACGACCGACCGGTATCCCTTGACAGTCTGCCCGAAACAGCAGACCTGACTGATATCAGTTTTGACGAAAGCATTATGCTTGCCGTGCCGCTGATGTTCTACCACAGCAGCGTATTCAAGGGGCGCGGTCAGAGTATATTTGATGCCAAATCAGACGCCTATGATGCACTTGATGAAGCATGGAGCCAGTGGATACATGCTCTGAGAGGCGCACGTCCGCAAAAATTCCTACCACCGAATTTCGTGCCGAAGGATCCGTTCACAGGTCTGGATCTGATGCCGAATCCCTTTGACAACACCTTTGTGCAGTCAACAGGCAGCATGAATGAAACGGGGCCTGCACAGCGTCCGGAGCTTGTACAGCCGGAAATACCGCATGAAAGCTACCTTGCGACCTACATAACAGCCCTTGACCTTGCGCTGCAGGGTGTGATCTCTCCCTCGACCCTCGGTATTGATACCAAAAA
>Ga0326514_10000259_pt1 | contig 35490 bp, 25 predicted proteins | sample 3_2548_0518_D_FD_203653 | JGI IMG/M metagenome (GOLD analysis project Ga0326514, IMG submission 203653) | Bovine rumen microbial communities from UC Davis, California, United States - 3_2548_0518 | ecosystem: Host-associated > Mammals > Digestive system > Stomach > Rumen | place: USA... | reverse complement strand
GATACTCGCGGATAATTATGCACTTTTCCTCGTAGGAAAGATGTTTTGATTTTCGTTTATTATCCGTTTTTAGTCCATCAACACCTTTCTCCTTATAAACGCTAATCCACTCATAAAGAAGGTGGTGTCCTAAGTGAAGTTTATCCGACACCGACCGTGCTGATTGACCTTCCTTCACCATTTTAATCGCTGCAAGTTTCTCTTCCAAACTTAATCTGTGCTTCATGTGAACCTTTAAGTTGTGTCCAACTTTCGGGGTTCACTTCAGCACCTGTCCCACACCAAAAGTAAGGGAATATTAAGTGGCACATTTTCGGTTTTTGGATACTGATAAGATGGGGTGCGGAAGTGGCTGTGGAGCCACGGTTATCGGTATCGGTTGAATGTTGCGGAAGTCGAGCGCGGAGTAATACATTATATCGTATTTTAGCAGGAGCACAATTGCATTTTATCGTATTTCGGATAAAATTTTTCTGCATTTTATCGTAATTCAATTTTTATTCGTATCTTTGCACCCGAAAATTATCCGGTTATGATAGATGAAAAAATCATTCTTCAGGTACTGGCTGAACAACAGGAGGAAATCAAAGGATACAAACCTCAGAAATGGGTGTCGCGCAAGGAGGAATCGCTCTTCGAGTTCGATACTAAGATGGCTCAGGTGGTGATTGGTGTGCGTCGGAGTGGGAAATCCACGCTGTGCCACAAGGTGCTGCTGGAACGAGGCATCAGATACGGCTATGTCAACCTCGACGACGACCGTTTGGCCAACATGGAAGTGGGCGACCTGAATACGGTGCTCTCCTGTGTGTATCAACTCTATGGAACTGACGTTCCCTATTTGGTGCTGGACGAGATACAAGATGTGGATGGGTGGTACCTCTTTGTGAACCGTCTGCTCCGAACAGAGCTGCGTATTTTCGTCACGGGGAGCAACGCCAAGCTGCTGAGCGGAGAATTGGCCACACATCTGACCGGTCGTTACAATGAGATTCATCTCTATCCATTCTCATTTTCGGAGTATTGCCAATACCACCATATCGACACACAGGGCATCACCACAAAAGCCGATGCCGAGCGGAAACGTGCCTTTATGGATTTCATCCACGACGGCGGTTTTCCTGAAATGCAGGGGCTCCGCAACAAGCGGGCATACGTCCAGAGCTTGATTGAGGCCATCCTGCGCAAGGATATCCAGAAGCGTTTCAAGATTCGTAACATCGAGGCATTGCGCAAACTTGCCCATCACCTGATCAACAACGCCTGCCAGGAGGTGAATCATGATGAGTTGTCAAATTTGTTGGGCATTGCCGACAAAACGGCGAAGAAATATGTCGACTATCTCAGTCAGGCGTTCTTGATACAGTTACTGACAAAACATTCATTCAAAAGCACGGAACGCATCCGCAACCAGAAAGCGTATATTGTAGATACGGGTTTGGAGGGGAACCGTGAGAATGCATTGGCACCCGAGAATCTCGGGTGGCGACTGGAGAATGTGGTATATATAGAGTTGCTGCGACGTTGTGCCCATGACTTTCTGGATGTGTACTATCACAAACCGGATTCAAGAGCCAAGGAAATAGACTTTGTGGTGTGCGACAAAAACAAAGCTGTGGAGTTGATACAGGTAGCTTACGAGATTGACACCCAGCGGGCTTACGACCGCGAGACATCCTCGCTGGTGAAAGCAGCGGACACTTTTTTTTGTAGCCATCTGACCCTCATCGCATTCTCGCCGACGCGCGATGTGGAGATTGAAGGGAAAACTATCCATATCGTTTCGGCATTGGAATGGTTGTTGCAGAAATGATACGTGACTGGGGACAGGTACCTGTCATACGACTGCTTTGAGGGATAAAACCACAAACAAGATATTATGTACTTTGCAGCAAAATAATACTTGAAATGATGAAGAAAATACTGACAATTATCGCGGTGGCGGCTGTAATGGCGCTGGTGGCCACGTCGTGCAAGGAAGCGCCGAAAGAGTCTCAGCCTGCGGCGGAGATTGAGGTGACGGAGCCGGATCCCATGGTGACGCTGTGTCTGGCGGATACCTCACGGAACCCAATTGAGATTTTAGAGAAGCTGATGTCGCAGCCGGAGTGTCCCATGCACGGGCCCACGCACCATGTGCTGGTGGGGGCGGCGCTGCTGACGGCTTACAATAACTGCTTGCCTGACAGCAACAAATTAAACCTTGAAGAAGCGCTTGCCGAGATGCGGGAGCGCGGCGAGCAGGTGCCCGGCGGCGCCTGCGGGTATATGGGCGCCTGCGGCGCGAGCATCAGCACCGGCATCTTCCTTTCGATAGTCACCCGCAACACCCCCTTCTCGACCGACACCTGGCGCCTCTGCAACCTGATGACCGCCCGCGCGCTGGAGCAGGTGGCCCTCAACGGCGGCCCCCGCTGCTGCAAGCGCGACTCCTACCTCTCGGTGCTGACGGCCATCGACTTCGTCAAAGAAAACCTCGGTGTGGAGATGGTGAAGCCCGAGGTACACTGCACTCGTAGCCAAATCAACGAGCAATGCATCGGCAAAAAATGTCCATTTTCACCACAAGAATAAAACTATTCATGCGTTACTATATAGTCGATGCTTTCACGGACCGTCCCTTTGGGGGGAATCCCGCCGGAGTTGTGCTTCTGGGCGAGGAGGCCTTCCCCGATGAAAGTCTGATGATAAAGGTTGCGGCGGAGCTGCGCTATTCCGAGACGGCTTTCGTGCAAAGGTTGTCGGCAACGGAATACCATCTGCGCTATTTTACGCCGAAGGCCGAGGTGGAGCTGTGCGGCCACGCTACCATCGCCACATTCTCGTTGTTACACAGTCTTGGGATAGCGGAAGGTGAATGCCGGTGTCGAACTTTGGCGGGAGACCTCTGTATTGAGGTGGGCGAGAAGGTGCTGATGCAGATGTCTGCGCCTCGCATAGTGAAGACTATTGCCGACATTGCTCCAATCTACAGAGCGCTCGGCATCAATGGCTACATCCCCTCGTTGCCCGTTCAAGTGGCCTACACCGGTTTGGAGGATATCATGATACCCATTCAAGATGTGGAGGCACTCAATGCTTTGCATCCCGATATGGAGGCTGTCGCTGCGCTGACGGAGAAGCACAAGGCCGTCAGTTTCCATTGTTTTGCCCTCCCTACTCAAGCAATCGGGCAATCAAGCAATCAAACAATCACAGCCCATGTGCGCGACTTCGCCCCCTTGTATGGCATACCGGAGGAATCGGCCACCGGCACAGCCAATGCAGCCCTGACACATTATCTGTCAACCCTCGGCGTGATTCCCGCAATGGGTGACTTCTCTTATATGCAGGGTGAGGCGATGGGAAGGCCTTCGTCGGTGACCACACGTATCTCTGCCGACGGCACAATCTATGTGGGTGGCACCGCCGCCATCGTTGCAAAAGGAGAAATTAACTGCTAATGGATATGGCAAGGATTAAGACATACTATTTCAGCCCTACGGGTGGCACACGGCAGGTGGCGCAGCATCTGGCAGAAAGGCTGGGCGCTCTGCTGCACGCCGAGGTGGAATACCATTCCTACACTTTGCCGCGCGAGCGTGAGGCGCTGCCGGTATTCGATGCCGATGATATCGTCCTCTGGGCCACACCCGTCTATGCGGGAAGAATTCCCAATAAGACACTCGACTATGTCCGTGCCGCCATCACCCACTCAAGCCATCAGGCACTCAAGCCATCAGGCATTAAAAGCATCGCCCTTGTGACCTTCGGCAATCGCGCCTACGACAATGCGCTGGCCGAGTTGGTGGGCCTGATGGAGGAGGGCGGCATGAAGCCCGTGGGTGCCGCTGCGATGGTGACGCGCCATTCGTTCAGCGACACCCTCGGTGCGGGGCGCCCCAACGAGGAAGACCTCGCCGTCCTCGACCGCTTCGCCGAGCAGCTGGCCGCAAAACTCTCAATTTTCAATTCTCAATCCTCGATTTTAAAAGTTCCCGGCGAGGCTCACCCAGAGAAATACTACACTCCGCTGAAGACCAACAACGCCCCTGCGGGCTTCCTGAAGGCGAAGCCTTCGTGCAACCCCGACCGCTGCACACGCTGCGGCAAGTGTCTGGATGTATGCCCGATGGGAAGCATTGAGTCCAATGACGGAATACCGGCCTTCGACGGCATCTGCATCAAGTGCCAGGCCTGTCGCCGCCGTTGCCCGACAGGTGCCATCGCCTTCACCGACCCCGAATACCTCTCCCATGTGGCCATGATAGAGCGCACCTTCGCCGCTCCGAAACAGCCGGAGTTCTTCAGCTCAGAAATGGTACAATTCAGGCAGATACGGACGGAAGCTCAAAACAAATTGTCTTTATGACCGACAAGATGACAACTATCGATACAACCAATATGTGCTCACACCTGCAGCGGAAGCTGTTTGAGGAGAATGGCGAATACCACCGGATTTGGCTCGCTCTGCAGGACGACCCGGAACTGACCGCCGTAGTGCGGTCGCGTCAACTGCATATCTACCGCAATGGGAAAAAGATATTGGTGCTGGCCGGGAAGTCGGCTCCTAAAATCATCAAAGATGACCCCATCAGCGAGATGCTGAAGCAGGTAGAGACCACAGAGCTTTTCCGCACGTCGCAGAGCTGGGACGGGGCGGAGTTGCCCGATTATCCAAAGGGGCGACCCGAGCTGGTGGCGGTGAAATATGTCATTCCGCAAGGTCGGAAGCTCGGCTGGCACCACCATGACGCCATGAACCATGGTGTGCTGGTGCAGGGCGAGTTGACCATCGTTGCTGTGGACGGCACCGAGAAGGTCGTCCACGAGGACGAGGCCATCGTCGAGATGGTCGGCACCGTCCACCACGGCGAAAATCGAGGCTCCAAGCCCGTCGTCCTCTACATGTTCTACCTCTCGCAGAAAGGCATGCCACTGTCTGTGCCGCATCCCGAAATACCAACCGAATAAACAAGAAAACAAAGATATATGAAACAAATACTTATGATGACTATGTTTGCGGCCTTGTTTTGTGGCTGCGGAAATTCAAAAAACAATGAGTCGGTGAAGACCGTCAATGTAGAGGAGTTCGCTGAAAAGATGGCACAGCAGGATGTGCGGCTCATCGACGTGCGGACCCCCAAGGAGTATGCCGAAGGACACCTCGCGGGGGCGGAGAATATTGACGTGAAAGCCGATGACTTCGCGGAGCGCATAAAAGACATCAAGGGTACGGTGGCCGTCTACTGCCGTGGCGGCAGGAGGAGCCTCAAGGCAGCCGAGCAACTCGCCAAGCAGGGCTGCACGGTGTACAACCTCGACGGCGGCATCCTCGCCTGGCAGAAGGCCGGCAAGCCGACGACAACGGTAGAGACCGACGTCTTCACTACCAAGAGCGGCAAATTGGTCAAGATTCACGCGCTGATGCATGCCAGCATTTGTATCGAGTATGACGGTAAGACGTTGTATATCGACCCCTGTTCGAAGCTCGGCGAGCGGACGGTGGACTACACCGCCATGCCGAAAGCCGACTTGATTATCGTTACACACGAGCATTTCGACCATTTTGACATGGCTGCAATCGGCATGCTTTACACCCTGGATGCGGATGTGATGATGAACAAGCGTTGTGCCGGAATGTTCGGTCCGGGTCAGCCGTATGACAATGGCGATAAGTTTGTTTTTAACGACAATAGGGACACTGTCGAGGCGGTGCCAGCTTACAATACTACCGAGGGACACCTGCAGTTCCACCCCAAGGGGCGCGACAACGGCTATATCCTCACCCTCGACGGCCTGCGCATCTACATCGCTGGCGACACCGAGGACATCCCCGAGATGGCCGACATCAAAGACATCGACATTGCCTTCCTGCCCTGCAACCAGCCCTACACGATGACCCCCGAACAGCTAGTGAGAGCGGCCAAGATAATCAATCCGAAGGTCCTGTTCCCCTACCATTATGGTGAGACTGACGTCACTGGCATCCCCGCCCAGCTATCCGGTATCGACGTCCGCATCCGCCACTACGAATAGGAATCGCCGGTACCAATGTAAAACAGAAAAGACCATGAAATACTATATCGTCGATGCTTTCACAGACTGCCCCTTCGGGGGGAATCCCGCCGGAGTTGTCCTTCAGGGCGTGGACCCCTTCCCCGATGATGGGTTGATGACAAGGATTGCAGCGGAGTTACGATTTTCGGAGACAGCATTTGTCCGCAGACTTTCCCCAACGGAATACCATCTGCGGTACTTCACGCCGAAGGCCGAAGTGGAGCTGTGCGGTCATGCTACCGTGGCCTCTTTTGCCTTGTTGCATAAGCTTGGGTTGGCAGAAGGACGCTGTCTGTGCCACACGTTGGCGGGAGACCTTATGGTGGAGGCCGGTGAGAAGGTGCTGATGCAGATGTCTGCGCCTCGCATAGTGAAGACTATTGCCGACATTGCTCCAATCTACAGAGCGCTCGGCATCAATGGCTACATCCCCTCGTTGCCCGTTCAAGTGGCCTACACCGGTTTGGAGGATATCATGATACCCATTCAAGATGTTGAAGCACTCAATGCTTTGCATCCCGATATGGAGGCTGTCGCTGCGCTGACGGAGAAGCACAAGGCCGTCAGTTTTCACTGCTTTGCCCGCCCTACTCAAACAATCAATCATTCAAGCAATCAAACAATCACGGCGCATGTGCGAGACTTCGCCCCCTTGTATGGCATACCCGAGGAATCGGCCACAGGCACGGCCAACGCATCCCTGACACATTATCTGTCAAGCCACGGTGTGATTCCCGCGACGGGAGACTTCTCCTTTCTGCAGGGTGAGGCGATGGGGAGACCCTCGGTGGTAGCTACACGAGTTGCTTCCGACGGCACAATCTATGTGGGTGGCAGCGCCGCCGTCGTTGCGAACGGAGAAATAAACGCCGTAATTATTTGAAGGAATAGACAACAATAACTATGGATACCCAACAAGAGAAAGCACTGCAATTGGCCACCGATGCAGGCCATATACTCCTCGAGAACGGAGCCGAGATCAATCGTGTGGAGGACACTATGCAGCACATCGCGTCGGCCTATGGAGTTGAGAACGAGAGTTTCTATGTGCTCAGCAACGGCATCATCTCCACCGGCGAGCATTTTGCCCGCGCCGAGTTTATCCCCATCAGGGGTACACAGCTGAGCCGGGTGGTGGAGGTAAATCAGCTCTCGCGTGAGATAGACGCCTCGGAACCGATGCCGCTCGACGAGCTAGAACGTCGGTTGCAGTCCATCCGTCAGAGTCCTTCCAAGCCGTGGTGGGAGCTGGTAGTGGGTATCGCGCTCGGGGTGTCGTCGTTCAGCATCCTGTTCGGGGGCAGTTTTGTCGACGCAGGAGCCACCTTTGCGGCAGGTCTTTTTCTTGGCCTCTTCATGACGTTTGTCGGAATCCGATTGAGCCGCATTTTCAGCAATCTTCTGGGAGGTCTTGTGGGTGGTCTGCTGTGCATCCTTGCTGTGCGTCTCGGTTTAGGACAGCATTTACCCAATATGATTATCGGCACCATCATCGCCCTCGTCCCAGGAGTACCCTTCACCAACGGTATGCGCGACCTCGCCAACGAGCATTACCTCGCAGGCACTACCCGTTTGCTCGACGCTTTTCTGGCATTTCTATGCATCGCCCTCGGTGTGGTGGTGTCGTTGCTTGCCGACGGTATGTTCGCCGGAGGCATGGTGCAGTTGGGAGCGCCGGTTGCCGATGCTGTCACGCAGCACTGGTATGTGCAACTTCCGGCGGCTTTCATCGGCACGATGGGCTTTGCTGTGCTATTCGGAACGCCGCGCCGCTACTACCTCACCTGTGGCCTTACAGGGATGGTCGGCTGGGCGGTGTACATCATGCTGAATTCTAACCTTTCACCTCTCACCTTTCACCTTTCACCTTCCGGAGCGGCCTTCTTCGGTGCTTTGTCGGTGGCGCTGACCAGTACGCTGCTGGCCGTATGGCGCAAGTGTCCCACAACGGTGTTCCTTATATGCGGCATCATACCGCTTGTGCCCGGGGGCGGCATCTTCTGGACGGCCTACTACCTAGTCAGCGACCAGATGCGGCTTGCCGCCACCACCGGCTTCACCGCCCTCAAGGTCACTATCGCCATCGCTGGTGGAATCATTACTCTTACAGCCCTCGCTTCGCGGCTAAGGAAAAACAAATAGCAAATAACAAGAAATCATGGAGATTACCACCCCACTCGACATTCGTTACATCGCTTTTGCACCGCTGCAAGGGTATACCGATGCGGTGTACCGGCGGGCACACTGGGAGTGTGTCGGCGGGGTGGACGAGTACTATACGCCGTTCGTGAGGATTGAAAAGGGGGAGGTGCGGAAGAAAGATTTGCGCGACACCGACCCTGAGGCCAACGCCGGTGTGCCTACGGTGCCGCAGGTGATAGCCAAGGACGGCGACGAGTTCGCCCGATTGTGCGATGCGATGCAAGGGCAGGGGTGGGGTAGGATAGACCTTAATATGGGCTGCCCATTCCCCATGCAGGTGAAGGCTGGACGAGGAAGCGGACTGCTACAACATCCAGACAAGGTGGAAGAGATACTCAAAGAGATGCAAAGGCGTTCCGAGGTATCCTTTTCTGTCAAGATGCGCTTGGGGCAGGAGAGCGAGGAAGAAGGATTAATGGTGATGCCGATTATCAACGAGATGCCGCTGCTGCATGTCACGCTGCATCCACGCTTGGGAAAGCAACAATACAAAGGCATGGCCGACCGCGAGGCATTCGCAAGATTTATGGAAAATATTACTCACCCGCTAATATTCAATGGAGACATTCTTCAATTGTCCTCTCACTCCCTCTCACTCCCTTTCACTCCCTCTCACTCCAAAGAAAAAGTCAAAGGTATGATGATTGGCCGCGGGCTATTGGCTCGGCCGTGGATGCTCAGCGACAAAGAGCCGCACGAGGTTGTCAGGGATATGCACACCGTTGTCTACCGTCACGCAGTAGAAAGCCTTTGCGGCGACAGCCAAATTCTCTCGCGACTCCATGCCTTTTGGGAGTATCTCGACATCCCGCACAAGCAGAAAAAGGCCATAATGAAAGCCGCCACGCTACCTCGTTATCGTGAGGCGGTGGCGGCTGCAATCTCATCGGTTCTACATGGTGAGTGATGTAGTGGCCTGAGTTTTATGCCATTATTTATCTCCGTTCATTAATGCTATCATTGTAGCCAAGGCCTTAAATCCAAAAGTGGTGGCCGCTTTCTTGTGGGCGGGGGTGTCGCCGGAGGGACCGATTTCCTCGATGTCCAGGTCGATATTATCGGAGGGTAAGCCATTTTCGATGAGGAAACTATACATATTCTCGGTGTTGACCACCGGCACATAGTCGTCCAGGCTGCTGTGGAAGAGCATAATCTTCTCGTTGCCACGGGGCGTCCAGCCTTTGCAGAGGTTGTCGAGGTCGAGGGCTGCCATCATGGTATTGGAGAGGCTGCTGGTACTATCGCGCATGGCTTCGGTGGTGTACTGGTCGATGGTGAGTGGGCCAATCATTTCGTCAATTTCCTCGAGCGTATAACGCTTGCTGAGAATCCATTCGTCGATGTGGCTGAGTACGGGTTCGGTGAGCATTTCCTCGCGCGCGATGCCGAGTTTTTTGTACTGGTTGTAGGCGAGCATCACGCTGACCACCGTGCTGGGCGCGCCTGCGAAGGTGGCGGAGATGAACTGGCGGTAGGTCTCGGGGAGGTCGTAGACACCGGCACCGGCAAAGGAGTAGGTGATGTCGATGTCGGGATACTTTTCCGCCACCAAGCGTACCACACCCAAGGTGGTCTGCCCACCCTGCGAGTAGCCGAGATTGAACAACCGGTCACCCCAGGAGTAGCCCTTGGCGGCCATGATTTGCTTGGCGGCGAGCAGGGCATCGACAGCAGCTTGAGCGTTGGCCTGCGAAATGCAATAGCCTTGGTTTTTCGACTCTGTGGCGCCGAAGCCATAGTAATCGGGCGAAATGGTGATGAGGCTCAACAGCGAGAAGGATTTCTGTTCCGACAGATTCCCCTTCGACGGACATTGGTCGGCACGGTAGACGGTGTAGTGGTTGTAGAGCAGCAGTCCCTTGGCGTAGGCACTGTCTTTCACTTCGTCGCCGATGGTGATGGTGCCCGAGAGCATCACATCGTTGCCGTAGGGGTCCTTCGAGGGGTAGACGAAGTTGTAGGCGGTGAAGGATTTGTCCGAGTAGTAGGTCGAGTCGGTGATGTGAGCTTCGGTAATCAAATAGGGGTCGAAGCCACGGCCGTGGGGGTCGTCGTCTTTGGTGCATCCGACAACGGTCAGGATGGCGAAAAGCAGCATATAGGTGCTGATCTTCTTAAATTTGGACATGGTATGCTGTTTTGTTAAATGGTGTTTTCCTTGGCTGCAAAGATACAAATATTGGGTGATGAGGCATTATTTTGAGAACATCACCTTCTCGCTGTTGAACATGCGCGTGAGGCCCCAGACGGCGATGCTGGTATAGACGATGTTGGCGGCCAGGGTGATGAGGACGGGCGTCCACTGCAGTTCGTGGGCGAAGACGGCGGTCATCACCTCGATGCTGTTGTAGAAGGGGATGAGGTAGACGGCGAGGTTCTCGCTGGCGCCGTTCTGGAACATAGGCATGAGGCCGCAGAGCATCACCACAAGCATGAAGGGGGTGATCATGGTGCCGGCATTCTTGACGTCTTTGGCCAGTGCCGAGAGGAGGCTGACGGCGGAAGCCATGATGAGTACCGAGGCCAGGATGATGAGCAGCAGTACAATGTAGTCGGAACCGGTGTAGTTGAGGCCCAGCTCCACGCCTTCCGCGTCGGCCTGAATCATTTTGGGCAGCGAGAGGACGATGCCGATGAAGCTGGAGAGTCCGCTGAGGAGTGCTATGGCACTGAGTGATACAATCTTTCCGAGAGCCAACTCGTTGCGACGCATGGGGGTGACGAGAAGGGTGGCGATGGTGCCGCGCTCTTTCTCGCCAGCAATGGCGCTGGGGGCTATGGCCATGACGCCGCTGAAGAGCATCATGAGGATAAGCATGGGGATGAGTTTGGAGAGGATGTTGCCCAGCACGTCGTCGCTGCTGGCTTGGTCGAAGGTCTGCTCTTCGCAGTCGGCGCGGTTGATGTCGAAGCGGTTGCTCATCTGGTCTTCGAAGGTGGTGAACATGGTCTCGAGCATGGTATAGACGCGTTGAGAGGCGTTATTGGCCGAGTTGTAGTAAATCTCGATATTGGGGGCCAACTCACCGCTCTGAGGATCGTAGGTGACGAGCAGTGTGTCGAAGTTGGTCGGGAAGCGCAGGAGCACGGTGTTAATCTCTTTGTCCTCCAGGAGGTCGATGTCCTTCTGTGTGAAGGGGGAGGGGATGACCTTGATGTTGAGGCTGTCGGTGTCGGCGAACATTGGTGCTAAGGTCTCGGGCATATTCTCCACGCGGACGGTGACGTTCTCGTCCATGCCTTCGGTCATCATCTGGCTCATGCCGTTGCCCATGAGGGTGTAGATGAGGTAGATGAGCAGGCCGGGCATGATGATGGCGGTGAATATCAGTTGGCGGTCGCCGAAGAAACGGGCGAACTCTTTCTTGATTATCGTTAAGGTATTTGATTTCATGATGGTTTTCTTTTTTGGGTAGTTAAAGAAGTTAAAGGTTGTTAGCTCACTGCGTTCGCCTGGGTAGTTAAAGGACAATAGCACCAGCAATAAGCAATGACCGCGCCAGCCTTCATTTGTCCTTTAACTACTTTTGACTACCTTTAACTACCACAGTTTATTGTTTATTCTTCGTTGCCCTTCACTTCTTTATAAATTTCGAAGAAGCGGTCTTCGAGCGAGAGACCGTTGCATACCTCGTCGAGGGAGCCGCAGGCTATCATGCGGCCGTCGATGATGACGCCTACGCGGTCGCAGAGGCGCTCCACGAGGCTGAAAATATGGGTGCTGAGGATGATGCTCTTGCCCTCGGAGCGGAGCTCCTGGAGGTAGTCGGTGACGGCGCGGGCCGTCAGCACGTCGAGACCGTTGGTGGGCTCGTCGAAGATGATAATCTCGGGGTCGTGGACTAGCGAGATGACGAGGGAGAGTTTCTGCTTCATGCCGGTGCTGAGGTTCGCAACCTTCACCTCGGCGAATTTGTCGATGCCGAAGCGCTTGAACATGCGCTCTTTTCGTTCTGCCATCGTGCTTTCGTCGACGCCGTGGAGGCGGCTGAAGAAGTCGAAGAGGTAGTTAGGGGTGAAGAAGTCTTCGAGCTTGAGCTCGGAGGTGAGGAAGCCTATCTTGGCGCGCACCTTCTCGGGCTCTTGCACGACGCTGCAGCCGTCGAGGATGGCGTCGCCCTCGTCGGGACGGATGAGGGAGGAGAGCATGCGGAGCGTGGTGGTCTTGCCGGCACCGTTGGGGCCGAGGAGACCGAAAATCTCACCGCGGTAGGCGGTGAAACTCAGATGGTCCACCGCGGTCTTTCTCTTGTTGTCGGTGTGCTCGATTTTCTGTTGTTTTCGCGAGAGTGTGAAGGTTTTGCACAGACTCTCGGCATGAAGGATTTCTTCCATGATTGAATATTTTTTTGACGTGCAAAAGTACACTTTTTTTTTAATAATGGTGGCAAGTTTTTTATTTTTCCCGTCACAAAATACTAAAAGCGTCTGAAAGACGTTAAGATAGTGAAGAGTGAGGAATTATGATTTATGATTTATGAGTGAGGAGTGATGAATGTAAAACATTAAACGTAAAACGTGAAAGGTTATAGCTTTGCTCCACTACGGCCGCAGGCCTGCGAGGCAGGTAGATCGGTTAAAGGTTATAGAGGACTGCCGCAGGGTCGGTGGTTAGTATGCCTTTTACTTTTTACTTTTTCCTTTTTACCCTTTGCCTCGAGGGGGCAGGATGCGGCCGTTCGGGGACATCACACCTTTGGCACGATACTGGACGGCGATACGATTCCGCTGTATTTCCTGCGCGAGGTGACAATCTACTCTTCGGGGATGTTGCTGACACCCAAGGAGATCAAGAGCAATGCCAAACTGATACGCAATGTGAAGTTGATGCTACCCTATGCTCGTGAGGCGAAGCGGCGTCTCGACGCTTTGGAGATAGAGATTGCGAATATGCCTAAGAAGCAGCGGAAGGCGGCACTGAAGCAGGCGGAGAAAGATATTGAGGCGGAATATAAGCAGGACCTGAAGAAGCGCACCTACTCGCAGGGACTGGTGTTGATCAAGTTGATAGACCGTGAGACGAACCGCTCTGCCTACGCCCTTGTCGGCGATTTGCGGGGCTCGTTCCGAGCGGGTCTCTATCAGGCCTTCGCACGCCTTTTCGGCTTCAATTTGAAGACGAAGTTCGACCCGGCGCACGACAAGAAGGACAATATGATAGACCGTATCGTGCGCTCGATTGAACGAGGGCAACTGTAGGAGTTAAAAGTTAATAGTTAATGAAAGGATATTGTTTTTTGTCGGCGGTGCCGATGCGAGGAGAGGCCAGCGATAGGGCCGAGATGGTAAACCAGCTGGTGCTGGGCGACACGGTGGAAGTCATTGACCGCCAAGAAAAATGGTCGAAGGTGCGTTGCGTCTACGACGGCTATGAGGGCTGGTTGGACAACAAGCAGTACATCCCCTTCGAGGACGCCGCCTCGCTGGCGGAGCGCCACTTCCTTGGCACGCCCTATCTCTGGGGTGGTCGCAGTACCGGCGGCATCGACTGCAGCGGACTCACACAGATATGCTTCAAAGCCAAGGGTGTGTGGCTGCCGCGCGATGCCTCGCAGCAGGCCACCTGCGGCGACGAGGTCTGCCTCTGCGACATCCAGCGCGACGACCTGGCCTTCTTCCAGAACGACCAAGGCCGCATCATCCACGTGGGCATCTGCATGGGTGACGGCCGCATTATCCATTCGTCAGGTTTCGTGAGGATTGACACGCTCGACTCCACGGGAATCTTCAACGGCGAGACCTACACTCACCGGCTCCATTCTATCCGCAGAATCCGCTGAACGAAACGGCGAATAGAACGTATTAAACGAATTAAGCTTGCGCAGGTCAATTTAAGGCTAATTACTCAAATAAGGGCATGCGCCAGCCCAATTAGGGTAATTAGCTTGCAATTGGACCGCGCCAGCAATTAGTCAAATAAGTTAAATTAGCCGTTAAAAAAAGAGAAAATGACCGCCGTTTTCTTTTTTTTTATTATTTTTGCATTTTATTTATAGAATACAAAAAATACAATAAGATATTATGGCAGAACTTACTGAGCAAGAACAGATACGCCGCAATTCGCTGGCAGAGTTGAAGAATCTGGGTATCAACCCTTATCCCGCCGCCCTCTATGAGGTGAACGCCAAGAGCAGCGAGATTCTTGAGAAATTCCCGCAGGACAATAGCCTTTTCCAGAACATCAGCATCGCCGGCCGCATCATGAGCCGCCGTATCATGGGTGCCGCCTCCTTCGTGGAGCTGCAGGACAGCTACGGCCGTATACAACTCTATATCAAGCGTGACGAGATATGCCCCGGTGAGGACAAGACCCTCTACAATACTGTCTTCAAACGTCTGCTCGACATCGGCGACATCATCGGTGTGACGGGATATGTCTTCGTGACCCAGATGGGTGAGACTTCCATCCATGTGAAGAGCCTCACGGTGCTCAGCAAGAGCCTGCGTCCCCTGCCCATCGTCAAGGAGAAGGACGGCGTGGTGTACGACGCCTTCAGCGACCCCGAGCTGCGCTACCGCCAGCGTTATGTCGACCTCATCGTCAACCCGCAGGTTAGAGAAACCTTCGTGCAGCGCGCGCAGATTGTCAATACCATGCGCAACTACTTCAACGAGCAGGGCTACCTCGAGGTTGATACCCCCGTGCTGCAGAGCATCCCCGGCGGCGCCGCCGCACGTCCTTTCGTGACGCACCACAACGCGCTGGACATCGACCTCTACCTGCGCATCGCCAACGAGCTGTACCTGAAGCGCCTCATAGTGGGCGGCTTTGCCGGCGTCTATGAGTTCAGCCGCAACTTCCGCAACGAGGGCATGGACCGCACCCACAACCCCGAGTTCACCTGCATGGAGATATATGTGGCCTACAAGGACTACAACTGGATGATGCGCTTTGTGGAAACCATGCTGGAGCGTATCGCTATGGAACTGCACGGCACCACGAAGGTCAACGTGTGGGGCAACGAGATCAACTTTAAGGCTCCCTTCCGCCGCGCCCCGATGATTGAGCTCATCAAAGAGGAGACGGGTGTGGATGTGAGCGGTATGGACGAAGATCAGCTGCGTGAGGCCTGCGCCAAGCTTGGCGTTGAGACCGACGCCACCATGGGCAAGGGCAAGCTCATCGACGCCATCTTCGGCGAGAAATGCGAGGGCAAGCTCATCCAGCCCACCTTCGTCACCGACTACCCCATCGAGATGTCACCCCTCTGCAAGCGCCACCGCGACAATTCCGAGCTCACCGAGCGCTTCGAGCTCTTCGTCTGCGGCAAGGAGTTGGCCAACGCCTACTCCGAGCTCAATGACCCCATCGACCAGCTCGGCCGCTTCCAGGAGCAGCTGCGCCTCAGCGAGAAAGGCGACGACGAGGCTATGTTCATCGACATGGACTTCGTGCGCGCCCTCGAATACGGCATGCCGCCGACCTCCGGCATGGGTATCGGCATCGACCGTCTGGTCATGATGATGACCGGTGCCCAGAGCATCCAGGATGTGCTCCTCTTCCCGCAGATGAAACCCGAGGTGCACGAGAAGAACGTCGAGGAGGAGGGCTCCGACCTCACCGCCCACGGCGTCGACGAAGGCTGGGTGCCCGTGCTGCAGAAAGCCGGCGTGAAGAACTACGAGCAGCTCAAAGCCGCCAACCCCAACAAGCTCTTCAACGACCTCGGCGGCCTCCGCAAGAAGATGAAACTCGACATCCCCGCCCTCAAACGCGAACAGTTCGACGAATGGATTAAAGACTAAACACATAAATCATTGAACCATACGCCGCGGATCCGAACGGGCCCGCGGTTTTGTTATGTCGCCATTCCTTCTTGACAGGTTATTCCTACCTTCTTTATGTCTTCTTTGCAGCCAATACAGATTGCCTGAAAATCAATCATATACACATAATGTTGTGTATGATTGCCAATGCACTGATATCCAGCCATATCACCATAAGATCCCTCGGTGATCCTTCGACGGTGTGTCGGGGATCTGATTACAGCCAAAACAGAGTACATATTTCATGGCGAATGAAAATAAATTTCGCCAATCCAAATAAAAGTTGTAATTTTGCAGTCGCAAACGGGGAGAAATCCGTTTGCCGAAAGAAAGCGCATTTTCGCCTTATCCTCAGATGTGAACTTCGACACTTCACTGAAAGTAATGCAAAGGGTATTGTGAAGAATGATGCTCCAGTTGGATTATTCATGTTTCTGAATATGTCCATATGTGGAGCAATTCAGAACATCGATCATTTTGCATTACAGGGAGTCGAAGCCCTACATCTGAAAGGAGAGACATAATGAATGGCTCCACTTTCTTCGTGTAAATTGATTGATGTACCACAAAAATAAAACAGCGTATATGAGTACCAAACATGTAACGAAGTTCAAGGACTTCAAACCGAGTCATGGTGAGGCCGAGTACTACTGGCAACAGTGGATGACCCTCGACCGTTATCGTGCTGCCGAGGAAGCGCTTGCACGTCTATTCCGTCCAAGAAAAGACAAGGAATATCTCGATCGGAGCGACTTGCTCATCAAGTGTTCCACTCTCAACGATTTCTATAGCACAAGCATCTTCAGTGTCTATCGTGTCGTTGAACATTACAGCAAAATCAAAGGCTTGGGACAACGTATGGCCGATGGAGACCTGTCATTGGTGGAAGAATTGCGATATGTTCCCGTCTCAGATGATGGCAAAGAGACACGCGACTTCTATTCTTTTGCTACCAAGTTCTGTGCCCACCACAATGCCGAAGCATATCCTATCTACGACTCGTATGTGGACAAAATGCTGCGCGAGTTGCGTAATCGCGACAAGGGACTCAATTTCAGCAACGACGGACTTAAACATTATGATAGTTTTTGCAGCATAATCTGCCAAATGCGTATGTCCTATGGCATTGAGAAGCTCTCGTTCCGTCAAGTGGACATTATGCTATGGCTAGCGGGTAAAGAATATTTTCCAAAACAATATTAACAATAATATACACTGAAAAAATGAAACCTATAAATACACGAACCCACAAGAGTGGAAATTGGTATGAGGTCACTTGCGATGACACCTCTTATTTCAGCAAGTATAATAACCTCCCAGAAATTGACAAAGAAAATGCCACATATAGTATTCAACCAAATTCTTTGTTTAAGTATGATGGATGCATATATCGATTAGAAACAGGTGGCGAACTGACGTTCTGTAGTGCTTGGGACGCCTCTGGTAGACTTGTTATCCCCAATAAGATTAGTATTAATGGGAAAAACATTCCAGTTACAAGGATTGGCCATATCGAAAGGTGCAATTATATCTATACAGATTACCATAATGACAGAAGAAGAAAACCAGATGTTTATAATGGCACGGTTTGTGTGGGAGCATTTTGGGGATCAAAAGTGGCCGAATGTATCTTTCCTCCATCAATTCAAGAAATCGAAGAGATCATCTGGGGACCATCAGTAAATCTTAACAATAGTGCAATAATATCTGTTTTGGAGGAACCAAGTAAATCGAGTTTAAAAGAAATTAGTTTTTCTGAAGAAGAACAATCTGAACTTCGGTCAATCGATTCTAACGTATTCAGGTATTGTAATCTTAAAATGGGAACACTGAAACTCCCAGAAGGATTGCGTCAGGTTGGGTCATATGCATTTAGTGGCGATTTCACTAAAATTATTTGTCCTTCTACATTAATAAAAATCGACGAAAATGCTTTCTTCTATTGTTCGATAAAAGGAATGAAACTAAATGAAGGTATAGAATATTTGGGGCCAAACTTTGTGGATCTGTATCATTTTACGGAGAAGTTAGAGATACCGTCAAGTATTAAGGTAATCCCTCAGATAGAATGGTCCTTATCAGAGAGATGGACACTAATAAAAAAACTACCCACCATTGTCATACACAATAGTAAGGAGAATGTCGAAATAGACAAAACCGTCAAAAAGACATGTATAATACAATATGTTGATGCATCTGGGAAGATTGTGAAAAAAAGTGGAGGGATTAGAAATGCTGTGTATAAGGCGAAACAGCCCAAGTCAAGTATTACTTCTTCAGGACGCGAAATATCGGAAATGGAAGACTTTAACGGGAATGTTGTTAGTGCCGTAGGTCTTGGGATCTTCTTTATTTTTTTTATTATCCTTTTTGCAGTAATAGGAATCCTTGTTGGAGTTGGGGTTCTTGAATAGACAATACATCGTTTACCATGTCTGTATTTCTTTGGCTATGGCAGTGGATTAGTCCAATAGTAGTCATACTTGGTGGCTTGTACCTATTGGAAGGTGACGAACTTGCCCTTATACTTGGTGCTGTATCGGCAGTCATCGGTCTCGTCATCGGCATTGTAGGCTGGGGCGACACCGTACCACCACGATGGTTCTGGGTGAAGAGTCAAGTGGAACTGACAGGCAGTCGCATCATGACCGCCCTCGGCTACGCTGTGCAGTTCTTCTTCCTCCCCGCCGCCATTATAGGCTTGTTGGAATACTTCGGATGAAAACCATCCCGCCCGCAAGGTTGTGGTGATTAGGTAACCGACAACCGCCATCAAACACAAAAGCCTCTTCCCGACCGGAGAGGTTTTTTTCTATTTTATAGTGTCTCTAATATAAACACCCTTTTGTTGTCCGTGTGCAATGAAATTCGTTTTTTTTTATTTTTTTTGCATTAGAACTATTTTTTTTTTACTATCTTTGCATTCTGAAAAAAACTATTATGGAAGTAATAACAAAGATGGACATTTGATGATTAAGCAGTTTACATTCAACCATTTTGAGGTTAATACATACGTCATCGTCGACGACCGTGTCCCCACGGCGGGGGAGAAACGGCAGTGTGCCATCGTGGACCCTGCCTGCGAAGCTTCGTTCGAGGATGCGCAACTGACGCAGTATATCGAGCAGGAGCAGCTGCAGGTAACCTATATCCTGCTGACCCATGCCCACGTGGACCATATCGCCGGCCTGCGGCAATGCTGCGAACACTACAAGCTGCCCGTCACCATGCACGCCGAGGGTCGCCATCTGCTGCGGCAGGCCGAGGTATATGGCTCGCTGATGGGCTTTGCGGTGGACAATATGGACGACCTCGAGGTGGTGGAAATCAATGACAACGACTTGTTGCATATCGGCAACATAGAAGTTGAATGCCGCTACGTTCCCGGCCACTGCCCAGGGAGCATGTGCTTTGTGTTGCATGACGAGAAGGCTGTGCTTACCGGCGACGCGCTGTTCCATTTCAGCATCGGCCGCACTGACCTGCCTGGCGGCGACTATCCCACGCTGATAGAGAAGCTTAAGAGCCGCGTGCTCACCCTCCCCGACGACTATCGTGTCCTGCCCGGCCACGGCATCGCTAGCCAGATTGGCAAAGAAAAGAAGTATAACAGTTTCCTAGTGTAACGACCTTAAAGTCCTTAAGGTCCTTAAAGACTTTAATGCCCATGGTAAAGATTGACCCCTCCTGGTACGCCGTGCTGCGGCCGCAGTTTGAGGCGCCGTATTTTGCGCAGCTCAAGGAGTTCCTCGTCGCCGAGCGGCAGCAGCACACCTGCTACCCTCCCGGCAGCAAGATTTTCAATGCTTTCGACAGCACGCCCTTCGACAAGGTGAAGGTGGTCATCCTCGGTCAGGACCCTTACCATGAGCCCGGTCAGGCCATGGGCCTCTGCTTCTCGGTGCCGCAAGGCATCCAGGTGCCGCCCTCGCTGGTCAATATCATCAAGGAAATCAACGACGACCTGGGGACGCAGATCCCCGTCGCCAGTGGCGACCTCAGCGGCTGGGCCGCACAGGGGGTGTTGCTGCTCAACGCCACCCTCACCGTCCGAGCCCATCAGGCGGGAAGCCATCAGAAGCATGGGTGGGAGACCTTCACCGATGCCGCCATCCAGGCCCTCAGCCAGCAGCGTACGGGCCTTGTCTTCCTCCTCTGGGGAAGCTATGCCATTGCCAAGAAATCATTGATTGACACCACGAAGCACTGTGTCCTCACGGCTCCGCACCCCTCGCCGCTCTCGGCATACAGGGGCTTCTTCGGCTGCCACCACTTCAGCCAGGCCAACAGCTACCTCGTCGCCCAAGGGCAGCAGCCCATCGACTGGACGAAGATAGGCTAGAAGGTCAGCGTACCGCCGAAGCAGACGAGGATGGGCAGCTGATTGACGCGCTCGAAGGTGGCGCGGTTGAAGTAGAAGATGTTCTCGCGGCTGTAGACGTTGGTGGCCGAGAGGCTGAGTTCGAGGATGGAGCGTGTTCCAAGTGAGAATTTACGTTTGACGCCGAGGTCGAGGCGATGGTAGGAGGGCAGACGGCCCTTGTAGATCTCGGCGTAATGAAAACTGTACTGTCCGTTTTCGTCGGTGTAGTTGCTAACGATGCCGCCGTCGAAGAGGAGGCGTTCGAAGATGCCCTGGGTCTGGGTGAAGGGGAATCCCGAGCCGAAGGTCCAGCGGGCGCTGAGCTCCCACTCGCGTTCGTCGCCGAGGGAGTAGGTAGTCAGCAGGTTGACGGTGTGGCGGCGGTCGTAGTGGGGGGTGTAGGTCTGTATTTCATCGGTGCGCTCAACATAACCCAGCGAGTAGGTGGCCCATACATATAGGCGTTCGAGGTCGGCGCGGCAGCTCAGGTCGAAGCCCGTGGCCATACCTTTTTCTATGACATAGTCTTTGCGCAGATATTCAGGCTGGTAGTAGGGGTTGGGAGAGCCATCGATGAGGGTGGGGTTTCCATAGTCGTTGTCGTCCTCGTAGATTCTGTTGCGGTTGGCGTTGAGCAGCTGGTCGAAGTGCTTGTAGTAGAACTCGGCGTTGAGGGTGATGTGCTCGGTGAGGTCGTATTCGGCGCCGATGACAAGGTGCTTGGCGGTCTGCACGCAGGACGACACAGCTTCGCCGAGGAAGGTCTCGGGGTAGTGGAGGTCGGGCGAGCCGGTGAGGAAGCCGTTGAAGAGGTTGACGATGTCGTTGTCGGAGCGGGCGTCGAGGAACACCTGGCTGTAGAAGCCGCCGGCGAACTTGAATCGCAGGTTGTCGGTGGCGTTGAACTTGGCGGCGAGGCGGGGCTCGAGACTCACATCGCCGAGGGTAGCGTAGTAGGAGAGGCGCAGACCGGGGTCGATGAGCCAGCGGCCGGCATTGATGTTGTAGGTGGCGTAGGCGGCGAGGTTGGTGGAGGGGTCCTGCTGTTTGGTCTGTATGTTGTAGGAGTTCCAGTATTCGTAGTCGGTGGTGTAGCCTTCGAAGCAGAGTCCATATTTCAGCTTGTTGTTGCCCAGGAAGTTGGTGACTTGCAGTGTGGCATTGAAGCCGCTGATGTCGCTGTACTTGTCTTCTGCTGTGCCGTCGTTGAGGGTGATGGAGTATTTGGAGTAGGCGAGGGAGCCCTCGAGGATGGCCGACGAGCCGGTGACGAGCATGAAATTGGTGCCGGCGCCGAAATTCTGCCAGTGGTAGTCGGCGATGGCGCGGTAGCCCTTGACCTGGTCGTCGAAGCGGAAGCCGAAGAAGTTGGCCTTGCTGCCGGTGCCCGAGTTGATGGAGAGCTTGCCATAGAGGTCGAGGAAGTCGAAGGGCAGGCCGCCGTCGATATAGGAGTAGAAGAGGTCGGAGGTCTTGGAGAGGTATGAGTTTTTGGCGGTGACGAGGTAGGAGATGGTGGCCTTGGAGTTCTCGCTCTCGCGCTTCAGGGGGCCTTCGAGGATGAGGCTGGCACCAAAGGTGTTGAGGCCTATCTTGCCGGTGTGGTGGCGCTTGTTGCCGTCGCGAGTGGTGATGTCCATCACCGACGACATGCGGCCGCCGTATTCGGCGCCGAAGCCGCCGGTGTAGATGTCGGCGTTGAGGATGACGTCGGTCTCGAAGATGGAGTAGAGGCCTATGGAGTGGAAGGGATTGTAGACAATCATGCCGTCGAGGAGGCAGAGATTCTGGATCATGGAGCCGCCGCGGATGTAGAGCTGGCCGCCCTGGTCGCCGGTGGAGCTGACGCCGGGCAGCACCTGCATGTACTGCGCGATGTCAGCGGTGCCGCCGATGGAGGGCATCTGCTGGATCTGCGACGAGGAGAGTTTCTCCACCGACACCTGGGTCTGCATACGGCGTTCCTCGATGCGGCTGTCGGTGATTTCCACGGCTTTGAGCATCTGCGCCGCGGGTTTGAGGTGGATGGTGAGGGTGATGGTCTTGCCTTTCTTCAGGTCGACGGGGGTGGAGTATTCTTCGTAGCCTACATATTTGACTTTCAGTGTGTATTTCCCTTCGGGGACTTTGTTGATGAGGAAGAAGCCGTTGATGTCGGTGGCACAGCCGTGGGCCGTCCCGTCGAGCACGACATTAGCGAACGGCACAGCCTCACCGTTCTTCTCGTCAAACAGCACACCCTTCACAGTGCACTGAGCCGAAATAAATTGAAAATTGAAAATTGAAAATTGAAAAATAAGAAATATGTATAATGCTTTTTTCATTCTTTTTTCTTTTTTAACGGCGAATTATACTAATTTTACTAATTGGCTGCCGCGGGCAGTTCTCGATGTACTTCCATTGCGGCTCCAATAATTTGGTAGGATTCTTCTTTAAAGAGTAGGTTGGCTTCGTTGTATTCTTTTTGCATAGAGATAATTAGAGTAATTCGTTAGAAATAAAGTACTGCGTAGCAATTAGTTAAATTAGTTAAATTGGCCTTTAATATAAAATGATTGATTCGTTACGGTTAGTGGATTACTTTAAAAATCAGTTCTTTCAGCAGTTCGCCGTCGGTGACGTTGCCGCTGTTGCGGACGCCCTTGCTGCGCAGGTCGGTCTCGTAGAGGTAGCCGATGCAGGTGGCCAGCTTGCCGAGTTTGTAGTTCGAGGCCGCCACGGCATAGTCCTGCACGAAACTGGGGGCGCAGCCCAGCACCTTCGCTGCATCGCTCTTGTTCTCAAGCTGATGGTAGAACATCACTTTTAAAAAATAGCCGTAGAGGATGGGCAGCACCAGCTGTATAGGGTTCTTCTTGGGGTTGGCGGCGAAGTAGTTGACGATGCGGTTGCACATCTCCGGGTCGCGCCGCCCGATGGCTTTCTGCAGCTCGAAGACGTTGTAGTCCTTGCTGATACCTATCTGCTCCTCAATCAGTTGTTCGGTGATGGCACCCCCGGCGGGGAGTAGAGGATAGATCTTTGACAATTCGTTGGCGATCTTGCCGAGGTCGGCACCCAGCGACTCGGTGATGAGGTAGGTGGCTTTCTCGCTGATGCTGAAACCCTTGGATTTTACCTGGTCGGCAATCCAGCGTGGCACCTGGTTGTCCCACACCTTGGGAGTCTCGTAGACGCAGCCTTTCTTGTCGATGGCTTTGTAGGCAGCGGTGCGCTTGTCGAGTTTCTTGTGGCGGTAGCAGAAGACGATGACGCCCTTCTCGGAGGGATGCTCCAGGTAGGCCGCCAGCTGCTCCCACTGCTTGGTGTCGATGTCCTGGGCCTCCTTGACGATGACCAGGTGGACGGGCGACATCATGGGGTAGCGTTTGGCATCGCTGATGACGGCGGCCATCGTCGTGTCGCGACCATAGACCACCGTCTGGTCGAAGTCGCGCATCGACTCGTCGACGATACGGGTCTCGAAATAGTCGGAAACCACGTCGATATAGTAGTTCTCCTCGCCGGTGAGGAGGTAAACGGGCTTGAAGAGACCCGCCTCTAAATCCGCAATCAGTTGTTTCTCAGTTATTGCCATCGCGTCAGGGATTCTGTTTTAAAACTACAAAGATACGAAAAAAGTGAAATGTGTAAGACGAAAAATGAAAAAAACAGATGAAACCTCCAGCGAGGGGGTAGGAGGGGGGTATGAAGAACGTATCAAAACCGTACCAACACCGTACCAAGTCCGACTGTGGTAGGAGTTGGTACGGTGTTGGTACGGTGTTGGTAGGTCGTTAATAGGTTGAAAGTGTGAGGAAAAGCACGGTTGGGTGAAATTTTTTTTGTTTAGTTCAAAAATTATGCGTAATTTTGCAAAATTAACATAAAATAACACATTGATTATGCAAGAGCCTACACGTCTGTTCGACCTGCTTCAGTGGAGGAAGGAACTGCATCCGGAGCGTCCGGTGTTCAAATTCAAGGAAAACGGCGAATGGAAATCCCACTATATTGACGAATATATAGAAAAGGTTGACCTTATCAGCTATGCCCTGATGCACCTCGGCGTGAAGAAGGGCGAGAATATCGGCCTGATCAGTGCCGGCCGTCCGGAGTGGAACTATGTGGACTTCGGCGTGCAGCAGACGGGTGCCGTGCTGCTGCCCATCTATCCGACCATCAGCGAGGATGACTACCAGTACATCCTCAACGACGCCCAGGTGCGTCTGCTGGTGGTGGAGAACGCTACGTTGTATAAGAAAATCAGCAATATACGCGAGAAACTGCCGCACCTGGAAAACCTCTGCACCATCGTTCCCATGGAGGGCGTGAAGTCGATTGAGGATATCTATGAGATTGGTCGCCAGTATGTTAAAGAACATCCCGACGCCCCGCAGCGTCTGCAGGAGATTAAGGATGCGCTGACCATTGACGATATTTGCACGATGATTTACACCAGCGGCACCACGGGGACGCCCAAGGGCGCCATGCTGACGCACAGAGGCTTGATTATGAACGTGCAGGAGATCAAGGAGAGCCCCGGAAAGACCTGGACGAAGGCATTGAGCTGGCTGCCCATGTGCCATATCTACGAGCGTATGATGGGCTACCTCTACCAGTGGCTCTGCTTCGAGATAGCTTACGCCGAGAGCATAGCCAAGGTGGGCGATAACTGCAAGGAGATTAGCCCGAACATGATGGCCTGTGTGCCGAGGTTCATCGAGAAGGTCTACGACAAGATTTTCCGCAAGGGTGAGAAGCTGACGGGCATGAAGAAGAAAATCTTCGACTGGGCCCTCGATTTGGCCTTCGAGTACGACCTCGACGAGAGCAAACTCTCGGCATGGTACAAGCTGCAGAAGCGGCTGGCCGACAAGCTGGTTTATAAAGAGATACGTGAGAGCATGGGTGGCGAGTTGTACATGCTCGTCAGTGGCGGTGCCACCATCCAGCCGCGTCTCACGCGCTTCTTCTCCTGTGTGGGCCTCGACCTCTACGAGGGCTACGGCCTCACCGAGTGCTCGCCGCTCATCGCCGTGACGAACTCGAACAAGAAGGGTCGCAAGATTGGCTCCGTGGGCTTCGCCATGCGTGCTATCGAAGTGCGTATCGACGAGAAGACCAACGAGATACAGTGCCGTGGTGGCAATGTGATGAAGGGCTACTACAACCAGCCTGAGCTTACCGCCGAGGCCATCGACAGCGAGGGGTGGTTCCACACCGGCGACACCGGCTACTTCGACCCCGACGGTTACCTCTTCATCACGGGTCGCACGAAGAGCATGTTCAAGACCTCCATGGGCAAATACATCAATCCCGAGGTCATCGAGGAGAAGATGAAGCAGGCGCCGTTCATCCTCGACATGATGGTGGTGGGTGCCGACCAGAAGTTTGCCGCCGCCCTCATCGCGCCCGATTTCGACATGCTGAAAGACTGGTGCAAGCGCCACGGCGTCACCGCCGAGACCAAGGAGGAGATGATTGCCGACAAGAAAGTCGTGGCCCGTTTCCAGAAGGTCGTAGACAAGTACAATGCCGAGCTGGGCGAGACCGAGCGAGTGAAGAAATTCGCGCTGGTGGCCGAGGCGTGGACCGAGGCCAACAAGATGCTCACGCCGACGCAGAAGCTCATCCGCCGCAACGTCGCCGCCGCCTACCAGGAGCAGATAGAGAACTTGTTTAAATAGAGAGTGACAAGATAAATAATAAAGAGCCCTGCATTTGCAGGGCTCTTTGTTTATTTCCGGTGGCGGGAGTGGCGCTTCTTGTTGTTGTTGTCGACTTTGCTGTCTCCTTTCTTGCTGCGGGAGGATTTGCCCTTGGTGGAGTGATGAGTGTTGAGTGATGAGTGATGAGTTTGTGGGCGGTTGAGGTCGTCCTCTTCTACTAGGTCGAAGTCGATTTGCTTCTTCAGTAGGTCGACGCGGCGGACGCGGATGTGGACGGGGTAGCCGAGCTTGTAGGTGCGGCCGTGACGGCGGCCGATGACCTGGTAGTTGTCCTCGTCGAGCATGTAGTAGTCGTCCTTGAGGCTGCCGATGGGTATCATGCCCTCGCATTTGTTGCCCTCGATCTCGGCATAGATGCCCCACTTGCTGACGCCGCTGATGAGGGCGGGGAAGACCTGCCCCAGCTTGTCGCTGAGGTACTCGGCCTGCTTGTACTTCACGCTGGTGCGCTCGGCGTCGGCGGCCTTCTTCTCCATCACTGAACAATGTTTACAATATTCTTCATAAACATCTTTGTTTGGGGGAGTGATGGAGGAGTGAGCGGGGAGTGAAGGGGGAGTGAGAGGGACGATAGTATCGTCTTTTGCATTTGTCTTTGCACTCCTTTGCACTCCTTTGCACTCCTTTTGCACCCCTAAATTAAGATAATACTCCAGCAGGCGGTGCACCATCAGGTCGGGGTAGCGGCGGATAGGTGAGGTAAAATGGGTATAGTAGGGGAAAGCAAGGCCGTAGTGGCCGATATTCTCGGTGCTATAGTAGGCCTTGGACATGGTGCGTATGGCGATGGTGTCGACCATGTGTTCCTCGCCGCGGCCGGCGATATTCTCAAACAAGCGGTTGTAGCTCTCGGCCAGCGCCTTGCGGCTGGAGGTCTTCATGCTGAAGCCCAGCTTGGCAACGAACTCGACGAAGGTGTTGAGCTTCTCGGGGTTGGGCTCGTCGTGGACGCGGTAGACGAACACCTTCGGTGAGTGTTTAGTGTTGAGTGTTGAGTGTTTAGTGTTAGGCTTGCCGATGTATTCCGCCACGGTCTTGTTGGCCAGGAGCATGAACTCCTCGATGAGCCAGTTGGCTTCCTTGCTCTCCTTGATGTAGACGCCGATGGGCTTGGCGTTCTCGTCGAGCTGGAATTTCACCTCCTGGGTCTCGAAGTTGATGGCACCACTCTTGTAGCGCGCCGCGCGGAGTTTTTCTGCGATGGCGTGGAGGGTGAGGATGGCGGTGGCGACGGCGGTGCCGTCGCTTACACCGGCCTCGATGATTTCTTGGGCTTCTTCGTAGGCCATGCGGCGGTCGCTCTTGATCACGCTCTTGCCCATCCAGGTGTCGTAGACCTTGCCTTTGTTGTCCATCTCCATGACGACGCTGAAGCAGAGTTTCTCCTCGTCCTGGCGGAGGGAGCAGACCTCGTTGCAGAGCTTTTCGGGGAGCATGGGGATGGTGCGGTCGACGAGGTAGACGGAGGTGCCGCGCTCGTAGGCCTCACGGTCGATGGCGCTGCCGGGTTTGACATAATAGGAAACGTCGGCGATATGCACGCCCACCTCGACATGCCCGTTTGGCAGCTCCTGGAAGCTGAGGGCGTCGTCGAAGTCCTTGGCGTCGGCGGGGTCGATGGTGAAGGTGGTGACGTCGCGGAAATCGCGTCGTGAGGCTATCTCTTTCTTGGTGGGTTTCTTTATCTTTTTGGCCTCCTCCTCGACCTCTTTGGGGAAGTCAAGAGGGAAGTCGTACTCGGCGAGGATGGACTGCATCTCGACGTTGTTGTCGCCGGGGCGGCCGAGGCGTTTGATGACGCGGCCCACAGGGTTGTTCATGCGCTCGGGCCAGTCGGTCATCTCCACCAGCACCTTCTCGCCGTTCTCGGCGCCGCCGAGGTCGTCGATATGGATGAAGATGTCGACGGGCATGGTGCGGCTGTCGCTGACCATGAAGGCGAAGCGCTCCTGCTTCTGGATGACGCCCACGAAGCGCGTCTTGGCGCGGCGGATGATCTCCACCACCTGTCCTTCGGGCTTGTGCATCTTGCGCTGGGGGAACATCAGCACCTTGACGGTGTCGCCGTGGAGCGCGTGGTGGGTGTTGTTGGGGGCAATCTGGATGTCCTCGCGGCCCTCCTCTTCGGGTATCACGTAGGCTTTGCCGCCCTGCTTCATGTCGATGGTGCCGATGACGTAGTTCTGCGGCATCAGCTCGTCGTCGATGGACTTGGGGTTGATCTTGTACTTGCCCTTGTGGGAGTCTTCGACGAGGTGTTTCTGCTCGGCGAGTTCCTGGATGGTGCGTATCACCTCCTGGCGCTCGGCCTTGCTACCCGCGCCGATGCGCGAGGCAATCTGCTTGTGGTTGTAGGCGTCGAAGGGGTTGTTGGCGAAGATTTTGAGTATCTGTTTGGCTAAGTTTTCATTCATAGTATTAATGGAATTAATTGAATTGATGGAGTTAATTGATTAGGTTCATTCTTTTGAGTAGGGCTTTGTTGTCGGGGTCGCGGCCCATGAAGTTTTTAAATAATATGGCGGGGTGTTCGGTGCCGCCTTTGGATAATACCTCGCGGCGAAACCGCTCGGCACAGTCTTGGTTGAAGATGCCGTCCTGCTTGAAGCGGTTGAAGATGTCGGCGTCGAGCACCTCGGCCCATTTGTAGCCGTAGTAGCCACTGGCGTAGCCGCCGCCGAAGATATGGCTGAAGTTGGTGGCCGTGCAGCAGCCGGGGACGCGCGGCAGGAGGTTCGTCATAGCAGAAGCCTCAACGGCTTCGGCTTTCCCGACGGTGGAACCGTCGGGCACAGTATGAAATGCGATGTCGGTGAAGCCGAGGTTGAGCTGGCGCAGGCAGAGCCAGCCTGCCATGTGGTTCTGCGCGGCGCGGATTTTCTCCACATACTCCGTCGGCAGCGGCTCGCCGGTCTGGTAGTGGCGCGCGAAGGTGTTGAGGAACTCCGGCTCGTAGCACCAGTTCTCCATCACCTGCGACGGCATCTCCACGAAGTCGCGCTTGACATTGGTGCCGCTCAGGCTCTCATACTGCACATCGCTCAGCATGCCGTGCATGGCGTGCCCCATCTCGTGCATGAAGGTCTCCACCTCGCTGAAGCGCAGTAGGGCAGGGGTGTCGGACGTGGGCTTGCTGAAATTGCACACCACCTGTATCTGGGGCCGCACGGCGCCGTACTGTCCGCGGAACTCCGTCATCCAGGCGCCGCTGCGCTTGGAGGCCCGCGGGTGCATGTCCAGGTAGAGAAGGCCTAATTCAGTGTTAAGTGTTAAGTGTTTAGTGGGTAGTTGGCTGACGCGGTAGACCTTGACGTCTTCGTGGTAGACGGGCACTTCGGGGGCGGGGTCGAAGCGCAGCCCATAGAGTCGGCCGTAGAGGGCGAAGATGCCCTCGCGGACAGCTTCCAGCGGGAAATAGGGACGCAGGGCCTCGCTGTCGAAGGCGTAGCGCTGCTGTTTGAGTTTCTCGGAGAGGTAGGAGAAGTCCCACGGCATGAGTGGTGAAAGGTGAGAGGTAAAAGGTGAAAGTTTTTGTATCTCGGCCAGGTCGTTCTTGGCAGCAGGCAGCACGGCCTCTTTGAGCTCCTGCATGAAGCGGCGCAGGTTGGGCAGCGACTGCACCATGCGGTCTTCCAGCACATAGTCGCAGTAGGTGTCGTAGCCCAGCAGCCTCGCCTGCTCTGCGCGGAGCTCCACGATGCGGCGGATGACCTCGTTGTTGTCGTGCTCATTGCCGCGTCCGCCGATAGAGCCGTAGGCGCGGTACATCTTCTCCCGCAGGTCGCGGCGGTCGCTGTAGGTCATGAAGGGGATATAGGAGGGTGCCGCCAGCGTGAAGAGCCACCCTTCCATGCCGCGGCTTGCGGCCTCTTCGCGTGCGGTGGTGCGCACGGACTCGGGCAACCCCGCGAGGTCGTCCTCGTCGGTCAGGTGCAGTGTCCAGTCATTGAGGTCGGCGAGGGCATTCTGGCTGAAACGCAGTTTCAGCTCGCTGAGCGCTTCCTCGTTCTTTTTGTACTGCTCACGCTGCTCCGGCGGCAGCGCCACGCCGTGGCGACGGAAACTCTTGAGAGTGTTCTCGAGCAGGGTTTTCTTTTCGGAGTGTTCTGCGTATTCTGAGTTTTCAGAAACATATTTCACTCGCTCATAGAGGCGGTGGTCGGTCATCACCTTCATGCTGAAGCGTGTCATCTCGGGCTCCAGGCGCATCACCACCGCTTGCAGCTCGTCGTTGGTGCAGCACTCGTTGAGGTTCATCATCACGGCGCTGATACGGTCGAGCCGCCGTGAGGCGCACTCCAACGCCTCCACGGTGTTTTCGAAGGTAGGCTCCTCCGGCGAGGTGGCGATGGCTTCGACACGGGCCTCGGCCTCCGCGATGGCGGCGCGGACGGCAGGCTCGTAGTCTTCGGTCTTTATCTGGTCAAACGGGGGAAACTCCCAGTCTTGTAGTAATATATTCATATATTATATAACGATGTGCGATAATATTTATTTTGCCACATCATTTTTATTTTGTACTTTTGCCGCCGTTTTGGTCACCCGGAAGGGTGTGAAAAGGGAAGCCGGTGAGAGTCCGGCGCAGTCCCGCTGCTGTAAGCTCGAGAGTTGATGCCCAATCTGTTACGTCACTGTGCGACGCCATAGTTGCATGGGAAGACAGGGCTGAACGAGTAAGCCAGAAGACCTGCCAAATCGATAAAAAAGCATCGGTCTTGCTTTCGAGGAGAAGCATCCGACCATAAGATTTTCGTACCGCCCAACGGGTAGGTTTTGCAATCTTGTGTGTTTTTACATTGTTCCCCTCGTCAGATTTACCGATACAGGAATTGGGAATTATATGTATTAACAATTAAAGTATCAACAAATGGTAAAAAAACTACTAACACTTGCCCTTGGGCTGACGCTGGCTTTCGGTGCGATGGCTCAGACGGGCAACAATGCGGGCCACAAAACTTCCGAGCCACGGAAGGATGTTGTTTTCCCGGCCTCGGACGTCCAGTACTGGGTGGGTTCGGGAAGCAACTCGGCCGTTGTGATTGCCGCATGGGATGATAATCCCAACGGTAACTTTGCCCTTGTGTGGGGTGTGCATTGGAACGGCAGCACCACAGCTTTGGGCTTGATTGATTCGATAGCCGTCCACGACAGCCGCTTCAGCTATTCGTTCAGCGGTAGCCTGATGCAAGGTGTATATTACACCGACGACGAGCTTATTTCCGGTTCGTCGATGGGTGGATGGTGCTACTACCTGAACGGCTCGTGGGCCATGAATGCTTACAGCAACCAGCCTGTGACCAACGGCGACGTGATTGAAATCAGCAGTAGCTGCATGTTCACCATGACCACTGCCGTTGCCGCCACCGACCCCAACGCTGCCTTCTCGTGCCTCAAGGCACAGGCGGTCAGCGTGACGGGTATCACCACTACCAATGCCGTGGTGAACATCACCGACACCTCCAATGTGAACGACTATACCGTGATGCTTTATGCTGGCGACTCGTTGGTCGACAGCACCGTCATCTATACACAGACTATTTCTTACACCACCTTAACGGCCAATACCGGCTACACGGTGAAGGTCTACTCTAATTGCACAGACGGCACGCAGACTTCTTCGCGCAACGCTTCGTTCCGTACGCCGTGTGTCACTATTGAACATGCTGAACTGCCTTGGGTGGAAGACTTCCAGTCCTACAACGGCCTGTCGTACGCTTCTGCTTCGGTCTCTTTCGTCAGCCAGATATTCTGCTGGGACCTTATCAACCGCTACAGCGAGAGTGACCCCTATATCAACAACTCCTCGTCGGTCAACCCCACTGGCGGCAAGTGCCTCTATGTGAGCAGCCGCACTTCCTCTCCGACCATCCTGGTGCTCCCCCCCTTCGAGGACACTCCCGACCAGCTGCAGCTCAGCTTCGATGTACTGTCGACTTACGGACATGGTTTCGAGGCTGGTGTCATCACCGATGTCAACAACGACTCCACCTTCACCCCCATTGCCCTCTGTCTGCCCACCGGCAGCGGCTGGAACCACTTTGATGTGACCTTTGCCGGCATCACCGAGGGCCGTCTCGCCCTGCGCAGAAATGACAATAGCTATTCCTATATTGACAATATCACTGTCGTGGAACTTCCCTCGTGTGTGAAGCCCTCGCAGGTGATTGTCGACAATATCACCGCCTTGTCGGCCGACATCACCATCACCGACCCCAACAATACGGGTCATTACATGGTTTATGCTGCCGACGACAGCACGGAAATCTATGGTAATACCTATACGCTCACAGACTTGCAGCCCAACACGCGTTATATCGTGGCTGTGAAGACCCTCTGCTCCGACAGCATCACCGGCGTCACCGAGACGCCCTTCCGCACCGCCTGCGGTCCCCAAGCCATTCCTTATCATGAGGACTTCAGCCAGTTTGTTGATGTTTCTAACGGTAGTGGCTATGCTGTGAAAGACAGCACCTTGCCCTGCTGGAAGTTCTACAACGCACGTGCCTTGGACCGTCTGGAGCTCATTCCCTATACCGGCTCTTATGCCTATGGTGACGACGGCCTTACGCTGGCTATCTATGGCAACTACAGCAACTCGATAGACCTGTTGGTGCTCCCCGAATTCGAACAGGAAATCAGCAATCTCGAGATTAGCTTCATGGCCCGTCCCTCCGAGACCGGCAGCTTTGGCGGTACCCTCCAGGTGGGCTATGTGACCGATGTCGACGACAGCAGCACCTTCGTCTCTGTTGTCAACTACCCCTGCGCCCGGTTTACCAGCGGCTATGGCCTGTGCGCCTCTGTCTTCCCGAATGCGCCTGTTGCCTCCCACATTGCCGTGCGCTATCTCCCCAGTGGTGGCTCTGCCAAGTCGTGGTATATCGACGACCTCGACGTGCATGACATGCCCGCCTGCGTCCGCGCCCAGGACATTAGCGTCGACAGCATCACTACCGAGAGCTTCCGCCTTCACGTCATCGACCCCATGAACGAGGGCTCCTACCGTTGCTACTATACCGCCAATGCAGTCACCGACAGCGTCGACTTCTATGATACCGTCTACGTGATAGATGGCCTTGCTGCCTCCACCGACTATACCGTCAGCGTGGTGACCATCTGTGGCGACGACACCTTCACGCTGCCCCACACCACCACGGTGAGCACGCTCTGCGCTCCCGTAGCGACGCTTCCCTTCGTGGAGAACTTTGAGGACTGGACTGCCACTCAGAGTGCCGGCATGAACCGCTGCTGGAACCGTCTATACAAAAATACCAGCTCCTTTGTTACCAACAACTACCCCTATTGCGTTAGCGGCGCTGGTAATGCCTACAACGGCTTCAAGTCGCTCAAGATGTACTCCAAGGGCGCCTCCAGCTCCATCAAGCAGTTCTCGGTGGCCTACCTGCCCGAGTTCACAGCCAATGTGAATACTTTGAAGGTGAACTTCTTCTATAAATATGGTGGAAGCACTACCAATATGAACAAGGTGAAGATTGCCGTCGGTGTCAGCGAGAGTGTTTCCGACACCAGCACCTTCACCCGCCTGGCCACCTTTATGCCGTCTGTCGTGGGCTGGAACGAGTTTGAAGTGGAGTTGAACGGCTATACCGGCATAGGCAACCGCATCACCATCATGCAGACCAGCACCGGCACCACCGAAATCACCAGCTATATCGACAGCCTGGTGGTCGACACCGCGAGCAGCTGCAGCCGTCCCGCCACCCTCGTGGCCTCTGACGTCACGGCCTATGGCGCCACCCTCACCTGGACCGACCCCAGCACGGCCGATAGCTATATCGTGCGCTGGAGCGACGGCACCAACACCGACAGCGCCACTGTCACGGGTGCCACCACATACACCCTCAGTGGCCTGACCCCCAGCACCAACTACTCCGTCGAAGTCCGCAGCATCTGCTGGGGCACTCCTACCGCCGCCCGCACCGCGAGCTTCGCCACCTCTTGCGCTCCCATGCCCCTGCCGTGGAGCATGAACTTCGATAACATCACCAATATCTCCCAGCTCTCTTCCTGCTGGAACCGCTACACCGGACGCTATGTTGATTCCACCAACACTGCCACGCTGAGCACTACCTCCAGCGGCTGGACACAATCCACTAAAGCTCTTGACAGTACTTCTCATGTGAAGCTTAATATCTATGGTAACTCTTGCAAGTATTGGCTTGTCACTCCCGAAATTGACCTTACGGAGGATGCCTCTCTCAGCTTTGACTATGCGCTCACTAAATACAACACTGCCAACCAGACCGACACAGTCACTGGCATCAGCGACGACCGTTTCGTCGTTTTGGCAACCACCAACGGTGGCACCACTTGGACACCGCTTGCCAAGTGGGGTAGTGATACGGCCGACCGTGACGATTATAGTTTCGCTGGTATCTCTAACGAGGTTAACAATATTACTCTCTCGCTTGCTGCGTTCACTGGTAGTTCGGTCCGCATTGCTTTCTATGGAGAAAGTTCAGTTAGCATCACCGGCGGTGCCGACAACGATCTCCATATAGACAATATTCAGGTTGCCGCCCAGGGTGGCACTCCCGAGCCCCCGACTCCTGTCGACGCCACCATCGCCGTCAGCGACATTCTCTATTGGATTGGTGAAGGTGCCGACTCTGCCATCTTCGTTGTCTCCAACGGCGAGAGCACCCGTGCCTGGGGCTACCTCTTCGATGAGAACGACGAGCCCACGGCCCTCAACATGGCTTCGGCCATCGCCGCTGCCGACCCGCGTCTGGTCTATGACGTGGATTGGACTACCTTTGAGATGGGATTCTCTTATAAGGAAGGCACCACCGTCATCAAAATCCCCGACACCCGCTTCAAGGTCAACGGCGTGCTTGCCGACGACGGCGACATGCTCTCCGACTATGACGTCGACGACGGCATGATGGTCGTCGTCAGCAGCGATACCAACGCCGTCTGGACCACCCCCATCGTCCCCGCTACAGTCAAGCACATGCCCGTCAACAGCACCATTGCCGCATCCGATATCCTCTACTGGGTGGGTGAAGGCACCAATGAAGCCGTTGTCGTCGTCAACTGGGGCGAGCCCGACACGGCACTCGCCTGGGGTCTGCGCTTCAGCTCCACCACCACTATCGCCAATGCCATCGACGCCATTGCCGCCGCCGACCCGCGTGTGAGCACCGACGGCGCCCATTCCACCATCAACTTCACCGAGGGCAATGTGAACCTCAGCTTCCAGCCTGCCCCGGCCAGCTACATGCAGTTCATCATTGGCGACAACAGCAATGTCAACTCCAACACCGCCCTCGCCAACGGCGACCTGCTGAAGATTGGCGAGTCGGCTTACGGTACGGGCTACGACTCCACCGAGTATTCCGGCATGTGGTTCCCCATGGGTGTGGTATGGAACACCGAGATCCATCC
>Ga0326514_10000258_pt1 | contig 35508 bp, 28 predicted proteins | sample 3_2548_0518_D_FD_203653 | JGI IMG/M metagenome (GOLD analysis project Ga0326514, IMG submission 203653) | Bovine rumen microbial communities from UC Davis, California, United States - 3_2548_0518 | ecosystem: Host-associated > Mammals > Digestive system > Stomach > Rumen | place: USA... | reverse complement strand
CGTTACAGGGTGGTCGAAGACTACGACCTTGATAGGCCGCAGGTGTAAAGGCAGTGATGTCAAAGCCGAGCGGTACTAATTACCCGAAGACTTTCCGTTATGGTTTTCCCTTATATGTTTTGTTCCAGTGTGCCAAAACCATTATTTTTGGTGGCTATGGAGTGAGTGTTCACCTCTTCCCATTCCGAACAGAGAAGTTAAGCCTCACATCGCCGATGATACTGCACTTGTTTGTGGAAAAGTAGGTCGCCGCCAATTTTTTATAAGGGAACCGATAACGGTTCCCTTTTTTTTGTTTTGCCCTTATACAATTAATATTATATAGTCCGCGTTATTAGGGTGCTGTATCAAACGGCTGTGTGGCGTCTGTGTTTGCAGGACGCCACATCTATACATTCATTGAGAAGTAGAAACTGACGATATGACCTATAGCAAGGACAATCTAACAATGGAAATTTCTGAGCATGGCGCAGAGTTGACGAGCCTCCGCTGCGGCGGACGCGAATACCTCTGGTATGGTGACGCTGCCTATTGGAACCGCCATTCGCCGGTGCTTTTCCCCGTGGTGGGGAAGCCGTACAACAACGAGCTGCATATCGACGGCAAGGTCTACCCGATGAAGCAGCACGGCTTTGCACGCGACAGTGAGTTCGTCGTTTGTCCCCCTCTCTCCCTTACCAGCAGGGAGGGTATGGATGGCGCAATGGTGTGCATGAGAATGATTGACACTTCAAGACAGGAGGTTTATCCCTACCGATTCGGTCTTGAGGTGACGTATGCTATCCATGGGAATACGCTGACTGTGAGTTGGCTGGTGCAGAACCTCGACGAGCGCAAGATGTATTACCAAATCGGTGCACATCCTGCCTTCCTGCTACCCGACTACGCCCCGGAGGATGAAATTCATGGTTATGTGCGTTTCTACGATAATTATCGCAGTGACAACCATGCCGTGAGTCCCATTCTTGTCTCGGCGCTCGAGGATGGCAACCGTGTGGCGCTGCCGGAGCCTAAGCGTTTGCCGCATGAGATGCCCGTCACCGCCGACACTTTCGCCCACGATGCCTTGATGATAGAAAACGGTAACAAGCAGGAGGTCTCCACGGCCACCCTCTGCGACAAGCAAGGACGGCCTGTGGTCACCGTCGACTGCTTCGATGCCGACGCCTATGGCATCTGGGCCCCCCACAAACCCGGCTGTCCCTTTGTCTGCCTCGAGCCGTGGCAGGGTATCTGTGACCAGAAGGGTTTCTCTGGAGACATCAGTCAGCGCAGCATCATACGCTGCATCAATCCCGGCGACCACGGCCATTTTGTATATACAATTACTGTGGAGGACGTTGGCTTATAGCTTATGCCCGCCCTCATAGTTGTTTTGTCGTAATTACGTTATTTCGTTATAACGAGAAAATCTTTATTATAACGTAACTCTGGTGATACCCGGAAAAGAGTCTCTTATCGTGTCGGGGACACGCGCTTGAAGGTGACGGGTTGGTCGTGGATGGGGAAGAATATCTGCGGGCTGCAGCCGGCCGCAAGGGTGACTTCGTTGATCCAGAGGCCTCCACGCAGGTCGATGACCTCCAATTTAGGGTTGTCGCTGAGGTCGATGGACTCGTTGGGGGTGTTACCGATGGAGAGGTGCGTGAGGTTGGGGAAGTATTTCAGGAAGTCGTAGTTGCTGATGATGTTCTTCCGTCCGCCATAGTCGAGTCCCAGCGCGGTGGCTTTCTCGGCTTCGGCATAGCTCACCATCCGGTCCCCATTGAGGTCGCATTTGGTGAAGCATCTGGAGAAAACATTGTCGTCGGTAATCTTGATGAACACCGTGTCTTTCTGTGCGTTTTGCGCCCATGTGGCCAGCGAGGCGAAGCCAAGGGCCAGAAAAAGGATTGTCCGTTTCATGATGGGTTGTTTTGGAATGGTTGTCAATCGTCGTAGTCAACTTGTCCGGTGCCGTTGCATTCGGGGCAGCGCCACTCCGTGTAGCCTCTGCCACCGCAGGTGGAGCAGGCTACATGGCCCTCGGCGCCACAGCTGGGGCAGGCGATTATCTTGGTTCCTTCGCATTTGCTGCAGGTGACATAGCCCGTGCCGTTGCAGTTGGAGCACTCGTCATCGCCGCGGTATCCGCGTCCTGCGCACCAGTTGCACTGGAAGCTGCCGCCGCCCTGGCAATAGGTGCAGCGAATCTCTTTGTTGCCATAGCAAAGGTTGCATTGGCGGTAGCCGTTGTCACAGAACTGGCATTCTGAGCGTATTGTGCCGTCGCCCGAGCAGCGTCGACAGGTGTCGCCTACCGTGCTGAACGCCACCAAAAAGAGGATGGCGAAAGAAAATGCTGTAAACTTTAAGGTTTTGTTTTTCATGGCTTTATATTTTTAAATGATTTGAAAATGATGCATCTATACATCTGCAAATATACATTTTTTTTTATTACGGAAGTTTTTTTTCTTGCTTTTTATTGAAATAAACCATACCTTTGCACTAACGACGGTGAATTGCGCAATTTGTGCAAGATGCTGTCTGTGAAATTATTGTGTAAACAAAAATATTGTTATTATGGCAAAGATACGTAAACTCATCAGCAAATCCGGCTACGACTGGAAGTACAGTGTTGTCGGTGGTGTCACCCGCGTCAATATCGAGTCTGGTTCCGACATCGCTCACCTCGACGAGCTCGACCAGAAACTCTGGACCGTCCTCAGCTGCCCTGTCAAGGGCCTTGAATTCGACGAGAAAACACTTTCTATGATGGATGCCGACAAAGACGGCCGTATCCGTGTCGGTGAGGTCGTCGCTGCCGCCCAGTGGCTCAAGAAAGTGCTGTGCGACATGGATTACCTTGTAGAGGGCAATGATAGCATCGAATTCTCCCAGGTGAAGAAAGACACCGACGAGGGCAACCAGGTCATCGAGTCGGCCAAGCTCATCCTCTCACAGCTTGGCCTCGACAAAGAGGGTATCTCGCTGGCTGACGTCAACGATTATATGGCCATCTACGAGGAGAAGTGCAAGAATGAATATACCGCCGCCAATGCCGAGCCTTTCACGCCTCCTTATGGTGAGAAGAGCGACGATGCCGAGGCCGCCGTCGCCGCCATCCGTGCCAAGGTGGCCGACTTCTTCATGCGCTGCAAACTCGTGCAGTTCGACGAGGAGGCTTCGCCCGTGCTCGATGTCCAGGTGGAGAAGATTGCCACCATCAGCGCCAACAACCTCAGCGACAGTGTCGCCGAGATAGCCACCTACCCCTTGGCCCGTCCCGTCAAGGAGGCCCTCCTGCCCCTCAACGGCGGCATCAACCCCGCCTGGCAGGCCGCCTTCGCCACGCTGAAAGAGCTCGTCCTCGATGTCGACTTCCCCGGCAAGGAGAGTATCTCTGAGGCCGAGTGGAATACCATCCTCGCCAAGGTCGACGCCTACACCGCATGGAAAGCCGCTGGCGAGACCGCCATGAACGAGGCTGTGGCTGAGCAGGTCAAAGCCCATGCCGACGCCATCGAGCCCGTGGAGAAACTCCTGCGACTCTGCCGCGATTTCTTCCGCCTTCTGCACAATTTTGTTGTCTTTAAGGATTTCTATCGCCGCGACGACAATATCCAGGCTGTCTTCCAGGCCGGTAAGCTCTATATCGACCAGCGCTGCTGCGAGCTCTGCATCAAGGTCGACGATATGCCCAAGACCATCGCCTCCGCCGGCAAGAGCGGCATGTATCTCCTCCTGTGCCATTGCGTCAGCAAGGTGAAAGGCAAGGAGATGGACATCGCCGCAGCCCTCACCGACGGCGACGTCAACGACCTCCACGAGGGCAAGAACGCCATCTTCTACGACCGTTCGGGTCAGGACTGGGATGTCACCGTCACCAAGATCATCGACAACCCCATCTCCATCCGCCAGGCTTTCTGGAGCCCCTACCGCAAGTTCGTCAACTGGGTCACCGAGAAGATAGCCAAGAGCGCCGCCGAGAAGGAAAGCAAGCAGTTCGAAGAGATGACCGCCAAGGCCGATGCCGGCACCACCGAATTCCAGGCCAAGCTGGCCGCCGAAAAGGAGGGCAAGACCGAGAGTCCCTCCGAGGCCAAGGCCAACGAGAAGAAAGCGCAGATGTTCGACATCGCCAAGTTCGCCGGTATCTTTGCCGCCATAGGCTTGGCTTTGGGCTATATCGGTAGCTTCTTCGTCGACCTCGGTGGCTTCGTCGCTGGCAAGTGGTACAACATCCTCTTGCTCATCGGCTTCATCGTCGTCGTCATCAGCGGTCCCTCCATGCTCCTCGCCTGGCTCAAGCTCCGCAAGCGCAACCTCGGCCCCGTCCTCAACGCCAACGGCTGGGCCATCAACAGCAACGTCAAGGTCAACACCACCTTCGGCGCCACCCTCACCTCTACGGCTAAGTACCCCAAGCTCGTCATGACCGATCCCTTCGCCGACAAGAAGATGGCCTGGTGGAAGAAATGCCTCATCTGGCTCGTTATCCTCGCCGCACTCTTCGTCGTCGGCTTCAAGCTGACGCAGCACTACTGGCCCTGGGAGTGCAAGACTGCCGAACCCGCCGCCACGGAGGTCTGCGACAGCGTGGCTGCTCCTGCCGACGAACCTGCCGTCGAGGCCCCTGTCGCTGAAGAAACACCTGCCGAGTGATTCTGGTAACGGCGAATGATGCGTAAAATAATATTGGTCGTAGTGATGATGGTGTCTTCTGCCGTAGTGGCGCAGGAGGCCTTCACCATCGCCTGGTGGAACGTTGAGAACTTCTTCGACACCCGCGACGACCCCGCCACTTCCGATGACGAGTTCACCCCCGAGGGTGAGCGTCATTGGTCGACTCAGCGCTTCAACGCCAAACGCGATGGCATCTACAAGACCCTCCTCATGATAGACTGCCCCGACGTGGTGGGTCTCGCCGAGGTGGAGAACGCCTTTGTGCTGCGTGAGCTATGCTTCGGCACACCCCTCAGCAAGGCGGGCTACAATTTCGTGCACTACGACTCGCCCGACCGACGGGGCATCGACTGTGCACTCCTTTACCGCAAGGAGCACTTCCGTGTCACCGCCAGCCGTGCTGTCAGCCTCTCCGACAGTGCCGCAAACTATTTCACCCGTGACATCCTGCTGGTGGAAGGCGTCACCCCTGTCGGCGACACCCTATGTCTGTTGGTCAACCACTGGCCCTCGAAACTTGGCGGCGACGAGGCTGAAGCGCGCCGCATGGCCGCCGCCACCACGCTGCGGCGCCTCATGGACTCCCTCTCGCTGGCTCATCCTGCCGCCGCCGTCGTCGCCATGGGCGACTTCAACAGCACCGCCGACGAGCCTCCCATCGCCGAGGGGATGGGCTTCGGCGACCTCTGCCGCAACGCCGACGGCATACAGAACCTTGACTGCGACCTGCCCCGCGACGCTGGAAGCCACAAATACCAAGGCGAGTGGCGATACATCGACGCCCTCTTCCTCAAGACCGACCGCCATTGGAGCGTCATGGAGACGCAGCTGCTGCAGCTGCCACACCTCCTCGTCCTGGAACGCGGAAAGCTGGGCCTGCGGCCCAAGCGCACCTACCTCGGCATACGCTACGAGGGAGGCCTCAGCGACCACCTGCCGCTGCTATTGAAACTCAAACACTACACCCAACAATGAGCAACCTGATAGAACACCTCTACCTGAAAGCCCTCGTCGCGTCGCCACGCTGGCGCAATATCGTCGACAGCGACCTGCGCCGTGCTGTCGAGCTCTTCTGGCGTTACAAAATGCCTACCCCTCTCGACCTCGACCACCCCGTGACGCTCAACGAGAAGATACAGTGGCTCAAGCTGCATGGTCCCGCCGACCTTTGGAGCATGTTGTCTGACAAGGTGCGGATGAAGGAGATGCTGGCGGAGCAAGGCCTCGAACAGTACCTTCCGCAGACCTACGGTAGCTGGAACCGCTCCGCGGACATCGACCTGGAGACATTGCCCGACAGCTTCGTGCTGAAGTGCACGCACGACTGTGGCTCCGCCATCGTGGTGAAGGACAAACGGCAGCTGACCGACAAAGAGCTGCGCCGTCTCGACCGTGCCCTCCGTCGTCCTTTTGGCTACCGCACCGTCGAACCCCACTACCTGCGCATCCCGCGGCTCATCATGGCTGAGGAGCTCATCGGCACTCCCGAATATTTCGCCTCGCACCTCTCGCTCACCGACTATAAGTTCTGGTGCTTCGACGGCCATGCCGAGGTATGCCTCGTCTGTACCGACCGCCACATTAGTCACCGCAAAGCCGTCAAGGAACTCTACTCCGTGCGTCCCTGGAGGCCTCTGCCCGAGGGACTGGCGCATCCGCCCACGCCGTGGGTCGACCTCGAACAGCCGGCCAACTGGGACGAGATGGTGGCCCTCGCCGAGCGTCTCTCCGTGGGACACCCACAGGTGCGCGTCGACCTCTACAATGTCGACGGCCGCATCTACATCGGCGAGCTCACCTTCACCGCCTCCAGTGGCATCATGCGCTCCCTTAGCGACGACATGCAGCGCCGGCTGGGAGGAATGGTTAAGTTGCCATGAGCCTTTTTTTCGTTGTGTAATTCCATCTTTTTTTTGTACATTTGCACGTCGATTGATTGAAGATAAAATTATATATATATGTATAGAACAAATACTTGCGGCGAGCTCCGCCTCGCCAATGTGGGACAGACAGTAACCCTCGCCGGCTGGGTGCAGCGCTCGCGCGACCTCGGCGGCATGACTTTTATCGATCTGCGTGACCGCTACGGCATCACGCAGCTGGCCTTCAATATGGAGACCAATGCGCCGCTCTGCGAGCAGGCTCGCAAGCTCGGCAGAGAGTATGTCATCCAGGTGACTGGCAAGGTTATCGAGCGCAGCTCGAAGAACACCAAGATTCCCACGGGTGAAATCGAGATCGAGGTGGCTGAGCTGACCATCCTCAACGAGGCCAAGGTGCCGCCCTTCACCATCGAGGACCAGAGCGACGGCGGCGACGACCTCCGCATGAAGTACCGCTACCTCGACATCCGCCGCAACCCCGTCAAGAATAACCTCATTATGCGCCATCGCATGGCTATGCTGGTGCGCAACTACCTCTCCGACCGCGACTTCTTGGAGATAGAGACCCCCATGCTCATCAAGAGCACCCCTGAGGGCGCCCGCGACTTCGTCGTGCCCAGCCGCATGAACCCCGGCGAGTTCTACGCCCTGCCGCAGAGTCCGCAGCAGTACAAGCAGCTGCTCATGGTGGCCGGCATGGACCGCTACTTCCAGATCGTGCGCTGCTTCCGCGACGAGGACCTCCGCGCCGACCGTCAGCCCGAGTTCACGCAGATCGACTGCGAGATGAGCTTCGCGCATCAGGAGGACGTGCTCAATATGTTCGAAGGCCTCGCCAAGCACCTCTTCAAGGAGATGAAGGGCATCGAATTCGACAAATTCCCCCGCATGACCTGGCACGACGCCATGCGTTTCTACGGCTCCGACAAGCCCGATATCCGCTTCGGCATGGAGTTCCAGGAGGTCACCGATGTGGTCAAAGGCCACGGCTTCGGCCTCTTCGACGGCAGCGAGCTGGTGGTGGGCATCGTGGCCCCCGGCTGCGCCGAATACACGCGCAAGCAGCTCGACGCGCTCACCGACTTCGTGAAGCGTCCGCAGGTGGGCGCCGGCGGCATGGTGTATATCAAGTACAACGCCGACGGCAGCTTCAAGAGCAGTGTGGACAAGTTCTACGATGCCGACGCCCTCAAGGCCATCGCCGACAAGATGGGTGCCAAGCCCGGCGACCTGATGCTCATCCTCTGCGGCCCTGCCATGAAGACCCGCGTGCAGCTCTGTGCCCTGCGCCTCGAGATGGGCAGTCAGCTCGGCCTGCGCGACCCGCAGAAGTTCGCACCCCTCTGGGTTATCGACTTCCCCCTGCTCGAGTGGGACGATGAGACGCAGCGCTACTACGCCATGCACCACCCCTTCACGGCTCCCAAGCCCGAGGACGAGCCGCTGCTCGACGACCCCAGCCGCTGGGGCGACATCCGCGCCAATGCCTACGACATCGTCATGAATGGCTGCGAGGTGGGTGGCGGCAGCATCCGTATCCACGACCGCACCTTGCAGAATAAGATGTTCCACACCCTCGGCTTCACCGACGAGAGCGCCGCCGCGCAGTTCGGCTTCCTGATGGATGCCTTCACCTATGGTGCGCCGCCTCACGCCGGTCTCGCCTTCGGCTTCGACCGCCTCTGCTCCATCTTCGCCGGCGCCGACAGCATCCGCGACTTCATCGCCTTCCCGAAGAACAACTCCGGCCGCGATGTCATGAGCCAGTCGCCCTCGCCCATCAGCCAGGAGCAGTTGGATGAGCTGTGCATAGAGGTAAGAACTAAGAGCTAAGAACTTTAGACAATCTTAGGATAACCTAGGAACTCCTAGGTTATCCTAGGCAATCCTAGAAAAACTAGATGATAAAGGCACTTATTAATTCCATGCGTCTCCGCACATTGCCCCTGTCTTTGGCAGGCGTGGTGTGCGGAGGTGTTATGGGGTATGCCGCCCCCGCATGTCGGCCTTGGACGCACCTGTTTCTGGTGCTCACCACAGTGTCGCTGCAGGTGCTCACCAACCTCAGCAATGAGTTGGGCGACCACTTGAGCGGTGTGGACGGCGAGGGTAGGGAAGGCCCCAACTACAGCATGACCGATGGAGGCCTGACGGTCAGGCAGATGTGGGGTGTCATCAATGGTATGGTGGTAGCTTGCTGCGTCTTCGGCCTGCTGATGGTGCTGCTGTCGGGATGCCCGTGGTGGGTGCTCCTGTTGGGTGTCGCCGCCATCTGGGCCGCTACGCACTATACCCTCGGCAAGAAACCGTACGGCTATATCGGCCTCGGCGACCTTTTTGTCTTCATTTTCTTTGGTCTGGTGAGCGTGCTGGGTAGCTATTTCGTCATCGCCCACACCCTTCCGTTCAAGATATGGCTATGGGCACCGGCCGTGGGTGTCGGCTTGCTGAGCGTGGCGGTGCTTAATGTGAACAACATCCGCGACATGCAGAGCGACGAAGGTATCCGCAAGACCATCCCGTTGCGTATCGGTGCTATCCCCGCCAAGATATACCAGACGTTGTTGGTGGTGTTTGGCGTGGCGTGCTTCATGTGGAACGAGGAGCAAATGGCCTTCTGTGCCATTACCATTCCCTTCTTTGTGTGGCATATTATCGGCGTGTGGCGTCGCAATGGTAAACGGCTCGACCCGATGTTGCCTCTGTTGGTCATCAGTACCTTTGTCTTGGCACTGATTTACGGCGAGGTGTACCAGATAGAAGCCACCTGTCCTTATCCCATCTGGTAGTATGGCCTACGACTTCGACACGATAGCGCGCGGCTACGACCGCATGAACCACTTGATGACCCTCGGACTCGACCGCCGCTGGCGTCGTCGTGCGACGAAGGAGGTGGTCAGTGGCCACTGGCCGGCGGCCAGCGTGCTGGATGTCGCTTGTGGTACGGGCGACATGGTGTGCAACCTCGTTCAGCGCGGCTGTACTGTCACGGGTGTGGACCTCTCGGAAGAGATGCTCGCTATCGCACGTCGAAAGACGGCATTGGCTAGCTTCCAGTTGGCCGACGCCGAGCACCTGCCGTTCCCCGATGGTAACTTCGATGCGGTGACTTGTGCCTTCGGCGTGCGCAACTTCGTGCATCTGGAGAAAGGCCTCGGCGAGATGCTGCGGGTGCTGAAGCCCGGTGGCCGCATGGTGATACTCGAGCTCGCCACCCCCGACAACAAACTCCTACGCCCTTTCTACAACTTCTATACGAAACATATCATCCCCTGGCTCGGCAGCCGCATCGCCGGCAACCGCGACGCCTACACCTACCTCCCCGACAGCATCACCCGCTTCCCCAAAGGCGACGCCTTCCTCGATATCATTCAACATTCAACATTCAGCATTCAACATTCGTGCCATCGTCGCCTCACCTTCGGCGTATGTCGCTTATATACAATAAACAAAAGGGCCGCCGAGTGAGCGACCCCTATTGTTATTAATCCTAAAACACTGATGCAAAAGTACGACTGTTTTGGAGACTGGACAATAACCATAAATAGTGATTTTATTAATAACCTGAAAACTAATTTTGTATGAAGAAATTCTTGTTCTTAGTGACGCTTGCCGCCACGCTGACCTGCCAGGCTCAGAATGTGGAGAAGCTGCAGAAGAAGGTCGCTGCCGGCGACGTGAAGGCTATGCTTGAGCTGGCCGACTACTACCAGGCGGGCTATGGTGTGCCTGTCGACACCGCCAAGGCCCTCGAACTCTACCGTCAGGCCGACGCCCTGGGCTCGGCCGAAGCCAAGGGCCACCTGGGCCGCATGGCACTCTACTATGGCCCACTGGGCCACGACAGCGTGGAATGCTACCGCCTCTCCATGGCTTCTGCCAATGCCGGTTCGCCCTATGGCGTATACCGTCTCGCGGTCTGCTACCTCGACGGCATCGGCGTCAAACGCGACTACGACCAGTGTCACGCCCTCTTGGAGCAGGCCATGAAGATGGGCTGCCCCGAGGCCTACTCGCTGGTGGGACGCGGCTATCTCTTCGGGCAGAGCGGCTATGCCCGCGACATCGAGAAGGCTTACCCCTATCTGAAGAAGTCCTCCGTCGGCTGCTGCGGAAGCAAGTATAACCTGATGGCACAGTATTACTGGGTGAAAGGCGATGTTAAAGAGGCTGTCAAGTGGCTGGAGAAAGGCCGTAAAGAGGGAAACATGCAGGCCGTGGCCGGCTACGCCAGATATATGGAATACGGCATGGGGATGCCTGCCGACGAGCGCGGCGCCTTGGCCGAATATCGCCGACTGAAAGAGAAGTTTCATGATGATAACGACTACAAGATGATGGAGGCCAATCTGCTGGCTTCGGCAAGAGACACCACGTTGCGCGACTACTCGACGGCCCTTCTGCTCTATGAGGAGATCGGCAACGAGCCCTTTGCCTCCAACTATGATGCCATCGGCCTTTCCTATATCAACGGCACCATGACGCCCGTCGACAGCACCATGGCTTACCACTACTGGCTGCGTGGAGCCCGCAAGAACGATGTCTATTCTATGGTGCACCTCTCTCAGTACTATGCCTCCATTGACCGTAACGACAGTGCCGAATTCTACCTTCGTAAGGCTTGCGAATGGGAATCGGAAGATGCCGCCTACATCCTTGCCAGCTATTACCTCGGCGTGGATAGCGTCTTGGACAGCGTCCTTGGAATGCAATATCTGCAGAAGGCCGCCGACTGGGGAAGTGATCAGGCACGTGTGGCCATCGGCCAGGTGTACCTCGGCAACGGCGAGTACGACAAGGCCATGGAGTGCTACGACAAGGCTATCTCCAATGCCTACTATGACGCCTACCTCTACAAGGCCGAGTTGTCGCTCCTGGATGGAGGCCAGAAGAGCTATCTGAAGCTCTTGGAGAAAGGTGGCAAGATGGGCTCTTCCCTTTGCTATGGTGTCTTGGGAGAATTCTATGAGAACAATCAGGACTACAAGAAAGCCCTCAAATTCTACGAACTTTCCGCCTCTCCGCAGGCCGACTATCGCATTGCACGTATCTACCTCAGCGGCGTCATCGACACCACCGAGGCCACCCTGCAGAAAGGCCACCGCCTGATGCAGCGCTCGGCCTATGCCGGCAACCGCGACGGCATGTACTGGCTTGGCTACGACTACCAGCAGGGTGTCGGCTGCCGCCAGAACCTCGACAGCTCCTTCTACTATTTTAATGCCCTCGCCGAGCAGAACGACGGCATGGCGCTCATGCAGCTGGCCATCGCCTATGAGCATGGCCGTGGCGTGGAGGCCGACACCGCCCTGGCGATGGACTACTACCTCCGTGCCGGACAGAACGGCGTCAGCGACGGCTACGCCTACCTTGGCGACTTCTACCGTAACGGCACCACCACTGTCGCGCCCGACTCGGCCAAGGCCTTTGAGTATTATATGCTGGCTACCACGATTCCCGACGGCAACACCGCCGGCCTCTACTATGTGGGCGACAGCTACCTCCGTGGCATCGGCGTGGCGAAAGACACCGCCGCCGCCTTGCCCTATTTCCGTCAGGCTGCCGCCCAGGGCTCCTACCGCTCCATGGCGATCCTCGGCGATTACTTCGAGAGTGGTTGGGGTGGTCTGCAGACGAATGGCGACTCCGCTCTCCACTACTACTATCTGGCCTCGCAGGGCAACGACCCCCGCGGCGACTTCAAGATCGGTGCCTTCCTCTACGACAACGAGAACTATGAGATGGCCCTGCAGTATTTTACCTCTGCGGCCCACAACGGTGACATCGACGCCTATGTCTCTTACGCACAGGCCATGCTGGCCGGTAACGGCATGGAGGCCAATCCCGCGCAGGCCTGCGATATGCTCGAACAGCTGGCGCCGGTAGCCACCGACGGCCGTCCGCAGCTGCTGCTCGCCATAGCGCATCTGAAGGGCTACGGCCGTCAGATCGACAACGACTTGGTCCTTAGCTACCTCGACAGCGCCATCGTCCGTGGCAATACCAATGCCATGATGCTCCTGGCTTCTATGTATGAAGATGGCGAAGTGGTGTCGCGCGACACCGTGCGCAGCGTCGAATACTACCAGATGGCTGTCGACCACGGCTCCATCAGGGCTACGCTGCACCTCGCCTCCATGTATCTTGAGGGCAACGGCGCTCCCAAAGATGCCAAACGTGCCGCCGAACTCTATCAGTCTGCTGCCGACCGTGGCAGCCTCGAGGGCCTCTGCCGCCTCGGCCTCTGCTATGAGGAGGGCGAAGGCGTTATCCTCAACTCGCGCAAGGCCTACAACCTGTATATGCAGGCCGCCGACCGCGGCTCCTCGTTCGGCATGTTCCTGGTCGCCATGTGCTACGCCGAAGGCGTCTATGTCAAGGAAGACATGGAGCAGGCAGCCCAGTGGTTCCTCAAGGGTGCCGAGGCTGGCAGCGTGCGTTGCTGCTATTTCATCGGCAAGATGTACGCTACGGGCGAGGGCGTGAAGAAAAACAAGAAGGAAGCCAAGAAGTGGCTCACCATCGCTGCCCAAAACGGCATCGACGCCGCAGAACAGATCCTGCGGGAGCTGTAGAGAGTGAAATGAAAAAGGGAGGTTCCATACGGGACCTCCCTTTTTTTGTTTCACCTGTTTGCTTATTCCTCAGCGTTCTTTTCGATGGCAAGCTTGCCTCTGTAGTATCCGCATTCGGGACAAACGTGGTGGTACATGACTTGTGCGCCGCAATTGCTGCAAGTAGTCAGCTGAGCGCTCTCCAACGCATCGTGCGTTCTTCTCTTGGCCGTTCTGGTCTGCGAGAATCTGTGTTTTGGATGTGGCATATTATTACTTTTTTAATTTATTATTTCTAAAACAATTTCTCACTCCTCACTCCTCACTCCTCACTCATCACTCCTCACTCATCACTCATCACTCATCACTCCTCATTCATCACTTTCTTCAGCGCTTCCCATCGGGGGTCGATCTCCTCTGTCTTCTCTTCTTCCTCTTTGTCGGTGATGAACCGTGTCACCTCCGGGTCGCATTCTCCTTCGGGGTGGATGTGCTGCATCGGGATACGCACTGCTGCGTATTCATACAGCCATTGGGCCAGGTCTATCTCGAACGCCTTCTCGGGCAGCACCACGACATCCTCGTCGTCGCACACTTCGGTGTCGCTGAAGCGCACGCAGAGGTGCTCTTCGCCTTCCACCGGGACTGTCAGGTCGCCAAGGCAGCGGTCGCACATCGTCGTCAGCTCCCCTTTCAGCAAAAAGGTGAACATCAGAAGGTGCTCTTTACGCTCCATCTTGACGTCAATTTTGACGTTTCCATCCCGGATTTCGTCGTTTTTCCACCGCTCAAAGAACTCTCCATTTAACGTAAAGCAGAAGGTGTAATTGCCTGGCTTTAAACCGCTAAACTGTATTTTGGTGTCATCGTTCTGGCTCATTTTCACACTCCTATTGAGTTTGCAAAAATACGAAGATTTTTTATACTGACAAAAAAAACTTTATTTTTTACAAAATATTTTGCCATTTCTACATACTTTCGTATCTTTGCATCTTCAAATTTGGTGAATGGAATTACTCTTTGGCATAATATGTGGTGCGCTGATGTCTCTGATTTTCAGTTTCGGCCCTGCGTTCTTTTCTCTCATTCAGCATAGCATTCACCATGGCTTCCGCAAGGCAATATCTTTTTCTTTGGGCATCAGCTTGAGCGATATAGTCATCGTGCTGCTCATGCTCACCGTCCTTTCCAACTACAACCTCGACGACCTCTTCTCCCACGACTGGGTGCGCATCCCCATCCTGATTGTCGGTGCCATCACCACGGCGGTCTTCGCCGTGCTGACCTACCGCAGCAGGGTGAAGACCAATGTCTCCACCGACGGCCACCTGAAGTTCATCACCGAGCATGCCACACGTCGCTGGAAGCTCACCCTCTCGGGCTTCCTGCTCAATATCCTCAATCCCCTTATCTGGCTCTACTGGATTACCCTTGTGACCTTCTTCTCGGCCAGCTTCGAGCTTTCGGTCGCCGACCGTTACCTCTTCTTCTCGGGCCTGATGCTGGCGGTCTTCGGCACCGACGTGCTCAAATGCCGTCTCGCCGCCATGCTCCAGCATTGGTTCACGGCGCGTATCATGAATGTGTTCAACAAGGTGACGGGATATATCTTGGTGGCCTTCTCGGTCTATCTGGTGGTCTCTATCTTCATTCCGTGGAAGAGCGATTCCGTGCAGCGGGTCATGGAGAACGTCAACAGTGCTGTGCGCCACGAGTCGTCGCAAGCCGGCCAGGCTGCAGACACCTGCGTGGTGTTCGATACCGTGACTCCCGCCCCGGCAGACACTGTTACCGATACATTACTTTGATGCTCTTGCCTCCCGGCAGGGTCACCACATAGACTCCGTGGCGCGGCAGTGCCACGAAGCCGTCGCGGCATCTGGCAATCTGGCGTCCCAGCAGGTCGCTGACGCGGCAGCCTTCCTGTCCGCTGTTGGCAATGGTGATGCCGCCGGCCACCGTCGTCACGGTCGGCAGGGGGGCGTCGGCGATCTCGACGCCGGCCTGGCTGCATTTCTCCACGATGGTCTGCGCATTCCAGTTGGGAGCGCTGCGGTAGGTGTCGCCGCTTTGGCAGGGCACGAGGACGGTGAAGGTACCCACGTCGGTGAAGGCGTTGCTCTCCAGTGCTGGCGGCACGGCGCCGAGCAGCTCGAGGGTGTCCAGCGAGGAGCAGCCATTGAAGGCCTGCTCGCCGATGAAGCGCACCGTTGCCGGCAGGGTGACGCGCTCGACGGTGCTGCAGGTATAGAGCGCCATATTGCCCACCCCGAGGGTGCCCTCGGGCAGCACCACGGCGCTGCCGACGCTGCTGGGCGCCGAGGCTATCAGGTAGGCCCCGATGAAGAGCAGTCCCTCGTCGGTGATGTTGTCGTTGTTGCCGAAATAGGCGGTGCCGGTGAAGGCATAGGAGCCCAGGACGGTGAGCGTCGAGGGCAGGCTGATGCTCTCCAGTGCGGAGCATTGCGCGAAGGCCAGGCGGCCGATGCGCGTCACCCCTTCGGGGACTACGATGGCGGTGATGCCGGTGCAGCCCTGGAAGGCGCGCTCGTCGATGGCCACGACGCTATAGGTGGTGCTGTTGTTCTCTACGGTGGCCGGCAGCGTCAGGGCTCCCGAGGGGGGCGTATAGCTGTCCCAGTCGGGGTTGACGACCTTGACGGTGTTGGTGCCGGCGATGATGGTGAAGTAGACCTTCTGGCCGGCGGCTACCTCTACCCTAAAATCGAATGCCCTCGCCGTGGTGGCGGCGAGGAGCATTACGATGATGATGATTTTTCTGGTCATAAGATACGTTATTACGTAAAGGACGTTATAACGGTCAGATCTCCACGCCGCGGGCGGCGAAGAGCAGCTCCATCATGCGGATGGCCGAGGTGCTGACGGGTGTGCCGGGGCCGAAGATGGCGGCGACGCCGGCGTCGAAGAGGAACTGGTAGTCCTGCGGCGGGATGACGCCACCGGCGACGACCATGATGTCCTCGCGGCCCAGCTTCTTGAGCTCCTCGATGACCTGCGGCAGCAGGGTCTTGTGACCTGCCGCCAGCGAGCTGGCACCGAAGATGTGCACGTCGTTCTCCACGGCCTGCTTGGCGGCCTCGGCGGGAGTCTGGAACAGCGGACCCATGTCGACGTCGAAACCCATGTCGGCATAACCCGTGGCGACAACCTTGGCGCCGCGGTCGTGGCCGTCCTGGCCCATCTTGGCCACCATCACGCGCGGACGGCGTCCTTCCATCTTGGCAAATTTATCGGTGAGTTCCTGGGCGCGCTTGAAGGCGTCGCTCTCTTTGGTCTGACTGCTGTACACGTTGCTGATGAGGTTGATTTTGGCTTTGTAACGTCCGTAGACTTTCTCCAGGGCATAGCTGATCTCGCCCAGCGAGGCGCGCTTGCGGGCGGCGTCGATGGAGAGCTCCAGCAGGTTGCCCTCGCCGGTGCGGGCGCACTCCGTGAGGCGGTCCAAAGCGGCCTCCACGGCGGCATTGTCGCGCTCGGCGCGGAGCTTGTGCAGACGCTCGATCTGGGCGTTGCGCACGGCGGTGTTGTCGATCTCGAGGGTCTCGATGGGATCCTCGTGGTCCAGACGGTATTTGTTGACACCTACGATGGTGTCGATGTTCGAGTCGATACGGCTCTGCTTGCGGGCCGAGGCCTCCTCGATGCGCATCTTGGGCACGCCGCTCTCGATGGCTTTGGCCATGCCGCCCAGCTTCTCCACTTCCTGGATGTGGGCCCAGGCTTTGTGGGCGATTTCGTGGGTGAGGGTCTCGATGTAGTAGGAGCCGGCCCACGGGTCGACGACACGGCAGATATTGGTCTCCTCCTGGAGGTAGATCTGCGTGTTACGGGCGATACGGGCGCTGAAGTCCGTAGGCAGTGCGATGGCCTCGTCGAGGGCGTTGGTGTGCAGCGACTGGGTGTGACCCAGGGCGGCACCCATGGCCTCGATGCAGGTGCGGGCAACGTTGTTGAAGGGGTCCTGCTCCGTGAGGCTCCAGCCCGAGGTCTGGCTGTGCGTACGCAGGGCCAGCGACTTGGGATTCTTCGGGTTGAACTGGTTCACGATCTTGGCCCACAGCATACGGGCGGCACGCATCTTGGCAATCTCCATGAAGTGGTTCATGCCCACGCCCCAGAAGAACGACAGACGCGGCGCGAAGTCGTCGACGCTCATGCCGGCCTGCACACCTGCACGCAGGTACTCAAGGCCGTCGGCCAGCGTGTAGGCCAGCTCGATGTCGGCGGTGGCACCAGCCTCCTGCATGTGGTAGCCGGAGATGGAGATGCTGTTGAACTTAGGCATGTGCTTCGAGGTGTACTCGAAGATGTCGGCGATGATCTTCATCGACGGCAGGGGAGGATAGATATAGGTGTTACGCACCATGAACTCCTTCAGGATGTCGTTCTGGATGGTGCCCTGCAGCTGTTCCTGCGGCACACCCTGCTCCTCGGCGGCGATGATATAGAACGAGAGGATGGGCAGCACGGCGCCGTTCATGGTCATGGAGACGGACATCTTGCCCAGGTCAATCTGGTCGAACAGAATCTTCATGTCGAGGATGCTGTCGATGGCCACACCGGCCTTACCGACGTCGCCCACCACGCGCTCGTGGTCCGAGTCGTAGCCACGGTGCGTGGCCAGGTCGAAGGCGCAAGACAGACCCTTCTGTCCGGCGGCGATGTTGCGGCGGTAGAAGGCGTTACTCTCCTCGGCGGTGGAGAAACCGGCATACTGACGGATGGTCCACGGACGCATCACATACATCGTCGAGTAAGGTCCGCGCAGGAAGGGCGCGATACCGGCGGCATAGTTCAGGTGCTCCATGCCCTCGAGGTCTTTCTTGCCGTAGGCGGGCTTCACGTCAATCTGCTCCGGCGTCTTCCAGTTCTTCTCGATATGGTTTTCTTTTTCCCATTTCTCGAACGTCTCGCGGCCGTTTTCCACGGCGCGAATGTCGACTTTTGAAAAATCAGGTCTCATTATCAGTACTTTATTGTTTAATCAATCATTAACATTAAAGTGCAAATATAATAAAAAAAATAATTCTAATAAAAAATTATTTTCGCCGCGCCGTGGTCGCCTCCTGCCGTCAGGTGCCGTTCCGGGCGTTGTGGCCCACCCGCAAGCTACCGACGGTGTCCTCAGACATGGCGGATTCGTCGGCAGCTACAAGGGCTTCCGACCTGTCGCCACGCTCCCCCTCAGCAAGGGTCTCCGGAAGGGGTAGGGGAGAGGCTGTTGTGCCCTGTGAATCCTCGGAGAGGAGGCCATAGGCCGTCGTCGAGCAGCGGCCGTGCTCGTCCTGCACGAAGGCATAGAGGTGTAAGTCGCTGCTGCCCACCAGATAGTCCGGCAGCAGCACGTCGATGCGCTTGGCGCGGCGGTAGACGGCATTCGTCAGGTATCCGCGACCCGTCGCGGGACTGTAAATCCACAGGTACACACTGTCATACCCGTCCGCCGCCCGATGCTCCGGATTCTTGTCGAAATAGACAGTCAACTCATCACTCATCACTCCACACTCCACACTAGTTATCGCCACCGGCGCCACAGGCCCCGCGCTGACCTGCAGCCGCGCCCAGTCCACCTCAAGTGTTGCGGCATTGCTCGGGTCGTCATTTCCCGTCGCCCCCTCCTGAGGGGGAGTACCCCGCAGGGGGGAGGGGGTGGTAGAAGAAGAGAACGACTCCTGGTTCATCTTCACGAAGAGGTTCTGCGCCGTCATGCCCATCTGGCGGGCCACGGCGGTGAGGCCCGCGGTGACGGCCCACCGCATGCGTGCCGCCAGCTGCACCTCCTGCTTGAAGAGGGCACGATGCGCCTGCTGCGCCTCGCTGCGCGGGTTGTGCACCTGGCGGGCCCGTGCCCTGAGGCACCACACGCCGTTCCATTGATATCCCACTGCCGGTCCCAGCCTCCCGTTGAAGCCGCCAAGAAATCCGTTTGATAATTTTGCCATAGCCGATAAAGAATTAAGAATTAAAAATTAAGAATTAAGAATTATTGGGATAGGTTATAGAAAGGTTATAGGTTAGTGGTTATAGGTTATTGACGCTACACAGTCAATGTGATGCGGCAGCCTCTCTATAACCAATAACCTATAACCAATAACCTTTCAAAAAAAACTATAACCAATAACCTTTAAAAAAATCTATAACCAATAACCTATAACCAATAACCTTTCACGAACACATATAATATAATCTCAAAACGGTAACATGTCAAGTACTTTTGTCTTTTTTAACTAAGATTTAACAAAGAGAGGGGTAAGAGCGGAGTAAGAGTTGAGTAAGAGTTGGTGGCTTGGGAAGTTTGATTCACAGATAGGTATGATTCCTGTCCCAGACCGCTGCGCCCCAGACTTCCATCTGGGGTTACTGAGAGGTGCTCCCTTCGGGAGCTATGGAGGATGGACGCTGTCGTGTCGCCCCAGACTCCCGTCTGGGGTTACTGAGAGGTGCTCCCTTCGGGAGCTGGTGGAGAGAGGATTGAGGCTCTTTGGGGAGGCTGGGCCGTGCCGGAGGCACGGTCTTTCAGTAACCCCAGACGGAAGTCTGGGGAGTAAGACATACAACCTCCTCCCAGCTCCCGAAGGGAGCGCCCCATACAATATAATCCCACTTATCTCGTTATACCAGCATGAGTTATACGCAACTTCTTTATCACGCAGTCATCCGCACTCACCGCAGTGAGCGCACCATCACCGAGGACCATGAGCGAGAGCTCTATGCCTATATCCATGGCATGTGTAAGAATCGCGATGTCGTCCTTTATCGCATAGGCGGCATGCCAGACCATGTCCACCTTTTGGTTGGCCTACCAGCGACACTGCCTATAGCGAAGTTTATACAAGAGGTTAAGTCAGTGACCAGCGTCTGGCTCAAGAAAAATCCCAACTTTCCGTATTTTGACCATTGGTCGGGCGAGTATGCCGCCTTCACCTATGCCATGCGCGACAAGGATATGATTGTTAACTACATCAAAAACCAGAAGGAACATCATCGGACTGTGAGTTTCGAGGAGGAGTATCGACAGTTTATTCTGGAGAGCGGTGGGACTATAGATGAGAGGTTTTTCCTGAGGGATTGATGGGGCGCTGCCTCCGGCAGCTGGTGAGAGGGGTGAGAGATAGCGTGGTGCCCCAGACTGGCGAGCCCCAGACTGCCGTCTGGGGTTACTGAGAGGTGCTCCCTTCGGGAGCTATGGAGGATGGACGCTGTCGTGTCGCCCCAGACTCCCGTCTGGGGTTACTGAGGGGTGCTCCCTCCGGGAGCTGGTGGATGAGGCGGAGATATATCGTGATGCCCCAGATCGGCGTGCCCCAGACTGCCGTCTGGGGTTACTGAGAGGTGCTCCCTTCGGGAGTTGGTGGAGAGGGGTGAGGCTCTTTGGGGGAGGCTGGGCCGTGCCGGAGGCACGGTCTTTCAGTAACCCCAGACGGAAGTCTGGGGATAGAAGATACACCACCTCCTCCCCAGGCTCCCGGAGGGAGCCACCAGTACTATCGAGGGACGCTCCCTTCGGGAGATTGTGGAGAGATGGTTGGCGTGTCTGGAGGGTGGCCTCTGGGTTAGGAGAGGCGGGAGTGCAGGGTGTCTATGCGGCGGCGTACGAGGAGGCCGCCGCTGGCGATGACGCCGAGGGTCACGACGACCCATAGCCACAGGCGTCCCTTCTCCTGCGGGGCGTCGACTTCGGCGAAGGGGTCCTCGCTGCTGAGATATTTGCCGTCGGCTATCAGCTGCAGGGCATATTCGAGCATTACGTCGGTCTCGCCGTCGGCGCCCATGGTGATCTCGTTGTAGGTGAGCGGCAGCTCATAGTCGGGCAGCAGTCCGCGGCCCCAGGGGGTGCGGGCGCACACCGTGGTGTCGAAGACCACCTTGACCATGGGTATCTCGATGGTGCGCTGCGTGTTGGGCAGGCAGATGAGGGCCATCTCCATGGCCGTGATGTAATGGTAGGCCGAGCCGGTCTCGCGCCCCACGCTGACGCCGCGCCGGTTGCGCACCAGCACGGAGGGGAAGATGGTGGCGCACGACATCGAGTTGCCGTTGGTGAGCACATACACCCGTCCGGTGTACTGGTGGTTGCTGTCGGGCATGATGCAGATGCTTGCCTTTGTGGAGTCGAAGCAGTAGTAGCCCGGCTTGCCTTCCTGCTGTATGTAGTCGGAGAAGAGCACCTCGTCTTTCGTGTGGTTCTCGCTGTAGCGCAGGCTTTCGAAGGGTCCCTGCTTCTTCACGAAGAGGTGGCCGCCGCGCTGGCGGTTCATCGGCTGTTGGGCGAAGCATGCCAGCAGGCGGTTCATCACCTCGGGCTCGCCGCCGGCGTTGTTGCGCAGGTCGATTATCATGTTGGCCGACGTGCACTGGCCTATCCAGTCGAGGACTTTTTCCAGCTGCATGTCGCCGATGTCGAAGGTGCGGATGGAGAGGTAGGCCGTGGAGTCGTTGAGTTGGCGTATGGCGTAGGTGCTGTCAGGGGTCTCCATCCAGTTGAGACATCTCCATTGGCGTATCTTGCCGGCGGGGGTGCCGGTGGAATGGAACACGACGGGGATCTTCCCGAAGGGGACGTCGATTTCTTCGCCATCGGCAAAGACGACATGGTTCTTGCTGTTGGCGGTGGCGTTGGCGCTGATGAGCGTCGAGCGAGAGCTCAGCAGCACGTTCTCCTCTTCCAGGTGGCTCTTCACGTCGAGGTCGTAGAGGCCTATGTATTGGTGGGTCTGACGGGCGTAGTCGCGTGCCGGCATGCCGTCGATGCTCTGCACCACACGTCCCAGGTATTTCTCATATTTCTCGTATCCTTTGCTGGTCATCAGCACCCGCAGGGTGTCGTCGCACCACAGGTAGAACAGCACGGGGCTGTAGAGGTCGGCCATCTTTATGTCGAACTTGTCGGGCAGCAGGTCCAGGTGGCTGTCGTGGAGGAGGCTTCGGAAGCGGAAGAGGGGCTCGAGCATGAGGCGTGGCAACGGCTTCGTCACCGACTGGCGCAGGGCTTCCATCGTGTCGTGGAAGGCTTTGTCGCTCATCCTGTCGTTCAGCGACGGGTAGAGCTCCAGCACCGCCTGCTCCAGCACCGTCAGGTCCTCGCGCATCTTCTCCACGGAGACGGGGTCTTCGCGCTCCGCGATGTTGAGGTGGAACCTGCTTTCCAGCCCGAAGGGCGACAGGGGGTCGTCGGACACGGTGTTGGGCAGGGAGACGCTGACGAGCAGCGACGGCTTGGGGATGCCCCGGTACGACCAGGCCAGCCGTCCCAGGGTGTCGCCTGCCGCTATCTTCTGCCCTTCGCGGAAGCGGTAGTCTCCGAGTAATCCGCTGATGGAGACATGGCGTCCGTCAGCGATGCGGAGGGTCACATAGCCCGACAAATACTGGAGGGAGATGTTGTCGGAAGGCTTTATCTGCCGGAGGTTCTCGTCCCAGGACTGCCGAGGGTCGGTATGGTAGCCGATGGAACTCGTCAGGGTGGGATGATAGTCGATGCCGACACTGGTGATGGTGCCGTCGATGGGACAGAGCACCGCGTCGCCTTCCCGGCCTCCGATAAAGAGGTCGCAGCAGTTGAATTCTTTCCCGATATGGGAATTGGGCGGGCTGATGATGTTCTCGCCTGCCTTGTGGCCTGCCATGGGCCACAGCCATGATTGTGCGAATGCACTCGTCGGCGCCAGCAATAGGGCTGCCAACATTGCTCGTTGTAAAAACATAGGGCTTACAAGGTTTTGATTTCGAGTGCAAAAATACATATTTTTTTTATATTATTTGTTAAAAAAATTATTTTTGTTTGCTGAGGGACGCTCCCTCCGGGAGCTGCATGGATGTGATGGTGGCGTGGTGCCCCAGACTGGCGTGCCCCAGATTGGCGTGCCCCAGACTGGCGAGCCCCAGACTGCCGTCTGGGGTTACTGAGAGCGGCTCCCTTCGGGAGCTGGTGGATGAGGCGGAGATATATCGTGATGCCCCAGACTCCCATCTGGGGTTACTGAGAGGTGCTCCCTCCGGGAGCTATGGAGGATGGACGCTGTCGTGTCGCCCCAGACTGCCGTCTGGGGTTACTGAGAGTTGCTCCCTCCGGGAGCTGGTGGAAAGGGGTGAGGCTCTTAGGGGAGGCTGGGCCGTGCCGGAGGCACGGTCTTTCAGTAACCCCAGACGGAAGTCTGGGGATAGAAGATACACCACCTCTTCCCCAGGCTCCCGGAGGGAGCCATCAGCACTGTGGAGAGGCGCTCCCTCCGGGAGCTGCATGGATGTGATGGTGGCGTGGTGCCCCAGACTGGCGTGCCCCAGACTGGCGTGCCCCAGACTGGCGAGCCCCAGATTGCCGTCTGGGGTTTGCTCCACGTTGGTCGCAAGCCGTGCCCCATGGGGCAGGCAGATTGAGAGCGGCTCCCTTCGGGAGCTGATGGATGAGGCGGAGATATATCGTGATGCCCCAGACTGCCGTCTGGGGTTACTGAGAGGTGCTCCCTCCGGGAGCTATGGAGGATGGACGCTGTTGTGGTGCCCCAGATTGTCATCTGGGGTTACTGAGAGTTGCTCCCTCCGGGAGCTGGTGGAGAGGAGTGAGGCTCTTAGGGGAGGCTGGGCCGTGCCGGAGGCACGGTTTTTCAGTAACCCCAGACGGAAGTCTGGGGATAGAAGATACACCACCTCCTCCCCAGGCTCCCGGAGGGAGCCACCAGCACAGTGGAGAGGCGCTCCCCCCGGGAGCTGGTGGTACGGGTAGGATGGCGTTCGCCCCAGACTGGCGAGCCCCAGACTGGCGTGCCCCAGACTTTCGTCAGGGGTTTGCTCCACGTTGGTCGCAAGCCGAGCCCCATGGGGCAGGCAGATTGAGAGTTGCTCCCTTTGGGAGCTGCATGGATGTGATGGTGGCGTGGCGCCCCAGACTGCCGTCTGGGGTTACTGAGAGCGGCTCCCTCCGGGAGCTGCATGGATGGATTGGAGATATGTTGTGGTGCCCCAGATTGTCATCTGGGGTTACTGAGAGTTGCTCCCTCCGGGAGCTGGTGGAGAGTGGAGTGAGACTCTTTGGGGAGGCTGGGCCGTGCCGGAGGCACGGTCTTTCAGTAACCCCAGACGGAAGTCTGGGGATAGAAGATACACCACCTCCTCCCTAGGCTCCCGGAGGGAGCGCCCAGCACTGTGGAGAGGCGCTCCCTCCGGGAGCTGCATGGATGTGATGGTGGCGTGGTGCCTCAGACTGGCGTGCCCCAGACTGGCGTGCCCCAGACTGGCGAGCCCCAGACTGCCGTCTGGGGTTACTGAGAGGTGCTCCCTTCGGGAGCTATGGAGGATGGACGCTGTCGTGTCGCCCCAGACTCCCGTCTGGGGTTACTGAGGGGCGCTCCCTCCGGGAGCTGGTGGGGAGAGGATTGAGGCACTTAGGGGAGGCTGGGCCGTGCCGGAGGCACGGTCTTTCAGTAACCCCAGACGGAAGTCTGGGGATAGAAGATACACCACCTCCTCCCCAGGCTCCCGGAGGGAGCCACCAGCACTGTGGAGAGGCGCTCCCTTCGGGAGCTGGTGGTACGGGTAGGATGGCGTTCTCCCCAGGCTGGCGAGCCCCAGACTGGCGAGCCCCAGACTGACGTCTGGGGTTTGCTCCACGTTGGTTGGTGCCCCATGGGGCAGGCAGACTGAGAGGTGCTCCCTTCGGGAGCTGATTTTGTCGTTTAAAGAATAAAATTCATATCATTTAAAAAAAAAGTTGTATCTTTGCATTTTAAATCAAGAGTATAAACCAATTAAACATTTGTAACATGAAAAAGATTTTCTCTCTCCTGATGGTTGCCTTCATGGCGACGATGGTTGTCTCCTGCGACAAGGACGACAATAAAGAAGATAGCAATACCCTTTCCGACAATACCCTCGTCTACGACGGCAAAGTCTACAGCGGCGAGAGTGGCGTCCAGTTCCTGAACGGCAGCCTGCAGTATGCGCTGTACAACCATTCGGCGAACGGTTTCGAGCTCTCCGGAAATATCGAGAGCAGCGCCTACAACCGCACCTTCGACCTCACGCAGCACCACGAGGACTTCATGTTCACCGTGCATATCAACGTGGGTGAGTCCCTCGACCTGAAGTTCCAGAACTATCCGCAGAATTTCTGGTGCTTCCTCAACGGCGAGAGCCTCGAGAATACCTCGTGCTTCCGTAGCGGCACCGCCACGGTGACCGTGGCCAACGGCCAGCTGACGGTGGTCGTGGAGGGTGTGCTCATTAACGGGAAGGAGCTGAAGTATAAGGTCGTCGCTCCCAAGACGCCTTCGGGCGACACGCCCGAGGTGACGCCCAACGGCCTTGTCATCGGCAACCAGCAGTATCAGCTGCACCCCTCCCTCAGCATCACCAACGAGGGCTACTACCTCTTTGACGCCCACGACCCCAATGGCGCCTACGATATCATCGCCGACATCCCATCGACGCTGATGAATCAGACCATCGACCTGACACAGCTCTCTGGTGTCGACCGTTTCTTTATCAACTTCCAGTCGACCAACCTCTCCTATGCCCTCCAGACCGGCGGCCAGCCCATCAACGCCATCAATGACGAGCCCGTCAGCGCCGTCTTCTCCGAGGGCACCATGGAGTTCACCAAGGAGAATGGCGTGCTCGTCTGCAAGGTCAGCGGCACCCTCACCAATGGCGTCTTCGTGGGCTTCATGATGAATGTCCCGGAGTCGGATGTCGAAGCCATGGACTATCAGATTGTTCTCGACGGACAGGCCTTCGAGGCCGAGGCCCTTGCCTGGTATCGCAGCGATGCCGGCCTGCCCTATGAGGTCAGGCTTATGGGCCAAGGCGATGGCGCCATCAGCTTGAAAGTGGAGTTCGAGCCCGCCGCCTTCAACCACGACATCAGCCTCACCACCACCACTACTGCATATAAATACAGAGTCGCGGTCTATTTCCCCGACACCACGGCTACGCAGGATGCCTTCGACGGCACGGTGGAGAGCTCCTACTGGGTGATCTCGTCGCAGACGGAGGTCCCGCTGACGGGCTGCCTCTTCACCCGTGGCACCCTGAGTGTCGACGAGGACGAGTACAACATCGGCTTCAGCCTCAGCGGCACCCTCGCCAACGGCCACTCCGTGAGTGGCCAGGTGCGCCTCAGCAAGACTGAATTCCAGGATCCCAACATCAGAAAACGATAGATTAGAAAAAAAGTTGTATCTTTGCAGATTCGAAAAGTGAGAATAAATAAAAAGATATATAGTATATGAACGTGAACATTAAGCAATTAGGAAATGTTCAGGTCGACGCTCCCTGCTCGATAATCGATCTTATCCTGAAGGTGAAGCCCGAAGAGCTGAACAACTACTGCGCTGCCAAGATCGACGGCAACGTGGTGGATCTGAGAGATGTCGTCGATAATGACTGCGAGATAGAGTTGCTTGACAAGACTGCTCCCGAGTCGCTAGCCATCCTCCGCCACACCACCGCACATATCATGGCCGAGGCCGTGAAGCACCTCTTCCCCGAGGCCAAGATCACCATCGGCCCCGCCACCGACAAAGGTTTCTTCTACGACTTCGACTTCCGCCCCTTCAACCGCGAGGACCTCGACGCCATCGAGAAGGAGATGAAGTCCATCATTAAGAAAGCCACCCGCCTGGAGCGCAAGATTGTCTCGCGCGACGAGGCCCGCAAGATCTTCGAGGAGAAGAACGAGCCCTACAAGCTGGAGTTGCTCGATGCCATCGCTCCCGATGCCCGCATCACCATCTACAGCCAGGACGACTTCGTCGACCTCTGCTCGGGTCCCCACCTGCTCAACACCCGCCTCATCAAGGGCTTCAAGCTGATTGCCAACTCTAACACCTACTGGCGCGGCGACCGCAATGGCAAGTCGCTGACGCGCATCTTCGGTGTGGCCTTCTTCAGCAAGGAGGATCTCGAGGCTCACATGGAGTACCTGGAGAATATCAAGAACCGCGACCACAACAAGCTGGGCCGCGAGCTGGAACTTTTCACCACCGTCGACGTCATCGGACAGGGTTTGCCGCTGTTGCTCCCCAAAGGCGCCAAGATTGTGCAGACTATGCAGCGCTGGATCGAGGACCTCGAGGACAACGAGTGGGGCTATATCCGCACCAAGACGCCGTTCATGGCCAAGAAGGACCTCTACGAGATCTCCGGTCACTGGCAGCACTACCGCGACGGCATGTTCGTCATCGGCGACCCCGAGGATCCCGAGGTGCTTGCCCTGCGCCCCATGACCTGCCCGTTCCAGTATTTCGTCTACAAGGCCTCCCCCAAGTCGTACCGCGACCTGCCCAAGCGCTACAGCGAGACCTCGACGCTCTTCCGCAACGAGGACAGCGGTGAGATGCATGGCTTGACGCGCGTGCGCCAGTTCACCATCTCGGAGGGCCACCTCATTGTGCGCCCCGACCAGATGGTGGAGGAGTTCAAGAAGTGCCTCGCCTTGGCCAAGTACTGCCTGACCACCCTCGGCTTGCAGGACGACGTGACCTACCACCTCTCGAAGTGGGATCCCGCCAACACCAAGAAATACATCGGCACCGCCGAGGATTGGGAGGCCAGCCAGCAGCACATCCGCGACATCCTCAACGAACTGAACATTCCCTTCGTCGAGGACGACGACGAGGCCGCCTTCTACGGCCCCAAGGTCGACATCAATGCATCGAATGTCTATGGCAAGGAGGACACCATGATCACCATCCAATGGGACGCCCTGCTGGCTCCGCGCTACGACATGTTCTACATCGACCAGAACGGCAACAAGGTACGCCCCTACGTCATCCATCGCACCAGCATCGGATGCTACGAGCGCACGCTCGCCTGGCTGGTGGAGAAATACGAGGGTGCCTTCCCCACTTGGCTCTGCCCCGAGCAGGTGCGTGTGCTCCCCATCTCGGAGAAGTTCATGGACTATGCCAACGCCGTCAACAAAGAGTTGGTCAAACTCGGTATCCGTTCGTCGGTCGACGAGCGTGCCGAGAAGATTGGCTACAAGCTGCGTGACCTGCGCCTGCAGCGCATCCCGTACGCCCTTATCGTGGGTCAGAAAGAGCAGGATGAGCAGCTCGTCTCGGTGTGGAACCGCAAGGCTGGTGACAAAGGCCAGTTCAAGCTCGCCGACTTCATCGCCGAAATCAAAGAGGACATCGACACCAAAGCCCTCTCACCGAAAGCATAAACACACAACAAATAAAGCGGCGCCGCCTGCAATCCTGCAGGCGGCGCCGCTGTTTTATAAAAATCAATATTCGCGTGCCATCCAACGCAGTAAAAACATGTCTGCCACACGGTAGATTGTCCCCTCCTTGGTTGTCTCTTCGAAGACAAGGTCTTTGTCTATTAATGTCGTCAACTGTCTGCGGGCCACCGCGGTGGCTCCAATGTTATTCTTTTTTAGAAAATCATAGGCATAGGGCTGTGTGACGACCTCCCCTTTGGCGAGTGCTATTAAAAAGTTCCATTGCCCCGCCGTGAGCAGTTGTTTGTATTGCAGGAAATAGGGCTCGTTCAGTTTCAGCAATCTGTCGCAGCTATTGTTGATGTCTTCAATGTCGATTTTCTTGTGCTTGTATTCGAAAACGTCGTGACAAAGCCTTTGGGTGTAATAGGTATGCCTCCGAGTCCATTCCAGTATTAGCCGGATGGCATCGTCGGCAATTTCCATCCCGCCTTGGGCAAATAGTTTTTGGATGTAGCTGGCGTAGCTCTCAGCCGGAATCTCTTCCAGTCCTACAAACTGGGTACTTGAAAAAAATGGTCGTTGGGGATTGCCAAATATGTCGACCATCAGGTGTTTCTTGCTCCCACAGAAAAGAAAGCGGACATTGTGTAGGCGCTGCATGCAAGTTCGGAACAATGCTTCCACGTTCTGTTCGGGGTATTCCCGTATCTGCTGGAATTCGTCTATGGCGAATAGTATTGGTGTATTCTGCATTTCGAGGAATTGCAGCAGCTCCTCGAGGGTTTGTTCTTTCTCCGATGGATTTTGGTATGTAAACTGCACTTGTGGAGCCCCAGAGATTGGGTCGAAAGCGATAATAGGACGTAACCCTTTTAGCAGCTTTACCATCCGCTTGCCGATAGATGTCTTTTCGGGAAATGTTTTCAGAATGGCATTGGCAATAGACTTGTTCAACTCAGAAATATCGCGTGTGGCGAAGATGTCCATATATATCGGGCTTACGGCGCTTCCGGTATTCCGCAGTTCGTCCATCAAACGGAATATCAATCCCGTTTTGCCCATCCTACGCTGCGCAATCAGCGTGGTACTGACGCCCGATTCGGCAAATCCCACTAGCATTTCCAGCTCTCTTTTGCGGTCACAGAATGCTTTAGGCCCTGCATAACCATTGAAAATAAATGGGTTATTCATATTTTCTTTTATTATTGTTTCTGCAAAGTTACCAAATTTTCTTGACTTAGCAAAATGTTATTAACAAAATGTTAAGTCATATCGACGTTGACAAGAGACACCAATTAGCTAGCGGGTCAGTCCTTTTTTGTGTTGCGAGATACATTTTATTTGATTCAGATGTGTTGCCTCATCGAGTTCGGCCGGCGTACAATGGCTACCATTTACGGGGTCCTTTCCCGATGGAACCAAATGGTGTTTACCTCAGTGTCACCCATGTCTCACCGAAAGCCTAAACACACAACAAATAAAGCGGCGCCGCCTGCAGGATTGCAGGCGGCGCCGCTGTTTTATTATCTGATAATATCAATTTATCGCTCTTTGATGTATAATTCACCGGTACTAATATCAATCAGGGTCGAATCCTTTACGACAAATTTCTTCCCCTGCATCATTATTGGATAACAATCTTTAAGATAACACTTATATTTCCTTCCACACTGCAATTCTATATTCTCGTTTCCCTCTTCAGTTACTCCTAGCATCAATTGCCGTGTGAAGTTCACCCTTTCTTGGCACGGGATGCACAAACGTCCTTCAGAAGTTGGCTGGATAAAACTATCTTTTCCATCAATATATGCAAAATCATCGGTCGTTTCCCCTGTCTGAAGAGAGTAAATAGTAATTAAGATTGAATCCTCATAAGCAAAATCGCCCATGTCCACGATATAATCTTCAACCTTGTTCTGGATGAATGTGGTTAGAATGAGGGTGTCTTCTTTTTGATACCATCTGCCTTTATTATAGTGACATAATTCGCCGAGTAGTATATGACTATCTTCACTGTAGGTAAAATTCCCTGTTGGGGAAAAAGTTATTCTTTTATATTCGTTGCTATTCGTATTGTTGACATATAAAAAAGATATGGCATCATGTCCAAATTCATACTTGTCATGTTTCTTATCAAAGAATTCAGCCAGCCGGACAGAATCAACAGGTTCCGTGCTTTCTATCTCAAAAAAAACATGCCGCCCATCCAGAATATTAACTCGTATATCTTGCCCTGCAATTGATACATCCCAAGGATAGGTACGCTCAAATCTTTTGTCTAGTTCGCTAGATTCACCGTATGAGTACATGTGAATTTGAGCAAATACCATATAACAGGAATCCATTTTCACAAAATATGTATTGTCATTCACACCGGGTATTGTCCGTCGACCGACATTTGGAGTATGTTTGCAATAAAATTCTACTGCCTTTATTTTCTCCATATCACTCCGTTCATAACATCTAATCGCATTAGAGCTTATCCTATCTACCAAAATCAGTCCGTCGATATCTTCGTCACTTTCTTGAAGAAAACAACAAGAATCTTTAGGAATATAGTAAATCCCGTCTTGGTTGAAAACAACCAATCCGTTGGAAAAACATTCCATAGTAACTGTGGGTACTAAATCCCGATAGGAGCCACAAGCTCCGCAAAGTAATAATAAAAATATAAGTGCTTCTTTTTTCATGGTTTACTGAATTGTAGGTGCTGGATTGTCTGCATGATGTTGTAATTTATTTGTTGTTTTCATTTGGATTTTATTCTTTCTTCTTGTAATACCAATCTCCAGAAAGATGGCTGTCGTGCATTGTGTCATAGTCCGATGAATTGTAAAGTTGGAACTCGGATGTTTCCATACTAATGGTATTTATGCCGTACAAATGCACTTTCTCTATTGTATACTGCCGACAGAATGTTATCAGTCTGATGATATCGCGAGCCTTGCAACCATACAAACTTTCGAATAGCAACGAGTCTTCCTTAAAAGAGTGGAATGCGGTATCATTCAACGCACTGTCGTCGTTATTTTTGAATGTATATTCCCATCCATCTTTCACACTTCTCTCAGCAAGTGTTGCTGAAATAATGACGTTAAAATAACATCCTTCAGTTTGTTTTGTCGGAATACACAGCGCATACCCCTCATGCCATGGCGAAGCCGATCGTAAAGAAATGTACACACAGCCACCCATTAGGTCTCTGACAGAGTCTTGACTATATGTGCGTGTCAACTCTGTAATGTTATGTAATCCAGATTGATCTTCTCTGTGATGGCACATAATGAACAATGGAATGCTTGCCATTATCGAAAACAAAAGTTTTTTTCTCATATAGGTGTTACTTCTTTTTAGGTGGGACAGAGGACTGGCACCTGTCCCATCTAGTGTTTCTTGCTGAGGCAAGTGAAGGTACTCACTGTCCCTTCAACTCATCCTCACATGAGTTTGTTTTTAGGTTTTCCAACTCCCGTAGACAATCCTTATTGCCTAATTGGGCACCTTTCAATAGATAATGCATAATGAATTGACTCGAAATAGGGTCAATCTGCATATTATTATCTTCGTAGAAAGTCTTTGTTAGTTGATATACTTCGTAACAAGCAAATCCATCCTCATACTTGTTTGCAAGAATGAGGGCATAAGGCAGTAAAAATTCGTATTCAGAATTCCATCCCGCGCTTTTACCTTTGCTTTGTAGTAATAATTCGTAATAATCATCCTTATTCCCTTCTTGTACAATCTTCTGTTTTATAGTTATAAGCTCTTCCTGCGTATACCGAGGGGAAATTGATTGCACCTTGACGTTATTTTTCCTATCGTTTTGAGAATACACACACAATGGTAATAATAAAAAGCAAACTATAGATAATGTATTCTTCATTTTTTTATTGTTGATTTGTGATTTCTTGGTATTTTTTTCATATTTCTTTATTGTTTCTTCAGGATTTATAAAGATGGGTTTAGTGTGTCCATCAAATGAATCAACAAGGACGCCTTTATAATAAATATTCCACCCGCCTCTTTTCCCAATAGCATCAATGCCCTCTTTCCCTTCGATTTTTCTATTCACACCATGTTCGTAAGAAAACTCATTGGGATTGTCTTCATTATACGTCAAAGTAATAATTGTTTCTGTAGGAGCAATAACAAGGTGGGACATTTATAAACAGCTGACAACTTAATGGCAAAGATATTATATTATCTCCATTTCTGTTGTCAGAGTTCGGGTACCTCCTGCTCTCAATTCGGGAGCATTGATGCGAATATCACAATCTACAACAAATACTGTACCCGTCGACGAACGAAGAACATTCTCGTCGTGCATGTCGCTGAGATAGATTTCTGGAGTGGCATAAGTCCAGTTGCGAGGGTTGATTAAACCAAATCCCATTTTACTCATGTATTCGGCAATCTCCTCGTCAGTCATGTGCAGACCCTTGATAAAAGGCTGCTCAACGATGATTTTGAATTCGCCATCGGCAGTGCGGCCAAAACCCAGCACGGTCAGTGTTGTTTCAGGGAAGTAGGCGTTATGCAACGATATGCGGTCGAGAGCTAGTATAGGTTGGATGAAATAATCGAGTCCGATGGCTTTCACCAACGTGGCGCCGTGGTCATAAACTACAGCCTCTCCGCCTTCGGCAATTTGGTCACCAAGCATCTTTGGTAGCGAGTCGTCGATACGTTCTGTCCAACAATCCACGGCACGAGCCCACCGCTCTATGCAGTCTGCCTGCTGCGCTCCGCGTTGGAGCTCTCTTTTGAAGTCGTCGCCATCAGGTGCAGCATCTCTATCTGACGCAATTTCTGCTCCCGCGAGAAGGGATGCAACGACATGAGTCGTACCTCCCGCTGCGCAGCCATGCTGTTCAAACGGTGAAAATCGTTTATATACAAGCCGTCCATTGATAAATAGTTCTGCATAATGGTCAAGTTTCTGCAGACCCTCTGACGTGAACCCGTCGGCAATAACCTCGTTGATTGACTTCCAAAAGTCTGCGTTGTTCATATAATGGTTATTTACATTTGACGATGCAAAGATACGAAAAAAAATTCAAATACCATTCCTCCCCTTTTTTAGCAGATGTTTTGTTAATTCATCTCGCAATAATGTTTTTCTAATACAAGTTAATTCCGAAGAAATGCATGCGGAAGCAGTTGGGGTTGATATTATATTTGAAAATCAGCTGTTTGTCAAGAGGGAACGTTCTTTGTTTGATACTCTACTTGAAGATGAACTGAATATTCAAACTAACATTCCCCAAGGGGTTTCTTTTTGGCTATACCAAATGCAACCTAATAATTCCCCAAAATAGTGTTTGAGGGGAAGGGAACTGAGGACTGGCAATGAAGGCCAGTTCAAGCTCGCCGACTTCATCGCCGAAATCAAAGAGGACATCGACACCAAAGCCCTCTCCCCGAAAGCATAAGTATTTATAACATAAAGCGGCGCCGCCTGCAATCCTGCAGGCGGCGCCGCTGTTTTATTTGTTTTCTTCCTGACTTATACGATTTCTTTCTCTCCATGTTTTGATAATGCTGTCACAGATTTTGTATTGCTCTTCATCTTGCATATTAGGGTCAAGACCTCCTTTATAAATATTCCGCAAGCGATACACTGACACTAGATTGTTGTATTTGTAATAGGATTTCCAGCAATACGACACCATTTTCTTTTTATCGGAATCAGATAGGTGATGGTCTTTCTCGTAAAGCAAAACATAACCTTCTGCTGCATAATGGTAGCCGTAGGTATAATGGTATTTTCTTTCTAACAAAAGCGCATATTTGATGAGTTTAGAGATATCCTCGCGTTTGTAAGTGTATGTGGTATACTGATAGAAGATCATAAATGCATTTGTATCTCCGTTCTCGATTTTTTTGAAAAAATCGGGGTCGCCTTCGACATCGTCCACATACGGATTTCTCCAACAGTCTTCACATACCTCTCCACTTTCACTTTGGATGATCAACTCGTCTGTTGTGTCCTCAATAGAGCTATCAGGGACTGTCACCTGACGATTAGTGCAGGAGGATAACTGCAAAGCTGTGATAGCCAAGAATAAAAACAAAATTCTCATAATTGTTAAATTGCAGTGTTTCCGCTATTTTCCGATAAAAACAAAGGGGTAAAGCCGCATGTTTTTTGTGCGGTTTACCCCTTCGGTTTTATGTGCTGGATGGTTCATAATATTCCCAATGGTCACCATGTCGTTCTAATATTCAAATTTAGTTCCCTCAAGACCGACCCTCCAATAAGGGATGTCTTTGGCTTCCCATGGTTTATTGTGGCCTTTTGTCATTATAGGAAAAAAGAATCCGTTATCTATCCAACATTGATAGTTTTTCTCATTGTCAAGTGGAAATATACTATCGCCTTTGATCAGAAGAGGAAACTCATTAAACAACGCGTCTCGCCATACCGAGTTTAGTTTACTCAAATCAATTTTCAAGTAATACTCGGACTGCCCTCCCGTATACGATACATCCAAATCTTTATACAGGCGTACATGATATTGGCCCTCATCACATACGGTAATGATATCTGAATAGAGACAATATTCTTTCCCGTAAGGAATATAAATTTGGCGTGTCGTTGAGTCCATATAGAATACACCTTCATGATTTAATCGGTGTTCTTGAATCGCCATTTTTTTATCCGGGTGTAATGGTGAGAAGAATCTAACTACAACAGGGATACCCTCCTGTGGCCGAGGTTGTTTTGCTTCAGTCGAGCTGCAAATTGAGTAAGGGAGTCTGGCTTGAGTGGAGTTGTGGAGAAAAATTGTATCACCCTTTCTGCGATAGGGGATTTTTTGATAACGCTGATATCGATCAATACTTAAGAAATGAGCCTGAATAATGCTATCATTAGCAAAAGACAATACAAAATGCCCATTGATACCAGTATAAAAAGTGTCGTTTATCAGCTGTTCTCCAAGAAAAAAAACAGGGAATGTGGTATCTGCATCGGTAACATCCTTTTGCGCGCTGGCCATGGATGAATAAATGAGCAGTACCCCCAAAAGAGGAAAAAGTTTTCTTTTCATGGCTGTTTATTTTTTATGTCTAATAATATTATAACCACACTAGTGTCTCTTAATTATTGTTAAATTAATTTATAATATTCTTATGCATAGTGTTTTGAGCAACAAAACTTGTGTCCGACTTTTGAAATGCGTATATTATGGTCTGAATCGAAATCAGACCGGTT
>Ga0326514_10000257_pt1 | contig 35543 bp, 43 predicted proteins | sample 3_2548_0518_D_FD_203653 | JGI IMG/M metagenome (GOLD analysis project Ga0326514, IMG submission 203653) | Bovine rumen microbial communities from UC Davis, California, United States - 3_2548_0518 | ecosystem: Host-associated > Mammals > Digestive system > Stomach > Rumen | place: USA... | reverse complement strand
GGCGAGCACCGCAGTACATGTTCGCGTTGCTAGACGTACTGCCACAACCCCACGCAAACAGACCGCTCTTGGCACCGTTGTTGTTGAAGCTACCGCCAACGCACGCAATTTTATTTCCAGAGCCACACCAATAATTATCACAATAGCATGTACTTGAACTGCCATTAACAACGGTTGGTAACATGACCTCTGGATGATTCTCATCATATCCCATCTCTTTGATATATTTATCATTAGAATTTGAATTTAGATACCCAATTTGCTCAAATGGAGTTGTAAACTTGTCATTTGAAAAATCTGTGGCATCTTTATTGATATATGCCCTGTAATCCTTAATATTGATTCTTTCAACGTGTTCGTTTAAATTACCTATTAAGTTTTCGATAAATCTATACATAACAGAGTGATAACCATCGTTTACCTTGCATCCAGAATGATATCCTAAGTCATCTAAGTCACCACTTATTTGTGCACTTCCCCATATAATGTTACCTACTGCAATATCTACTGCATCTCCGCTAAAAGTAATTTCCTTTCCAGTAATTGTACCATCATCGTAATCTTCAATTGCTGTTATTTGTCTATCTGCAGCAATGCTGTTATTCATTGTTGCTGTTCCGATACATACAGTTTTTCCAATATATAAACCAGTAGGAACAGAAGTAGCAACAACAATCTTATTTGTGTTACTTTCTGCTTTAAGTGCAGCTGTATTTGAATAATTAACAATGCCTTGTCCTAGTTTTGATTGTGAATTTGCATCTGCATATTCAACCAAATATAACATTTGTATAAAAAATATTCTGTAATCAAGTACACAATAATTTTCACCAACATCACGTGCTCTATTCATAAAATTCAACTTAGAATAACTATATTTAGGTACTTTTCCACTTACTGATTGAGCTTTATTGTTTTCATCTAAACATATTGTATAAGTGGCAATATCAAAAGGCAATTCTTCGTGACACCCTTTTTTAGGAAAATCATAAAATTCAATTACTTCATATCTATCTTCATTTTCGTCAGTTTCAACGTGTCTATCCCACCAAAGCTTAGGTACATGTAAAAATACATTTCCATTTGATCCATCAAGTGCAAATCCTGGTTCATCTTCAAATGTGTAAACACCATTATTTATATTGCAACGTTTCATTTGAGACCATGGATATACCTTGTCAAAATCATTTGTAGGAATTGACGTAGTTGCAATTTTAGCAGCTGCATTCATTCCAACTGCATCATTTGTTCTCGTCCATGTTGAAGAGCTATTGTCATTTATCTTTCTACGGATTCCATATGTATGTCCTGTTCTATTTTCTAATATTGCCAGTCTTTCTTTGATATTACCATTATTCATATTCAAATTTCCACAAATTGGATAATCTATAGACATCTAACTTCGACCTCCCCTCCACCTTCTGATTTGATTGTTAATTTAGTGTAGGATTTTTCATTTCTAAATCCTAAATCCTCATTTGTTCTATCACTTACAATTTCAAAGCATTCTGAACAAATTTTAATAGAATTTGAAGCATCAAAGTCTCCCATACATACTAAAATATCAGAATCGCTTAAATTCTTAACTAAAAATCTAGCATTAACTTTGTTGAAATCAAAATCAGTAACAACACCTGCTGATAAATTTATTCTTTTTACGTCCATAATATAAACCTCCTTATTTTTCTTATCCACGTCCAACTTCTTCTGTTGCGATATTAACTGTCAACATATCAGTTGAACTGTTAGGATATGTAACGTTAACAACGTAAATTCCATAATCTGGATATGAAGCACCTATGGAAAAAGTATATCCCTCAAGTATCAATGACACTCCATCTTCTTCTGCAACATATGCTCTTGCAAGTCTGATTGCTTTTTCCTCATCTGTTTCAATATTTTCATTATTATTGTTATTTTCGTTGTTCTCGTTATTTCCATTGTTTTCGTTATTGTTGTTATTATTACTTAATGGTTGATATGGGAAATATCCTTCAATAACAAGTAACATTTGCATTCCACCTGTATTTGCTGCACAGTTTCCAACTCTTATTGGTACACTGTTTGAGCTCTGAATTTTTAATCTATTAAGTCCAACAGATAAATGTGAACTTAAATCTATTGACTCTGCCTGTTCAAGATTATGTGAAACATTTGATGGTTCAGATGCAGTAAATCCATCACTTCCAAATGCAGATGGTATCTCTGTATATTGCGATGAATCATCTTCGTCCCAAATTTCACCTCCATAATCAGCACATATCAACCTAGTCCCCATATTAGTACACTTATATAACTTAATATTTCTTGAATATCCCCATATTTCTTCTGTTCGTGATGATGAATTATTCCAGTAACTCCAATAAGCTGGAGAATGTAGAATTTTTATATACGACTTTGTAATTGTAAATCCACTTGGAATAATTGCATCAATAAATAAGCCTTTTGTTTTACCTTCGTCATTTTGCCAATTCCATTCATACCCTACATGACCTTTGTTAGAATATAGCAGACTTGTTTTTAAACCATCAGCTCCTAAAATCTTTGCACCATTCCCTAAAAAGATTCCATTTGTATTTATAATTACTTTATCGTTTTCAATTGTAACAAGGCTTGCATCAATAGTTCCTGTTTTAATATTACTACCATCTATTATTGTTTCTCCACCGGTGGCCAAATCTTTAAAGGAAGCATAATTGTCTGAAATCTTAACAATACTTCCTTTTAAGACTTCAATTATGTCATCAAGCTTTTTAGCTATTGAATCGGTATAATCATCCGCATTAATCCAATCTGATTCTTCAAATTCTTGTTGACTAGTTTTAGAAATTTGACACATTTTAAGTGAACCATCATTTGCAATCCACCAATCTCCATTATCATAGGGAACAGACGGAGTAGATGTGTAAACTGTCCTTTGATGGTCCTCAGAAGTATCAGATTTTGCATTTGTCAACGCCATGGCTTGTACCAAATCAGTTGAAATCTGCTCTTCCCATAATTTACTTTCATAAAACTTATATACCTTTCCAGTAGATTGGTCATAATACAAATCTCCTTCATGCTCAGATGGTGTTTCCCAGTTTATATAGGGAACGTTTTCTGTCGTAGGAGTACCAGAATAAAACCAGAGCATTATACTGCTCTGGCTTTCTATTACATCTGATAAATTAAATACAATTGATTTAACTATATTATTAAGTTCACTATTGATTTTATTTAGTGCTTTTGAATTGCTTTCTGTATTTGCCCTTATTTCAACAAATTCTTTAAATCTTCGCATTATATCTTGGGCAGTTCTTGGCCCATTACTATCTTGTTTACTCCCCATAGTTTCCTCCGTTAATTAATTTCTATAATTTTTGATACTATATCCTGCATCTTCAAATAGAAATAGTTTTTGTTCCTCATCAATATCTAGACTATCAATATAATCAAAAATCGCAGCTTTTCTTTCTTTAGTATCACCATATTGATATTCTTTCTTAAGTTGCTTGATTTCTTTTGAATAATTACTATAATCTTTGAAATCAAACATAGCCTTAATTGTTGCATACTTTTCAGGATACTTGTATGAGTAATCAAATTCGGCATACGAATCATATTTACTATAATCTGTATTGCCAGAACTTTTATTTTTTATTGCATTATTAAGCATAATATTCTTTTTATTTTTAGAAACATCAAGATTGTTGATATATTCATAAACACTTAAGTTTTGAGTTGCTTTTTCAAGGTTTTGAATAGACTTCGTAGTTTTCTTATAGTCAGAATTATATACTACTTTGTTTTTTTCATCGTACCAATAAGCATTTCCTTTGTCATCAAAATATTTTTGGTATCCATTATCATCTTTTACTTTTTTAGCCTCTTTTAAATCACCTTGATATTCTCTATATTCAGTAGAATTCATTTCTAATTTCTTTAGTTCATCTATATGCTTTTTATCAATTGACTTAAATCCACTATCTATATATTCATTTGCTGAATCACTGGAATATTGTCCAAATATTCCTGCCTTTACTTTTCCCCATGTACTTGTATCAGCGGTGAATCTTAAGTTTCCAGTATCGGTATAACTACCTGCCACAGGCTTGTCGCTACTATACATTGATAAACCTTCAATCGTTTTCTTTATTTGTCCTCCACCCATTGGTGGTAACAAATATGCAGCAGGCTTTTTCATTTCATTACCAATTTTCTTCAATGCTGTTTCAGAATCCATTTCACCAGTTGATAATCCTATTCCTGCTTCCGTTAAAGCACTAACACTAGGTAAAGCTCCACTTACTGGAAGTCTACCTCCACCAAGAAAGCCACCTACGAATGGTAATTCGTCAGCAACATCTTTGCTAATTGTAGAAACTTTTTCAAATGTACTCATGTTTGAGTTTGTTGAAGTTTTAATTGCATCTTTAACAATATCTATTGGACTAAATGCACTTTTTCTTCCTGTAAGTTTTTCACTTAACTGGTTGTACAAGAAAGCTCCTAAAAACATTTTAAAATATGCAATTCCAAGCTTTAAAAGCCCTTTGTCTTTTAAATCTCTTGGAACATCTTTAAACATATATCTATACTGATTGTTAACTTCTAATTGAAATTGCGAAAATAACTTAGCAATTGGATTTTTATGTTGAAAAAATGTTGGTGTAGCCCCTTTGGAACGATCTGCCATAACACTTGCTGCAAAACTATCAGCATTATCAATAGCCTCTTGCTCACTCATTCCTTCTGCAATATTTTGAAGATATTTACCTCTTACAATAACATTAGAAGTGAAACTATCAATTCCATCAAATAAGAAATTGGCTTTTTTTGATATTTTTTCTATTTTGGTTTGGTATACATTTTCTGCTTGATGTAATCTATTCATAAGAAAATTAGATTTATACGCAAATCCGTCATCTTTAATCAGTGATTTATTGTAGTCTAATATCGCATTTGTTGCATATTTAGTTTCTATTTCGCCCAATGCTTGGGTTCCTGCAATAAAATTGGTTAGTGCCGAAGAAACATTAAAAGCTACTGAATTAGCACCAAACCTTTTTTCAATTGCATCTACTGTTGAATACATTTTTCTTGCAAAGAACGATTCAGAATTACGGTCAAATTGACTTTTTTTGTTTGCTAATAAATTTGTATATTCTCTTAATTGGATAACAAAATTCGGCATTGGATTAGCAATTCTTTCGTGATGTTCATCTACAACTGTGTCAATCATTGTTTGTTTTTCATCACTATCAAGCATTTCATTTGATTCAATTTCATCAATTTTATCTCTTAAACTTTTATCACTATATTCATAACGTATTTCGTTCTCAAGACCTCTTAATCTTTGAATGTCATCTGTATGGAATATGTTGTCTCCTGCCTGTTTAATGTATGTATCAAAACCTTTCAATACGTTATATTCAGTTCTATTTCCTTTTCTTTGTAAAGAGCTACTATTCCAAGTCCTACCTGGAACAAAGTTTTCAGTAATACCCGCTATATCTGTTGGAAGTGAACGAGCATCAATGTTTATTCCTAATTGTGTTAGAAGCTTGCCTCCAACTGTATTAGCCTTGTATTCTTGAAAATGTGGAAAATATCCTTTTCTATATGGAATTTCTTTATAACCATTGTTTTTTAATACTTCATTTACTCTGTCATATAATTGGTCATATGTTTTTCTGAAAAATTCTATTGCATTATCAACCTTATTCATATCGATTTGTTTTTTATCAATATATGACTGAATTCTATCAGCATCTTTCTTTTGTGGGTCGAATTCTGGATTGTATTTTTTCTCACCTAAGAACTGTACCGCTTCTGCTTCTTTATTTGTTAGTTTTAATTCTTTTATCTTATCGTTATAGCTATTGATAAATCTATTCTTTTCAGCCTCATTTTTATGAATTGGTGTAAAATATGTATCAATCATCTTTTTAGCTTCATCTTTATCTTTTATAATATCATACATATTTCTTTCCATTGTTTCGGTTTGATATTTAAAACCAGATGACTTATCTTTCCAATTTTTAATATTGCCAATCATTCCTTCCGCAAGCTGTCTATTCTTTTTTATTACATCTTGTCTATCTGGAACAATCTTTTCAATATCTAAACCTTCCAAGGTCTCTTTTGGAGTAGCTGCGTTTTCATTTATTACAGTATAATCATTAATTATTTCATCATTACGGCTTTCATTTTTTGTGTACTTAAGTAAATCATCAATAATACCAGTTCCTTTAATATCATCATCTGTAAGAGAATACTCGATTGTATTTGAAAAGTCAGTATTAACAAAATCTGATAAATAATTTAACTCATCTTCAACATTTGTTATATCTTTATTAAAATACTCTGGATGACTTTCTGAAAGTTCTTGATAGAAGGAATCAATTTGTAATCCATCATTACCTAATTTTAGTTTACCAAAGTTTCTTTTTCTCATGTCGTTGTAGTCCGTAATACTATTTTTAACACTACTTACATCTAGTTTTGTATTTCGAATAGTATTCTTTAAATCTCTAACAACATTCATATCAATTCCACTATCATCTTCAATTTCAATATCTCTATAATCATCAAGTGCTTTTAAGACACCTTCTTCCGTTGGATTTGCAAGAATCTTATTTGAAATATTTCTGATATCATCTGGGCTTAAATCTATATCAAAATTTTCTTTCATTTTTGACTTGATAGATGTACGCATATTATCGTTAATTGGAGCAATCTTCTTTTCAGTTTTCTTGGCCTCAGATACTTTTTCTTGAATTTTCTGTTTTATATCTTTAAAGTTCGTTACATTTTTACTAGGCTTGAAATGTGAATCTAACCAATCATACCATGTGTTAGATGAAATTGAATTCTTTGAATTTGAAGTATTATTCTGTGGTGCATATACGAAATCCAAGTTTTTACCAGTCCAATCAACATCACATGCTTTTACAGTTTTCTCTGTAACTGTATATCCTGGTTTTGGTTTACCAAAATGAGTCTTTGTCCATCTTTCAGCTTGCTCTCTACTTAAATATACCCAATCTCCTGAATTGATTTCATCGCTTGGACTAGCCCTATATATTTTGATTTCTTTTTCAGGATTTTTATTTGCATCTTTTAATTGCTGCATTGCTTCACTCATATTGTCATCATAAATAGCATCATGTTTATCTAGTAAATCATTTATACGCGTTAAAGCTTGGTCAACAGTTATATTCTTACCACTGGCTTTTCCACTTCCTAAATTAGAACCTTGATAATCTAATTTGTTGTCATTTTGATTATCATTTTGTGGCAAATTAAAAGAATCTGAATTGTTTTCAGATTCCTGTTTTTTTATATTTTCTTTGACTTCGTCTAAGCTCTGTGGTATACTATTATTAGAAGCAACCCCTGAATCTAGGCTTGTACCTAGTTGGTTGCTTCTTTTATGTATCTTATTTATTTCATAAAATACATTATTACCATTATTATCAACTCCAATGTTTATATTTCCTGTAAACATTTTTCCACCAAGTTCAAAATCAAATGTATAATATTTATAATGACTAAATTTTGCATTATCTTTATTCGCTGGTGTTTCATCAACATATTGTGCTATTTCTAATACATTCTTTAATTCAGGTGTTAGTTTCATCTTTTCTGAAAAATTTGCTTGTTTATATCCTGGATTTGTATATTTCTTAGCAGATTTGTTGTTAATATTCACGTTTTCATTTTCAGATAATTTCGTATCACCTAACAAATATTCTTGTATATATTTCTTAGCAACTTTATTGTAATCTTTTTCTTGTACTCCATCGAAAATATTTTGGTCCGTATCTACTTTAATGTACTTTCCATTTTCATTTTCTTGTATGCTATAAAATGAATTATTACCAATATTCTTTGAGATACTATCTTTGTTTTTTTGATATGCATTTTCCCATTTTAATTCAAGGTCTCTGATAAAATCTTCTTGCGAATATTTACCAGTTATTTTTTTCACAAAGCTTTTAATTGAATTATAAATTTTTCTGAATGTACTTGGCTTTTCTGTTGCAATTTTTTGTATAAAATCTTCATTACCTAACAAGTTTGCACTTATATCACACATAACTTCATCAGATACATCATCAGTTTTATATGTTTTCTTTAATTCCGTCAATGCAGAATCAAAATCAGCGTTTGTTTTTGCATAATCATTTATAAGTGTCTTTAATTCTTCTGTTCCAATTCCATGTGTTAATTCATGCATTACAATAAACTCACCAGAACGGCTTGAATTTGGATTTACCTCTATAGTTGTACTACCATCATTGCCTGTGTATATTTTTCCGTTTATATTTGATTCTAGTTGGTTGTTTAATCTTATGTTGGTATCAGTTTCTTTTATTATTGATGAAAAAGTATTAAATAACCTATGAGCCTGTTCAGAATTGTCAAAATGTTGTGAAAAATCTTGACCTAAGTTATTTACTTTTTCATTTTCAGTTTTTTCAAATTGAAATACATGATCATCATTTAAGATGCTTTTCTCCATAACATTATCATTTTGTATAATGTTTGTATTGTTTCCTTGATTAAGCTTATTATTTATTTCGTTAAGTGCAACATTATATTTTTGATTTTGTCTTGTTATAGTGTCATTCATTATCTTATCGGCATCTACAACTTTAGCTGAATCATTATATGCACTAATAATTTGACTATCACTAATTCCATCATTAATTGCTCTTCCGTTTTGAGCATTATCAACCATTTTATTGGTAACCTCTGTTGCGGACGATACACCTGCGGACGAACCACCTAGTAATACAGAAACAAATGCTCCAACAAAAGCACTTTCTCCAGACCTTTGTAACATGTTTTCCCAATTAGATTTATCTTTACCTGTTAGACCTAATGAAATACCTTTTGCTGTCAATTCCTGTACTGGCTCTGTAATTCCCTCTTGAACAGCATTTTCAAAAGCATTAAGACCAAATCTTTTTATTATTGAAGCATTAGCTTCTTTAATGGCTTGTTTTTTTGCTTGTTCTCCAACAATATCTTTTGCAGTTTTACCTGATTTTAGAAGTACCTTTTCTTTTGTTAATGCACCAACCTTTTGAGCATTTCCCCAAGTAAGACCTTCTGATAAACCTTCAAAACCTGCCATAATTGTTGAATAAGCCATAGTTTCATCTTCATTCATACCTCTTGCTTTAGCATCATCTTGGTATGAACCTTCTGAAACAGCGAATTGTGTCAAACCACTTGCGACCTTTCCTCCTGCTGTTCCCATAAGGAATGATGGTAATAATTGTCCAAGTGTTGGCATTATTTTGTCATTTACAAAACCTGAAACTTTCCCTTGTCGTTCAGCATCGTATGAGGCCAATGAATCTTCGCTATCCATTCTGCTATTAAAAGACTCTAAAGGGTCTGTTAATTTTTCTTTGTTTTCATCTATCCACTCTTGTACTTTTGGATTTGAACTAACTAACGGATTCTTTTTTACTCCCCATGCTGCTAAATTGATAATACCTTTAGCAGCATCAGAGGTCGCTTTACCTGCATTGTCAGTAAGTGTCTTTTGCCAATCTCCTAATGTATTACCAATTCTCTCAACAAGTGGTGTATTCTTCTTGTACTCTTCTGCTTTTCTTTGAGCTTCCTCAGCTTGTTTTTTTACAAGCTCTGGATGTTCATCTTGATATTTTTTATATTGCTCTTTGCTCATTAAAACTGTTTCATTGTTATTTTTTTGATAAATAGATTGATATTTTTGAAAAGCTTTTTTCTCCGCTTCGCTTACTGGTATACTTGACTTTTTAGGTCCGACAGTCGAATTTGCACCTCCAGAAGTTTTCTGCATATATGAATCATAATACTTCTTTTCTTGGTCTGATAAGCTATTGTAAGCAGTATTGTGGGCATTAGCACTTTTTTCAGCTTTTTTCTGTTGTTCTTCTTTAATCAATTCTTCTTCGGATTTTTTATTTTGATTACTTATGTTGCTATTAGTAGCTTGATTATTACTTGTATTAGACGTTGTCGTTTTATTATTCGCATTAGACGTATTTGTAAATTTCTTGTTTGTTTCAAATGTTGTTGGATTCTCTCGATTCTTTTTCCATTTATCATAAAATTCATCAAAACTACTACGACTAGATGTGTTTTGATTCTGTGAAATTGAACTATTATTAGTATTAGATGATGTTGCTAATCCATTTTGACCTTTTTTCCATCTGTTATAATATTCATCAAATGTCATACTAACCTCCTTATATTCTGTTTTGTGCTATACTATACAATTTTTCAGCTTGCTCCTTAGTAATTGCTCCAGAATTATATTTGCTAGCAATTAAGTTTCTACCACTTATTCCTGACATCTTAGAAACAGAACTTAATAAAGAGTTATACAATTTATTTTGTGCTGCTGTTCCAGATTTTTCTACAGATTTCTTGCTTGAAGAAGAATTACTTGAACTTGAAGATTTCCTATTCAATGCGTTAATTTGTGCTGTAATATATTGCATTTCTTTTTCTGCCTTTCTCTTCTGTAGTTCAAGCTCTTGCATCTTAAGATTAAATTCTTTTTCTCTTTGCTCTCTTTCATAATTAAAGTTGTCCCACCATTTTTGATTTTCAATTTCTTGATTGATTTGTGCCAAAACATTTTGATATTGATTATTGTACCTATCAGTATTTTCAGCAATTCTTTGCTCTTTTTCTTGCATAAGTGTACTTCTATAATTAAAAGCCTGTAAACTTAGACTTAATTGCTCGTCCATAGCTTTTTCTGCAATTTCTGCAATTCTTGCATCATTTGCATTTCTAGCTTGAACAATAGAATTATTTATATTAATTAATGCTTTGTTAAGGTCTTCCCTCGCCGATGTATATCTATTTTGGTATGCAAGATACTTATTTATTCTTTCATTTTCACTAAATCCAGAATTACTCAAACCATTAGCAGCCATTTGCTCGGCCCTCACAGAGTATGGACTAATCTGTTTTTGATAGTCTGCATAGGCACCTTTTTGCTCTTTCATATAGTCTTTTTCAGTTTGGTCTTTATTTTGTTGAATTTCAGTTAATGTTTGATTAAGACTATTATTTTGTAATTCTGTTTGCTTTTCTGCCCAATTCTTTGAATTTTCAATTTGTTTATCATAGTATATTTTTGATTCATTTGCTAATGTATCATATCTATTTTTTATCTCGCTTTCCTTTTGAGCTTGCTCATTTTTTACACTAACAAGTCTTGAATCGTTATAATCAACTTCATATTTACCAGCCATTATTTCCTCCTTCTACCTCTTTACGTATGAACCTACAAAGAATTCAAAATTTAATCTATAAAAACTAAATCTTGAATTTGAAGATATTTTAAACTGTATGTTCCTCCATTTTTTCTTTTTAACTACTGGTACTATATAATCTTTAGAATTTTGAAAATTCCCTATACTTTCAAAATTAGAATCATCTGTTCTAACTGCCAAAGATATATTGTCTCCTGTAAAATCAATTGTAAATCCTTTTTTATTCGTACTTTTTTTAAGCTGTGGATATCCACACACATCCTTAGTTGTGCATATATAAGAATTAACATTTGAAGTAATATCTGTTAATGAATAAATTCCGTCAGATGTTCCAATATATAGAATGTCATCCTTAACAACAGTACATGTTACAGATTTTGATAATTCCCAATAAAACCATTCATATTCGTTATGAGTCTTATTTGTAAATAAGGCCTGACTGTCGGCCAAATAAATATGACTACCTACAATAACAAGTAGATAGCCTCTCCATTCTTCAAGTATTAAATTTTTATAATTTGATTCTTTTAGTAGTTTTGCATCTATTAAAGAACTTCTATGTGCTAAAACTTGTTCTGTTGTTACATCTCCGTTGATTCCTTCCATTCCCCTATCTGAAAAGAATATAATATCATCATTAAAGTTTATTCCAGTAGCAACACATCCAATTGAAATACTTGAATGATTACTTGGGTAGCATTTACCTTGTTCAGAATCAATTACTGGAGTATGATAAAAAACCGTTGTATTAGCTTGACTAGGCTCTTTAAATACCCATAAACTATTATTTCCTGCAACCATTGCTTTGACAGGAGACAAATCAAGTCCTTCCTGATAAAAATCTCCATGTGTTACATATCTTGGATTATCTAGCATACATGGAAAGATTGTGCTTGGATAATCTTGGTTACCACTAAAAAATACACGATTATCAAATACAGTTAATAATGTACACTTATTTATAATATCTCTGTCACCAGTAATGGTGCTTTCAAATTGTATGATAACGTTATCTTGTCCATCTGTAAGTGGTGCTTCAGGTGGAGTAGTAAACACAACCGTTCCATTTGTTGGATTAGCAGTAAATCCTGTAGTAACTTCAACATCATTAATCCAAACTCTAACTGCTGAACTAGTAAACGTTTCAACATCACAATCATATATTGTGCTTGTGCCATCAGCAACAAAACTATTCTTTCTTAAACCAGTCAATATGTTATATTCTTCATGTGGTGTACCTCCTCCAGATGGAGCTTTAGATATAGATGTCGTTGGTACATATCCAACAACTTCACTAACTGTTAGGCCATTATATTCAAGATAATTTATTCCATCTTTTATATATAGTATATTGTTATAGATAAAACTAAAACTTCTTCTTGGATTCATTCCACTTTGTTTTATACATGTCTTAGTATTTGTATCGAAATTATAATCATAAAGAGATGTTCCAGAATGAATTATGAAATGATCCACATTGTTTACTCTGTAAAAGAATATTCCATATACATTTTCACTTGTTTCAATTACTTTTTCTAATTCTGGTCTTGTCTCAATCGACTTCCCTAAATTAGCATAATTTCTCCACATATTAAGCATATCTGGACTTCTACTTATATTTATTTCTTTATCAGAATAGTCTACACCTCTTATATCACTATAAATTCTGGTGTTTATTGAACCTATAATATTCTTAGAACTCATCTATACCACCCTCTATTTCGATTATTCCTGTATCTTCTCTTGTATCTAATAACTGTAATCCTTCTCTGTATTTATTCAAATATACTTGTCCATAATTTGCAGATACATCGTTTTCTAACAATTTTGCAGCTATACCATTTTCCATTATAGGAAATAATTCATCAGATAATTCAAATTCATAAGAATCGTTAGTATTACTCGTTATTGGAACAGGATTTTTATAATAAGTTATTATTGCTGTACCTGTTTCGAGAAACGTTACATATCTCTTTAGAATATCAAATTTTACACCTGTTATTTTGATTAGTTGTCTATAATTATCAAGTTCTTCTTGTAAATCAATAGTTTCATTCGCTTCAACTGATAAACTAGTCCTATTTACAAGACGTTTTAACTCACATATTTCGAACATAATACTATTAACAACAATATTGATTTTGTTTCTTATATCAACATCATCTGTATGTCCAGTTGCACTTGAATTATATTCTTCAATCATGCGTAAAACGTTATCCTTTATTTGCTCCAGAGTCATTTTTGTTACCTCCTAAAATATCATAGATTTTTTTAGCTTCATCAACCGTAACCATTTTATATTCACTAATTACAAAACCTTGATGCTCAACATATACAAGTAGTTGTCCTTTTTTTAGTTCAAGCTCTTGATGAATTGTATCGTTTTGTTTCATACCATTCTTGTATATTCTAGTTGACTTTATGTCAGTATATAAAATATCGTTCTCAATTCTTTGCTTTACGTTTATTTTGAAATTTTCTTTTCCTTCCTCATCACTCATGGAATCATTATCATCACATAAATATATATTATCTCCGTTATGTATATATCCACCATAAAAACGTGTATTAGGATGAATAAAATACTTAGTTAAACTCTCTAATTTTTTAAACTTCTTATTCTCTTCTTTCAATTTTAAAATCCTCCTTGAATTTTTGACTTGTCTCGAACAAGTATCTTTATTTACTGTTTTACCTATTTAAACTACAAAAATATAAAAAGGCCAACTTAATGGCCTCTACATTTTAAAATTTTAGTATATAACAGCTGCCTTAACTGCTGTGTTTTGTGGAATTAGTTTAACCATTCCCTTGTCTGCATATACAGCAGATTCTAATTTGATAATTGCAAAACCGTTGGCTGGAATAGATTTTACTAAATCAGTTGATGCTGATGTGTATCCTTGAGTAGTTGGTGCTTTTACTGTAATAGTATAAGCATTTGAGCCATTAGTATTTTGCACGATTATATATGTTTCCATGTCACGTGATGGAAGTTTGAATTCCATTCCATCTGCTGCTGCTGTTGCAGCTTCAAATTCAATTGCTGTTATTTTGTTGAAATCACCTTTTTGTGGTGTTAATGTTTTTACTGCCATAATATAAATCCTCCTTTAATAAAAAAATGAGCCTTAGAATCGATTCTAAGGCCTCGAAAATTAATGAACTTTTATAACATACATTTCTTTTCTTCTCATTAACTTAGCTCCATAGTTATGTAATCCTTTTACAGCAACGCCAAATTTTCTTTCTCTTGGACATGTCTCCATCTTATTTACACAATCTACGAAAGCTGTTGCTCTTTTTGTTCTAATCATCTCATAATCATCTGTTCCGTCATTATATAAGTTATTAGACATTCTTAGATAAATATTTCCATATTTACCTAATGCTGCTCTTTTAACATACTCAACGTTATCAGTGAATAAAGAAGCTAACTTACTTTGTAAAAGAACACAGTGCTCTGGATTTAAGTCAGCAGCTAATTCTTCTTTTTGTGATACACCATTTTTATATAATTTAATTCTACCTGCATCTATTGTTGCAAGTGGATTTACTTCTGATGATATATCAATAGAAGAGCTTATCATAGTAGAATCAGCTTTTTTTGCTAACTCACCAACGAATTTATCAGCTTTTTCTGCTAATGCATACTTTGCTTCATCAAATTCAGCATTGAAGAATTCAGGATTTCCTTGTGCTTTATCAATATCTTCTATTCCAAAAGCTACATAATCAGCTTGAGTGATATCAATATATTGATTGTTATCTCCTAAATCTTCAATTGTGATGTCACTACCATCGTAAGTTCTAACTGTAGGTTTATTAACTCCAGTTACACAAACTCTATCTCCTTTTTTGAAATCTTTCTTGTCAAACTTATAATCGCACCAATTAGCTAATACTAATTCATTACGAATTCCTTTTTCAACGTATGATGACCAATATGCTGGTATAAAATTTTTCATAATTAAATTCTCCTTTCATTGCGAAGGAAAACGTATTACCAATGTTTCATAGACTCCTGTACAGCTTTAAATATTTCTGGATTGCTCATATCCTCCTTTGATAGCTGTGCAGCTTGCTCCGGAGTATATAGCCTTTGAGTTTTATCATTACTATTATTTGCCATACTTCCTAGTGGTTTTACTTCATCCTTCGGCTGTTTTTCTTTGTAAAAATCGTATATTTCTTTTGCTGAGAACTTACTACCTTCAAACTTCTTTGCAAATTCTCTATACTCTTTACTTTCATATACCTCTTTTTTAGCTCCATTTTTCAAAAGCTCCGATGTTGTTTCATATTCATTTCTTTTTTCTGCTAAAAACTTGAAAGTAAGTTTTTCACGTGCTGACATATTGTCTGCACCCTTTTTTGATAATCTTTCAGTTTCTTCAATAACTTCATCTATTCCCATATCAGAAATTTCATCTGCATCCATTCTGGCAAGCTTCATAAGGTCATCTTGACTATATCTTTGCTCAACCACATCAGGAATAGTAACACCATTATCTTCATAGTATTGCTTTAACTTATCAGCGGCATCATCAATATCATTGGCTTGAAGTCCATATTTAAGTACATTATCAATCTTTGAATATTTCTTATCGTACTCTTCTCTTACACTTCTTTCCTTTGCAGATACTCGCCTTTGTACCAATTCATTAAACCTTTCTTGATACTCTGGATTCTCACGAAGTAAATCTCTAAAAGATTTCTTTTCAGGAACATCTTGATTATCATTATTTTCTACATCCTGTTGATTATCGCTATTAGTATTTTCATCAACATTTTCCACAACTTCTTCTGCAGATTGTGTATCTGTGTTTTCAGTTTCGCTATTATGTAATAGCTCTTCATTTTCATTTTCTTTAATTTCCATAATAAAACCTCCATTTTAAGTCAGAGTTTGACTAATATAACCTAAGCTTTTCAGTACATCTTAGTATTGGTACAAAAAAAGAAACACAATATATAGTAAAGTGTTCCTTCTTTTTATTATTGGCTGATTAACACCATTTAACTTACGATTATAGGGATTAGTAAGCACCAAATTTTTATTGAACAGGAATTTCATCATTTATCATTTCCGGTTCATTATGTTCAGCAGATTCAGATGGGTTATATTCTGAATATTCTGCATTGTCAATCAACTGTTTAGCAATAATTGCCTTTTTCTGAACTCTCTGTGCAATTTCATCTATTTTTCTTTGTTGTCTCTCAATTTCTGCAATAGCATCGTTTAATTTTTGTTTGTTTATTGTTGCATCGTCATCTAAAACTTTTGCAAGAACTTTGAGCTCTGGCAATCTTTGAGCTGTAAAATATCCGCCATCAAGTAAATTTTCGTATGTTCGTTCCTGTGCAAATTTATCATACGCACTCTTTGGAGTAATATCAATTTTTGCAGAAAGTCTTAGCTCTTCCAATACATACGTAGGAACGTCTATAACTCTAATTTCAACTTGGTCAGTATCTTCATTTACAATTTCATCTTCTAACTTTAAACTACCATCTGTGTAAGCAACAATCATATCAAAGAAGATTCTAGCTAATTCTTCTAATGCTCTTTTTAAATATGTTACTTGTTCTGTTAAAGGCATATTAGCTGCATCTTGTACTGCAACAATTGCCTTACCAGAAGCATCTTCTGGATTAACTGAGCCTGTTGCTATATCACTAGCACCCTCTAAATCTCTTGTAGTTTGAATTAAATCATTCTTTAATCGTTCAATATCAAAACTCATTTGAACAGGTTGCGTAGTATCAAAAACCTGTTTAATGTCTCCGATTGCTTCCCCTTTAACCAATATTGTTGCTCCAATTTTATCTATATCTTCTATGTTAGTTACTTTTGAAGCATTGACGATTCTTTGAGGATATGCAGTTCTCTTTGTAACTAACATCTGCCTCATTAAAGTCTTATTAAGTTCAATTTGATTTGGTGTTAAATTTCTAACAACACCTTCTCCTCTGGCACTACCAGGCTTTGGAGCCCAAGGGAAATGTGTTACAGGATAGCATTTCAATCCTAGATTTTTGTCTTTTTGAATTACTGCACATCTTGTAGCAATTTCGTAGTGGACTCTTCCTTTTTCTTTATATAATTTAGTTAGTACTGTTACCATTGGATCTCTTTCGTATTTTGAATTTTCACCAGACTCTTCTAAATTCTCGTTATCCCCTACGATTAAATCCAAAGAAACACCATTTGCCATTGCCATATCTTGTACATTGATGACAGGCATCCTTCTTTTGATTATTATATATGGTTGAGATTGAATATCAGGATTATTTTCATTACCATAGTATATATCGTTTTTACTCAATAGCTCTACTATTGGCATTTTACTTTCTTTATCCCAATAAGAATAAAAGACTGCTTCATCATCGACACATGATGTCAATGAAAACAGTCTAATTTTATAATCCATTCCTTCTTTTTCCCATATTTTGTTGATATATTTATTTAACATTTTGCACAATTTATTTGCCATAGGTCTGAATTCTTCATTATCTACAGTTTCGTTAGAATAATTAACTCCCCAAAGATTTGTGTTTATACGACCAACTTTGAAGTTAACTATAGATTTTATATAGTTAAGTTGAACTGGCTCAACACCAATACACTTTAATCCATACCATTGGTTACCATTATACATTCTCCAATTTTTATCAGTATCAGCATAAGCTCCCATCTGTCTTGAATAGGTTATGGAATCTTGGTATAGTGTCCATAAATCCGTTTCTTTTAAATCTGCTCTATTCATCTACTGGCCTCCTATACGTTAAAATCTTTTTGACCTAGAGAATCACCAGAATAGGATTCAATATTATGCATATTAATTTCATAAATTTTATTTTGTCTTTCCATTTTTCTTTCTTGAATTTTTTCTTCCTTTGTCTTGAATAATTTTATCCTTTTAACTGGTACTTTAGTTTTTACTTTCTCAGGTCTTTTTGCAACAAAAAAAACCGCAACATTTGATAATGTTACAGCTGCAATAACTAATATAACTTCATAAATTTTCATTACATACCTTCCTATTTTTCTGATTTAAGATATTTTAATATTTCATCTTTAGTTAAAGTTTCATTTATATCAATACCATTTGTCCTGCAATATTCAAGTATTTCTTTTTTTGTATATGAATCAATATCTTCTGGTAAAGTAGCTTTATTTTCCTCTACTGAACTTTCAACTGAATCTCCATCCAATTCTTCTGCTGTTTCTCCTGTACTTGTAATTTCTTCTGAATCTTTATTTTTCTCTACTGAACTTATTGCACATACCGTTCCATCCTTAATTGTGAGATTATTTTCAATTAAGAATTTATTAAGTGCCTCCATATCTGCTATATATTTTTCTTTTTCTGCCTTAAAAATTTCTTTTTCTTTCTCAAAATTTTCAACATTATTTCTTAATTCTTGTGTTTGCTCCTCAATTGTTATTAACTTTCTTTCAGCCTCAAAAGCTGCCACTCTGTCTGCGTGTGTCATTTTTCTTCCTCCTTAAATTATAAATTCATGTTCTCCATAATCAAAGTTGTTGTTACTCCAAAAATTGTCAAACGATGCAGATTTTTCTCTATATTCTTGAACCTGTGTCGTTTGTTGTTCAGATATATAATAAGTTATCGCTGTTCCCATTATTAAATCATCGTGACACTCGGCTTGTGCCTCTGGTCTACCTTTATCATTTTTAATAAATGTCAAGCTTTCCTTTAAAATATCTAAATCAATTATAAGCTCTAAATGTTCGTTGAATATCCTTTGTAAATCTGCTAATATAATTGGCCTTGTTAATTTATTAGTTTCAAATCCAAAACTTTTTAATGGCCTATTCGTAATATCATCCTCTTTTATTCTGACATATAAATTAGGATAATCATAATGCTCTTGTGTGAGCATTTTGGTTGGATATGTACTATAGTTTGTTTCTAATCCAACTAGTGCTTGATTGTAATACATTCCTAAACAATAGATTTGTCTTGTATAGTAGATTTCATCTTTTTCATGCCTTAATTTTGCAACAATTTTTTTGGTACTATTATCAATAACAATACCTGTAAAATAATCGCTACCATCTCCGGCAGTATCACCTCCTAAAACATATGGATGTCCTTCTTTAGGTTTCTCATATAGTTGAATACAACCATTTGGGTCAGACACCCATTCTCTATTTACTATTTTATTTTTTTCATTATCGACATGAAGTTCATATTTAAAATATCCAGTATCTATTACTCCGTTGTTTTCTAAACTTTCCAAATAATCAATTTTTTTAATAATAGGTTCTGTATTGAAATAACATTTACCAGATGCAATAAATGCCTCATCAGGTGTACATGGATATTCTTGTTTTATTTTTTCTTTATCAATATAACCATTGTATTTTTTGTAATACCAATACAATTGATTTTCATCTAATCCTTTTTCATCTTTTAACCATTTTAATCTTTCATGAATCCAGTCTTTAACTCTGTAAATATCATTTAGAAATTTTGTTCTTCTATTCTTGGTTTCAAAATTTAATCTATATTCAGGTGTTCTCCACCACTCAAAGAAACAATTGATATATTCTCCAGACTTCCACATTGTTCTGTAATCATTAAATCCATTTGCTGTGGTTTCCCATACTTTGATAGCATTTTTAGTAAATGTTTCTCCTAATGAAGCTTGTATTGGAGAAATGCCATCTTTCCAAAAGGCACATTCTGAGCCATGAAAGAAATTTATTGTTCTTGAACGACCAACCTCTTTAGTTGCTGTGTCAATTGCCCAACTACTATTCAATTTTTCAAATAGCATTTGATTTTTAGAGTTGAACTTTTCTGTAGGCTTAAGTTGTTCAGGTAACTTATTGAATATAAACTTTGCCTTATTTTGTAGAATAGCCTCAGCATTTGATTTCTTATCTGCTAAAGTTAATCCTTCAACATTATGTCTTGTTATTGTGGCAGCAAGTTGATATGCTGTTATAAGTGTTGTGAATCCTTGTTGACGACCTTTTAAAACTAAGATGTTAATACTAGTTATTAGACCATTTTCATAATCTCTTATTGCCTTGTTAAGTATGTCCATAAATTCATGTTGAACATCATTTAAGAAAAAAGGTACAACTTTTTTATCTTTATCAACAATAGTAAAAATAAGTTCTATGAGTTTCTCTGGATATTCAACTATTTCTGCTCTTAATCGTGAATTATTTATAATTTCATTTGCACAGGCAAAACAAAAAAACTCATCTTTCTTAATGTCATGATGAACTTCCCATTGTCTTTTTCTTCTATCTATTAGAAAATCTGCATTAACTATAATCATAATACATCTTCCAATTTAACATTTAATGTTTGACTAACATCTTGCTTATCTGCCCAACCGAAATTATTTTGTAGAACGAACTTTGCTCCAGAGCTTTTTGATTTATCGTATAAACCTTCTTCTGCATATACTTCGACTTGTTGTTTCGCAAATTTAATAATATCTGCATATTCTGTATCGCCATATTCTTTTTCATATCTTCTTAGTGTTTCTGTACTTAATCCTAAAAACAAAGCTAAACCAGAAATTGTATATGGTTTATGATCACATCGACATTGATAAAAATATAGTTGAATCTGTTCTATTAGCTCCTTAGAATTTTTGTACTTACATCGAGAATTAGCTTTTAGGTATTCATTCTTTAATTCTTCTTGATTTAATCCTTCATCATAGAATTTCATCTTCGACACCTCACTTTTGTAAATTCTCTCTTTAAACTATGGCATTTGGTACATTTATACAGAATACTTCCATTTTCGTACGTAATAGCAATATAATTATGTTTGCATTTAAAACACTTTGAATAATTGCGACAACTATTATCACATTTATTTTTTAAACAGAATTGATTCATTAAATCGCCACCTTTTTCAAGATATAAAAAAAAGAAGTTAGTCCTAAAACTAACTTCACCAAGCAATACTATGGTAATTATGGGCAAGTCCATGAATATGAACAATTACTTTTTTACTTACTAGCATTGTAACACATTTCAACCGGACGTTGCCGGACACTTTTAAAATTTTTTCATTTTTTTTGAAAAATCTTTCAATCTTCTTTCGAGGGACATCTTCTGAATTATATTCGTATTTAAACATTATATCTATCCAAGACATTCCATCAATATACTTGTCTGTCAATATACTTCTTATTTCTGCATCTTTTACATTATTAAGTTCATACTCAAATTGCAATAATAATTTTTCACATTTATATTGCTTTTGCCTTAACATCTTTTTATATCTCTGTCTAAGATTTTTTAATTTTGTATTGTTTTGAAGATTACCTTCAACAACCATACTGTGTTTGATATAGGGATAACTTGTACTACTTCCTTGAACACTATCAATTCTTATCTCTTTTTGCTTATTTTCAATTTGCTCTAATCTTTTTGTGATTCTAATCAATTCTTTGTTTGTGTTCTCAATTTCTTCAAGGAATTGTTTTGTCATATGTTACACCTCCGTATAATTTATTTTACCTCTTGCCAATCATTTGCAAGCATATCAGCCTGACTTGCAAGCCAACCAATTTGTACTCCTGATGTACCAACAAATGCTATTGCTTTATTACCTATGCAGCTATGGTCACAATTTATTACTACACCATCTTTATTTACATAGCTAATATTGGTTGCTAATTCTATATATTGATTTTTTCCATTCCATCCACTTCTTTGTAATTTCTTACCTTCTTTTAATAACTTAATTGCCTCTCCAAAATCCATTTTTAATCCTCCTCACATTCTTTAATAACTTTATTGATATTTGGGTACATGCTAAGAAGTCTTATTCTGCTTCCAGATGTTTCAACTCTGTATGTATGCCCTATCTCTAGTATGTTGTATAAGTCTGTACTGTTAAATTTTCCTTTTAGAAATAAATCTGTTACTTCATATGTATTATTATCTTCATCTACTACTAAATATTTACTGCTATCTCCACTCTTACCATTCTTTACATATTTATCTTTTATTGTTATCTCAATTGTTTGATTATTTCCATATTTAATTATTTCTGGAAGGAACACTATTGCTAATGTTCCCACTAAAAGAATTAAAGTACTAAATATTGTTATAAAATTCTTTCTCATATTAAAAATCCCCCATTTCTACACATTTATTTTGTAATTTAACATAGGCATCAAAGTATAGTTCTTTTTTGTCTCCGTTATATGTGCATTCAAAATACATCTTGTCTGGTAATGATGTAGCAAATAAACCTTTGTTGTTTTGAAGTGTTTTACAGCTCCAAACTTCGTATACCTTAAATTCTGGAATCTCTGCCGATTTATCTAAATTCTCCATTGTATATTCTCTTACTAATTTTTTACACTTTTCTATAAATTTTTGATTATCCATTGTTTTCCTCCTTCTCTCTTGTTATTCCTTTTATTACCCAAAATTGAGCCTCTTCTAATTTTGTAAGAGCTAATGATGTCTCTCTACTTGATTTACAGTTATTTTCTATAAAATCGTACACATCAGAAAACATATTTCTAATATCATCAATTCTATTTTTCTGCTCATCATTTACATCTGTATATTTTGCTCTATTGTTCATGATATTCCCCCTTTAATAATCTACATAATAATTTAATTTGAATTGATGCCCCATCTCTAAAATTTTCAAGTTTTAGTTCAGGCTCTAATTTTCTGATTTCTGCTCTTAGCTCGTCTTTACTAATATATTTTTTTTCTACTACAAATTTAGATATATACTGTACTCCACCCATTATAATAGTTTTTCTATTCTTTACTTTTTCTTTTTTGTATAAACATAATAAACATTTAATAGCATTGACTAATGTTTCCTTCATCATTTCCTTTTTATTTTCACAATAATCTGTTAATGTTTTAATTATTTCTTTTTCTCTCATTTCTGTACCTACCTTTCTTCTAAAGATTTTGGTCCTCTTTTTCTTGAGTAGTTGTATTTTTCTTCCCAGTAATTTCGCCACGCATCTGATATCTTAAAACATTCGTTGCAATTATATTTATTGTCATGGTATAGTGCATAGTTTGGATAAACTTTTATTATTGTGTATTTCTTGAATTTTCTAGGATATTTCTTGGTAGAAACGAATTTTTTAACTTTCTCATCAATTAATTTTGATATTCTGTCATTGTTCATTCTGTTACCTCCACATGTCGTTTTCCAATGATGTAAATCTAATTGATGGAATTATAACCTCTTCTTGAATAAATGGTGCTTCACTATTATCAAGGTGATAGGTTCTCTTGTTTATTGCAATTGGAATAGTTATACGGTCTAGGGTGTTCTGTGTATCGCATACGTGTGTAATTTTAATTATGCCCTTAATCCATTCTATTAATTTTGAGTTTTCTTCTAGTAATCGTTCTATTTCTTTGCTTTGCATCTTTTTATCAGATTCTAATGATTTATTCATTTTATTTAATGAATCTACTTTTTCGTTAAGACTGTCTCTTTTTTTACGTAATCCATCATTTACTATTCGTAGCTCTTCAATTTTCTTTTTATTAAATATATCCATTTCTATTAACCTCCAACTTCTAAACACATTTCAATTATTTGCTTTATAAACCAACCTACTCCATATATTCCAACAATCATTATTGATAGTGCTATAATTATCTTTACTATATCTTTCATATCTATTCCTCACTTCTCGATTCAAATTGATTTCCGATGATAATTATATCTGCATTAAAATAGTCTTTAAGACCTTCACTTAATGTTGCACCTTTTTTGAATTGACCGATAGCCACAAGTCTTGCCATTAGTTTTACTGCTGACTTTTTATCAATTTCTATTACATATCTATTTGAATCATTCCAATATCCACAATAATTTATATCTTTTAATAAATCTTCATCTCTCTCCATAATCTTCATCCTTTCGTTCACATAATCACACTAATTTCTTAATATGAGTTATATATATCTTATATTTTGTAAAACTCATTCTTTTTATTTTTTTGTTGATATAGCTTGTTTTTTTCTGTGTTCATCTTTTTAGTTTACTTTTTCTTAATATGTCAAACTAATATCTTAATTTTTTAATAACTGAATTGTTTTTTTCGTTTGAAATACCAATATATCTTAATGTAATTTCTGGTGCTGCATGATTAAACATGTCCATTAGCATTGCTACATCTTTAGTCATTTGATATGTATGATATCCAAACGTTTTTCTCATTGTATGTGTTCCTACATTGTATACATTGTTTGCATTGCATGCTTTTCTAATAATTTGATATGCTCTCTGTCTACTAATTGCACCACCTTGCCTTGATTTGAATAGATACTCATCTGCATCTTTATCTGAAATGTAATCTCTTATCGCTCTTGCAAGATATGGATTCCAATCTACAATTTTTTGCTTTCCCGTTTTCTTTTCTCTGATGTTATATCCTTTTTTAAAGCAATCCTTGACTTTAAATTTAAGTATGTCGGAGACACGCAGTCCGGTGTAAATACCAAAGAAAAATAATAGACTGTCTCTTTCATTCTTTTCTTTAAGATAGTTGTATATTTGCATTACTTTTTCTTTGTCTCTTATGGGTTCAACTGTATTCAACTTCACATCCCCCCTTCATCATATATTAAATTCTTTTGCAACAGCTCTAAGGCATTTATTGCATACTGCTAAATATATAGTTGGTCTTTGAGTAATCGTATAATGAAGAGTTAATAATCCCTCTTTTGGTTTAGTAATTTTAAATTCACATCCACAATTATCACACACATAGTAGTTATATAATTTATGTTTCTTTTCGTTAGTTAAGTGATTATATGTCTTACTGTATTTTGTGTACATTCGTGGCTTTCCTCTATATATAAATTCTGTATATCTAGGTTTAATCATTTCTTTTGTACCTCCTGGTTATCTTGTCTTTTATATACATTACTTGTTTCTTTTGTATCCATTTGTCAATTTTTTAAAAATTTTGTTGATGATCCAGCATATAACAATAAATTCTGAGACAAATGCAAGTATGTCTAAAAGTGTTAAATCTACCCATCTCATAAACACCCAACCAAATAAACATTCTAATAGCTTATACTTCATCTTTTGTTCTCCTTTCTTAATTTTTATTTATGATTTCGTTGATTAAGCTTGTTAAATAATACTCTTCGATGTTTGTAATATTTTGAACTTTAGCTACATTTCCAAAAACCTTTTCGAGAATACCCAAACTGACTTTATTTAATATTTCGTATTGATGACTATCACATAATCTTTTAACTGCACTTTGATATAATTTGACTTGATTCGAGATGCCCTCTGGTAATACTCTTGGATTCTCAAAATATATCTGCTTAGCTTTAAATATATTGTTATATTCATGAGTGTTATTCTGAATAAATTCCATTTCTTTTAAATAATTATTTATATCTATCAATCCATCTTCTTTATCTATATCTGATTCTGTTGCGTTACTTTGCGTTACTGTAACGTTACCTGTAACGTTACCATCTAACAATAGTTGCTTTTGTTTCTCTCTATGCTGTGCTACTCTTCTTCTTGTTTGCTCTCTTATCTTATCTAATCCATCTATGTTTTGATATTTCTCCCAATTACTCACACAGTAGATGTTATTTACAATGTCAATCATGTTAAATTTTTGAAAAATATCCAGTGCTAACCTTACGGTATTAATTGGTTTATTAAATTCATTAGCAAGCATTTCGTCTGTGTATGGAACATCTTTTGTTAGTGTTATTAGTCCATTTTCGTTAAGGTTTCCTGCAAGACATAGTATTTTAAACCAAATAATTATTATTGAATCTGCATCTGGTAAGCTTTCAATTTGTTTTATTTTTCTGTTGTCAAATATGTCTGTTACTATTTTTATCCATTTAACATCAGCCATTTTATTTTCCTCCGTTTTCTAAAAATCAATTTATCTTTAGTCCAACATCCTTTATAAATACTTTTTAGGTATTTCTCCGCTATTGCATCATATTTTTTACTGTTCATTCCATTATCTTGCTCACGATGACAATCTGGACAAGCTGTAAATATATTTTGTTCGATTCCTAGTCCACCTTGACTTCTAGGTATAAAATGACAACACGCACAAGAAATAGAAACTGCAATTCCACAAAAAATACATCTATGATTGTCTCGTTCCCATACAATCCTTTTTGTAGTTGCGGAAATCTCACAAGCTTTTGCCATTTTTGATTTTTTGGTAGTTGTTTTCTTTAATGGTGTTCTCTTTAGTTGCTTTTGCTCCTTATATTCCTTGCTCTTACAACAATAACAACAGTTAGCATCTACTTCACACTTGTTTAAACTACAATAAAAAAACTTTTTATAATTTTTACTTCTTACTTTTAAATATTTACAATTCATAATTTCCTCCTTGAAAAAATGATGGAATTATGTTAATATCTAAAAGAAATATGTTTTTATATTTCTTTTAGTGGATTTAGATGTTGTTAGTTGGTAGCTGTTTGACATCTAAATCTTTTAAATTTTGTTTCATTATTTTTAATGTAATCTTCATATCTTCCAAAATCATTTTATGTTTGTCTTTTGCTATTTGGGGTCTCTCAATTTGGTCTTTAGTAATGCCGAACAAATAAAATCCCATACATACATATATTTTTGGTTTATTAGGCATAATTCTTAATCTCCTTTAATAATTTAATCATTTGAGCTCTTTCTTCTTGTATTTCTTGAAGTGTTTTGTTTTTTGAATCAATAATAAAATCTAAATAGTATTTTTCATTATTTCTTTTTGCATTGTTTCTTTTTACTTTATTTGCTTTTAATTTTCTTTTTGCAATTTTTCTCATAGTAACTATCAATAACATTACTATTAATATTGCAACTCCTATAATTTGTTTTTGTCCCATATTTAAACAGGGGTATAATTCTGGATGTATCATCTTTCGTTCCTCCTCTATATTATTTTTTCTGCTAATGCGATAAGTACCTTTTCTTTTTCGGTTTGACTTAGTCCTAATTCAGATATAAGAACTGCTCTTTTATCTGCCATTAATTTACTTCCTTTTACTTTTATAAGTGGAAAATCTTTTGAATGAAATCTTTCATCTGCTGTTGACCTTCCACATCCTCTCCAGTTCATGTAATCTAGTACGCCAATGGTATCTGGTAAATCTTCATATTTTACTCTGCTCATATTGACCTCCTTTCTTTTGTATTGTTTAGTTTTTCTAAACTTTCAAAGTAAAAAAATATTCTGGTATTTCTACTTTGCTTATTTCTAAAAGGGTACTTATTGTGACAATATCACTTTGCTTAAATGCAACTTTATTATTTAGTTTTTGATTTAATGATTGTTTTGTAACCCCCATCTGATTTGCTAAATTTTCTTGATTTTTTGTTTTCTCAACTATTTTTCCTTTTAGCTTTTGGTAGTCAAATTCATACTTCATTTGTGTTCCTCCTTTTTTAATCTTTTGTTTAGTTTTTCTAAACTAAACAAATATTATACTACTTTCATTTTGTTGTCAATACTTTTTTTAAAAAAAGTTTAGTTTTTTTTAACTTTGTTAAAATAATCTTTTATTTTTGTTGATTTTTCTAAACTTTCGTTCTATAATAGTTGTTAACGAGAGGTGATTTTATGGAAATTTTAGTTGATTCTTTTTCAAATAGATTGACTAAAGCACTACAAATAAGAAATATGAAACCGATTGAATTGGCAGAAAAATCTGGTATTGATAAAGGAAAAATATCTTCTTATATGAGTGGTAGATACAAGGCCAAGCAAGATACACTATATATATTAGCTACTGCATTAGATGTAAGCCCTGTTTGGCTTATGGGATATGACGTTTCAATTGATGGAAAAAATTTAGATAATTCTAGACAGATAAAACTATCTGATGAAGATATTAGTTTTATGAATGGGATAAAAAAACTAGATGAGAATGATAAAAAAATAATAAGAAATACAATGGATTACTTGATGGGAGTTAATACTGTCTATCAACGTAATAATACATTTATGTGTCCAGTATATGGTCAAATTTCAGCAGGACAACCGAACTGGGCAGAAGAATGTTTGGAAGGATATCTCCCTATTGACCCAAATTTAATGGGCATTATTAACCCAGAAGAGTGCTTTTTCTTAAGGATAAATGGTGAAAGTATGAATCAATTAATTAGAAATGGTGCATATGCTTTAATTAGAAAACAAGATGCTGTGGAAAATGGTGAAATAGCTGCTGTTCTTGTAAATGGTTTTGATGCTACTTTAAAGAAATTTACTCAACAAGGAGATTTGATAATATTAGAGCCATGCTCTGATGATTCAAGTTTTAAGACACAGGCCTACACCGCAGAAACACAAATAAGAATATTAGGCAAATATATTGGAAAATTTGAAATGAATTAATCATTTAGGAGGTTCATATGTCATTTGAAGAATATTATGAGCAATGGAAAGAAGGTCAGGAATCAAGGAATAACATTACATATTCGTATAATACTACAAAAAATACAACAAATACTAACACTACTTCAGTAGAAAGTAATGAATTTGTCTGGTTAAAATTTGATGGTAATGAATATTGGTTTACAAAGTCGGAAATATTTTTAGGTTTGGGAATCTTTATATTTTGTATTATAAGTATGTTCTTGTTGTACAGAACATTCCTATTTCGTAAATTAAAAAAACAACAATATAACCATGTAAAGAATGATAAAAAATCAAAAGAAATATTTTTATGCGTTGTACTTTATATCGTTCTTTTTGTTTTGGTTTGTGTATTTTCATATGTAACAGCTCATAATATTCTCACGATGTTGATTCCTAATATAGTACTAACTGCTATAATTTATAATTTTATTCCCTGTATTCTCAAATTTATATTAAAAAAAGAATTTGATATAAAACAAGCAAGAATAATTTCCATAGTTAATGCAATTATAGTATATGTATTCTTTAGAGTTTTAGAGCTCTACTTATTTGGTACTATGAATTTTAGAAACTATGCATTTATACTATGGGGATATGTTTCTTATCGAATTTTATTACATAAAAATAATTATAAAAAAACATAAATAAAAAAATGCTTGAAATATAGCATTTTTATTATACATAAATGGAGGTGCAACATGGCAGGAAGAAGAGGAAATGGAGAAGGCACGATATACTATTCCGAAAAATTAAACAAATGGGTTGGACAATTTACAGCAGGAAGAAAGGCAGATGGAAAGCTAAATCGTAAATCTGTCTATGGAAATACAAGAAAAGAAGTAAAAGAAAAAATAACACAAGCATTATCTCAAGTACAGCAAAATATTATAATAGATAAAAATGATATAACCGTATATGAGTTAGGGTTAGAAATTTTAGAAACAAAATTAAGTACTAATATTATAAAAGAGACATCTTATAATTCAATGTCTCATTCGCTAAACAAAATAAAAAATAGTTTAATAGGTAATATGAAAATTCAAAAAGTAACTTACAGAGAAATACAATTGTTTTACAATAGTATAACTGACTTATCAAATTCTTATATCGAAAAAATAAATATTCTTTTAAATCTAATATATAATGAAGCACTAAAAAGAAGCTATATATACATAAATCCTATGATTAACGTAATAGTTCCAAAATCTAATAAGGAAACTAAAGAAGTTGATGCTTTTTCTCTTAATGAGCAAAAAAAATTTATCGAGGCTATAGAGCACGATAAATACAAAGACATATATTACATCGCTATGTTTTCAGGAATGAGAATTGGCGAAATATTAGCATTACAAGTAAATGATATAGACTTTGAAAACAATGAAATACATATTACTAGATCACTTACACGAGATAAAGAAAGTAATGTTATTCTTGGTAAATCAACAAAAACATATAATTCTAAAAGAAATATTCCTATAACATCTTTATTTGAAAAAGAATTAAAAAATGCTATCAATAATATGCAAGACAATGACAATAATCTAATTTTTACAACTAGAAATCATACAATATTATCTGGAGCAAATATCAACTGCTTTTTTAAACGTGTCTGTACAAAAAATGATATAAGATTAGAAGAAAACTCTAACGGTAAATTAGAGAGCAAAGTAAATACACATATGCTTCGACATACCTATGCAACACGATGTATAGAATCTGGTATGCCTGCACACGTACTTCAAAAATTACTTGGACATAAAAATGTATCAACTACAATAAATACATACACGACAATTTTCGACAAATATCGAAATGATGAAGTTGATAAAAGTATTAATTATCAGAAATCACAATTACAAATGCATTAATTTTCTCAGTTGCATTAAAATTGCATTAAATACAAAAATAAATAACAGCCATAAGTTCATATTTTCAATACTTACAGCTGTTATTTTGTTATTACTAGTCTTGAGTATATGGTAAAAAATACACTTTTTATATTTTTTTATAATTTTTACTATGTTTCATTTTTCCTTTATTTAATGCAGTTTATACGTTTTTTAGTATAAGTTACTTTTTATAATTTTTATTCATTTTTATTTCTTTTTATTTGCCGTTGCATTAAAAATTGCATTAAAATTGTCAAAAAAATAATCAGCTGATTATAGTAAAATAGCCGATTATTTTTTTACTTATTAGTTTCTATACACATCTCTCCAATTGCACAGTCCTAGGAGATAAATTTTCTTGATTAGTTGCATATTTCTTCTTATAATCTTTAATTCATCATTAGTGAAAGAGCTTTTGTTTTCTTTAATCAATTTTTCGATAAAAGTTTCCATAACTGGTCTCCTTCCGTAAAATATACACTTGCATTGTAGCACTTTGCTTTTTTAAATTTAACCATTTTTCACAATAGTTATTGTGTACGTAAGTCAGCTACACACAAGTTAAAAATAAATTCACTATGACATACAATTACTGTTTGGAAGGAGGTGTATTCTATTGATTTGCGTTAATGTAGACCAAATATTAAAGAAACAGAAAAGGAGCAAATACTGGTTTATAAAAAATATGGGAAGCAGCTATCAGTCACTATCTAACATGATGAATAATGAGACATCTGGAATTTATTTCGATACATTGGATAAAATATGCGAACTATTAGATTGCGAGCCCGGAGATGTACTTATAAGAAAAAAAGGAAGAAAGAAGGTTACAAAAGATGAGCAAATTGCAAAATCAATATGAAAATTTAAAAAAGAAAGATGAAAATAAAATTTATATCTTTAAAGTAGGAATTTTTTATAATATATTAAATGAGGATGCGAAAATGGTTAGTGAAGCAATTGGATTAAAACTTACTGATTTAGGTCCTAATCTAATAAAATGTGGATTTCCAGTTTCTAATTTAGAAAAATACACTAATTTATTAAAATCAAAAAACCTAGATTATGAAGTAATTTCCGCTTCTACATCCTCAAAAAGTACAAATGCCACAAGTATTATTCAAAAAATAAAGAACCTAGATATGAATAATACAACGTATAAACAAGCATTTGATTTTTTATATAATATACAGAATAAGCTGAATAATATTGAATAGAGGGATTTTTATCCCTCTATTTTAGTTTTTCTTACAATAATCCAAACATATCCAACCACTAGCTGTTTTACCCCAATTGCCCTCTACTCTTGTAACAGTACATACTACGCCTTTTTTATATCCATTAGCATAATAATTCCCAAGTCTACCATTTTGAGCCCTTGCATTTGAAGTTAGTTGGCTATATGCTTTATTTTTGTAATTTGTTCCTGGCCCACTTCTTACGTTTAGTAAGCTAGCTGTAACTCTATAATTTCCAGTCTTATATGTTGAACTGTTCAATTTTTGAACAGTTTGAACAGTTGGATTATTTTCAGATAAGTAATAAGTACTTACCCATCCATCAACTGGACTTGTTATTTTGCTCCAATCCCCACTAGAATAACTTACTTTAACCTCAGTTCCTTTTTTTAGGCTGTTTATTACATTGCCATTTGGACCGTTTCGAACATTTAAGTTGCTACTTTTTGTCGCTACATATCTTGTATACGAATTTGTTACGACATTGCCGTCAGTTGTGTTTTTTGTCTCAACATTATTAACATCATACTTATAGCAGAAAAATTGCTTATAATTGGCATATTTTTTGAAATTATATGTTGAACAATATACCGTATTTCCACTTACAGTCACTTTACCTCTTCGAGTACTTACATCAAATTTACCGCTGTAAAGATATGGATCATATATCTTTATTGTATCTCCGTCAATACCATAAAGCACTATATAATGACCACCAGAAGTAAATAATCCATTTCCGCAGCTTGCTATAATATAATGATTATTACGTAATAAATTAACCATTACATCAAAATCATCTGTTTCTATATATTCAATATCGAATTGGTTTGCTACTGCTCTATACGCACTCCAATAAGTTCCAGAATTTGCACTTCTATATCCATTATCAACAAATACATCCGCTAGCTCTGTTACTGACACATTTCCAACAATAGAATCAATTATCATTGCTGCACTTGCAACACCACAACCACTTGAACCAATTGTCTGACTTGAATCACCTATACTAGTGTATGTATGATATCTCCATCTACTATCAATTTGCGATATGTATGTTAATTGTGGAGTATTCCCAGTGGAAATATTCCATGTTTTTGCATCTCCATTGTATGCAATTTCGCCTTGAAGCTCAAACTCTTCACTTTCAACCTCTTGAATTTCCAAATTTTCTTCATCATTAGATGTTTGCTCTGGAATTTTTACAGTTGACTGATTTTCTTCAGCAATTTCATGTTTGATTTCCTCTTGAATAATTTTTTGTGTTTCTGATATAGTATTATTTATTTCGTGGTCCGGAAGATAAATACCACACATAACACCTAGAATTGATAAAATACATGCCAATACTATCATTATCTTTTTATTCATAACTCAACCTCCTATAAACCGAATTTTGCTAACAAAAAACCCAGAATAGCTGTTCCTATTCCGAGTTATTATTGTTTTTATTAAATTATCCCAATTTCTTGCGGGCTTATCTTCTAATTGTTTTAATCTGCTATCCATTTTTTGTTCATCTTCTCTCATTGCTTTCATTTCCATTGCAAGTTTTTCAACAGATATTGCTATTTGATTAGTATTTTTGACATCTGCTCTAATTTCTTTAATTACTTCATTTAACTGGTCAACCCTATGATGTGCAGATTTTACACTCTGAACAGCCTCAACTATCATTTGAATATATTTCTCGTCCATTTAATTCTCTCCTTCTTAAAGTTGAAAAACAAGAAAGAGCCTTATTCAGACTCTTTCTCTAATTCATCGATAACTTGCTGTCTCCATTTTATTGGAACATCATCTATTGTCATTTTTTTCATTCTAATTTGTAATACATAAAATTTTACTATCGCACTCATAGACTATACCTCCATACCTAAAATTTCAGCAATTACTGCCTCTGCTGTGGATATTCTTTCTTCCAACGATACCTCTTTAACTTGATTTGCATACTGCTTTTTGGCAAATTCTAACCATTCATCATATTTTTGCTCAATGGTTTGCTCTAGATTTGGTCTTGATGGAACTTTTATTGTGTACATATTATAAGAATATTGTATTCCATCTTCAGTTTGTTCTTCTTCTATATTGTCAAAAAAAAGAACGGTACTTAATCCGCTCTCATCTGCCTTTTCTATATCGAAATCTTTTGGTCTTATTTGACTGTATGTTTTTGGCATTCTTAATCACTCCTTTACACTTTTTTATACTAATATACGGTTTAACGTATTTTTCTGTAAATTTATAATAATTACAATGTTTATACCAACCATAATAGCTTATAACCGCCGTCGCATCTGTACAATTAATTTTTCCTTTTTTGTAGATTTTCTTTATTCTTCGTTTTATTCTTAAGAAATTACTTTTTCGCAAAGTTGTATGTCCTCTATAAAATCTATATCCGATATAATCAATTGGTCTACTATCTACTTTGAATAGTTGCCAATTTGACTTTATTTCTAATCCATCAAAATTTAAGTATTTCTCCAACTCGTTTTTTATTTTATGAAGCTCTTTTTTGTTCCTATGGAATAAAAGCATGTCGTCCATATATCTAACATAATATGGCACTTTTAAATCTTCTTTAATATAATGGTCTGCATCTTGCATGTAATAATTGGCAAGCCATTGTGATGTAAAAAATCCGTATTGGTACACCATTTTCATAACAATCTATTATCTGAAATAATAAGTCAATTGTATCTTTGTCTTTAATTATTTTGTAAATTTTCCATTTTAGTATTTGCCTATCAATTGATGCGTAAAAATGATGAATATCAATTGATAAACAATATTTGGTGTTTTTTCTATCATTGACAAGTATACGTTCAATATATCTTGTAGCATAATGTATCCCCCTACCAGGTACACTTGCACAACATAATTCATACATACCTCGTTCTATTACAGGTTGAATCACCTGCATTACAGCCCAATGTATTATTTGGTCCGGATAAAATGCAGGTTTACAGATAATCCTAACTTTTTTTCTAGTTCCATCATGTATCTTTAGCTCTGTATATGGACTAGGCAAATATGTTTTTTTTTCTAACATAATATGTATTTCTTCAACATAATAATCAAGGTCATCCAAGACTTTTTGCACAACTTTTCTGTCTTTTTTCATTTTGGATGCATGACAAATTGCTAATCTTATATTATTCCTATCTACAATATTTTGATATAAATTTTTTGCTCTTTTCAAAGTATCTACTTCTTTCTTATTTGTCTGCCGGTTTTTCGTGCTATTTCACACTACTACACCCGCCCAGGTACGACTAATTTTTGCCGAGTGGCAAGGAAAATGATGTGTAAATTTACATTCAAATAAGAAGGCGAGCACCGTAGTTCATGTTCGTGTTGCTAGACGTATTGTTACAATTCCACGCAAACAGACCGTTCTTGGCACCGTTGTTGTTGAAGCTACCGCCAACGTACGCACGAAAATCTCCAAGACAAGCTGAGGCTCGCACACACCAAATCCCTTGAATTATTATAACTTTACTAATTTTAAATTTTAACTATCTTACAGAATAGCTAATTTATATAAGGGGGTTGACCACCCCCTTTCCCCCGTCTTACTGGTGATGAAGAAGGCGAGCACCGCAGTACATGTTCGCGTTGCTAGACGTACTGCCACAACCCCACGCAAACAGACCGCTCTTGGCACCGTTGTTGTTGAAGCTACCGCCAACGCACGCAATTTTATTTCCAGAGCC
>Ga0326514_10000256_pt1 | contig 35577 bp, 42 predicted proteins | sample 3_2548_0518_D_FD_203653 | JGI IMG/M metagenome (GOLD analysis project Ga0326514, IMG submission 203653) | Bovine rumen microbial communities from UC Davis, California, United States - 3_2548_0518 | ecosystem: Host-associated > Mammals > Digestive system > Stomach > Rumen | place: USA... | reverse complement strand
TCACGCTGAGCAGTGAGCTGCTTCTCTTCTGTACTTGTAAGTGTTGCTTTCATAGAAAGTCCTCCATATTTATTTGTATTTTCCTACTTCTTATAATTCCCAAGATTTCTGAAAAGTTTTATTCTTCTTCACCAAATTCAATTGACTGAAGAGTTGTGAGAGCTTTTTCTGTAAGAAGAGCTTCTTCTATCTGAGCCTGACATGTGTCGCCTATATCTTTTCCCTTAGACTTTTTGTAAGCAAGAGATGCGATAGACGGGAACTTAGCTTTAGGAGCAAACTGAATCTGCTCAGCATCTTCTCCCATTTCTTTGATTTCGTCATCACACTCTTGAATAACCTGCTGATAAGCGGTCAAGTCTACAATAAGCCCATGAACAGTAGGATTGTAAGACAAGTCAGGAGAGTCGATTGTAATATTGATACCGTGCTTTGTAAGGTCTTCAAGGTAAGCGTCCAAATCTCCCAGAATTCCTGCTTGCTCATGATCGTTTACAAGCTGTACAAGACGAGCAAAAAGAGAAGTGATAGGGTCAACATTTTCTGCTCCTTTAGCAACAGTTACTTTGTCTGTGTCCCATCCGTTTCCTCTTTTAAGCCAGCAGTTTTTAAGTCTGTGAATTGGGTCGGATTTCATTCCTGTAAGCTGTGAAATCTTCTTTACAATAGCACGACAGTCTTTTCCTGCTTGAGAACGTGTTTCATGTTTTTGATTTGAACCATTGAGTAACTCTTTTTCTGTCATTTGCTTTCTCCCTGAGCCTGAGGTTTAGGCTCAACGATAACAACTTCTACTGATCCACTAGTCACTAATGAACTAGACAAAGTCAGAAGAATCTGAGGAGAGAAGTAATCTCCCAGTTTGTCAAGAGAAGCAGCAACTGTGTCCAGTTCTTTCTTGACTGTATCAGACAGGGCTTCATAAGTAAAGCCAGCCTTAACACAAGCTATCTGAGCAGCTGTAGGCACTTTCTTTTCTACTGCAGGTTTAGCTGCATCCTTTTTAACGACAGTCTTTTTATCTGCCATAATAAAACCTCCGTTTTACTTTATACTTTCTTGAATAGCATAAACAAGCTCTGGAAAGAATCTTTCTGAAATCTTGTCGTAGCTAACAAGTTCATAGCCACAATTTTCTGGGGAAATTACTATTCCCTTTTTAAAAGTAGAAGGACAATTAAGCATTGAGAGTTTAGGAAACTCAGAAATTTCTGCTTTAAACAAAAAGAGCGGAGCTGAATAAACTGTAAATTCCCCTGCAAATTTAAGTTTCCAACTTTCAAACTTAATATTCGTTTCTTCCCAGCACTCTCTTATAGCTGCTTCAATAGGAGTTTCTCCTTCTTGCATGTGTCCTTTAGGTAAGTCAAGTTTCCTTTCTAAATTAGGATACTTAACCGAAGGAGTAGGCAAACAGCCCAAAATAGATTTACCATCTATAATAACAATTCCAGCTCGCTTGTTTATATCTCCCTCTCTTACTTCTTTTAAGTAAATCATTTCATCACCTCTAAAGAAATAGTTCCCTGCTTAATATAATTCCGGAGAAACTAATTGAATTGAGTATCTACGTCTCATTTTTCCTTCATGGTAAACCTGCTTAAAAGTCTTTCCTACTTCGCACAAAATATTTTCCATGTTTGACAGAGAAATCCTTCTTTGTTCTATAGGTAAATCTACCATAAGCTCTTTTAAGTCAACTCCGTTGTCTAAAAGGAGCTGACTAATGTTATCCCTTAGCCAATAAAGCAATTCATCATAGGTTTTTCCTACTTCTTTTATAGAACGATTTTCATCTCCAAACAAGTAGCTTAAGCCGAGTTTACATCCAGGACCACAAATAGCCCAGTCATCCTCTGTAAAAGTAAATCCAGGAATATAAGTCAGGTCTACATAAACTTGGAACGATAAAAACTCCCCCTGAAAACCTCGTACGCTACGAATTACCTGTCCTACCTGCTCCGCTGTTTCGCAGCTAAGGATTTTCTTGTCTATGTTATTTTTAATAAGATAATTCCACAATAAAGCAAAACGACTTTCTACCAAGTTTGTTTTAGTAAAAGGAGCGTCTTTGTCTTCAAAGTTTCCCCAGCAGGTTTTAATTCCTCCCGTATTAAAAGCGGAAGTACAAAAACAATAAGTCGGCTCTTCTTCTCTCTTCTGAACAATTTTCTTTTCCATGCCAAGCACTTCATCCAAGGTAATCAGTTCACGCTTATGAGGAAATCCTAAAAGAGAGTAAGTCTCATGTTTGTTATAAGCTCGGAAAACAAAAGCATTTAAAATCTTCTCTTCTATAGAAAGAGAAGGATTTTCATAAGTAGACTCGATTACATACTTAGACTCTTTATCGTGTTTACGCAAAACATTCGTAAACCGAAATTCTCTCATAATATTCCAATCTGACCAAGGAGCTGGAAGTTTCTGAACATCCTTTTTGAGATGAACTAAATATCTCTCTTTAATCCACCTACACATAATTTCTAAAGGTTCTTGATTGATAGGTAAACTGTACTTTGTAATTTGCTTCATAAAATAATTCCTTTAGAATAAAAAGGTCAAAATAAATCTTGAGAGTTTATACGCTGCTGACAAGTTTTAAAATACTTTTCGACAATTTCTACACCAATAAAGTTTCTTCCTTTTGAAACAGCAGCTACCCCTGTAGTTCCTGTTCCCATAAAGCAGTCTAAAACTGTTTCGCCCTCTAAGGAAGAATTTTCAATCAAGTTCTCCACTATGAATAACGGCTTTACAGTAGGATGACCATAGTTGTCCTTACCGGATTTATTAGTTGGAGTAGCATACCATTTTCGTTTTGTTTCAAAAGTTCCGTAAACCTTTACACCCTTTTCCCTAAAGAAAAGAATGTACTCTGTATCAGACAAATACTTATTGTCGCACATAGGAGTTGGATTTACTTTGTGCCAAGTAAGCAAATCTACTGAAGCCCCTTTGTCACAGAAAAAGTCAATATACTGTCTGAGTTGTTCTTTATTGCAGAAAAAGTAGCAATTAATCTTTTTCATAACTCGACAAATTTCTTCCAAGTAAGAATTGTCAATTCCTTTTGAAACAAAATCAAGCTCTTTATGATAAGGACGATTGTCTACTCCGAAGCAGCCAGCGGAACTTCCTTGGTCTAATTCATACGGAGGGTCTGTGACTACGAGGTCGACACTTTTGTCCGGAAGAGTTTTAAGTACATTTATAGCGTCATCATTAAATAAGTTAATCATTTAATTAAAAAAGGTATCAACCTCATCCCCATAGTATTTTGTGTCCCACTCACATTCGAACACAGGGTCAAGAACAGAAATCATCGGCATGTGTCCTGTGTTTCTAAAGAACTCCTGCTTTTCAGGCTTTAGTCCTGGGTCGCTTGGATTCTTTTCAAGCAGAAGTTTTTCCGGCAAATTGTCTTCTCTCATTTTCCAGAAAATAGAAAAATCAACCTTAGGAGCAGCTTGCTCTGCTTTTTTAATTCGGTCATAGGACATGTCAGTATAAATATTAGAGTAGCGTCGTCCGTGGAAAGAATTCTTAAATGCACACAAAGCGGACTCTACTGTTTCATAACCAATGTATTTTCCCCAAGGCTCTGCCCCGTAACGAGCTTTAAGTTCTTCTGTGAGCTGCTGTCCGTACTGTTCAACGTCTGCGCACAGCTCTTTTGAATGAGTTGTAACGCCATTGTTTGCTCCAGACCACCATTCAAGGTCATCCCGTCCCATAACTCTTAAGCAGCCATTTCTGTGAGATTTAGAACCGCTTAAATCACTCATCTTGAGTGATGAGTATTCGTAGTCGAAGCCGGAAAGAATTTTTATGAATTCTATGTAAGACCAGGATGTAAGCCTTCCATATTTGTAAAATGAAGTTACTTCTTCCCAAACTTTATCAAACCATTTCTTCTTGTCTGTGTCAAAAAGTTTTCCATGGAAAAAGTCTTCTTGAGTCGAACCGTTTAAGTGCTTTACATAAGACTGAATCTGCTCAACAAGATGTCCTTTATTGTAGCGAGTATCGATATCATAGCAAAGAGATTTCCAATTTTCTGCGTGCCATTTTTCAAACAACTGAATTTCTTCTTCTGTTCTCAGTAAGTCAGGAAAGTCTCTAGTTATCTGCCAAACAGTGCAAGGGTTTTCGCAGCAGCCTTCAAGAAATGCAGCCCAAAGCCTTTGCTCCATATTCCAGTTTTCATGTTCTGCCATTTTAGGCAAAAAGAGATAAACCAGTCCTGGATGAATTCCGTATTTTGTATGGAACTCGTAAAATCGAAAAAAGAATTCTTTACGGTATTCAGGCTTTCTTAAGTCCATTCCTTTTTCAAGGGTGTGAACTTCCGGAATACCATGCATCTCACAGTATGTTTGAATCATTTATTTTCGCTCCCAGGCAAATAATTTCGCTTTATTTAATTCCTGTCCTTCAAAGAAAGGTTCCATAGCCTGACGAGTAGGATAAGACCCTACAATCCAGAAAAGAGATTTTTTATGAATCAACTCAGGGCATTTCTTCATAATGTAAGTCATGATTTTTCCTTCGTAAGTTGGATGAAGTTCTATATCATGAAAAGTAAAAGGCATTAAGTCACTGTAAACCGAAAATCCTTCTTTCTGCTGGTCGTGTACAATTACTTCATAAGGAAAGTCCTGAGGAACAGGGTCAAACATGTCATCTTCATAAGGAAGATTTTTGAACAGCCTTGTCTCAAAGCCAGAAACTTCTCTCATCTTTTCAAGACGACGAGTAAGATATTCAATCTTACTTGGACCTGTAGTAATAAAATGAATTCGTTTCAAATTCGGCTTAGGATACTTAGCTAAACCTAAAAGAACAGAACTTGATGAATTACAAGACCCTGCAGCCATGATCAGTTCTTCTACATCGTCTGGAATATTTCTTACTTGCTCGGCTCCAACACAGTGGAAATCATAAATTTCTTGTGAAGTATGTTCAAGCCCAAGAGTAATGGCGTATTCAAGATAATAAGCAACAGATTTGCCTCCTAAGTAAGACTGCAGCTCTTGTGCTCTTTTCTGAAGAACTCCATTATAACCGATAGTACAAAGCCAGAACTCTGAGCCTAGCCAAGCAGCTAACGCAGGCATCTCGTGCTCTAATACTTTGTCAAGTTTAGTTCCTGGGCATACTGTGATAGCCTTTTTACCAAAATGCTTAGCTACAGCTGTCTGAAAAGCCAACTGAGGAGAATGAAGCGACATAGCTCCGACAAGGTATTTAATTCCAGATTTTGTCAGGTGCTTTGATCCTAAGTATATTGCCTGTCGAAGTTTACTACCGTTCAATCCCCCATATCCCAGAGGGGCAAAGTAGTCTTCACGTTTAAAGTAGCAGCCCTTTCCAGTGGCTGCGTCAGCATGAAATTCAACAGGTGTTAATTCATACAAAAAATCTTCCCATTTTATGTGCTGTCTGTCAATAGTGCAAATGGGGAACACTGTTTTATTAAAAGCCATTAAAATAAATCCTCAGATTCTGTAGTAGTAACTGCACTAGCAGATTGCTGACTTAAAAATGAGTCAGCGTAAACTTTAAATTCTTCGATCAGTTCAGGATGTCCAACTCTTTGCAGGATGTCAACCCCTATTGTCCATACAGGCTCTGATGGCTGACCATGGAAGAATTCATAACGCTCAGGATGTTTTACAGAAGGCATTTCTTCTGCCTGCATTTCTCCCTGACGCTTCATAGAGTCATTGGTTTTCCACATAGAAGAATCTTCTGTAAGAAGTTTTCCCTGAGACCTTCCTGCAATGCGGTCTTGATACTCTTTAAAAGTATCATACCAGTAAAAGCGAGAGTAGGTTTTAGCGTCTACTCCGTACTGCTCAAGAGCAAGAGGACGAGAACGATTAGAGCGAAGCATCGCTGCAGAATCCAAAACAATATTTTGAGTTCGAGCAGTTTCATAGAAAAATTTGAAAAGCTGCTCAGAGCCTTTGCCCTCATTGATTTCTCGAATAAAAGAGTCCAACCCCTGCCAAGCAAGTTTTCCGTTTCGGGTAATTTCTTTTCCGACAACGTAAAAAGAATGCAAGTACTCTCTACCTACAGCAATTTTGTTGTGATAAAGATACCCTGTAGGCTTTTCTCCTCTGTCTTCCAAAAATCGTATCAGAGCGTAAACACGAGTAGATTTTCCGGCTCCTGAAGTTCCTGCAAAATAAAAAATCGTTTTTAAGTTCTCGTCCATCTAAGTCTCCTAGTTATCCTTTTCTTCTTCGTAGCCATAAGGACTTGGCTCAGCGTCTTCCCAAGGAAGCTCTGGCTGGTCATCATCGTATTTAGGATTGAGTTTCTTTTCAGTAAGGGTCAGGATAATAATTCCTATGGTTGCATATCCTGCTAAGTCCAACCATGTATCGTTTACGGATTCATAGTTGATTTTTCCTTCTTTTCCTAAAAGATTCTGCAGCCGTGAAAGTTTGTCTGTCATGCGAACGTAGTTTCCTACGCTGCCACCATTCTTTACAGAAGCATTGCCGTAGTCAGCATTCTTCTTGATAAGAGTTTGCTGAAGAGTGCTATAAACTTCTGCCAGATGACCTCCTGCGTAAATAACATACGCTCTTAAAGAAACATCAATAATATCCTGCAGAGTCAAGCGAAGTTCTTCTACATCGATTTCTTTTGATTCAAGCATGCCTTTGTAAATAAGCATGCAATCTGAGACAGCAGTCACAGGAGCACTTGAGAGCAGAGGAACACCGCATTCGCTTTTCTGAGTTTCATCAAGAATGCGAGCCACTTCCTTTCCGAAGTCTTCCTGCGTTATGTCGATTGACTCTCCAAAAAGTTTTGTAAGTTTCATTTTTAATCCTCCAGTATTTCTAATTCCGGACACTTTAAAAAGCATGGGAATTTTGATGACCTTAAATAAACTCGGAACACAGCAAGAGCATCTTCTTTCCAAACAGGGTTTCGCATGTCTTTGCAAAAGTCCTGAATCCGAGAAAGAGTAATTTTCAAAGCGTTGTTAAAAATTACTCCCATTTCTGTTGTCTGATTTCCAAGCTCTTTTTCTTTGCAACAGTAAAGAAGCAAATCGAGCATATCCGCTATCTTAAAGATTTTAAGTTTTTCCGCAGAAAGGGTTTTATTGATATTACTATCCGAATATTTTTCAAGTTCCGGATAGCCTTTAGCTTTTTCCTGAAAAACAGCATCTTCAATGAAAGACCACTTTTCTTCTATTTCTGCGGTCATGTTTTTAACAACCCAAGGCAAGTCCCCTGTGAATGTTTCTGCCAAGTCATGTCTCATAATCAGTTCAACTTCTTCCTGAGACAAAGGCTCAAGTCCTAACAATCTTACAAGGTCACAGCTTATAGACAAAACGCCATAACTGTGCTGCATAAGGTCATAATCTTGAATTTTAGTAGCTAAGCCACAGCGTTGTATATCACGCTGTGCTCGCTGCATAGAAATCGGTAAAAAATCCATACGCTTTTCCATGGTAGTTCCTTAAATTAAAGCATTCCTTTCTGATAGAGAACCTGAAGCTGTGGGTGGAAGAATTCTCCGTTTACTGGATCTACCTTGTGTTTCTTACACTGAGCAAGACGGAAAACTTCAGCATAGTCTGAGAATACCTGGAGTCTGCGGTCAACAAAGAACGGATTCTTTGCGGTCAAGTCTTCTCCTCTCAGAAGCTGAGCTTCGTAGGAAAGCATAATATCAATAGCCTTGTCCACGTCTTTCAAGTCAATCTGTTCCTGAGCATAAGAGAAAGTTTCCATTTCCTGGATTGGTTCAATCTTCTCTTTAGCACAAGCGTCAACCATTTCTTTTAAGTCTTCATAGTAGTGGAAAGAGTTTGCAATGTGGAAATACTTACCCAGAGGCAGACCACAAACTTGAGCGATAATCTGCTGCATAAATGTGAATTCTGCTACGTTAATTACAGACATACCATGAAGGATGTCGTTGCTGCGCATATGAACATAGCAGTTCAGTTTTCCTTCGGAGTCGCACATAAACTGAATAGAACGAGTGCAAGGAGTGTCTTTTGTTTTAAGTAAGTCACCGTTTAAGTCAAAGTCATCTTTGTTAGGGTCATGGATAGTGATAACTGCCTGACGAGTAAACTTATCTTTTTTAAGCTGCTCGATACAGAATCTAAGCTGGTCTGAATAGCCTACCCCTCTGGACAAATAAGCGGTTCTTTCCTGATGACGAACGTAGTACTGCGCTCTTGTTTCGTTGTAAAAACGAATACGAGGTCCATAACCTGCTCTGTAAGACTTTCCGTCATCTGTGTAATTGTAAATGGCTTTAGCGTAATGACCAGGAAGTTCATCCAGGTCGTTCATACCAGACATAATCCATAAACTTTCTGCGACTGTTAAAGCGATATTCTGCTTTCGGCTTTTCATAGTACAAAAACGAGCAAGCGGATTATTCAAAGTCAAAAGTACAGGAGTAGGATACTCAAAACAGTGGCAACGCTGCCAAGCAGGAGTTTTGTCTACTCCATCTTTTTTAAGAGCCTGCAAACCTTTCTGAAGCATTTCATCTACAGACTTACAAGGCTCAAAAAGTGATTGATTCATTTTTATCCTCCAGTAAATAAAAAAGGTGAGACATTTCTGCCTCACCTTTTATAATTCCGGAAAGCTACCTAAAAGCTACGAATTAGAAATAGATTCCATTTTTTCTCAAGAAGGCTTCAGTCTTCTTGTTGTCGTCATCTTTGTCGGTTTTAGGCTCTTCTTTTCCAGCTTCATCACCCTTGTCTTCAGGGTCATTTTCTTTTTTAGCTGCTGCTTCACGACGAGCTTTTGCTTCCATGTAGCGTTTCTGAGCCAAGAACATTTCTTTCTTTGCTTTCTTTTCTTCTTCGGTTTCTTCCTCAGACTTGTTAGAGTCATCCTGATCTTTAGCAGGTTCCTCTTCCTTCTTTGCTACTGTTTTTTCGCAAACAGGTTTCATAGAAACGATCTGAACGATGTCATGAGCTTCAAGAACAAGGTCAGTGCCAGGAATACGCCAGTCTTTTGCAACTTCGAGAAGCAAAGAACGACCAACGAGAGCACACTTCTTCATACCTTCAGATTTCTTGAAAGTAAGTTTACCTTTTACATTCTTTGATTCAACAAGTGAGCGGAAAGCTCTCTTGAAAACAGATTCAGTAAACTTTGGTGTGTTTTCGTTCATAGCGTGTCCGATTACGAAAATCTGATCGCCCTTAGCTACAACTACGCTGCGGTCTTCTGGAAGACGGAAAGATTCTGAAACAACGATAGGTTCAGGTTCTGTTCCTTCAATTTCTGCTTCTGTAGCATAAACATCAGGTTCGCCTTCTTCTACCTGAACGATAGGCTCAGTCATCGGAAGTTCAACGTCTGGAACAGCTCCAAGTTCTGGGTCTTCAATATCAATATCGATTACTTCCGGTTCGATAACGCCAGATCCGTCAACTTCAGCGTCAGCAACGTCTGTTTCGTCGTATTCTTCGAACTCAGGCATTTCGTCCACTGTGTCGAAAGTGATAACGTCATCATCTTCCTGAACAGGATTTGTGAAGTCATCTACAACATTTCCCTGTGCGTCGAAAGCAATGTCATCTTCGTGCATAATTGCATCGTCATTTTCCTGAACTGACTGAGGAATGTTAGGAGTCTTAAGCGGAGTTGTATCCGGATTTCCTACCAACTGTCCTGAAAGTTCTCCAGCTGCTTCGTACTCATTGAGAGGGTCATCAGCTCCACCCAAAGAAAATCCTGGATTTTCTTCTCCGGCAGACATAGCTGCTGCTGTGTCAGCTGCCAAAGTTGCGTCTGGATTAGGTCCAGGATTTGTTCCGTCACCTACTGAAAAGTCAGGTGCGCCATAGCCTGCAGGAACCTGAGAAGTTCCCAAGCCGTTTTCTTCAGTATACTTCTTCATACTTGATTTATACCGTGGTGTGAAATTAAAAGCCAGTTTTCTGGCATCCACAGTACTCCTTAAATAAAATAGGGGCTTATTATTCATAAGTCCCCTAATTCCAATTAAGTCAAACCGTAGCCCCATGTACTTGACTCGCATTCAAGTGGTGGTTTAGTAAACTTTACATGATAACTGTCATCATGCATCCTGCGGAAAGTATCTGTAAAATCAGCGAAGTTTGGAATACCGTCTACTACTCGGTCAAACAGGTACTTTTTGTTATCTACCCAAACTTCCTTAAGAGGAAGCTCTCCCATAGCAGAAAAGTATTCTAAGGAATTAACCAGAATCTGCTTAGAGGGTTTATTTTCCCTGAAGAATAAAGCTGTGGTGTTTCTTAGTTTTTTCCAAACCTTTCCCTCAATTGTAATAGAGTCCGGAATAGGGTCGTTCACAGTGATTCCCAGCTCAGCCAGAGAAAAATCCTTTACAGGAAATTTTTCTCCTTCTTTTTCTGTACACCCATAATCGTATCGAAGCATAATATCCGCCTTATGAAATTCGTTTAAGTATGCTCTGCTTGATAGAGTCAGCAACTCCTTTTTCTTCGCAGAACTCAACAAATAGTTGCTTCAAGTCTGCATCCGCTACATCCAAGTCTTCTCGCTCGGATTCTTCGTCTATGTCTGAAAGGAGTCTTTCTTCTGCGACTACTTCTCCTACGTAGAGTTTAGGTGAAGAAGTTTTTTCAAAAAGTTTTGTATATTCTGCTTTTACAAAATCTTCGTCATCATGTCCGTAAATGTCTACAATGAGAGAAACTTCAGGCTTAATATGAACAGGGTTTTTGAAGTAGTCATCCAGTGAAGCCCCGTACTCTATCTTAGCATAGTTCAAAAACAGAGGAAGTTGGATTTCTTCGAAGGAAGAAAAATCTTCTGTCTTAAACTTGCGCATAATGCATTTTTTGTCAACTTCGTCCCTACGAGTAACTGCAGCAGACTCTAGCTGATTTTTAGAAACAGTTTTATGAATATGTCCATTAGACTTCATGCACTTAAACCAAGAAAGATCTGCATCTTGTAAAAGCTGCCCACAAGTTTCATCTCCTAGATGAGCAGAGATGAATTCAATTTTACTTTCTACTTCGTCCCAGTTAGAAAAGTACTGCTGATAAAATTCTTTTTTGCCATAAGTTTCTCTTCCATAGTAGTAAGGAAGATGCTTAATTTTCATATGGGGTAGAAAAAGTGTAAAACCTTTCTGCTCTGGGAATTGAACAAGCTCTGGCTCGTAGACAATACGAATTTTGGGAGATAATTCTTCCAAAATAGAAAGAGCAGAGCCTGTATCTACTTTAAAGTCGTGATTTCCCTGAAGAATCCAAATCTGTTCGCAGTTAGGCAATGAAGCAAGGGACAAGAAGAACTTAGCTACTTCTCCGTTTACTCTTCCTGTCTCTTTTGAAACATGGTATCTATCACCGGAATCCAAATAAATAAAAGGTTCTGTCTGTTGTTTGAAAAAGTCAAGCAGCCAAGTGTCTAAAGCTCGACCTGCCTGGAAGAAAGGTTCTTCATCTTTAAGATGGTGGTCTGTTGTTTGAAAAAGATTCATTTTATCCTCCAACTTTTCTAATTCCGAAGAACTTTAAAAAATTGGAGGATAAATGATTTTTACTCATCTAGGTCTACAAGATAAACATGCCCGTAGCAACATTTATAAGTTGCGTAAGACTTGCCATCCTTGTGAACTATAGGAGTACTGAAGTCACGAACAGCAATTCCGGCTGTGTAGTAACGAGTTTTGTTCTTCTCTAAATCTTCTTGGCACTTCTTGCACTTTTTTGCATAAGCGTAAGAACAAAGAATCTGAGAAAAAATTATTACGAACAGTATTGAAAAAATTCTTTTCTTCATAAAACCTCCTAGAGATTGCTCAGAGGGTGGGTCTTGATAAACATTAACTATTAGTAGTAATCAATACAAATAGCTCTACCTGCCTTCCAAGTCCAACTTTCATAAGATGCAAACGTAAGATCATTAATATCACTAGAACCATAGTGAAGTCTTAAGTCAGGAGCAACCAGAGTCCTGACACTATAGTCTGCTATAGATCCACCAGTAGATGCAGGCATAAAAGCTCTAATAATTTTAGTCGGAATTACATCGAACACAGCAGTGGTTTTACCACTGTCAGTCCAACCACTATTGGTAAGTGAAATGTCCTCTGTAGGGACAAGAACACATCTCTTAACCTGGTTGCCATCATATACCTCGGGCAGATAATATACACAAACATTGTCAGTTTGAATAATAGCACGATTACAAACCCAAGGATTGAACTGAGTCTGATTAGAAGACAAAATAACATTTCGACTAAACTCAATACCGCTATCACGATTAAAAGAATGCATCACCTGAAGAAGCTTAGTATAAGCCCTATGAGCACCAGCTTCTACCTGTAAGAAACCGTGAGCAGAATCACTACCACTTAGATAATTAGCAGTAACGTCATATTTGCCTGGAATAAGGAAGTAGTCAAAATATTGACCGTACAAGGAATGATCTAATCGTAAGAATGAATCAGGATCATCACTAGACTGAATTTTAGCATACTGAGCCATAACCTGAGACTGAGCAATGACGTCTATACTATCAATCTGCGAAACGGCATTGACCTGAACTGTAATGGCATAACGTGCAGGATCCCCTGCACCCTGAGAAGAATACAAATGAGCCAAGACATTAGCAGCCATATTAGCAAAACCTATGTCGTTCGGATGACCTGCAACAGTAGAAGAAACAGTAGCAATGGTATCACCACTAGCATCCTTAATTTCATCTCCAGTCTTACACTGATAGAAAGCAGGAGACATGCTAGTATAGCTGCCACCAATTCCTGTATTAAGAGGATTAAAAGTGGTAGCTACAATAGGCTCTACTCCACGAGATCGACAGGCTGCAAGGGCTGCAAGGGATTTATTGAAATTCTGCCAGAAACCACAGAACTGATAGAGAAAAGCATCCGGGCATTTAGCTCTGAAAGAATCATAAAGAGTAGCATAATCTGTAGTCAGATTTCCAATGTCAGAGTATCCAGAAATTGAAATGTTCTCATATAACTGGCAGATAATGATGTCCACATCTGACTTCAAAACATCAGCAAGAGTGAGAGAAGTTTCCTCACAACCAGCAGAAGTCATCTTATAAACGGTCAGACTGTCAAGAACAGACGGATCCTTACTACCTAAGGTTCCTCTCTCCCAAACAGCTCCGTTAGTCTTATACATCTGAATATCAGGATAAAGAGCTGCAAGACGAGTATAGACTCGAGAAACCCAACCTGAAGTCGGAGTTGAAGCTGCCATCTCACGATGATCACCAACTGTCCATCCAATAGAATCGGAACGACCATGCATAGTCATTGAATTTCCTATAACAATGACTTTCTTAGGTTTCCTTCCCTGGCGAAGAAAACCTGGAGTCCAGCCATAATTCTCACCCATTCTAGAATAATTAGTAGCCCGTACTTTATTCATGAAGATAAAGTCTGGCAATTGACTTAAAGGAACACTTTCAATAACAACTAAGTCCCCAGCCGCCTCTGAAACAGAGGTAACAATGAGAGGGAGCCTCTTTCCAGAGAATTGAGTAATTTCTAGACGAGTGTACTGCCCAACACGAATATAAAGATCCCCATTATCAGCATCAAACTTTATAGCCTCAAGCTTAGTAGTAGGATTTAAAGCCCAAACCTTTATATCCTGCCCATTCATGTCATGAGAACTAAGATTAATCTCAGCGAGACCACTATTACGTACCTGAAGTCGGAAGCCTGCAGAATCATAGGCAACACTTGTCCTAAAGCCTGAAATCTTCTTCCAACCAGAACCTGCAGCCTGATAAATCTGATAAGATTTATACCCTCTAGGAGCTACCTCATCAATGGCACCCTGAACATTTGTAGCAGAAAGTCCGGAGTTAGAATTATTATAATGTATCTGGTAGGCTTGATTTGCTGAGCCAGCAACAGGATTCAAACCTCCAGTATCTTTATTTACCTTATTAAAACTCATTTATTTCCTCCTTAACTAGCAGCAGAGCTTTGGCACAACAATGCGGAAAGCACCTGCATTTAAACCAGTAGCAGTTCGTGTATCACCAGAAGGCTCAACTCCCTGACGATAAATCATAATGTCTGTACCAGAAAGAATGAAAACACATGGAACTGTATCCCAAGTATCATCAGAATAGTAGATTGTACAAGTAACAGGGAACCATCCTTTATCACCAGAACCAGAATTATGCCTCATAAAATTAGACATCCAGTCACTAACTTCACCAATCTTGACGAATGAACCTTTTGGAGGAATATCCCCAACTCCTTCCCACATATAAACGTCGAAATGAGCGCCACTTATCTCAAAAGCGGTAGCGGTCTCAACGACGCAAGTATGAAGAAGCTGAACATTACCTGCATTATTATGGTATTTCCACCAAGCAGCTTCCTGTTCAGCATACTTAGAAGTAATATATTGAGGATTAATGGAACCCTGCTTGTAGGCAATGGCAAGTTTCCTACCAAGTTCAATATAACCAGCTTTGTTTGGATGACAATGATCAGATGAAAAATTAGTATAGATATGATTACAATATTCAGTTCCGTCAAGATAACGAACATTAGAGGCAGTACATCCTTTATAAGCAGGAAGAACAACACGGACAAGCCCAAGTCGAACTGAAGTGGTATCAGTCCAAGCTACCATAGCAAGAGAAACAAGGGCATTAGGGAACTTTGTCTTAGCATCAGCTGCAAAAGTATCAATCGCAGTCTGCATAGCAGCCAGAGTTTTACCATAATCATTCCAACCACCAGCAACCACAATGTTTTTGACATCCTTATTATCAAAATCAGAACTATTGGCAAGATCATCCAAAAGATCAATAAAGGTCTTATGTGTAGTTACACCCTGCTGAATAAAACCAGCCCCGTCCTCATTAGCCTTAAAATAGTTAGTACCTAGGGTAAGATTCCCGAGGGCATTAGCAAATGCTTCAGGAAGGAACTCTGTAATTCCTTCACTATCAGTATCTGTATCTCCATAAGAGTCGGTAATGAACAGAGTAATTTCTTCCCCATCATCTTCATCGAAAGCAGCATAATCGTACTGCTTCTTTGTAGCAAGAGGAAGTTCATCCCACGCTGCCTGAGAACCATAGAAGATGCGAGGGGCAAGATCTATTGCCTGCTGAACATTAGAAGCAGGGAGACCAGACTGAGTATTATCATATCCTATAGCGGAAGCTATAGTAGGAGAACCTGCGACTTCATTAAGGTCTCCAGTAGTTTTATTTACCTTACTTATCGGCATGACATTCCTCCTTATTTCAACCCAAGTAGCATAGAGATACATGAACTAGATATATTGTGTAGTGTACCAGAATTAACATCATCCAGAGTCAAAGTAGCAGTGTAGCCAGAAGCTGCACCTTCAAGAACAGCAGTAAAAGTCTTTAAAGAAGTGTAGATTCCACCAGACTGAGCGAAAACAACACCAGGAATAGACTTGAAAGCTAAAGCGGTATTATTAGCATTGTTCAAAAGAAGAACTACTTCTCGGTATTGTCCAAGATCAGCATCAGAGAAAGTAGCATCGGTAGTTCCAGTAGCCTTAGCAATCACAGTAACATTACCAGCAAGGAGGGCATCAATCTGAGCAGAAGAGTAAGTGGAATACCGACTAGAATTTCTGTCATCAATGAGAGACTTCAAGGTGCAAGTATTAAAAAGGTCTCCAGTGTTTGCTCGAGAATAGTACAGACCACCCTGATCATTACTGAGCATAGTGATCTTTTCAACACAAGCTCCACCAGTGAGAGGATAGACAGAAATCTCTGCAAAAGAAGCCTGTTGACCGGTAGACTTGAAATAGAAGGCAGCACAAGACCAGCATCCAATTGGAAGCTGGGCATAGTCAAACATAGCATTATAATCATCAATACTCTGATATCCAGTACCATTCCAAACCCCTGCTTCAGGAATACTACAAGAAAGGTTAGGAGAATAGTGTACAGGGGCTTCAGGAGTACAATCATAAGTAGGAACAAAGTTCTGTACATTGGTTCTGCACTGCATATTGAACAGGTTAAACAACACAAGAACGGCAAGATTAGTATAACCAAGATCTCCAGGATGAGAAGTCCAATTAGGCTGAATCTCGGTCCACGGATTGCCATCAACATCATAAACAGTATCGCCCTCAACACAAAGGAGCTGGTCATGAGGGAAACCAGAGTTAGTAGGACGCTGATCACCAAGCTTCATATAAGCAATGGAGAAGATCATCTGTGGAATGCCACCTTCAATTAGGGTACTATTACCTAAATGAAGAATAGCATTCAAACAACGGTTGATAAGGGATTTATGCATGAATCCACCGAACTGATAGATGGTTGCATTAGGGCATCTTTCATGAATCTGATTATAAAGACGAATAAAATCATCCTTCATAGCAGTTCGATTATCTGGAGTATCTTCAAAAGCAGGAATATTTTCATACAAATCAATGATAACAATATCAGTATCAGCTGTAAGGTAGTCCCCGACCACTCCACCAGTAGGGGTCTTTACAGTATCAGAGGCAACAAAAATATTCTTATCAAGAATAGTAGAAAGTTGTCTATTACCATGCTCGTCACGCTCCCAATCAGCACACTGAGCAGAATAAATTTTAACATCAGGATTAATATGCTGACGAAGGTACTTATAAGTCTGACAAATCCACTGATTTTCTGAATGACAACAACCAAGTTCACGCTGCTCAGTAAACTCCTCACCATTCTGACGAGTATATGTATACTCAATACCTGTAAGGGAGTTTCCTAATACTACAATCTTATTAAGAGGTTTACCGCTACGAATATATCCTGGCGGACAATTTAAAGTTCTTCCAAGTGCAGAATAAATACTATTATAAACTAAACTAGTATAAGACTTATTATGAGGACTAGGTTCATCAAATGCAGTATAATCATAATTCTGTTTCTCAGATAAAGGAAGAGCATCCCATTCTGATTTGGTTCCATAAAAGATAGAGGAACCTCCAGGCTGAGTATTACTCACTACCCAAGCATAAGTTACAGGATCCTCTGAAGTCTGCTGACACTCATAGAAATAGCCCTTAGTATAAGTTCCTGTTTCACCAACGTATTGAAAAATTTTGTCTTTGAAAGCAGCCTTTGCCTCAGGAAGAGATTCAACTTGAGTAGTTGCTCCTGAATAAAGACGCCACTTTCCTGTAACAGGATCTACGGTGTTGTTTTTATTGTAAACGTAGATTTCTCCATCTTCGTCAACTGTAGCAATAAAAGTTGTTGGGAGTTTACTTTCAGGGTAAGCTGCCATGAGAGCAATCGTCGCAAATTCATCTCTCTCAAAGTTAGGCTTTCTTCCTCCATAGCTAAAATTGTCTAATACTGGTACAGACATAATGGTCTCCTTAGAAATTAAAAAAGCTACCCCCCCGTGGTATGAGCACAGAGGTAGCTTTTGACTTATTTGCTATTAAGCAAATGTAAGTGGGAATTCTGACTGAGCATCAGGAGTTACAGAGTCAGTCAAGCAGTATACATTGTATTCTACTGTTCCGATAGTAACAGTTGATTTTGTGAATGAACCTGTATAGTCAATTGAGTGAACTTCATCACGGATAGAAGTAAGGTCGCCCAAAGCTGCAGGATAAGCATAAACAATGTGTCCTTCCTGTCCTTCGTTGTCATCAAATACGAACTGAAGACCTTTCTGGGTTGCTGCACCTACGTTAGCTAAGCCCTTAACAAGCTCTGCTGTGATAGAAACAGTTTCGCCATCTGCCCAACCGTAGTATCTGCTCTGCTGGAATCCAGCTGCATAAGTTGTGTTCTGTGCTGGGAAAGTTTCTGGCAACTGAGGAGTCCAACCTGTAAAGGTAGAGCCTTCAAGAGTTGGGTCAGCGATTTCAAGAGCTGCACCGAATTTAGCAGTAAGAGTATTTCCTTCATCAAGCGGAGTTGTTGTGGTTCCTCCTGCAAGGTTGAATGTTACTGTAATTTCGTTGCGTGTGTATTCAATAACTACCTGAGTTCCAGATTCCTGAATTTCTGTCTGTTCAACAGTTCCTGCTGTGAATCCAGGATAGTTCTTAGCAACGGCTTTTGTATTCTTACCTACAATACCTCTGAGAGTTTCAGTTTCTTCTACTACGAAACTTCCGTCAAGAGCTTCCTGCTTGTGAACAACTTCATAAGTAGCAAACTCTCCTTCAGCCCAAAGAGGATAAAGGGTCATGTTTTCGTTTACAGCGTCTGACTCTGTAAAAGGTTGAGTGCATTCTCTGTCTTTGAACCAACCACCGAAAATCAATTCATCTGTTGGTTCTGGTTCCGGCAGAGTAATAGTAGTTCCCTTTTTAATGAAGCGAATAGGCTGACAAGCCATTCCATGTTCATTTCTATCAAAAACTACAGTGAGTCCGCTTTCTGGAACTTCAATAGCTCCATCAATAGTCAAAGTCAAACTTCCATTTTTTACAGCTTGCTCAAAAGAAGCTGCTCTGAAATTTTTTACTACAGACTGGGAAGGTCGGATACAAACATCTCCTACCCAAACATTCTCATCGCCTGCGTTAGTATAAGTGAATGTCATAAAGCATTCCTCCATAACTTAAAATCGATAATTTAGAGTTCAGCAGAGCTGCCCTCTTCAGAAATAGGTTTTTCTTCTTTAGAATTCGATTGTGACTGTTGTACAGCTGCCTCTTGAATAAGACGAATTGTATGCATAGTCTTTTCGATAGCTTGCAAGTCTTCAGAAGAGTATCCTGCAAAGGCTTTTGCAATGTCACTAGATTCTCCTGCAGGTCTAACGATTTCTGTAAGAGCAGAAGTTCCGTTTGCTGTAGGACGGAACATAGAAATGATAGAATCTGCTGATTCATTAGAGCCATTGTCCAGTCTTGAAAGAACCATCATTAACTGGTCAAACTCAAGTTCGCCCCCTTGAATCTTGCTTTCCAGCTGATTGTAAACAAGCTCTTTTACCTTTTCTGATCTTTTAATGGCTGCTATCTTGGTCTTAAAAAAGCTAAGAACTTCTTTTTTAAGTTCTTCCATAGGGTCTTCATTCTGAATTCGGGTTACCTGATTCTGAAGAGCAGGGTTATCTATTTTCTTCAACATCTGAGCAGCCTGATTTTTAATAGTCTCGTCCATCATTTCCTCCTTCAAACGGACTTACGTAAGGACTGAATCTTAAAGTTCCATAGTCTTGTAACCATTTATATTTAGATTCATTTTTAGCTCTAACAACGATTGTTTGTCCATCCATCGCAACGTAAACAAGGTCATAGCCCTTCAGCTCCTGAGAGTCTAAAGAGTATCCGGGATCAAATCCTGAAAAGTAAGAGCCTTCAAACCATTCGTCATCTGCGTGCAGCTTGGCAAGTTTGAAAAAATCCCAACAAACTTTTGCTCCGGTATCTACTGTAAAAGGTTTTACTCGTTTACCGTCTTTGTAAATTCCTGATATGTTCTTTTCTAAGTTCAAAGGATTCTGGTCTTCCGGAAATACAGAGTTTTTAATTTGAGGATATTTTGCAAGAAAACGAAAATAAGCCATCTTGCTTATGAATTCCCCATACTTAAAATCTTTCCGTAAAGGTCGTATTTCCAACAGATATTTTCCTATGTCCTTAATCTGTTCGTTAACTCGTTCCTCTGCTTCAAAGCGTTTTCCCTGAACATAGGAATCCTGAGATGCAAAAGGTGTGATTTTGTAGCGAGTAGATAACTTGTTTCCATCAACTACAAGCTGTATTACGAAATATTTTTCTGTTCCAGCAACGTAAGTGTAACGAGGACTTCTTGTAAAAGATACATATGAGTCAGGGTACTTACCAAGTTTATTACTTTCCAGAATTCCCTTGAATCCTTCTATGTCAGTTACATGATAGAGAATTCCTACTTGTTTTGCTTCATTTAGAATTAGCATCAGTCTTCTCCTGGAAAAAGTTTTTCAGCTCTTGTCGCATAGCTGCGTTAAGAGATTTTATCTTGTAGGAAATAGAAATAGAATTAAAGTTGTAAGGAACTAAGTCGTGGATTTCTGTCCAGTCCTTGTTTTCAATTTCTTTATAATAGAAACAAAGGGCTAAAATAATTGCGTCTTTCAATTCTGATGAAGTCGGGAATCGAACCGTTCGTCCATCTAGTAAAGACACCAGCTTAATAAAATTATCCAGCCCCAGAAGTTTGTAAATGTCGTGTAAGTCTGTGATTTTAGAATTGTGATAAAAAACTAAAGAAAGAATAGAAAATAGAGACGACTGCTCCTTGTTTTCTGCAGGCTTAAAAATGTCTTTCAGTTGTTGTTCAAAAACAGAATTGCTTTCGTCAAATAATGTGTTCACAGATTTTATCCTCTTTTATTGGGTAATACTCTTCAGGTAACTGTACAGAACTAATTCGCCTTTTTCAACAAACTTCTTAGTCTGAGTTCCTGCCATAGTATAAAAGTCTAATAAGGCTTTCTCGTCTTTAGTTTTAAACTTCAAAATCATCCCTAACAAAAATAGGATGCAATCTTCTTGTTTCTGAGTGTTAGACCAAATAGCGTCTGCGGATTTCTCAACTATGCTGATCATCTTGGCTGGTAAGTTTTCTTGCTCTTTATATTCGGACTCGTAAGAGTTGTTCATTCTAAACTCTTCTACGTCTTCGTCATTTCCGGCTGCTACGTCTATTCCACCTGTATGGGCTTTTACAACAATAGTGTCTCCCAATTCTCGTTCTCCATCCCCTAAAATAGAGTTTAATGAAAAAGTCTGCTCGTGGTCTTTAGGTCCAAATGTTACAGACTTACACAACCTTTTAAGGTATTCTCCAAAAGACCATTTCATAGAATGGTTAAGGTCTTTCAGAATAACTTCAAGCAGCATAGTTGCTGCGTCATTCGCTTTTTCATCCAAGTCATCTGAGTTTAAAGTTGTGTTACCCTTGATTAAGCCTTGAATAAGATTTTTGGCATAATCTAAGATAAGCGGAAACATCTTTTTTCCAAGACGAGTAGTATCCGGATACTCTTGAACAAATTTATCCTGCTCTGTAAAAAGAAAATATTCCAAAGCAGGTTTTTGCCAGTGAACAGAACCACAGTAAGGACAGACCTTCGGTGCCTGTCCCCATCCCCACTCAACATAGTTTCTGCAACAAGCTGTCTTGGGAATAAAATACAGTTTTCCTTCTGGAGAATCTTTTTTCTGAGTAAGCGTACTCGCCACAAAGTCTTGTTTTGTTTCTTTTGGTAGTGCTAAAAATTCTTCGCCTGTCATACTTTCTCCTCTGGCAAAAAGTCTATACGCTTTTCTAAGAGGAGCTTAGGAGTAAAAGGCTGCTTCCATCTGGTTTCGATAAAATAACCGTTATCCTTGTACCACTGAAGTTCTTTTCCTAGGATAGACTTTCTTGTAGTTTTTAAGTTAGAAAGAAAAAGAGGGTCGAACACAAAGAAGTAATAATCTTTTCTTGGAACCCAAAAACCAAGTATAACAGCCGTATTTGCTCCGAGAGTTCGGAGCTGTAAAAGATTCTCGTACTGATGGTCTTCTACTCGTGTTAGGGAAAACGCTTGTAATTTATGCTTATCAAGTTTGGATTCGAAATAGAAATTTCCGATATCCTCAAAATAAGCAAGTCCATCAAATGGACGTTTACTACTAGAAATTGCAGACTCCTGAGAAGGATCTGGAATTTTATAAGCCCACCCTGCAGTTTTAAATAAAGCCACTAAATCATGATTTAACTCTTTTTCTAACATTGAAGTACCTTCTTTAAATAAAAAGGGCAACTCCCTAAAAATTAAAATTCCGCAACTTCTGGACGAAGCTACGGAATTAAAAGAGTTTTCAATGGCTTGATAAAATAGGCTTTCTACTTTTTAAAAAAGTCTGAATACAAAAAGAAAAATATTAAAAATTGAATAACCCTTTTGGACTACTCATAAACAGGAAGTTTATTCTCCGCAAACTACTTTCTTAAGTTCAGAAAGAGTTTTACAAGCACAGATTTCTTTTCCTGCTGCATGAGCCTTACCGAACAAAAGACGTGCAGCAAACTTGCGCAGAGCGTTTTTCTGATTTTTATCCAGCTTGGTCAAGTCTTCTGACAGTTTACGCTCTGATACATAAGCATCAAACTTTCCAGCCTTATCGAGTTCTGCTACTTTTGTCTTCGCTTTCTTGAGCTTAGTTGTCTTCTTTTTCTTAGACTTAGTTACTGCCAAAGGCTTAATGTCTTCTCCCTTTTCCGGCTCAATAATTCCGATTACTACGTAACGACAAACACGCATTTTAGCGTTATGATAGTCAACTGGAACTGCCACTACGTCTCTTGGATTAACTTTTACGACAACTGTGTTGTCTCCTGAGAAAGACTTAAGGTAGTCTTTTGAACAAACATGCAGCCCTGTAGAACAGATCTGATTCCTGTCTGGGTCAACCTGATCACGAGGCATGCAAACTGTCTGGCCAACAGAGTTGTCCATTGAGTGAGTTCTTAAATCATGGAAAGTTTCATCGACTCTCTTATAAGCTAAGAAGCAGCCGTCTTCTGTAATTGGTAAATCGCAGGCTTCAAGGAATCCGTATAAGTCTTTTTTAGAATCCTCAGAAGGATTCTGATTAAGATTATGAATAAAACGATTAATTGAAGTAAGCGGAAGATTCTCCTTACGAAGGTATTCTACTCTTTTAGCCAAGGCAGGCGACATTTCTTCTGTTACTTCAGCTTCTGGGACAGAGACCTTATTTTCCAATAAGTTCTGAATTTCTTCATCGGAAGCTCTGTCTCTTAAAGCCTTTGCAATCTGTTCAAAGCGAGTATCATCTTTTGTAAGAGTTACTGGCTTTCCAATGATGAACAATGAAATACGATCTTCATTAATAATGTAAGGAATCATGCTGACTTCTCCTCGCTGTCTTCTACGACAGCTTTAGCAAGTTTATTTTCTACATACTCTATAAGGTCTGCTATAACAGCAGGGTTTTCTCTTGCAGAGTAGCTTTTATACAGAATTTTAACAAGTGGAAATCTATCCCACATAGGTCTGAGAATTTCATCCTCTAATTCAAGAGTGTAAGATTTTTCTGATTCACTCTTTTTAAGAGACTGGATTTTAGCAGAATAGACACTGTCCAAAGGCAGGTAAGATAAGTCTTCAAAAGGTCTCATCCTGTGTCCTGTCTTAAATGACTGAGCTGCCCAAGCCTTATACTTAGAAACAACTTCCGGAGCTAAATCAAGTTTGTCAATCAAGTTAGCAGCGAACAAGGCTTTTATCCAAGAGACATAGTTTTCAGAGTAGTACTCCATATTCCACTCTAAGTTTGTTTCATAAAGGTCAATGTAATGCTTTGCTCCTTCCTGGATAATGTCTTCAAACTTAGGAAGAATTTCTCTAAAAGGATGTCCTTTAGGCAAAAGTACAACTCTTGTTCTACCGTAAAAGCGTTCCTGAGTTTCTTCTTGATGCTTAGAAGCATAGTGATTTACTGGTAAATCAAACATCCTAGCAAAATCTTTTCTTCCCTGCTTATACTCAAAGTCAAAAGAAGTATTATTAAACTCTACTTTATAAGCCTTGTCAGCTGGAATCCAGAAAGTATAGTCTATTTCCTGCTGAGTAGGATTCTCATTGTCTTCAAAGACCTTAGTAGTTCTTACTACATCCCCTGAATGAGTATAAACTACAGTTACAGCTCCTGTAGCAGCTGCCGGAGTAGGCTTCCATTTTGTTAAAAAGGCTGCTGAACTTTTCGGCAGGTCGTTTACGTTTTTCATTTCCTGTAAGTCTTTATCTGAGAAAAACTTAGAAGTATCATTAAAAACTACGTAAGCAATAGGAGAGCCTGCTCTCAAAGCTGTTCCCAAGTTTTCCAAAATACGGCATTTCTTCTCAAAAGACAAGTAAGCTCCATCTGAGTAAACATAAAGCGGTAAAAGATCGCCTGCGATCTTTCCAGCTGTTGTTTGCTTAATTACTACAGTAGATGCCTGATGGTTTACTGGAGAAATTCTTACAGCACGGATATTTTCGACAATAGACTTGTTCCAGTCCTTAAAGGATTTCTTTCCGTAGCCCTTAAAGTAGAGGTTATCGAACTTCGAATTCTCTTTAATAATGCTAGGAGAAATAGTCCATAAACGATAAAGCCGTAAGTAAGAATTTCTTGCATCTTTAAGCATTTTGTTAATTCTATTAAAAACTTTTTCACGATAGATGAGACATAAAATTGAGCCAAGTTTTTCTTTAGTTTCTGGAGTAAAAGAAATACGCTCACGAGAAGGTTGTGGCATAAAAGTTCCGTTAGGGACTTTAATAGTTCCTTCAAAACAAACACCAGAAGTAACGATTTTCTTTACTTTAAAGAAAGAAGAGCTATCTTCTTTATCTACAAAGGCTTCAAATGCTTCTTTGCATTCATCTTGAGAAATAGTATAAAGTACATTTCCTTGAACTACTTTAAGCTCAGAGCCGTAACTCCTATCAGAGACTTCTATGTCAATCTCACCGAAGTTCTGTCCAAGGTAATCAGCTGGCTGCCAATCAGTATTTGTATTCTTAAGGTCATCCAACCAATAAGAGTCTGCATTGAGAACTTCTACTTTGTCTTTCATCCACTTAAGGATTTTCATGCTCTTTTGTCTAAATTCATCTACATCTGAAGTCTTTACTGCATAAAAAACTTCAAGTCCGCTTGGTTCATCTGTTTCGCTTTCTGACAAAAGAGTTTTGCGAGGTTTACCTTGTTCTACAAACATTACATAGTAGTAAGCCTTTCCCTTGTAGTAAGAAGTTACATTAAAGGTATTTGTGTAAGCAAAAGGAGATTTAGCTCCAATTCCAAAAGCTCCGATGTAAGCGTTACTTCCTTCCTTAGAAGAATCTCCATAAGTAGTGTACATAGACATCTGATCAGGTGAAAGTCCTTTACCAAAGTCTCTTACACGAAATTCTGGATTACTTCTTGAAGGAATGGTAACCTGGAATTTACGCTCTTGACCTGCTTCTACATGAGCATCATAAGCGTTACAGGTAATTTCACGAATACCTGCTGCTATTTTATCTGAATAAACGCTATCAGACAAAAGCATAAACAGCTTTTCATCTGCCTTTATCTGGAACTCATCTGAAGTTCCGACTGAATTTTCGACATGTTTGCCTTTCTCTGTATTGAAAACCATATGTGGTTCCTCCAAAAAATAAAATTCCGGAAGAATCCAAAAAGGTTTTTATAAAACAGAAATTTAAGCGTAAGATTTTACGGACAGCCCTAATTTAGTCAAGTTCTTTTCCATAGACTTCCTAAAGGCTTCATCATAATCGCTACTCTTAGGACTTTCAACAATAAGCCCCTCACCAATATAGTTATTCTCAAATGCAACATCCAGCTCACGATTGTAGATATAACGAGGAACGGTAAGCTCTTCGTGAACAAGAGTATAAACATTTTCGGCTGCCGTATCGGAAACGTCTTTTGCATTTGTTCCCATCATAGACAAATCCCAATCGTTAGTGTCTAAAATGTTTACTACTTTTCCGATAGTATGGTCTATTTTCTTGCGTCCTTTTTCTGTAGTAGATTCCTGAATACACTTCAAGTTGTTCTTTAAGAAAATGTTTCTTCCAGACTTTACGTTTCCAATATTGATTAAAGCTACGTAAGTAAGGTAAACATTGATCTCTGTATCTGCAGAAAGGTTAGCTACATTAAATCCCTTTTCCTTTAAGTAAGCGATTGTTGCGTGAGATTGGAAGTTATCGAACGTAATCTTGAACAGATTAATCGAGCCTTTGTCCCTTAAGTCTTCAGGGAATGTACGAATAGCGTCCAAGTTTATTCGTCCTTTTCCTGGAGAAATAGCAATATTGAAATCGTGCACGGCAATCTTTTCATTATTAACGGCATCCCATTCCCAGTGAGACATAGATATACCTAACACGTCTCCTGTTTCGGCTAAGTCGAAAGACAAAACACGCAGAGCCTTTGGTGCTCTGTAAAATTCGTATCGTTGTCCGACTTTGATAAAGAACTTATCTCTTATCTGGTTCCAAATAAGCTCTGCTGCAGGCTTAGTTGAAGGAGCCATGATATAAGTAGGTATGTTTTTAAGCTGCGGAGTAAAAATGTCTTCTATCAGCTGTCGTTCACGAATCAACTTATCGAGAGAACCGCTTGGCCAACCTCCCGTATTCTTAACGGCTCGTGTAGTTGACTCCATGTACTCTCGTTTAAGGTCGATAGGAACCCAGATAACTTCTTCTTTTGGATAAAGTGCTAAGTTGTCTTCATTCAAAACTTCTGCAGGTGAAGAAGCGGAACCTCTGAATACTGGGAACTTCTCCCCTGTTTCAGCGTAAATCGGATACAGTTCTCGTACACGTTTTCGAGCAGGGTCTTCTTCGTACATTTCCCACTGACTTCCGATACTTACATAGTTTTCTGGGTCTTTTTGAGCTTGCCCCGTAAATATGTATTTATCGATAGGACTTACGTCAAGGTCATTAGGAGACGAGTCAAGTACAGTTCCTGCCAAGTATTTTGTACCAAAACGAGATTTGATACGCTCCTTAGAATCCATGTAAATACGCCAAATATAATCTGTTGAAAATCCTCGGTCGATAAAGAACGAAATTTCCGACATAGTTGACTGAATCATGTTCAAACCGAGCAGCTGATGCGGACCGGAAGCGACTATATAGTGAATATCGTTAGGGAATTGAAGTACACCAATACGAGAAGCAGTTGTCCAACAAATCTGGTCAGGATATTTTTTCTGATGGGCTTCAAGATGTTCTTCAACTTTTACTCTGTGGAATTTAGGTGATGTAGTAAGTATCTGAATAAAAGGCTGAAGTAAGAGCTGTTTTGCCTTGTCCTGAGAAAACGAAATAAACGCCTGAACTATAGAAGTAGACGCTGCTAAGCCGAAATACTTTTTCGGGTTTCTCATTAAAAACAAGATAACTGAAACATAAAGATTGTGAACAGCCGAAATAGTAGACTTACCGACACCGATAGCGTTTGCCAAAACAAGATGTCGATAAGGAGAGTCATAGTCCCAGAATTCTGTAAGAATTCTACGAGCATGGACGAATAAACTTTCTGCCTGAGGTCCAAGCCATTCTTCTGTAAGGAATTCTTTTATTGTAGGCGGTTTGGATTTATAGTTGATCCTCCAAGAGTCAAGAAGGAGTAATTCCTTCATGTTGTCAGACAGCATCGGATTGTTTAAGATCAGCTGCAAGCCTTTCTGAATCTCAGGGTCTGACAAACGCTGAAAGTCTTGTCTATCTGCGACAGATTCATCGCCTTGAATAAGGTCTTTTATGAGAAAAGGATTATCATTCAGATTTTCGTAGTCTGTTTTAGGAACAATTATTTCCATAAGGAAATAGGGACTAAAAAAGCCCTCCGAAGAGGGCTAGCAATTTCTTTAAAAGCTATTAGTAAATTTTTGTCTACAGTAACCTCGTTTGTATTTATGGAATTCACATAGCCAGTGCTCAACATCCAGCATAAGAGGATGTGAAACTAGTAGGACTAAATCCTGACATCCTTCTTGTTTACATAAATGTGAAATCTGTTCTCTAGAAATACCTGTAGAGTTTTCTATAGTTTTTAAAATGTATTCTGAGTTTTCATTCCAAATTTCTCTAAGCCCTTTAATCAAAGGTACATAGTTTTTAGAACTTACTTTAAGGTCAGGATAGACATCTTTTAATCCTCTAAAAGCTCCTGGACCGTAGCTTGTCCAAGTTAGTAGGTCTGAAAACTTGTCAGGGTCTGAATAAATCCAGTCACTAACTATGCAGTAAGCTGTAAAATCACCTATGGCTGCCTCTTTTGACTTCAAAGCGGAAACTGCAGCTTGTGTACTAGTTATATCTCCTGAAAGGACTTTGCTCCATATGAGTTTTACCTGAGAATAAATTTTCTGCATTTGATGTAAATCATCTTTTTGTCTTCTGTTTACTATAAAAGACCCTGTAGCTAAATTAAACTTTTTATTTTCTGGGCGAGAATTTTCAAACAGAAATTGAATAAAGGCATTAGGATTTCCTTTATCTGCTTTTTTCAAAAGTTTTTGAGCTAAAGGGTTGCTCTTTAAGTAAGACAAAAGACTAAAGGAAGAAGACCACCTAAGAAGTCCGATAAGAGCTTTATTCGACAAATTTAAAGACTGAATAAGAAAATAAGTCTTGTCTAAGCATCTGTGCACGTTACAGAACTTATAAGTTGCTAATACAGGGTCGTCTGTAAAAGGAGCCGGAGTTTTCAAAAGGCTTTTCTTTACAAAAATGCTTTCTCTTTCAGAAACTAAGTCTAAAAATTTCTTTTCTTCCGCAGTCATCACATATAGTCCTTTGTGCTTAAGTACATTTCCGAATAAGCGTAAGCCTTCGGATAAGTTTTGTACATAAACTCTTGTATTTGTCTAGGTGTGAAGTTCGGTTTTACTTTGTTGAAAAACCAATTCAAGTCAATCGATGGTGTTGAAAATTTTTCCTCTGACAGAGCAACAAGTTTAATGTACTTGCTGAAAGGATCGTCTTTTCCTTCTACTTCGATTTTCCAGCCTGCTATCATCCAGTTCTTAGCCATAGCCTTAGTAAAGGCTACTTGCTCAAGAAGTTTGAAGTCATAGTTTTCATATTCATCTCCAAAACCGGAATAGCTGTCAAAAAGTTCTTTTTCAATTTCATCCTGCTTAGGAGATGCTGGAGCAAGGTCTGCGTGGCAGTCATAAAAGTCTTCTGAGCAGACATCAAAGTAGCCTTTAACATTTTTAGGCAAAGCCCCTTTCGCAACGAGAGTTTTGTACTTTGCTTCAAGAACAGATTTTTCTCCTATCTCAAGGAACATGTATCCTCTGTCCTGAACGCAAGGGATTTTTAAACTCTGAAAAACTTCAGTATGAAGACCAGCCATGGCATCGGCAGGAGCCATTGGTTCTCCTTCAAGTGTAAACGGAACAATAAGTCTGTATCTTACGGATTCTTTCAAAATAAACATAAAGTTCTCCTCTATTAAATAGGCTAAGACCCACTTAATAGCAGCCAGATTGTTCATAACAGAAGGAACGTAAACAGTAGATGTACTTAAAGGTATCTGCCCCAAGAAAACTTTGCCAGGACCGCAGTTATAAGCTGCTACGATGTTTTCATAAGCATTCTCTCCGAATGTTTTAGTCAGGTCTCCTATAAATCGAACAGCTACGTAAGAATTATGCTTCCAGTTAGATGCTTCAAACTCAGGAAATTCCTTTGGCCAAAATAAATCCAGAAATCCGTCCTTCTGAAAGAGGCACCTATCGTTTAATTGAAACAAGCCTAAGTCCGCTGTTCCGTTCTTATTTGGACCACTGACAGCGTCTACTTTAAGTGTAGGATTTTCTTGCATAAGAATAGCAACAACTAGGTCACTGTCAACGTTAAAGTCTGAGCAAAGCTGGACTAAGTATTCTGCCTTTTCATCGTCTAAAAAGAACGAATACTTATTTATAAAGTTGTCTACTTTTACGGGCTGTTCACAAACAGTCAGATAATTAGTAGAAACTAAACCAATTTCTTCTATAGTAGATTTTCGAGTAAGTACGTAGCTAACAGTTCCTGCGCAAGCTACTATAATCAAAAAGCAGAAAATTATTGTAATCTGCTTAAACCATTTTGAATTTTTCATTTTTCTCCCTATCCCTTTTTATTTCTAGTTTTCATCATGATATCTGCCATGTTGTATGCTAAGTCTGCTATGTCTTCATAAGTCATTTTGTTGTTCTGAGTTTCAAGCAGTGTTTGCATAGCTGCTACAGCAAATTTGTCCCGCATGGTAAATTCACGCTCCTGTCTAAAATAGGAAGTAGCGGAATGAACAAAGTCTTGTTCTTCTCTTGTAAGTGGCATTTTAGTTCTCCTTTAATTGTTCTCTAATAGAAGTAAGCCTTCTACAAAATTCTGACTGTGTTAAAACAGTTTTGTGCAAGTCATTCTTTCCAATAGAATGAGTCAAAGTTGCAGAACCTGTTGCGAGCAAAGCCTTTTTAAATCCTTCGTTTTTTGACAGCTCTGAAAAGGCTTTGTCCAAAAGATCCTGATATTCGTCGGAATCTCTTTTTATTGATTTTCCTTGCCAGTAAAGAGTTTGATCTCTCCACCATTTCTTTTTCTTGCCCTTAAACTTTGCAGCTTTACCTACGAGTTTACAAACTTCTTTTTGCATGTCAGGATTCTTAAATTTCAAAGACTGCAAAAATCCTTCCATAGAGTTACACTCTACGCTGTCTATTGTAAACCTATGAGGAGCAAAGTTGCTTAAGGCACTTTCTGGGTATCCGTTTCCTGAACCGATGTCCATATATTTCTCCTTAGCTTACTTCAGAAGTTCTGTAGCCAAGCTGCTCAGCATTGATATAGTCTGCTTCAGTTGCTTCTTCAACGCTATCCTGATCGAAGCAACTGCCTTGAGTTTCATGATAGGATTTGTTCAGATTTGAAATCAGACTTTTGTAAGTTGTTGGCTTCGGGTTAATCTTACTATTCCAACTGTGACCGCAATCAAGAGTGTAGCCGAAATAATTTTCTACAAACTGCTTGATTGTTCCTTTGATGATTGTGAAGTGACCACGATGGTACTTCTTAATATAATAAATTTTTTCCATAGATTCCTCCTAGCATTTGAGCTAGCCAGATTTTTATTAAGGCAACCGCCTTACTTTATTTTGTTTCCTTAAATCCTTTAGCCGGAAAGTCAAGACCCATTCTACTTTGAATTCTAAGTCGTAAAAGTCTTTCCAGCTCTGTGTCCTGAAAATCCTGTGTCATGTAATAAACTCCTAAGGGATTAATACCGACAAGGTCTTCTGCGGTAGACACAAACCAGATGTCTGGTAAGTGGAACTTACGTAAACTCCACCTACGCTTTTCTTTTTCTAGCTTTTCTAGCAAGTCATGAATGTGCTCGTCCGGAGCAGTAAGGACTATAGTCCTCATTTTATCTAAGGGAACAAACGGCAGCTTTTTAAGTTTTCTGCACTCTTGTTTTGCGCTCTTTAAAAACTTAAACTCAATAGTCCTCATCTATATACTCCTGTGTTTCATCATAGTACTCTCCGTCATAGCCTTTCGATAAGACTTGTGCGTAGCACTCAGGGCAAACAAGTCGAAAAGGAATTCCGTGGCAGTCATGAGTCCAGCTCAAACAACTTCGAGGGAATTCCTTTTGACATCTGCTACAAAAAGTTTTAGCTTCCATAGTACCCTACTGATTAAACCACTGACCTGAATGTTGCATCCAATACCAGCTGTTTCCATTTTCTTCCTTGTCAGGAACTTCACGAGCAAGATTTATACCCAAATTGTCTTTCATGTACTGCTTGTCTTCTTCAGTAAGCTCAAGCCCCGTAATATACTCGCAGTACTCATCCAAGTATTCAGCAAAAGCAGCTTTTACTCGGGTTACAATTTTCGTTCCTTCTTCAAGAGTAGGATAAGATTCTTTATTGAGAAGATTCATAACCTCCCCAGAACCTTGAGAGTCATACACGTAGTTAGTAAAAACTTTCATGAAGTTATCTATGATAGTTTTACAATCCAAGCGTGTAGCTGAACGGTCTATATAAAGATTGACGATCATAGGCACACCTCCGTTTTATAAAATTCCGGCAGAAGTCAGAAAGGTTTTATTCGCTCACTTTATATTTAAACTTTTTAAAGTCTAGAGCAAAACCTGTCTTTGAGATTTCCATCTTTTTCCAGTCTTCTGTTCCCTGTCTTGCTACCATAATAGTTTTTCCTGCTTCCAACGCAGTTACTATATCTACAGCATTCATTCTTAATTCTCCTTTACTACTTCTACGTGAGCTTCTTTTAAGAAGTCAACACCATCAGAGTTTTTATAATGTTCTTTGTAAACAACTTTCTTAATTCCGGCTGCAACTATGAGCTTAGCACAATCTGAACAAGGAGCAGTTGTAACATAAAGAATGCAGCTATCGTCTATGCAGTTGCCAGATTTAGCTGCAAAAGCAATGCAATTCTGCTCAGCATGTAATTCGTACTTCGCAGAAAACTCATGATGCAGAGAATGACCGCTCCCACTCAAACACTTGCACTCTTCTTCTGTATGAAAAAATGAATCACAATGAGGCATGCCCGAAGGAGTCCCATTATAACCGCAGCTGATAATTCTTCTACTCTTTACTAAAACGGCTCCTACCTGACGTTTTCGACAAGTAGAATGCTCAGCAAAAAGCTCTGCTATTTCAAGAAAAGTCTTATCCCACGTTTTCTTCATTAGAATCTCCAGGCACCAAAAGTTCATCAACGTACCAATAGCGGATACCTACAGCAATAGGCTTTCCGCTTTCTACGTGTTCCTGAATTTCGTTCATGCTCAAATTGAAAAACTCTTCTGCTTCTTTGGGAGTGAAGCGTTTACCCATGAACTCGTTCCATGCTACAATCATAAAATTCTCCATTTCTCTTTTTATAAATATGCTGGTTAGAAGACCCTCTCAGTCTTAAAGAAGTATTGCACAAATCCTTCTCAAAAGGACCATCTATCAGCACATCTACCATCTGTAAGATTTCTTTTGTGTAAAGTTTGTCTTTTCTTCGGCACTTCAAATCTTCTAAAGTAAAACCTGTCCAGAGATAAACTTTAGTGTCAGGGAGCTTGAATTTAATGAAGGAAAGGAGCGTGTGAACTAATTCTATGTTCTGCTCACACATAGGCTCTCCTCCTAGAATAGACAGATTTCGTTTGACTCCATTCTTATTCAAAGCTGCTAAAATCTGTTCCTTAAAATCAGGCGGAAGTTTCTGACCACCGTTGTAATCCCATGTCTGAGGATTATGACATCCAGGACAGTGAAAAGGACATCCCTGAACCCAGAAAGAAACAGAAATGCCGTCGTCACTGTCCACAAAGTCGTCCTCAATAATTCCTGCGTAGCGATCAGTTCTCATCGTATCCTTCTTTCTTCCAGTCATTTAAGCTAGAGGAATGCTTGTAGCGGTCTTCTACTTCTTTTTGTTTTCCTTCATTAAAATACTGCAAGAATGAACCTGTGAGATATCCTGTTACTCTACGAAGACGCTCAATAAAGCCTGTCAGAATTCGCTTAATAACATTTCCTTCAGGATCTGTTTCTACTTCGAATTCCTTTGCTCCGCAGCTAGGACAAGTATCTCCTTCGATTACGCCTTGATAACCGCACTTCATACAAGTATCGATAGGAACGTTGATAGCGAAGTAAGGAATATCTTTTGCCATAGCGTAGTCAACAATCTGCTGAACAGATTTTACGTTATGACGAGCATTTTCGTCCAAGTCAACATAAGTTATACAACCTGCAGAAGAAAATCCTGTAAGTTTACTTTCAATGTCGATTTTCTGGAAAGGACTGATCTTCTTCCAAACAGGAACGTGCATTGAGTTTGTGAAGTATCCTCGCTTTACGAGTTTTCCGGTTTTCTCATCTCTGTAAGCTGTTACGTTTTCGATAAGACCGTACTTAGCAACGAATTTTTCATAAGCTGTATAGCAAAGGTTTTCTGCCGAAACTCTACTGATTTTCACCAGTAGTCAGACTATATTTTCAACTTCTATTTCTTTCACCAAAATAAAAGTGCCTCTCATTTCCAGCCGTTAAGCTGTACTCTACTCATTTATTCACTCAAGTCTTTCTCTTGAGTTATACTTTCGATAGTCGTTAGAGACATCCTCAATGAGGACTTCCTACGGGATTAGCTTGCCTTTCAGTTTAGCCTTTCTTACCAGATTATTACTCTTCGCCCGTTTAGAGAGGGATTTTCATTTACTGTCACCAGTAAAGCACCCACTAGAATCTAGGTGTGTAATATACGCCAAAATTTAAGCGATATGCAGATTTTTCTCGTAGCTTCTTATAAGCTAAGTCGTACTCCTTCTTTAAGTTCTCCATTTAGTATTATCCTCCTTAGAGTTTCTTTTATAAAGTCTTGATTTGCTAACCAAGAGCTTTCTTTTATCCGAATAAGAAAAATTCCTTTTTCTTCACAGATTTTATCTTTTTCTTTATCTCGTTCTACAGATTCTGGTAAACTATGCCAGTAATCCCCATCATATTCCACTGCTATTTTTAATTCCGGTAAATATAAATCAAGCTCCATCGGAAAAATCGCAGCATGATCTGTGTGTTTAACAGAAGAATAAAAAGATTTCACATACTCATAAACCTCTATTTCTCCTTTAGAAAAATGAAAGGGTTCCACCAAATGACAAGGAGCATCTACTCCATATCGTTGTTTTAAAGTTTTCTTGGCTTTTTCCCTTACTGTCTTATTCTGAAAAGGATTTTCTACTCCATATTTTTCTAAATTTATTTGTTTAATCTTTTCTTTAATAGCAGTACTCTGAAAAGGATTCTCCGCACCGTACTTCTTTAAGCAGGTTTCCTTAAATTTCTGAATTCCCCTTTCGCTTAAAGCTCCATTTGTCACACCGTATCTCTTCAAATTCGTGCTCTCATTTTTTAATCTCACAGAAGAATCTAGTTGAGTACATCGACAAGAACAATGCAAGTTGTAGCCTTTTCTCGCATTAATAAAAGACTTTATAGGTCCTTTGCAAATTGGACACTCAGGATAGTCTTTTAAATTGAATTTTAACCAATAAACTTTTTCTGCTAAAGTTGCTGGATTTTCAGGAAATTCTTTTTCTAAAGCCTTGATTAAATTCTCTTTACAAGATAAGCGTGCCTGCCACCCAAACGTAGAGGATTCAAATATACTAAGAATATCAGTTTTCACAGTGTTTTCCATACAGAAATAGGGTACTTAAATTCTCTGCTGGGGTACAGAGTTTACATAATTTCGAATCTCAGTAAGCTCATCATCTGATAGAGGTCTCTGATACTTTTCTTCTAAAGAAAGACGCATTTCTTCTATAATGGCTTCCTTCGTCGGCTCAACATAATAAACTTGTTCTTTATATTCATCGCACTTCTCTTTGAAAAGTGTTTCAATCTGAATAGCAAGGTTCATACCTTTTTCTTCAGTATGGTCGCATCCTACAAGAATCTGCAAACACTCAGCCAAGCCCAACTGTCCGATAGCCAAAGTTCCGTGCTTAAGAGCAGAACGAATTCCTTCTTCTGGAACATAACCTTTCATGGTATTATTCTGATACATAAACTTAGCGGAGTTTGGACTCTGAGAAGCAATCCATTCAAATCGTTCCAGCAAAGCATCTTTAGTATCTTTGATATATTTGTCAAGCAGCTTCATAAAAACTTCTACAATGGTAGAAGGGTCTGACTTGCTTTTCTTCTTTGCCAGCATAGCAACTGTTGGCAGGATAATTGTTTGAGGGGCAATATTTCCTCTACCGTCCCTTTGCATTGCAGAACAAAGATAGTTGTCAGGGACGTCGCCTGTTTCCAAAATCTTTGTAAGCAAATCCAAGAAGTATTCTTTAGTAAAGTTAATATCGTAACCATTGTTTGTACGGCAATTGTGCATAATAATATCAGAGCCAATGAAAGTTCCTGTCTCGGTTCCAATATCATAGGAGTCTACTGGCTCCCAGTGCCAGCTAATGTC
>Ga0326514_10000254_pt1 | contig 35663 bp, 48 predicted proteins | sample 3_2548_0518_D_FD_203653 | JGI IMG/M metagenome (GOLD analysis project Ga0326514, IMG submission 203653) | Bovine rumen microbial communities from UC Davis, California, United States - 3_2548_0518 | ecosystem: Host-associated > Mammals > Digestive system > Stomach > Rumen | place: USA... | reverse complement strand
GGTACGGCAGCGCCTCGATGGTGATCATTGTTTCGACGCCAAAAAGTGCGCTCAGGCGTTCCGAGCGCACTTCTCTGGTCCTTTTCTCATTGATGGCATTGTCATCGACCGCCATCAGCTTGTCGAATAAACTCATTGTGTTGCCTCCTTATTTTCTTTCGTCTATACGTCGATCGTATCGAGGAATTCGAAGTCCTCATACTCGAACGGATAGGATTCCTCTCCGAGCTTGCCGTTCTCGAAGTCTACCAGCGTGACTTCATCGAAGGTTACCCCGGTGAATTTGATGCGCTCCGCCTGGGCGTTGAGCGCATCCGGATCCGCCAGCTTCGAAATGATCGTGAAGTACGGCGTCTTGCCGTCCTTGATGTACTCAGCGAGCTTCGTCTTCATTTCGGACGTGACGTGGTTCAGCTTCAGGGTGCCCTTGTTCTCGATTCCCGTCACCTTTTTGCCCGGCGCGAGGCGGCCCACCATGGCTACGTCCGTCTTTTTGACGGATGTCTTTGCCTCCAGGCCCGTCGTCTGCGCCATATAGGCATCATCGACCCATACCTCTCCGTATGTGCCGTTGATTACGTTCGATGCATTATAGCTTTCCATTTCGTCGTGCTCCTTTCTACTACACCGTGATCGGCAGGACGATATCCTCGATCGCATCAAAGATGCTGATTGTTGCTGTCAGGAAGACCGTGCTCCCCGTCGCCGCTTCTCTCAGCTCCTGATCGGTCATCTCGGATGTATCGATGCCCTGCGTCTGCAGATAGCTTCTGTTGGCGTCGATGTCGATGTCGACATTCTTCACCTTGATCAGCTGCTGTCTCTCCAGATCCGCGAGGTAGTTTCCGACTGCTGCCAGCAGCAGGCACTTGTTATCGTAGCTATTGGTATAGCGGCCGATGTAGTGGTCTTCTGCCGTGCGCCGGATATCTGCCAGGATCATATCCATGATATCTACGACGTGGATCTTCCTGAACTGCGCGCCCATGGTGGGCGTCGTCGTCACGAACGAATTGACGCCGCGTGCGATCTTGACCTTCTCGCCGTCCCAGAATACAACGAGCTTTCCGGCATCGATGGCCGTGTCCAGCTCCGTGAGCGACAGCTTCGTGCATCCGTCGAGCTCCGGCAGCGCCTTGTAGGTCACCGATTCGTTGATCGGACAGGCTGCAATCAGACCGGCGATTCTCGAACAGTAGTCTTCCGTCGAGAACGTCGTTGATTCCTCTGTCATCGATGTGGTCGCGAAGTTGACCACGCCGATGGATGCGCCCGCGTAGTTTGGCAGGACCGCTTTGACGATCTTGCCTTCCGCTCTCTGGGCGACGATCCAGTCCGCGATATCCTTTTCTTTCTGTTTCGTCGCGACGGACGGAACAGCAATGTAATTCAAATCCTTGATGGTGTCGAAATACGTGAGCGCATCCGTGTACGCCGTCGCATTTGACGCCAGGACGTAGCAGATCAGTTTTGACGGACTCTTGCCGTCGCATCCGAGCATGGCCAGCCGGGCCTGTGCTTTGCCGGTAGTGTCCAGACCACACGTGGCGATCTCGTCCAGACGCGTGATGGTGACCACCGGACCGGCCGACGGGACCGTTCCCAACAGGATCAGGCCCACCACGGCGCGTTCCGCTCTGGAGATGAACGACTTTGCCGCTTCAGTAAAGCTGATTGAAATACTTGGCATTCCCATTGTTATGATTCCTCCAATTCGTAATTACCTTTGAAGACCAGCTCTTCCATGAGCTCGCCTTCGTCCTTTTTAACGGGTTCTTTGAAATCATAGAACTGTAGTGTGAAGCTCAGCTCCATGATATTGTTTTCGCGGCCGATATAGTCGACGCCGCATTCGCTTACCGTGAGATATCTGTCCCTGACTTTGAGGATCAGGTTCCCTTTCGGGTTCCGCTTCGAATCGATGCAGACCAGCAGCCCTAACAGTTCTTCAACCTTGGCGTACTGGTCCGCGTCTGCATCCTTCGCGGTCGGGTCCGTCTGGAAATAGACGATGTTGCAGGTGTAGTTCTTTGAGACTATATTGATGGTCTCGTCTTTGACCTGTACGAGCCTGACATCTACGAAAAAGGCAGGCAGGAGCATTCCTTCCTTCACCTGCCTGGAATAGTATGCATACTTGGTCCCGTACTTCCCTCTCAGGAGCGCAATCAGTGCTTCCTTGATGTCCCGGCCCTTGATGCTTTCCTGTTTCATAGATTGTTCTCCTCCAAAATAGTGTCGACCAGCTCCATCACATCTTCTTCCAGATGGTCTTCGAAGTCCGGCAGTTTCGCATCTACCAGATGCTTACCCGAAACGAATCCGAGCGTCTGGCCGCCATCCTTGTACCGGATCACTTTCCGGCGGCTCTTCCAGTTCGGACGTTTCAGCTCATAGCCGAACTCCTGCAGGTGCCATGCATGGCCCTGGTTTCCCTTTGCCTCCGGCATGAACTCCATCTGCAGCACGTCTCCGATCATCTTGATCGGAGACATTTTGAATCCGGATGTGATATGCGCTGTTGATGTGTAAGTGTTCGCCGCTTCATCCTTCAGTTCATCCATAAAAACCTTTGTGATTTTTCGCATTCCCTTCCGGAACTCTTTCGGCGCCAGATCCGCCGCCCGCTCGATGTCTCTGGCGAGCTCATCCAGCCCGGTGATCTCTACCTTGACATTGTTGGACATGGCCTGCCTCCTATGATCTCTCCGCAGGAACGTCTGATACTTTCTTTCTCGGACGCTCGATCGCATGGATCTCGTATTCCTGATCGTCTTCGTCGATGTTGATCGCCGTTTCGATCTCGAGGATCCGACCGCGGTAGAGGATCTGCATCTCCGGCGATACCTCTTCGCCATCCACGAGGAAGTATCGGCAGTTGATTACGAATGCTTTCTCCGGGCGCAGCTTCTGGGCCTCGTAGTATTCACCGCCACGGGCGGCTCTTACCGATGCCCAGATCGTTTTGACGTCCTGCGGGACCGGATGATCTCCGAGTGCGTCCGACTGCTGGACGATTTTCTGGAATGTGATCCGCTTGTTGAATTTCCCCGTGTTGTGCATGATGACTACTCCTGCAGCTCAATCGCTGCGATCAGTTCTTCTTTCGTCGCCTTCTTGCTGACCTTGATCCCCTTCTCTTCGCAGATCTTTACCAGGTCATCCCTGCGCAGCCTGTGGAGATTGGTTTCCGGTTTCTCCGACTCCGGTTCCGGTTCCGGCTTCGGCTCCGGCTCCGGTTCCGGTTCCGGCTTCGGTTCCGGCTCCGGTTCCGGCGCTTCCGTGATGAATCCTTCGTCGATGAGCGCCCGCGTCACCGGGTTGTCCGGAAGATCACAGATCTCATTCTTTCTCATGGCGTACTGACCGCCGAACGATACGTTTGCTTTAACTCTCATCGTGTGCCTCCTTGTTTTTGAATTCCGACGATATGGCGATCTGGTTCAATATGATCTGCGCGCCGATCGTCAGCGGCAGCTCATGGATGTTCTCCGTCGTGATGCTGCCCCGGTGATCGAACCAGTCCTGCGCGATCATCTTGACCACATGCACGTAGAGCGGCTGATCTTCTTTGAACGCCTTCCCGGTCTCGACCTCTGCTTTCTGAACGGCGGCCTCGAGTATTGAGGCCGCCACAGTTTCATCGTCTTCGACCTTGGCGTAATCATAGAAAGCCTGTTTGAATTCTGTGCTTACTGCCATAGTCTATCCTTCCTGTCCCTTGATTAGGACTCGTCTGCGCTGGATCCGCCCTTCTTGATGATCAGGAATCCATACGGATCCAGAACCTTGCCGTCAACGATCATGATGGCCTTGGTCTTCTCTTTGTTGTTGTCATTGTCGGTCCACTTCACGACCTTCATCTGCAGGTTGGTGTTGACCGCATAGCAGTTCAGGTCACCGAACACGGCGACGACATCGCCTTCGCTGGCGGAATCATACGGCTTGATCACGTCGTCTTCCACGGTCTCGACGGTCTTGCCGGCGAATCTGTAGACTTCGCCGCCGTCGATGCCGTAGTTCACGCGGCCGATCGGCTGCCCGGTGGTATCCGTCATGCCGTCGATGTATCCGTCGAAGGTTCCCTGCGCCATGAAGAACTCGCCCTTGCGGTACGCCTTCTTCATCTTCGCGAAGACCTTTTTCTTCCAGGAGGACCAGGAGGCGAAGTCTTCCGCGCTCAGTGTGATGGTGTTGCCTGCCGGGATCCGCGTTTCGTTGAGGATGCCTTTCATCTGGCCGGATCCGGAGCCGTTGAACGTGCCCTTCTCCAGCGCCGCGATCATGGCTTCCGCCGCCAGCACCGGGAACATGTCCTCAAATTCTTTCAGGGATACGACGCTGGACAGCAGGCTCTGCGCGATCTTGCACTCCAGCCCGTAGTAGCTGAATGTCACCTTGTACTGTGCCTTGACCTGCTGGTCATATGACGGGCTGCTTTCGCCGATCCAGCTGGCCGCCGGCACCAGGTCGATGATCGGGAACTCGACGCCGCCCTGGACGTTCAGTTTCCTCACCTTGTTCCAGATGTTGCCGCGGTCCTTCATCTCTCTGATCATCTCGTGCATCAGAGTGGTCGGGATCACCGCGCCCGTGTATGTCGTGACAGTCGTCTCATGCGTCGGATCCGTGTTGCGGAATCTGTCCGGGATGGCCTCACCACGGGTGACGTAGTTCATGAACGCCTGGCGGTATTCCGCACTATCGAAGATATCCACCGGCTCTACCGGTGTTTCCTGGCCGGCATCCCTTGACAGGTCGATGACGCCCTCCATGCGCGGCTGTACGCCGTTCAGCGCTTCCAGATCCGCGTTTGCCTGGCACCTTGCCTCCCATTCCGCGTCAAGCGCCTGGATCTGGCCTTTCACCTCATCGAAGGCTGCCTGATCGAAGGCATCCGCTCCGTTGATCTCTCTGAGTTTGTTCAGCAGTTCGTTTCTTTTTGCGAGATACTGTTCGAAATTCATTTTCTTCCCTCCATTTCGATAATATCAATCTCTCTTTCGCGCTGTGCGCGAGCTTCGGTTGTATCCTCATCGTCCAGCTTTCCCTGTGCGAACTGCGGCGGGATCTCCCTGGCGTAATGAGCTATAAAATCACTTTTGGCCATTGCCACAGCCTGCACGGTCTCTACCTCGATCCGGTCGAAGTATTTGACCGCTTCATCGGAGATCATCCATGTTTCGGCATTGACCATCTCCTCGATCTCCGCTTCATCGGCGTCTTTCGCCTTGTTTTCTCTATATACCTGCATGATGGCCCGCTGGATCTCATCCAGGTCATCGGCCATGTGGCGAAAATCATCCGCATTGTAGGCGCCCCACAGGCAATACGCCGGCTTGTGGATCATGATGGCGGAGCCCGTCCGCATGATGATTCGGTCGCCTGCCAGCGCTATGACGGAGGCGATGGACGCCGCCTGCCCGTCGATGTAGGTCACGACTTCGCCCTCGTAGTTCTTCAGCAGGTTATAAATGGCCATCCCGGCGAATACGGATCCGCCTCCGGAATTGATGTGCATGTTGATACGCTTTCCGGCTGCTTTCTGAATGAAATCCTTGATCGCTGTCGGATAGGTGTCCTCTCTCGTCCATGCGCCCCACCAGCTTGATACAATGTCCCCGTAGATATACAGGTCAATCTGGTCGTCGGTCTCATTCCGCGGCGTCAGCAGCTGCGTTAGATTGTCCCGGGCGTTCACCGGTTCCGCCATGTTCACCGGGATCGGGCAATTTCTTGGCTTCATCTGTTGTTCTCCCTTCTATCAGTCTGTTGATGGTTTTTATGATCTCCTTGTCCGTCTCAGGGTCTTTGCCGTTGATCCTGTTGGCAAGGTTCTTGATCTGGTTCACGACCGCCGTATCCAGGCGCCGAATCGGAACGTCGCCGCCCTCGACCGGGCCGAATCCCATGGTATATCTCCATTCGTTCGGCGTGAGCGCCCCGCGGTCTACCATGTCCGCCAGCGCCAGTTTGTCTTTGAGGGACGCCATCTGCAGGTTGTACGCCTCAAAAAGAATATAGTTCCCGAAGGCTCTCTGCCGCTGGGAGAAGATCTTCCGGGTGTACTCATCTGACATCTGCTTGACGTCCGGTTCCACCTGCTGTTCGAAGTAGCTGTTCCAGACGTCGCCGTCTTCCTTGCTCTGTACGATCTCTTCGTTCGTGTTGAAGAACTCGAGGATCCGTTCCTTCTGGCGGTCCTGCTGCGCCGCATTCGGCACGTAGTTCTTCGGCTCCACCTGCTTCAGTTCCGCCTTTGTGTCCGTCGCTGCCACGCCGATTCCGGTACTTGACTCAATGCTCAGGTAGTCCGCCGCGAAATCTTCCGCGTACTGCTTGATGTCTTCTTTCCGGAATCCTCCGTTCAGCTTCAGGATCCACCGGATGATGGCGGAACTCTTGATCGCTTCGATGATGCCCTTGTCCATGACGGTCACGGATTCCATGAGCGGCACCAGGCTTTCGGCGATGTTGTCGCCCATGATGTCGTGGCGGAAGAAATCTCCGCGAAGATGGATCAGGTCCCGATACCGGAACTGGTACACCTTGCCGTTCCCGAAATAGAACTTGATGACCAGCTCTGCATCTTCTGTCCAGTCCGCAATGGCTCCCGTCGCCGGCAGCGGATACAGCTGCCGCGGGATCCCGTTCTCATCCCGGACGATCAGAATGAACGCATTTCCGTTCAGTTTCAGCTGCCAGGCGACCTTTTCGGTCAGCATCTGGAACGTCATGTATGGATTCGGCTCCTGCAGCATGATCCTCATGTACATGCTGGGATTGACCTTGATGGTCTTGTTGCCGTCCTCGTCCTCCGTTTCGAGCACGTGTTTCGCGACGGTCTTTCCCATCGCCCGGACGTATGGCCTGATGCAGGCTCTCACGATGTCCGACTTGTAGATCTTGCCGTCATAGGCGAAAAAACTGTCGTTCGCGACGGTGATCATCTTATAAACTTCTCCGGCATTCGCATCGCCATGGAACGCCTTTCTGATTCTTTCCAGCAGGCTCATGTGACCTCCCCTAAATTACGCTCAGATATTCCGCTTCTTTGTTGTGATAGACTGTGTAGCAGTCCAGCAGGGCCGCCGTTCCGTCTATCCGCTTCAGGCGGCTTTTCCCTTTGTGCGGCTGTATATTCCCGTTCCTGTCGATGTCTACCGACGTGTTCGCCAGGCACCACTTATCCACAGGATTGTTGTTGTATATGATTTTTTTGTCCTGAAATTCCGCTTTCAGTTCATGCATTGGCACGGACAGCGTTTTCTTGCCTTGGATCACTGGGATCATACAGTCTTTGCCGAAATAATTGGCCATATCCTCGACCCAGTATTCCGCTGCCCAGCTGTCGTACCCGATGTAATACGGGTAGATGTCCAGGTCGTCCCGGACATGCAAAAACCACTTTGTGATATACTTCGGGTGTATCTTCTTCCCTGGGATCGCCTCGACATAGCCCTTCTCGACCCATACGTCATACGGAATATGATCTTCCCTGACGCGCTTCTCTATCAGATCCTCCGGGATCCAATACTTGCTCAGCACGTAGATATTCGGATCCTCCGGGACCCGGAAGATCATCTTTGCCGCCGTCAGGTCCGTGGTGGCCGACAAGTCGACGCCGCCGATACCGTACCGCGGCTTCAAGTCCGCCACTTCGAAGCGCTCTTCGTTGTTCAGTTCCTCGAAGGTCAGCCAGCTTTCCGTGGTTGTCTCCCGGATGCAGAAATCCTTACAGAGAAGGTTCTTCACCAGCAGCGTGTCTGTCTGGGCCTTCCTGACCTTATCCTCCAGCGTCTTCCGGTTCTTGATCGTTCCGAGGCCGGGGTTCGCCTTCATCCAGCACGTTTCGTCCGTCCACTCTTTTCTGTTGTCCAGTTCATAGATCACCGGCAGGAACGTGTCGTCCTTATATCCGTCCGGATCCTCAAAGCCGTTGATCAGGCTCTCCGCCTGGGCGTACAGGATGTCATAGATGCTTTCCCGGACAGTTCCCGCGGTTGTAGTTATAAACGTCAACGGCTGCTCTCTAGCCGCTTCACCGTCGACGATGACATCGTACAGGTCCTTCGTCTTCCAGGCGTGGATCTCATCCAGCATCGCCCCGTGGACGTTCAGGCCGTCCAATGTGTCTGAATCGGCTCCCAGCGGCTTGAACGTGGACTCATTGAACCCTGCTCGCATCTCTGCCACCAGCGGCTTGATGCGCTTCTTCAGCGACGGCGATTTCCGGACCATCTTGACCGCTTCGTTCCAGATGATCTTTGCCTGGTCTTTCTTTGTGGCCGCTGCATATACCTCGGATCCGGCTTCGCCGTCTCCGATCATCAGATACAGGCCGATTGCGGACGCCAGCGTCGACTTTCCATTTTTCCGTCCGACCACCAGCATGACCTGCCGGTACTTCCGGAGTCGTGTCTTTCTGTCCACGATTCCGAAGGTGCAGGCCACCAGTGCCCGTTCCCACGGTTCCAGCTTCAGCGGCTTTCCGCCAGCCTTGCCTTTGCTCTGTTTGCAGTAGTTTTCGATGAAGATCAGTGCCCGGTTCGCCCGGTCCTGGTCGTACTCGTACTTTTTGCTTTTCTCTATGATCCTGATCTGCTCTCTGTAGACCAGATAAACTTTGCGGGATACTGTCACCTTGCCTTTCCTGATCAGGTTCCAGTAGTAGTGAACAGGATCATCCCACTTCTTTCGAGCCATTACCTGCCTTTGTTGCCGAACAGCTCGTCGAATCCATCGTCTTCGCTCGCGCCCTCCCGCAGCTGCGTCATGAGCTTGACCAACGTCACCGCCGTCTGGTTTGCTGCGGTCGATGTCTTGTTATATTCAGCGACCGCTGGATTCACATACAGGTTGTCCCGGTCCTTGACGTATGCCTTCTTGACCATCAGCTCCCCGTCTTCGATCTGTTCCTTGAGCTGTTCGAGGATGTTTACCTGCATGACGTACCTGTTGAACGTCGTGTCGAAGATCAGATCGTCCGCGATGCCCAGCTCTGTCGCCTTGTCCGCGAATTCCCGGATCCTGCGCTGCAAATCCTCGCCTTTGGCCCTTTTTTCACGCTCTTTTTTGCTGATTCCCGCCATTTTTCGCTCCTCATTCTCCAGCAATGCCCACAGAATGCGATGGTCATGCGCGCCGATCTGGCATGTATGAAAACCGCCTGCGTAAATTTGTATATTTATTCAAAAACCCTCGTCACCCCCGGACAAAAAACTCGCGCGCGACCGATATGTTACTCGAAAGTGTGGCATTCGGTCGGTGGCTGGCGAATTTTTTTCGCCGACCGGGGGGGTCATGCGCCGGCGACATCTGCCTCATCATCGACGCATCTGAGCATACCCTCACTGTCGAAATACATTCCTTCTCGCAACGGACTGTCGACCTTGTGCTCGGCATCGTGGCACGCTTCGCACAGCGCTTCGAGATTGTCATATCCCACGGTCATGTCAGGATCATTGATCAGCTGTTCCGTCAGGTACTTCTTGTGGTGCACCATCGTCGCCCTGCCTCCGCATCTCTCGCAGATAAAGTTATGCGATACGAGATATGCATAGCGCGTCTTCTGCCATGCCGATGACTTATAGAACTTCTCTGCCCACGGTTTCATTGTCCGCCTCCTGGATTCCGTAAGCAAAGGACCGGACTTGTGTCCGGCCCCTGCCTTGGTATTTGTATGAGGAGTGTAAATTGAGCGTACGCACTTTTTACGCCTACATCATAGCACTGGAAATATATTACTGTCTATTAGCCTTTGTCCCTTGGCTCAGCCAGAACTCGTTCAGGATCTGGCTCACTCTGCCCTGGCTGTAGTACATCTCCTCGCCGATCTTCTCCTGGCTCATCCCGGTGATATAGTACATCCGCAGGATCGTCCTGAGCTCACTGTTCTCGACGGACTCGATGAACTTCTCTGCCCTGACCAGCTGCTTCGCCAGCTTCCGCCGGTACGCCTGCAGCTGCTTCTTCAGGATCCGGATCTCTTCATCGCCGCCGTCCTCTTCCGCTTTCGTCTTCGGGATCCCTCGGCCGGTCCGGTAGTCTTTATAGAACACCACAACAACAGTCGACTTCGGATGTCTCATCGCCGACTCGATCGATGCTATTTCTTTCGGGAGCGATCTGCACTGCTCCATCTCTTTCTTCGTCATGCGTCACCCTCCCCGATTCTCTTCGCCGGCTTCCATCGATGACACGTATTCAGGCTCGTATTCTCCCGGTCTGCCCTTGCGGTAGTCCGTGATCGGGCCCGCAGCTTTCATGATGCAGAAGACGCACTGCTCCTCTGTGATCATGTGCTCATATCTCTCGATGGAGTCCAGATCTATCGTACACTCCGCTTCCGGCTGCGGATCGTTGATCTCTCTCAGGTACTCCGCCTTTGTGATCTGCTTCTTCCTGGGCTGCGGGATGATCAGGTTCCGGCTGTGTGTGTATCTCTGCTTCTGGATGGCGTCCGGCATCCGGAAGGTTTCCTCGGTCTCTTTCGTCATGTAGTCCGCCAGGCCGCTGTACTCTCCATCCGTGTCCAGCGGATGGAAACTGACGTGCCCCCATGTCCAGCATGCTTCGATGACCTTCCGGTCTACCCTGCTGCATACCATGTGCAGGTGCGGTCTCTTGCCCTTGTGCTCGATCGCCGCTACCCACTTCCATTCGAATCCGGTTGTCTTCGCCGTGGATCTCCCGCGCATCCGGCGCAGGAACTTCTGCATCCGGTCTTTCACTTCTTCCAGTGTCGGATCGTCTGCATTCGTCAGTACAATGTGATAGTCTCCATTCCTGAAGTTTGCGTTCAGGATAGCCGTCAGTTTGATCACCGCATTCCGGAGATTTGTTTTCTTCACCGACTCCGGTGTCTTATTCACTTTCTGCTTTCTTTTCTGGCCCGGTTTTCTCTCGCCGGTTGAAGGGAACACCGATTTGAGAATGGTGCAGCCCGCCACGATAGTCTGCTTAATGTACTTCATGATCCTGATACCGTTCTAAGTTTAATGAGCTTATCAAGCTCTGAAGGGACGCTCTCAGTCCCTTCGCGCTTCCTTCCTTATATATAGGCGGCCCGGGACTCCCCTCGGTACCGCCTATGGATCACGATGTCCCGGATTCCCCTGGGTCCATCAGAACCTTGCTACTTGAATATCGCAATCCATGCAAGAAGAACGACAACTATAACCTCATACCATTCACTCATGCTCCACCATCCTCATAATATTCCTCATAGTGAATACAGGCGATTCCTATGTCCTTTTCTACTTCATATTCTGCTTGGCAATTACAATAATTCGTTCCTCTATCATCGTTGTTTGCACACGTTGGGCAGTATGCTTTTAGCCATTCTGTTTGCAACTCTTGCCTTGTCATTCTGTATCACCATTCTCTCTGTACGGCTCCGGCAGGGGCATCCATGCAATGGGCACACTTCCTTTATGGAAAGCGTTTATCTGGTCTAACATATAGCCACTCAACATTCCGTTTTGAAAGCGCAAATGCTTTACAAATCTCTCTCCGTCTGGTGATTCAAATGTCACATAGACTTCATCTGATATTGTCGTTCCAAATTTTTCTGTGCCAATCCATTCTCTTTCCTCTGGCATCCTCTCACTGCATGGAATCCACTTCGACTGTGTCTTTAGTGCTTCGATTGCCATGTTCATGGCTTCTATGTCTTTTAACTCATTTTCAATCGCATTTGTGTTTTGTACCATTCCTGCATAAAATTTTGCGGCGGCTTTATTTTGTTTTAATCTTTCTATTGCTTCTTCTCTGGTCATTTACTCGCCCTCCTCTCTGAGCACTCTTACTCCGCAATGTTCGCAGCTTTGCCGCAGATCTCGCAGCGCCCCGGCCTTGGTGTGAATGTCATCACAGTTCCTCCATGAATTGTTTCACAATCATCCGCAGCGCGCCGTTCATCTTATCCGCTGTTTCCTGATCCGCTTCAATGATGATCAGCTCCCCGCACTTCTCAAAGATATCCTGCAGCTGATCCGTGAGCACTTTGAACTGAATCACGGTGCCCCTGGCCGCTCGCTCGAACCTTCGTTCCGTTTCCGTCAGCTTCTCCCGCAGTTCGTCGTTCTCGCCGGTGATCTGCTCCATCCGGCCAGCTGCTTCCGCGTTGACCTGCTCAATGATGCCCTGCCGCTCTTTCTCGATGGCTGCGTCGATCTCTTTCTGCCGGTCGTCCTTTTCCTTTTTCAGTTTTTTCTTTGCCTTTTCATATTTCTCATTTAACTTTTCGAGTTTTTCGGAATCGATGGTTGCGGATGCGAGCTGCCCCTGCAGCTTCTGTACTTCCGCTTCAGCCTCGGACAGTCTCCCGTCGATCTCCGATCTATCCCTTGCGACCTCCGCGACTTCTTCTTCCAGCGTGGCCTTTTCTTCCTTCAGCTTCCGGATCTCATCCTCCAGTGCTTTGTTCGTCATGTCTTCGATCGGGTGCTCCTCGATGAACTTTTCCCGGTCCTCTTCCGGCAGCTTGAGAAGGCTCAAAGCGTTGGAAATACTGAAATTCCGCGACATCGCGGTATTTGCCAGAACGCTGTCCGGATCCCCGTATTCCTTCGCCAGTCTCATGAATTTCTGCGCGGTATCCTGGCTATAATTCAGATTTTGCTGGCACCAGTCGCCGAATCCGCCGTGGCCGACCTTCTCTTTTGCCTCCTGCAAACGCTGGCCGATCTGGATCCCGTTCTCCAGGACGATCCGCGCCGTGTTCTGCTCGATGATCTTGATCTCTCCGATGATCACCGGCAGCGTCCGCTCCTGGACGATCTCATATTCCACTTCAACGATATTGCTCATGCGTGTGCTCCTTCCTGATAGAATGCATTCACTTTGTCCATGAATGCGTCGATGAATGCCATGACTTCCTTCGTCGGCAGTTTGTGCTGCTGGCCGTAGCTCTCCCGGAATGATGCGACTCCGTTCCGGATGGTGTAGGTCGCTGTGAAGAACGGCTTCTCCGGCTCTTTCTTCTTCCGGATGAAATATGTGAGCATGCTCCCGTCAGCCTGGCCGGTTCTATAGACCGGGTTCCAGCCGACGCAGTGATGCAGCGCTGCTCCTTCGTTCATGAATTCTTCTACGCTCTCCGGGATGATGGCTTTCAGCGGGCCGGCCGGCTGCGGGATCTTCTTGTACTCCTCCGCACGTTCCTTGATGTCGGCGTTCTTCCGCTTTTCCTTGATGCCTGTGATCTGCGCCTCCAGTCGGTCGTGCGCTTCTTTGATGTTCTTTGGGAATCGGAAATAGGATTGATCCAGATCGATGTCGTCGATCTGTGCCTGGTTCATGTACCTCACTGCGTCGATATAGTCGATGTACCAGTCCGCCGCCGTCGTGAAGCCTACCTCGTTCAGTTCTATCTGCTTCGCGAAATAGTTGATGCATTTCGTGCTGGTCATCAGGTTGTACAGTGATCTGAGCCGGTGCGAGATGTCTCCGCCGCCGAATGTGCTCATGGCCTCCAGCTGCTTCGGGCTGTACGTTCCTTTGTCCTCGAATACTTCCTTGAATGCCTTGATCGTCGCTACCATGCTCCAGCCGTAGCCGTTCGCCCGGAATTCATTGATGTAGTTCTGGTCGATGCCCGTCAGCTCCTCGAAGGATCCGGCCAGCTTCCATTCGGATCTTGCGCCTTCGAGCAGACCGAGCAGGCCTGCCTTTGTGATCCTCCGGATCAGTTCCATGTTCAGGCTGTCCGTCAAGGCGAAGACGCTCGCCTTCTTCCCGGCCAGCCGCAGCGCGTCCTTTTGCAGCGCCGGTTCGCTTTCCAGCGCCTCTTCCAGATTGCCCGGATATAGGATGTAGTTGCCGTCGAGTGAGAATTTCGCGAACTTGAATCCGCTCCACGATGTGAGTGGATCGTATAGATCCTTCTTCTCTTCGGCTCCGCGATAGCAGATCTGCCTGCTTCGGTAGTCGAGGAGCTGCTTTCCTTCTTTGCTGAATCCCCGCTTCAGGTCGCCGGCGACCAGTGCGAAGCCTCCCGGCACCGCTGTGAAATATGCGATGCTTTCCTTGTCCTTCCTGGCCGTGATGTATCTTTCCTCATATACGACCGTCTCCCGGCCGCACTTCGGGCAGATCCATGTTCCTTTGTGCCGGATCCCTGTCACCTGCCGGCGGCATCCGCAGGACAGGCACCGGATCGGGTTCTTCTTTTTCTTATTCTTCGGACTCATCATCGAGACGGCCGGCAGCGCTTCTTTCAGCAGCCATTCGTGGAACCGCTTCATCTCCGGCGCCGGCAGCTTGGAATCCTTCAGCATCTTATAGATCCGGTCGCCCTTTCGCCGCTCGTAGTTGTCTCGTTTTGCACTGTTGATGTAGTAGGTGTATTTCCATAGGTAGTTATCCAGGGACTCGTTCGAATATGGCTTTCTCCCGATGATCTCCTGCACTTCTTCCGGGATCTCTTGCGATTCCGTGATGTATGTTTCATTCGGGCCGAATCCCCACCCCGGGCCGCTGGCATTCTGCCGCTGGTTCCACGTGCCGCTTTCGACGTCGTAGTTCTGCCAGTTGGATCCATCCGCGAAGAATCTCCGGATCAGCTGCTTCTCGCTGTCGTAGATATCCGCTACGACGATACCTTCCACGGCTTGCACTGCCACGGGCCTTTCTACTTCAGACCCGAATCTCGTGGGTTGTATTTCCACGTCCGGGCATGGCTGCGGCGGGATCTGCAGGAGTTTCTTTTTGATCAGCATCCCGATCACCCCCTACAGCATGTCGAGGACGTTGACGCGCCCGGTCGGCGCTTTCTTCCGTTCCAGCTCGAAATAGTCGCAGATCATCTCTGCCGCTTCGTCCGGCATGATCACAGCCTGCTTTCCTTGCTTGTGCTCGTCGGCGAACTTGTCGAAGATCTTCTTCAGATCCTTCAGCGATTTGCCTTCCTGGCCGATGGTGCCTGCGCTGCGCCGTTCATCCATCAGCTCGATGGTCTGATTGGCCATCATCTGCAAAAACCGGTCTCCGCCGGCTTCCTTTCTCAATACGTCTTTCTCAATTTCAAACATCCTCATACCTTCTTTCTGTTACTTCAGGCGGCCCCTCATGATGGCTGCCCTGTTCTCCAGCGTCATCGCTTCGTTGCTTCTGCCCCGGCTCCATGCCTGGCGGGCCTGCTCCTCCACCTGCTCGATCTGGTCCCGCAGCCTGTCCTCTGCTTTGCTTTGGTTCCTGATCGGTGCCGCAGGATCGTTCTTTTCGGCTTTTCGCTGTTCATGATGCTCCCGGGCGTTCCTCTGGCGGTTCCGCTCGATCCGCGCCTGCAAAATCTGGTAGTCCGGATCATCCAGGATACAGATTGCTCTTTCGCATCCCGTCATCCATATGCCGTCCATAAACTGGCACAGCGTGTCCCGTTTCGGGCAGAACAGGAACGATCCGTATTTGTCCAGCCACTCCTGCCGGCTCATTCCGGCAGCTGCGGCAGGTAGTTCTTTCCGATCATGGTCATCCATAGTTTTCTCGCTTCCTTTCTGTCCACACCCAGTCTCATCAGCCTTTGCTCGTACAGGTGCTGGTAGTACATCTTCCATTTCAGGTTCTCGATCCGCGCCCAGTCGTCCGCATTTGCGTGGAGCCGTTCGTGGATCTCGCGGCAGACATCGACCTGGAACCCGTGGTCTATTGACGTCTGCCGGTTTGGGCCGCCAAAAATTTCATGGCGTTCCGCCCCGAGCTGGCCTGTATACCAGCAGCGCCGGTTCGGCTTGTCTTTCCATCCGTTTTGTTTCTTTCTTGGCTTGTCTGGCTTAGGCTTAGGAAAAGGGCAGGACTGATAATACTTTTCCAGATTGGACTTGTTATCACTTTTCAATGGACCCCCCCTGCCGGACGGTCTTGCTCCGCTCGATATTGATCTTGTCTTTGCTTCTGGATATCTTCAGATTGGTCCCGTCGACGCGCATGGCGCATGATGAGATGAGATTTTCTGCAATGCGGTCGGCCACCGTGTTGATGGCCTCGAACACTTCCGGCCGGACCGGATCCCAGCCGTTATCAGGTGCCAGTTCTCCGATCAGCACGTCCAGCTGCTCCCGGACGTGTTTCTTTTTTCTCTCCAGCTCGCCGCCCGGGCAGTTGCATTCAAGGGCGACCCTTGCGTCTGCGTCTTCGGCGCTTGCTGCGGTTACAATCTGCGTCTGGCCGCAGTATTTGCATGTTCCTGTATAGCTTTCCATATTTCGAATATTTCCTCCTCATGTCTTCTATAACGACCTCCGGCGGCGGGCACATGCGGCCGGTCAGGTGCCGTTCGATCCTTCTGGCGTTCTCCCGCTGCTGGTCTTCCCATTCGTCCACCATCCACTGGTATCGGTATCCGGTCACTGGTATGCCGGCACCACGCTGTTGTATATCATGGCGCCCATGATCATCATCGCAGCGACGAATACCGTGAACAGGATCATGGACGGCACCGGCCTGTCCAGGACTTCGGCAGCACGCAGTGCCTTGTCGGCGATGCTGCCTTTTCTGATTCTTGTCTTTTTCATGGTGTTCCTCCTTCTCACAGGCTCGCGATTACATCCTTAGCGATGGCCTTCCCGGAATCCCCGGTGATGGTCACGCCCTTTGTGAATCCGTTCTGGAATTTGATTACTGCATATTCCTCATAGCTGAATCCGTCGTTTTCTTCGACTTTTTCGTATGTGATCGACTCGATATCTTCTCCCGCCCTGGTGTACCGCAGGAATTCCGCCAGCTTCCGGCAGACCAAATCTTTGTTGTCGACCATTTCTTTGTGGAACTGATCCTCATATTCTGCCGACAGATCCGGTAGGGCGATCTCTCCGGTCTCTGCCGGATCCACCAGCTTCGTGATCTCTTCGAGATCGTCCCGGATCAGGACGACGTCGAAATCATATTTCCGAAGCCTGCCTTCGATTTCTTTGTAGTGCGCTTCGAAGAATTCTGTCCATGATGCCGCTTCTTTCCTGGCGGCGATCCTTGTTTCCAGAAGTTCGTTCATCTGGGCCTGCTGCGCCCCCCTGGCATGCTCGACGAGCTCCATCAGTTTGCCCGTTTTCGCCCTCGTCAGGATCCCCAGGTCATTGATCCGCCTGATCAGGACCGCGAACAGGATGATCCCCGCGATGGCCAGCGCCGCCCACAGCGCTATCACTACTACAATAAAATATGTGCTCATTTCTTACCTCCTCATGTTATAATGGTGTTGTTTTATCCGATGAGCGCCGGCACCGCACCTGCGGCAATGGCGTTCTTCGCTTTTATTTGATATCTTCGAATCTGCTGGCCCGGGTGAACCGGTCCCGGATGTATTGCCCGGCAATGCCATCCCGGAACATCGTGTCACTTGTGGACATGCACCAGCTGCGTCCATCCCATTCCTCGAATATGCTCCTGATCTTGACGTCCGGTTCGTCGACGTTGCCCACGTCGTACATGTTGCCGTACAGGCAACGGAACATCGGGCATCCCTGGAACTTCTTGATGGTCTCCAGTGCCTTCCAGCGGTCGATCAGCATCGGCGTGTGGACCGCATAGTTCTTTGTCGGCAGTCCTTCGCTGATCAGGATCCTCCTGGTATCGCGCAGCAGGTTCGAATAGCTGCTGCGGATCCCGTCGCCGTTCCTGTCTTCTATCTCGAGGATCCGGTCCGCCATGGTGCCGTTGTACCAGTTCCAGACCGTCGCCGGCGCGGGCTCCATGATGAAGAAATCATCATTGAACAGCCAGAAATTCTTCGTGATCTCCTCATTCCGGCAGGCCATCTCCAGCATCGCCGTCGTCTTGTACCACTTCGGGCCGAGGATCTCTGTCTGGTCCACATAACAGTAGTGGTCCGGTTCGATGCCGTCCGGACAGCCGCCATAGAACCATACGGATCTGTGCGGGAAATTCTGCTCGACGGATCTGAGGCTGTATCTCAGTTCCTCATTGATCGCCTCCTGCTTTACCAGGTACACGATGTCGAAGTCTCCGTGCTTGTGGATGTTCTTCATGCTCTCACCTCTCTTCTGCCGGTCCGCTTCATCTCCGGCGGAACTATAGGAAGGCCCTGCCGTTTTCTCTCCTGGGCGTACCTAACGCATTCCATGAGGCACGGCATCATCCTCGACATCGCCGCTCTTTCGTCGCATTCTTTCTGAAGCATTTCCAGTGTTTCATCGTCGTATGAGTTGCGTTTCATGGTTTTTCTCCTCGAGTGTTTGATTAGCAGGTATGTCAATACCTGCTGCAGTTGTGGTGTGCGGAGCATATCACCGTATAAACCATTTTGGTTTATTATTACCTAAAAAAAATTAGAATATTTCTTCGAACTTGCGGCCTGTCACTCTCATTATCTTGACTATCTCCGGCATGCTCCAGTCGCTCTTCCCTGTGATCTTCGTTTTGAATGTCGGGTATGGCATGTCTATCATCTCAGCGAACTTCACCCCTGAGACTCTGTGCTCTCCCATCCATCCGCGGATCTTGGCATTTGTGTCGCTCATCTTATTTCCTCCTATATCTTGTGTTGCCCCTTTCGCGTTCTTTCTTTTTCAATAAAATAAACCATATTGGTCTAAATGTCAATACCGTTTTGGTTTATTTCTATCCCCTTTTGTGTTACTATATATCCGCGAGGTGATATCATGGAACAGATAGTGGTCGATTTCGGAAATTTTATCAAGGAAAAGAGGCTCGCAAAAGGCCTGACGCAGACCGATATGGCGAAGCTGCTGAACATAACTCAGGTCGCCTACGGACGGTATGAGCTCGGCACCAGGGATGCCGGTCTCAGTATGATTTTGCGGATAGCGAATCTGCTGGATTTTGATCCTGGAGAGTTTTTTGATTCATACAGAAAGAAGTAGTGGCGTCCTATGAAAAAGGCAGTCATATATGCCCGCTACTCCGCCGGATCTGGACAGACGGATCAATCTATCGACGGGCAGGTGCGGGAATGCAAAAACTACATCAAGAATCACGGTATGAAACTGGTCGGCACTTATTCCGACCGGCATATCACCGGGCGCACTGACCGCCGGCCGGAATTCCAGCGGATGATCGGCGATGCGGAGTCCGGTGCTTTTGATGTCGTCGTGGTCTATACGACGGACCGCTTCAGCCGCAGCCGGTATGATAGCATCATGTACAAAAAGCAGCTGAAGGATCTGGGCGTCGAGATCTGCTATGCTGCGGAGAATATCCCGGACGGCCCTGAAGGTGTTCTGATGGAAGCGCTTATGGAAGGATGGGCGCAATACTATTCAGAGGAGCTATCCCGGAAGATCAGCCGCGGGATGCATGACTCCGCCATGAAGTGCCGGGCGACCGGATCCGTCTGCCCCCTGGGCTGGCGAGTCAATGCTGACAAACTGTATGAGATCGATCCGGAAACCTCGCCTTATGTCGTCCACGCTTTCGAGATGTACCGGGACGGCTTCAGGTTCTCCGATATCTCGAAATACTTTGCGGAGCACGGGATCCTGACCGGGCGCGGGAATCCTTATAATGGGCAGGCCATCCGCCGGCTGCTTACCAGCAGGCGCTATATCGGCGAATATCACTGGCATGATGTCACCATCGAAGACGGCATGCCGGCCATCGTTTCAGAGGAGTTGTTCTATATGGTCCAGAAGAAAATGCGAAAAGATCATCCCCCGAAGGGAAAGAGTGCGGAATATTACCTATCAGGTAAACTGTACTGCGGACTTTGCGGCAGTCGTTTCAAAGGCGTGTCAGGCACCAGCAAGACCGGGAAGGCGTACTACTACTATAAATGTTCCGAGAAGGGATGCGATGCTCCGAAGCTACCGGCCCGTGAGCTGGAAGCATTCATCGCTGATGCGGTCGCTGATGCTCTCCAGGATCCGGAGACGCTGGACATGATCGCTGGCCGTCTGTGTGCGTACTGGAATCAGGAGAACAAACCGGATCCGGCGGACGCGGATCTCGAAAAGCAGCTGGCCCGTGTAGAACGGCAGCTGGATTCCCTCGTATATAATCTCACCCAGCGGCCCGGATCTGATGCACTGCTCCGGAAGCTGGATGATCTGGAAGCGCAGAGGGACGATCTGCGGGCCGAAATTGCCAGCATCGATAAAAAGCCTGACGCCGGTGCTAAACTCTCCGCAGAGGATTTCAGGGACGGCCTCGAGGTGTTCCTGGCCGGTTTCCCCTTTGACGATGCAGAGGAATCCACCCGCCGGATCCTCGACGGCTTTGTGAGGAAGGCTGTCAAAAAAGAAAACAAGATCCTGATCGAGCTCAATGTCTCCGGCGTGGAGCCATTGGAACTTCAGGATCTTGCGGTGTTCGACCAGATGTCGAATTGGTGGACCAGTTTAACATCCGGTCGAACTCTCATCTGCGGGCCGGCTGCGGTGCTCGTTTTGCAGCTGGCTTCCTAACATGCAAAAAGGCCGGGATCTCTCCCGGCCTTCCTGCGTTATCCATTATAAGGAGGCTGCAGCAGTCTCCTCCTGCTGCCCTTTTATTTCCCCCATTCCGTTTTTTGTGGGATCACGTTTTTTTCGAGGACCATTTCGTGTAGCTTGTCGCCTGTGCTATTCAGCCCCTGGACGTGATAGGCGCGATACAGATAGTTGTGGTTTTCTAATTCTTCCTCTGTGATACTATCCTGTGTCAGCAGATATCTCGCATGTCTGAAATACGCATCATGCGCCAGTGCTTTCATGGTTAGGTCGTCTGCAGTCATGGATTTCCATAGCTTTTTTATTAACAGCACTAAGATAGTCAAGATCCCGGCGCCGACCGCCGCAAAGAAGGCGTGTGTGATGGTCTCAATCATGCTGCCCTCCTCGCCGCTTTCATCGCGTCAATGGTCTTCTGGCCGACTACGCCATCAACAGTGAGGCCGGCCGTCTTCTGGAAGGCCTTAACGTATTTCAGTGTAGCATCTCCGAACAGCCCGTCGTCCTCGACCTTGTATCCGTACCACTTCAGGAAGCTCTGCAGCTTCTCGACGCGCTTTCCGACCTCTCCGTGGAGGATATTGCATGTCGTGTTGACTTTCCCGTTGAACCGGTGGACTCTCTTGAAGCTGGCATATCTCTTATCCGTCAGCTCTACGATGCGGATGGAATTGTTCCACTTCTTGCTGCCCTTCTTGTTGTCGTCGCCACCGGACGCTTCGGCGATCACGCCGTTGCCGATGTACTCAGCGACATGATTGTCGTTACACAGAACATCGCCTGGTTTCAGTTTCTTCTTGTCTGGGTGTCCGAGATTGTCGAACAGCGACGACTTGTCATATCCGTGGCCTTTGTTGAAATCCCATGATGATCCATCCTGACAAATCTCCAGCGCTTTCGGGATGCATCCACCATGAGCCCAGCCCGCATGAATGAGCGGATTGCAGCAGTATGAATGTTCCTTGTCTACGATGCCGGCTTTGTTCTTGCCATTCGTGCGGCAGAAATAGCATCCGTTATGGTGCGCATTCGGGCTCCATTTTTTAGAGTCACTGCTGCCGTGCTTGTTGGTGTATCCGTAGTGGAAGTCATTATCTTTCACGATCCAGCGCAACCATTTGATGTCGTCCTTGATAACTTCTTCCGTCGTCTTCACCAGTTTGAGCGATGGCAGCTCTCCCGGATAGGCCACCTTCGTTTCGGTCGTCGTGCTTGTCTCTTTCTTCTTGGTGTCCTGTGTCCCGAACTTGTTCTTGTCCAGTTTTCCGTTCGTCGAAGTGTACTGCCACATATAATACGGGTACTTGTACTGGCACTTGCTGTTATACTGCGCGATCCAGATCTTGTACTTCTTATAGATATCCGTCGGCATGTAATTGTTCAGCATGTCCAGGTTCGCGTACAACATCGGCTCATACCCGGCTGCCTTGATCTCGCCGAGGAATCCGTCGGCGATCTTGCCCATTCCGGATCTGCCGAGCGATTTCGCCGTCGCCCGGGTGAATCGTGTCCCGAATTCGCAGTCGAACGCGACCGGGAGATCGATGTATTCGACGAACGGTTTTATGATCTTCAGGCAGAACTTCGCCTCTTTCTTCGCCTCCGTCACATTGACGGCAGACGAATAGTGATATATTCCTACATGCAGCCCGGCTGCATGGGCGTTTTTGATGTTCTGCTTGAATGCTGCGTCCTCATGCATCTCGAACTTTGCGAGTCTGGTATATGAAGACCGAAGGATCACGCAGGTGACTCCCTTTTTCTTCAGAGATTTGAAGTAGTCCACGGACAGCACGCCCTGATGGTTTGACAGATCGTAGCACTGTCCCCCTTGCGTCGGAATGAACAGCGCCGGATGCTTCGGTTCTGCCGGCGTTGTCTCCGCTGGCTTTGTCTCCGCATCAGTGTCGTCCTTCTTTGCGTTCTTCTCGATGAGTGCGTTCATCTTATCGAGAGATTTCTTTCCGAACACTCCGTCAGGCGTCAGGCCGTTTGCGACCTGGAAGATCACGACTTCCGCAAACGTCTTCGACCCGAAGTCTCCATCCGGATCCAGTTTGTAACCGTTCGACCATTTCAAGGCTTCCTGCAGCGCTTTTGCGCCTTTGTCGCCCCACTTGAACGATCCATCCTCCGGCAGCTTCAGCGCTGGCCCGGTGTATGGAGTCGTCGGCTTGTAAAAGTCCTTCTGCTTGTACTTCGGTCTGGCATAGCTGCAGATATAGTTCGACGGTCTGAGTTTCAGTGCTACTGCGCCGCCGTTATCCTGCGAGCCCTTATCATCAAAGGACGTGTTCCCTTCGATAAGATATCCGTCGCCGATGTACAGCGCCGTATGGTCGCGCCACATGTCGTTTTCTCCGAAGTCAAAACTGGCGATGTCGCCGAACTTGGCTCTCTTCATCCCTTCGGCCTTTGTCTTATTCGACTTCGTTTTCGGCATCACCCACGAGCCGCCCTTCTTGCTGACGGTCCAGTCCTGAATATCGCCGGCGTTGTTCGCTTTGGCGATCGGGTTGTCTCCGTCCCCATGAGCGCCGCTGTCCCAAACAAAATATGAGCACCATGGCTGTCCATCCGCTCCGTAGTCTCTTCCGAACTTCGTCTTGTTCGATCCTGCCGGTGATTCAGTATAATGATACTGCTGCAGGGCATACCTCATCACGCTTATCGCTGTTGCATTACTCATCGTCTTCGCTCCTCTCGTCTGCTGGCCCACCAGCCTCCGGCAGTCCGGTAACAGATGTCAGCAGAGACAGCACCCCGGCCAGCGCCGACGCAGACAGGACGGCTGTCCAGTCCACATCTAAGATGCCGATCGCTCCCGTGCCGATCATGGCTGCTGCGGTCTGGCAAACTGTCTTCAGGGCCCGAATCAGGGCCGCCTTGATCCATGGCTTACTCATTTTTCTTCTCCTTTCCCGTTATTCCTCCGCCCTGCGATCTTCGCATCGCGCCTTACACCATACGCAGGTGTTGCCGGTCTCTCCGCAGACCACGCGTGGCATCTCACCGGCATCCTGCATGCAGCGCAGTTCGATCTCATCCGTGATCATGCGCACGCTGTCCAGCAGCTCCGGCAGCGTCAGGAATGACAGATCTGTGTCAAGGATCGTGCTACTCTTCTCCGACGATCTCATCGTATTCCTCCTGCGTCAGCTGGCCGGCGTCCACGAGTCTCTGCAGATCTGCAGCTGTCCACAGGCCTTTGTCGTAATACTTCTTTGCCATCTTATAAATTCTGCTCATTGATCTCTTCCTCCTCTTCTTCCTCCAGCAGCGTGTCTGTCAGTATGGCCGTGAAATCAGCCTGGGCGTTCATGCGCTCCGTCTCCGCGGCCCGAATCTCCTCTGCCTTCATTTCGGTGATGGACTTTTCCGGTTTGATGATAATCATATTCTTCCCTCCACAGTTCCTTATAGAATTTTCTCATCCGCTGAATTAACTTATAGCTATTGCCGTGGCTGGCATGGGCTACCCAGGCTCTGAAACAATCGTCTACCTGTGCCCGTGTGATCTCGCCACGTTTCGCTTTGTGTACCAGTCTCACCAGCTTCTTCCTCTCTTTTCTCACGTTGTCGCTCTTGATCGTCATGATCACTTTCCCGGTCTTCGTCAGCCGGAACGTGAACCCCAGGAAGGGAATTCCCTGAGATAACAGGTAGATTCGCGTTTTCTTCGGATGCAGCTCGAACCCGAGCTTTGCCAGCTCTTTCGCGATTTCTTCCTTGCAATACTTCAGGTACTCCTTGTTTTCGTGAATGATGATAAAGTCGTCCATATATCTGATGTAATTCTTAATCCGCAGGCGTTCTTTGATGAAATGATCTACCTCATCCAGGAGCGCGATCCCTGCGATCTGTATCATCTGGCTCCCGGGATTATATCCGACGTCCCCTTCATACTGACCGTCGAGCACTTCTTCCGCTAACCGGCAGATCTCCGGATTCAGATGCTTCCGGAACTTTGCCTTCACGACTTCGTGCGACATTGACGGATAGTATCCTTTAATGTCGCATTGAAGAACGTAGCCCTCCGTTCCGTGTTTCCGGTAGTGATGACGCATCATCTCTTTGAGCCGGTTTCTGGCATAGTCCGTGCCTTTGCCTTTCTGACAGGCGGCATTATCCCAGATCAGGCTCCTTGTCATCGCCGGGTATATGGCATTGTCATTCAAACTTCTCTGATACACTCTGTCGCGAAAGCCTATGCTTACGATTTCCCGTCGTTTCGGACTTGTTATCGTGAATTTCTGCGGCTTCCGTTGCTTATACGTTCCATTCTTCAGCTGTTCTTCGAGCTGCATCGTGCGCTCGATGGCATGCAGATAAAAATAGAGCGTGGATTCTTTCCAGCGGACGCCACGGCAACATTTCTGCATCGATTCGTATAATGCGTCGAAGCCTATGACGTCCGCCAGCTGATTATTGTTGGTTTCCATATCGTTTATAGGCGGCTACCTCGTAAGGCTCCGCCATCGACCAGGTATTGTTTAGCATTGCTGCAGGGCATTCGGCTCCTTTAGAAAATAAGCCCGGAGCACCCGTGCTGTGCACAGGCCGTGTGTCCGATGCTCTACTAAATCCGGCAGGCCGCGATTAGCGTTGTACGCGTTGTTGTTGTTGATGTTGCCCGCGGTGTTCATGTACCACGTATTGTTCGCGTTGCCGCGATTCGCGCTGCGCAGGCGCACGTTCTGTTATAGCCTACAGCCCAATCATTATCTGATTCTGCTTCGTTCAGAATCCCGCCAGTTTGTAATGAGGCCCTGAGCCTCATTAACCAGCTTCATCCAGTGTTTCGCCTTCCCGCTCGGCAGGTGGTATAACGGTTTCGAAAGGTTGATCAGTGCCTTCAAGTCTGTGCAGTATCTCAGCGCCTGGTATTGCAGGTCCATTCGCATTTCGATTTGTTTGCGGTTGTTCGTGTCCGGAACCCGGATGTCGTTCGCTCGCCAGCACAATATATGTATCCTGACCGCTGTTGTCCTGATTTCTCCGATCACTTCCCGCGCAATATCCGGATCGAACACATTCGGATTCCTTGTGATCCGGAGCGTATGTGCTGCCATTCTTGAAGTTTTATCGAACAGGTTGAACTTGTTCTTCCCCTGTTTTGATTTTTCTACTGTCATTCTTTAAAACCTCGATCCCCGGGCAGGTGTGCCCGGGGATTATGGATTATTTAATTTCTAAAGCCGGCAGGCCGCGACCAGCGTAGTACGCGCCGCTGTTGCCGATGGTGCCCGCGGGGTTCATGCACCACGTATTGTACGCGGCGCCGCGAATCGCGCTGCGCAGGCGCACGTTCTGTGTGCTTCCCGTTGGGCTTTCTATGCCACGCATTTTGTAGGCATCGAAGATGTTCGGGCTGTACCACGGCGCCGGAGTTGTTCTTCCGACCAGCCTCTTGTACAGCTCCCACGGTTCGCCTTCGGTATTCGCGAGCTGCGTTACTGCCCAGATCTCTTCCAGCGACGGCAGGAACACCTTGTCGTAGGTATCCTCGTATGTTCCGATGCCGGAGTCCGAGACGGTGTTGAGCGCTGTTGTGACTTTCGACGGGCTGAGGATCGCCAGGAAGTCATCGTCGTAGCCTGACAGGAATCCCGGCTTTGTGGCCAGCTGCTCCGGCGGGCGGTCGTAGTTATCCTGCGGCGTCCACCAGCTTCCTGCCGGTGCTTCGGAATTCAGCCATTGCCTGATCGCTGAATGGCTGTATCTGTTTGAACCATATCCAACGCGGTGAATGCTGTTCAGTGTCGCGGATCCTGCTGGCTGAAGATCTCCGAGTGGTGTGCCTGCTTCTCCCGCCACGACCGGAACCGTTTCTATCGGCGTGGTGCTGGTCGGTGATGCATAAGTTTTCACGACCCAGTTCGCCGGTTCTGTGTCCGCTATGAGTCTAGGTCCTACGATCTGACCACCTGCCGGAACCGGCTGCGTGAGTGTGAAGTTGTACTTTCCTGCGACGGCTTTGCTCCACGTTGTCGGAATGTTGAAATAGTATGTGTCTGCAGGTTCTCCGGATTCTGAATAGTACATCGCCTGTGATTCCGAGAACTGCACTCCATACGGCGGCAGATACTTCCATACGAGAGTGCAGGAAGGAACTACCTCTCCGGACGCAAGTGTTGCATGTCCGTGATGTGCTACGATGTGCGGGACCTGATAGACGGTGTCGTTTGTCTTGTCGGTCCAGTTGATCACGATGACAGTTCCGATAGGATACAGCCATCTTGCGACGCCGGCTCTGACCAGCTTCTGAAAGTCTTCCGGACTGAGCTCTGCGGCGTTCTGTGCGACCTGTGCCATTGATGCGCCGGCAATCTTTTCCAGATTCTCGACTATCAGCAGACCTGTCGTGTTTTTAAGCAGTTTGTTTTCTTCTGACATGTTTGATACCTCCTAATGTCATGATTCTTCTTCTCCCTGACAGATGTCTCCGTCACTATCTATATAGAGCCCTATTGCTCCGATAGTCGCTTCAAGGCTTTCGGCAGCTGCCACTGCATCGCGAATCTTGCCCTGCGCTGCATCCCCGGCAGCAGTTATGTCTCTGACTGCAGCATTTGCTGTATTTGTGACTTCCTGTGCCTTTTCATTAACGCTTGCCAGAGTGCTTTCTGCATCTCTCTTCGCCGCCTCTGCATCGTCCTTTGCAGCAACGGCCGCGTTCTTTGCAGCAACTGCATCGTCCTTTGCGTCAGTCGCGGCATCTGCTGCAGCTTCTGCCGCCGCTCTGTCTGCTGCCGTGGCTTCGAGATCATCCTGCAGGAGCTCAATCGCCTGCACCAGGGCTGTGTATTCTTCCTGAGAGTCATATTCTTCAGGTTCGGCACGCGCCTTGATAGGAATCATGATCTCGTATTCTGTTTCGCCGTCATCTTCACCGACATGAAGATATACATATGCTTTCAGCCTTCCTGACTGTTCAATCAGGCTGTCAGGGATCACTACATCAGTGACATTATCTGTCGTGGTTCCGATTCTTGTCTTTGATACGTTACCCATAGAAAAATGGACCTCAGTTGCACGTGGCAACCTCAGTCCCTGAATCCGGAGAACCTGACCATAATTCCACTGCCAGATTTCATCCGTGACTACTGATCTTGTATTCTCGAATTTCGCTATTACGATATTGCTCATGATTCCTCTTCTCCCTGGCATATATCGCCGTCACTGTCCACATACAGACCGAGCGCATCAAGCCTGTCTGTGAGTGCGCTGAGTTCATCTTCATAGTCACCTTCATCCATCGATGACTGTTTCCATGCGCTTCCGGTCCATGTGTATCTGCACTTCTTGTCTGTGACATACCATGTATCATTCTGCTGATTGCTTGAAGATGGAAGGTTTGCGTATGTGCATGACCCCTTGAAATTGAACGGAGTTGTCATATCTGTCAGATTCGCTTTGAGATCCAGCAGATCTTCGATCTTGTCCATGTTGTCGTTGATGACCTCTATGTCAGCCGGATCACCATAGCCCGGTTTGACCAGGCCGTGACGTGTTGATGTGCTCACTCTTCATAACCCTCCTTTATGAATTCCCATGTTTTAGCTTTCATTTCATGCCAGCTCCATGGCTGGTACATGCTCCACTTGTTGTAGATGATCTCCGTGGTGATGACTATCATCAGCGGAACGATCTTGTCCAGCAAGTCGTCGACGTCATCCTTCACTTTTTTTGCGCGCAGATTGAGTGATACTTTCATCGTCTGCGCCGCCGCATCATATACGACCGTGCACCGGCCTTCCCCGCACAGCAGGTCCAGACGCCTCTGCAGGTCCAGGCGGGTGTATGGATGGACGTCGTACCATGCCAGCATTACGTTGGCCCGCCGCCGGTCGATGTTTACCGCGTCCCTCGGCTTGATGCCGAGGATCTTTTCCCGGCGCTCTATGCCTTTCCTGGTTGATGTTTCTACCAGGATGTCATCTTCAAGGTTTTCGAGCGCGACTTCGAGCTTCAGCATTTGCTTATCGCTTACTCTGTCCACCTCTTTGAATTCCGGCATATTTTCGAGATGCGGCGGGATCTCTATGGTTCTCAGTTCTGCCATGGCTCGCCTCCTATACCACTGTCCCGGTCACGGTCCCGATCACCGGCACCTGATATGTGGTCAGGCTTATATTCGATGCGGATCCGTTCAGCGTGACTGATACGTCGTCCACGCCTTCCACTCCGAGCAGTTTCTGTTCCAGCCCTGATATTCTGACTGTCAGGCTCGATTCGTCTTCCCAGACTTTCCGGAGATCCTTCAGGTAGTCCGCGCACGCCGCTTCGACCGCATCTTTGATGTCGGCATACGGGATGCTGTCTGTGTCGATCGTGGCCGCGATATTCACGGTGACCGCCGTTGCTGCGTTCATGTTTACCTGGTGGCCGATCGGCGCAAGCCCGTATCCTTCGCCTGTGTAGGCCGTTGGATCTACGGCAGCCTTCAGCGCGGCGAGGACTGCGGAGGATGCCGGATCATAATCCGCATCCAGGACATAGATCTCAATGTATGATGATCCCGCCTGCCTGCGTTTCATCTTGACGCCGCCCACGTTGTCGAGCTCGTGCAGTGCTTCCTTGTAGTATGCCCGGTTGCCGCCGCATGGCTTCGTCTGGAACCAGCGCATACGCCTTTCGCGGTAGTCTTCCGTATCCTCTTCGTCCGTTCCTGCCGTGACCAGGCTCACGATCCAGCCTTCTTCGAAATCGTCGGTGAACTCCACCGGCTCGATGTCTCCCCGGTAGGATCCCGGTTCTACCCCCGGATCTTCCGCGGTCAGCTTATACTGGTAATATGACAGCGTGACCTCGTCGCCTTCGTCGTCCACGGTCTCGTGGTCGATGCGTCCATAGAATTCAGTGACCTCATAGTTGTACTCGGAATCCATCGCCGTGAGAATGGTCCCTTCGTCGAGCTCACAGTTGACTGTTGCAAGCACTACGGCCGGCGACCCTTCATCGATCGGTAGCCCCGCTTCAGCGCCAGACTCGATCAGGTGCTCCCGGTCCTGCGTGTCGCAGAACATGTTGTCATAAACATACTCAAGGTTCTCATAAGCCTCCTCCAGTCTGGTGGCCTGCTTTCCCAGTGCGAGATCCACAAACGAGCCATCCTGCTTGTCGATGTCGTCTGATACATCGCTCTTCATCTCCGCCATCAGATTTTCATAGGTTCTGTCGTCATACAGCGACATATTGCTCCACCTCCCCGAATGTTGTGATTATAGTGAATGAGCACACGAGAACATCTTTGAAGGTCATGCATTCGAAGTCCTTGATATCCTCTATGTACTTGTTCTGCTTCAGGCACTCCCGGACCATTCGCTTCGCTTCGCTTTCGATATACTCGATCGGCATCTGCGATTTTCCGACCAGCGTATCGAGCTCCGACCCATAGCTCCAGTTGTATTGTTCATAAAGATACCGCGGGATCTTCAGCGCATTCCATGCCCACACCTTGACGGCATCCAGCCCCTCGACCTTGCCGCCGGTCATCTGGCCAGTCGTGAAGTCTATCCCGAATTCCACTGGAAGAGCTTCTTCCTCTTCGTCATCTTCCTCGGTCTCCACAATTTCGGATACGCCTTCTTCATCGAAGTCGAATTCCTCTTCCTGACCTATGCCGTCCCAGATCTGTACGTTTTCGTCAGCCATTTCTTATTCCACCTTTCCAAAAACGACGAAATCCTCATCGGATATCTGGCAGCATAGGACCTTGTCCCCTTTTTTCAAAGGCGGGACGGCCACTGTGATGCTGCCTCCGTGAGGTGTTGTGACTGTCTTTGATTGTCGTGTTTTATACGGTATCTTCATCACCTTGCCGTTGACCTCGATCTCGTTTGTCAGCAGCAGATAGTCATCCCTTGCCAGTGTGACGTCGCCGACCTTCAGCTGGGCCCCGGTCAGCATCTCGCCGATCATGAGCTCCGGGCCGGGTTCCGCCGCATCCCTACCGGCTTTCCCCATGACCGCCATCAGGCGGCCGTATGGATTCGCGTTTCCCATTGTCTGCCTCCTATTTGAGATATTTCGAAGGATCCTTCCAGGTGCCACTTTTCGTTACCTCAAAGTGGCATTGTACTTTTTCCGCTTCGCTGCCTGTGGAGCCAGCCTTTGCGATGACGTCGCCCTTCTTTACCTTCTTACCCTTCTTGATGCTGATGGAACTACAACAGGCATACTTTGTCTTCAGTCCGCCTGAGTGCGTGATCACGATGTTCTTTCCGAGCTTCGTGTCCTTTCCGACCTTCGTCACCTTCCCGGCCTCCGCCGCGTGGATCTTCGTCCCGGACTTGACCTTGATATCGATACCGTGGTGCTTCTTGCTGAATTTTTTCGAGATGGTGCCGTTGCACGGCCATCCGAGCTTGCCGGTTCCCGGGTTGTAATTCGTATCCGCCGGCGTGGTCGGCGAATTCAGCAGCTTCTTGAAGGACAGCTCCAGTGTCATCGTGTAGACTCCGCTCTCCCATGTGTGCGTATCTGACTTGATCCAGAACTCCGCGCTGGTATTCGTTGCCTTATCGTAGATGGTTATGGCCCTTCCAGACACGCACCGGATGTCTCCCAGTGCTTCGACCGTTGACTTTTTGTCAACGCCCTGCAGCTGCTTCTTTGCCTTTGTCTTGTCTGCCTTGTTGGCCTTCTTTTTCTTCTTCCCGGTGTCGTATACGTCCTGATAGATGCCATAGAGCTTTATCCAGCTGGCATTCTTGACCACGCCGACCTTCTTGCCCTTGTTGTTGTAGAGTGCGACCTGATTGATCATGGAATCGGCGTTCTCTGTCGTTTCGAAGCTCATGATGTCCTTGTCACTATCCAGATAGAACCCTGCTATGGCGCCCCCACGTTTGACTACAGTGAATTTTTTACCGCTCATGGCCAGCAGATACTTGTTGCCGGTTTGGGCCTTCTTATAGGCGCGATTTACGATGTCGTAGATGGTCTCACCCTGCTGGATGAACTTCTTCAGTTTCTTCTTGGTCTTGGCGAGGCTGCCGACCTGCAACCCGATGTCCTTGCAAATTGCCTTCGTGAGGTACTCCGGCGTTTTCTTCTTGAACTTATACGACGCCTTCGACTGGATCATGTTGTGCATGTAGTCACGAACCGTGTATGCCCGCGTTCCTACTTCGGATATCTTATTCTTCCCGGTGACCCGGCCCTCGAATCTTGCTTTGTCGTCATCGTCGTAAAATATAACGATATCACCGCCTTTCAGGACGGGGATTTTTGTAGACTTGTCGAAAGGCGTATTGACCAGCTCGAATTCGAGGGATCTTGACGCCTGTGTGTCAGCGCCAGACCAGGTGACCGTGGTGACAAAATCCGTGATCCAGTATTCCTTTTTCTCTGAAATCCATTTGATCTTCATAACACCAGCTTCGTCCCCTTGATCAGATACTTCCCTTTTTGTGAATTCTTTGCTTTTACAGTCTTGCCTTTTTTCTTCTGTTTCTTTTTCCACTTCTTGAAGGCTTTTTCTATGGCCTTCTTGTTCTTCTTATACAGGTACTTTGACTTCGAGGCCGACCCGAGGTATTTCTTCGCGATCTTTTTTAATGTATCGCCTTTTTTCACCGTATAGGTCTTCGGCTTCGACCTGTTCGACCGTCCGCTTGAGCCGCTTTTCACGTCTTTCCCTTCTGCCCGGTCCAGGACGATGTACTCCTTCAGACTGATCGAGAAGTTGACGTCGCCGGATGCGTCATCTTCCCCGTACTCCAGTTTTTCGATGAGGCACGTGAAATTGATGTCCGCCCCGGTGACGATGACCCGCATGATCACGCCGTTGTTCTTCCGCTCCCGGAGCCATTCGATGTATTCATACGGATCGTCTTTTCTTGCGCATACCAGAAAGCCGTAGTCCTGCGCCGGAAAGAAGCTGGCGAGGATCAGTTCCCTCAGTGCTTTCTTTCCCGGCAGATTAGCGTCTCCCATCGATGTGATGTTTACCACTACATTGTTCTGGCCATCGTCCACCTGGAACGACGCCGGCACGACCGGCAGCTGTATGCTTTCTTCCTTGTTCGCCGCTTCCTCCAGGAATACCTGGATATCTTTCACTGCGTTCATGTCCTACCTCCCGCTTCACGGTCTTCTTGCCGGGATCCGGATGCTTTTCATGATGCTGGCAGGGTCCTTCTCCATTTCGTCGATGACCGCATCCGCGATCGGATCCGGCATGGATCCGATCGCTATGAGCACCATGTCTACTTGCCTGGGTGTCAGCTTTTCCGTTTTTTCCAGCAATGCCTTTGCCCTGCGGGCCTGTTTCATCTTTCTGCTTTTGTTATGCATAGACCACATCTCCCTGAAGCATCTCGAGCTTCTCTACAATGGCAGTCGCTATCCGGTCAATGTCCGCATCCTCTCTTACGATGATCTTGTCCGCAATCTTTGCAATGGTGATGCTGCTTCCGGCGCCGGCTGCCTTCGCACCGGCCGCCCTGGCCATTTCCATAGATACGTCATGCGGGATGATCTGCGTGTGGTACGGCAGATTCAGGATCTCTCCGCCTTTCTCATGGACGCGTACCGGGCCGCCTTTCCAGTTGTTCGTTCCGACCGCTTTCCCCGGCACGCTCGGTGCCTTCACGCTTTTGGACGCGCTGGCCGCCGACCGGATCTTGCTCATCAGCCCTGAGATCTTCGACGCGATGCTGCTCACGAGGCTTGATATCCCGTTGAGCGCGGAAGAGGCTGTCGATCTGATGCTGCTGAATACCGATGTGAAGATCTGCTTCACTCCGTTCCATGCCGCCCGCCAGTTTCCGGTGAATACGCCTTTCACGAACTTGATCAGCCCTCTGAGATATCCCATGATGCCGCTGGTGGAGCTTCCGCATGCGCTCATGAACGACTTGATGAAGTTTGCCGCCGCCTTCACCGCGCTTCCGATGCGGTCTTTCATCGAGTTGAATCCTGACTTGATCCATTCTATCCTGGACTGGATGCCGGCTTTCATGACGCCAGCCTTTTCTTTCAGTTCTTCGAATTTCTCTTTCGCCTTATTGAATCCGAACTTCACGGCAGACGCAAACTGCCCTGGGACCTTCTTCATCTTGTTGAACAGTTCAATGACCGGCTTCAGGTGCGGTTTGATCTTGTCCCAGTTCTTCCAGATCAGGATCGCGCCTGCCGCAATGGCCGCGATGACCAGCAGAATCGGATTCGTCAGGAAGACCCGCCCCACGGCAAGGAACGCTTTTCCCAGCCCGACGATCGCTACTCTCGCCACCGATACGCCTGCCTTGATCAGCCTGGCGCCCAGCTTGAACCCTGTCCCGAGTCCGTTTATGGCTCTTCCCATGACCGGGAATGTCTTTGTCAGTGCCTCGCTGATCTTGCCGGTGCTGTCCAGGGCTTTCCCGAACTTCGATACCGTCCCGAGGCCCTTTCCTATCGATGTCATGCCTCCACCGATGAGTTTCAGCGCCGGACCGGCCGCAGCTGCCATTACCGCATATTTCACGATGGCCTGCTGCTGGCTTTCTGACAGGCCGCTGAACCAGTCTGCCACCTTTGAAACGGTCTTGCCCAGCTTCTCCACCAGCGGCGTGACCGCCGGCAGGACGGCTTTGCCGAATTTTATCCCGGCGTTCTGGGCCCTCACTACCGCTTTGTTCCATTTTCCTAGATCCGCTTCACCCATCTTGGCCAGCGCATCCCCGGTCGCTCCGGATGCATTCTGCATCTCTTTCAGGTGTTTTTCATACTTCTCCATGCCGGATCCGGACATGCCCAATGCGGCGGTCAAGCCCCGGACATTTCCGAAGTATTTGCCCATGTTATCGTCGCCGGCTTCTTTTTGCACGAGCTTCAAGGCTCCGGCGAGCCCTTCTGATTTGATCATCGCCGCGCCGGATGAGTAGCCCAGCTTGTTGTACAGTTCCTGCATGTCCTTCGACGGTTTGAGGAATCCTGTCATCAGGCCCTTGATCTGTGTCGATGCCTCTGCGGTATTTCCTGCAAACGATGTCGTGGCCGTGGACATAGTCGCATACAGCTCTTCGTATGAGATGCCCAGATTATGCGCCAGCGGGAACAGCGGCGACATGTTGTTGGCCAGTTCCGGGAATGTGGTTTTGCCCAGTTTGACCGTCTTGAAGGACAGGTCAGAAATCTTCTGGGCCGTCTTGTCGGACGTCTCTCCGTAGCCATTCATGGCCGTGGCGATCATATTGACCGCATCCACCGTCTCCGCACCGCCAGCCTTTGCGGACCGCGCCATGATCTCGAAGGTTTTCTCCGTGGTCTTGCCGTGGTCTCCCAGGACGGATATGGTCTGATATAATCCTTCCGACATGGTGGTCGCCTTGACGCCCAGATCATCGGATACCCTCAGCACGGTATCTTCATAAGACTTCAGGTGTGAATCATCATCCAGCAGCGTGTTGATCTGCGCCATGGACTTCTCGAAATCCGCGTAAAGCTTCGCCGATGCGGTTCCCGCGGCAACGATCGGCAGCGTGACTCTTTTTGTCAGCGTCTCGCCGGTCCTCTGAATGCTTTTGCCGCATGTGATCCATGTCCTTCCGAGCTGGCCGATCTGCTTATGCTGCGCTGCCAGCTTGTCCGTCAGGCCGGTCATTCCCTTGGACATGCCCTTCATCGGCTTGCTCAGCTCGTCCTTGAGCTTGAATGTGACCTGTACAAACCTGCTTCCCATAGCTTACCCTTTCATCGCCTCTGCTTCTTCGTTCATGTCAGAGATCATTCTTTGCAAAAAAGCCCGGGTGATCACCCGGGCGTTCCTCGACATCTCATAATACTTCTCAGGCGGCCAGTGGAGCAGCCTGAATAATCCGTAGGCTGTGTTGAAATCCCGGTCGGCGTCGATCAGTTTTTTATTTCATCCTCCAGCTCCTGTTCTGCTTTCTGTTCTTCTTCGCCGTATCCGGACAGTTCCAAGATGGCGTCCGCTATGATTCCAATATCATAGTCGAACAGTTTTTCCGCCAGATCCTTCGGATCCGACGCGCCGAACTTCTTCTGTAGCTGTTCGTCGCCCCACGGAATTTCCTTCACCGACAGCCTAATCAGATGGCATCTCGCGTCACATGCCCGATCCGGATCCAGCCTGCCGTTGTCCTTGAGTGCTGCGTCCATGATCTTGTTGACCCTGCGGTACGGCAGCGCCTCGATGGTGATCATTGTTTCGACGCCAAAAAGTGCGCTCAGGCGTTCCGAGCGCACTTCTCTGGTCCTTTTCTCATTGATGGCATTGTCATCGACCGCCATCAGCTTGTCGAA